>ERZ890510.66-NODE-66-length-81927-cov-8.276798_pt1 | contig 81927 bp, 60 predicted proteins | sample MGYA00521265_ERZ890510 | MGnify/ENA primary metagenome ERZ890510 (study PRJEB32303, sample SAMEA104408624) | aquatic metagenome | biome: Brackish water; feature: Chemocline; material: water | place: Baltic Sea | collected 2014-10-26T21:54:00 | depth 110 m ... | reverse complement strand
GTTCGAACGACTGTTTGTGTTTCCTGAGGCCCCTGTGTGTGCTGCCTGTAGCTAGGGCGAGGGCGCGTTGAGTGCGGGGCAATCGCCGTCTGGCCGAGTCGCCGGGGTAGATCTGGCCACGGCGATGGCGGCTGGGGCCTTCGTCTATGCCGTCAGCCTGGTGTTGCATCAAGGCGGGCACGCGCTGGTCGGAGGCCTCATGGGCGGCCATGCCGAGCGCGTTGCGGCGGACGTGGTGCTCGGCGACTGGAATCGACTCGACGAACGCGGTCACATGTTGATGCAGCTGGCGGGTCCGCTCACCCAATCGCTGGTGGCTCTCGTCGGTTGGCTCGCCTTCCGCACCCAAGTGGGCCGGCCCGGACTGGTTTCCCTCGTCACGTGGCTCTTCTTTTCGGTCAACGCATGGATAGCGACGCTTGAACTCATCGCGTCTCCTTCGATCGGCTTCGGCGATTGGATGGCCGTGCTCCAGGACATGAAGAATGCCGGGCTTCTGCGAGTGAGCGCGACGGGTACGGGGCTATTCGTGGCCGGACTCCTCCTCAAAGGCACGCTAGAGACTCTGGCTCAGCTCATCGGGAATGGCCTCGCGCCGGTTCGCGTCGCGCGTGCGCGACGGGTGGTGGTCGCGACCTGGACCGCGGGCTGCGCTACCGCGATGGTCGGCGCGCTATACAGTCCACACGGCGCCGCGACGGGCCTGCTGATTGCCGCAGGTAGCGTGGTGGCCGGCACGTCGGTGCCGCTCTTTCTGATGGGGCGGATCGCGGATCACCCGGTCGGGGGCACTCCTCTGGCGGTTCCTCGGTCGACGCTGATGCTCGGACTCGGCGCGGTCTCGGTCATCGCCATGGTCTTGGTATTCGGGCCGGGTCTCGTGCTCTAGAGGACCAGCTACGACCAGCGATGACCCGTCACCGGGTCGTGGTCTGTGCGGCGGGGGCTGCACCGGCCTCCCTTGCCCGACTTGAGCAGGCGGACCTAGTGTGGACCTCTCGGGTGCGGCCTGGCCCGAGCCGTTCTATAGGCTGCCCAATTCAGCCCTTCGACGTACCAGAGGAAGTCCATGAAAGCGTATCGTGTTCTCAGCCGCTCCTTGCTCGTCTATTTTTCACTCGCCCTGGTGGCGCCGTCGTGGGCTGAGGCCCAACAGATACCGTCGCCCGAGGAGTTCTTCGGCCACGTCATGGGCGCTGACCGACAGCTGGCCCGTTGGGACAAACTCGTTGAGTACTACGAGCTGATCGGGCAGTCGAGCGACCGGATCGACGTTCGCGAGGTGGGGGTGAGTACACTCGGGAATCCGTTTCTCTTGGTCTTCGCGTCTTCGCCCCAGAACCTTGCGAACCTCGACGATATCCAGCGGATGAATGCCGTGCTGCAGGACCCGCGTGGGCACACGATGACCGAGGTCGACAACGCGGTTGAGAACAGCAAGGTCGTCTTCGTGCAGTCGTACGCGCTGCACTCCACGGAGGTGGCCGCGAGCCAGTCTGCGGCGGAGATCATGTACGACTACGCCACGCGGACCGACGACGTGATGATGGAGATTCTGGACAACACGGTGTCGATTCTGATTCCTGGCATGAATCCGGATGGAAATATCATCGTCACGGATTGGTACAACCGTTGGGTGGGCACGGAATACGAAGGCGCGAGTCCCCCTGAGCTCTATCACCATTACATCGGCCACGACAACAACCGTGATGCGTTCATGCAAAACACGGTCGAGTCGCAGTACGTGGCAACGATCATGTTCCGTGAATGGATTCCGCAGGCCTACATCGATCACCACCAGATGGGTCCCTACACGGCCCGCATCTACCTGCCGCCCTATGCCGAGCCCATCCGGCCCGGGGGCGATCCTCTGGTGTGGCGCGAGATGACGTGGTACGGCGCCCATATGGCCTACAAGATGGACGAAGCGAATCTGGATGGAGCGATTGGGGCGGCGATCTACTCTGGGTGGGGTCATTTCGGCTTTCACTGGATCACGCCGTTTCACAACATTGCTGGCATGTTGACCGAATCGGCCAGCGCGCGTCTGGCGACCCCGCTGTACGTCCACCCGGACCAGCTGGGGGGATCTCGTCAGCTCCCCGAGTATGCGGAGCAAACGACGTTCCCGAGCCCATGGCCGGGTGGCTGGTGGCGCGTCAGGGACATCGTGGATCGGCAGGTCGTGGCGACCTTTTCCGCTCTTGAGATCGCTTCGAAGAACCGTGAGACGGTGCTCCGAAACGCCTATAATAAGGCCAGCCGGCAGACGCAGCGTGGGTTGGAAGACGACACCAAGGCGTATCTGATTCCGGCGGAACAGCACGATCCGCTGACGATGATGAAGATGGTGAACAAGCTGCTGCTTCAGGGCATCACCGTCGAGCGGGCCCCTGCCGAGTTCCAGCATGAGGGGCGTGTCTACGGCGCGGGCAGTTATGTGGTCTCCATGGCGCAGCCGAAACGCGGCCTGATTCGCTGGCTCCTGGGTCAAACCTATTATCCGGACAACAGCTACACCCGGACGGACGATGGCGAGCCGATTCGCCCCTATGATATGTCCGGTGACGTTATCGCAGAATTCATGGGTGTTCGGGTCGACCCAGTTGGGAGCGCCGTCGAAGCTCGTCTGACGGTGCAGACGGGTCTCGTGGATCCGCAGGGTTCGGTGGCGCGTGGCCAAAACGGATATGTCGTGGATGGGTCACTCAACGACGCGTTCCATGCGGTCAACATGCTCTTCGAGGCCGGCGCCTCGGTACGCCGCGTGAGCGAGGACGGAAACGGAGTCCACGCTGGCGACTTCTTAATCGGCCCGAGCGCGTCCGATGCCTCGTTGCGTGAGATCGCTGAGGCGACCGGCGTCGACTTCATGGCCTTGAACACCGACGCCTCCGAGGTCAGCTATCCGATCCAGAAACAGAGGATCGGTATGTACCAGCGCTACTACGGCGGGAACATGGACGAGGGCTGGACCCGGCTCATGCTGGAGGACTTCAACTTCGAATACGCGAGCCTTATGGATGCGGACATCCTTGCCGGAAGTCTGCACCAGAAGTGGGACGTGATCATTTTGCCGGCGGACAGCAAGACGATGATGATAGGACCGACGGGGTCAGGCGGCGGTGGCTTCGGCCCCGATCCGTCCGGGACGCCGCCGGAGTACCGCAGCGGATTTGGCCAGGCGGGCGCGGATGCGCTGGAGGCGTTCGTGCAGAATGGCGGCACACTGGTGACGTTTGCACAGGCCGGGGATCTCGCGATCGACGAATTCGACCTTCCCGTGCGCAATGCTGTGGCAGGCATGTCGGGTAACGACTTCTGGTCACCGGGGTCGACACTGAAAGTGAAGGTCGATTCGTCAGATCCGTTCGCGCTGGGAATGCCCAGTGACGCGCTCGCGACGTTTCTCGCCGGGGGGCAGGTGTACGAGACCAGGGCCGGTGCGAGCAGCGCAGACGTGACGCGCGTCGTGACCTACCCGGACCGGGACATCCTCCAGAGCGGCTGGCTGCTCGGAGAAGAGGCGATTGCGAATAAGGCTGCGGTTGTCTCCGTGAAACACGGCCAGGGTTCGGTTCTCCTGATCGGATTCCGCCCCCAGCATCGTCACCAGACGCACGGCACGTACAAGTTGCTCTTTAATGCGTTGGTGAGTCGTGTCAGCTCCGGGCCGCGGATCGCCGCCGGCGGGGGAGAGTGAGCCGAGTCGCTTCTTGAGGAGGGCTGGTGTTCTGTCCTGGACGTCCCTTCAGTTCGAAGGCGCACGAACTTCTGGGATAGATCGCTAGCCCTCTGTTTGCGGCCGTGCAACCCGAGCTACCCTTCATCGCGTGATCTCAGCCGCCCGGGCCTTCCACCGTGGCTCGGACGATGTGGGTCAGTTCTGGGAAGTCCTCGTCCAGGTACACATTCCCACGCCCCTGGGCCATAGCCGCGTAGGGGCCCTCGCCCCGAGGAGGACCGTCGCCATATGCGGAGTAGATCGCGTCGACCACGTCCATGCCCTCGACGACCTCGCCGAACGGAGCGAAGCCGCCCCCGTCGAGCGAGGCGTTGTCCTGAAAGTTGATGAACACTTCGACGGTACGAGTGTGGAGCCCACCCTTCGCGAAGGTCATGCGCCCCCGCGTGTTGGACTCGACCACCGGATCGTCGACGATGAAGGCCGTCTTCCAAGCCTGATTCACGTACGGGTCGCCATTAAGGCCGAATTGAGCCATGAAGTTCTCGACCACACGATGGATGCGGGTGTCGTCGTAAAAGCCGCCCACGACCAAGTTGTAGAAACGGTCCGTACCGAGCGGAGCCCAGTCCCGGTGGACAGCCACAACGAAGTCGCCCGCGTTCGTCTGGAAGCGAACATGAAAAGCTGCAGGGGCCGTGGCGGTGAACCTCTGGGGCCTAAGGAGTGGATTTACCGTCCGCCGGGGGGCGTCACCATCCGAATCACCACACGATGAAGTGAGGGCGGCGAGCAACACGGCCGTGGCGAGGCGGGTGAGCGAGCTGGTCATGCGATCTGTCCGAATTCTTCTTTTAGGGACTGGGGGCAGAAGGTGGTGGACCCGTCACTGGCGGGGACAGTATTGCTGCCCGACGTCGGGCGCCACCTCCGAGTCCTTCATATTCTAGCGCGACTCAACGCTCGCAGCGGCCTCCTCGTCGCCCTACTATTACACGTCGTTGCGCCTCCTCATCGCGGCACGTGCGGACTCGTCGTACCGAACTAACTTTTGGATGGACCTCGACTGTCGATCCACCCCCTCACCCTGCCATTCGACAGAATGATCGACCTACGAAGCGACACAGTCACGAAGCCTACCGAGGCCATGCGTCAGGCGATGGCTCATGCAGAGGTGGGAGACGACGTCTACGGCGATGACCCAACGGTCAACGCGCTTGAGGCGCGGACGGCAGAACTTCTGGGGAAGGAGGCAGCCGTCTTCGTTCCGACCGGCAGCATGTCCAACCAGTTGGCGCTGCGGGCGCAGACCGAGCCGGGCGATCTGATCGTGATCGACGGCGCTTCGCACGTGATCCTCAACGAAGGAGGGGCGGCCGCGGCGTTGTGCGGCGTGACCATGAAGCCTGTTCCGGGTCATCACGGCGTCTTCGGCGGCGCTGAGGTGGAGGCCGCGATGGAGCCTGCGCACCCGTTCAACCCAGGGCACCTGAATCCGAAGCGCCGACTCCTCTTCATTGAGAACACCCATAACGCTGGAGGCGGCACGGTCTGGCCGCTCCCCGCGATCCTGTACGCATGCGAGGTGGCTCGCCGTCACGGCCTCGTGACCCATCTGGACGGCGCGCGGCTCTGGCATGCTTCCGCGGCATCCGGCGTGCCCGTGGTGGACTATGCGGCGCCGTTCGACACCGTGAATGTCTGTTTCAGTAAGGGACTCGGCGCCCCAGTCGGCTCCGCGCTCGCTGGGTCTGCCGGGGTCATCCAACGCGCCCGTCGCTTCAGGCAGCAGTTCGGGGGTGGAATGCGGCAGGCCGGGATCATCGCGGCTGGGGCGCTGTTTGCGCTCGATCATCACATGGGTGACCTCGAGGCAGATGTTCGGAACGCCCGTGTCCTCGCTGAAGGGATTGCGTCCACCGAGGGGCTCGATGTGGCGCTCGAGCGGGTGCAGTCGAACATCGTGCGCTTTCAGGTGACCGCCGTGGGTGCGGGCGTATTTGCCAGTGCCTGCCACACGGCCGGTCTGCACATGCTCCCGAGCGGAGCCCATGGGATGCGGGCCGTGACGCATCGTGACGTGTCCGGTGACGACATTCGGCGAGCGCTCGAGATTATGGCGTCGGTACTGACTGTCCTTCGGGATGGTGGGGCCCTAGCCGAGGCGTGAGGAGCCTCGTTTGGTGGCGGAAGCGGCTCGTCATTGGCGGCGTGCTGGTGGTTGGTTCAGTGATTCTGTGGACGTCCGTCAGCGATTTGATCGAGCGCCAGGCCTGGGATCGATTCGCCGAAGGGCGGGCAGCGGATGCGCCCACCTCGATCGCGGATCTCGGCGTCATGCCTGACGCGCTCGTCGAGTCGTCGGGCTTGGCGGTGAGCCGAGCGTATCCGGGCGTGCTTTGGTCCCACAATGACTCGGGTGACCAGCCCCGGATCTACGCGATGGATACGACCGCAACACTTGGCGGGGTCTTCCAGGTCACGGGAGCCGAGGCGATCGATTGGGAGTCGATGGACATCGGACCCTGTCTTTCGCCTGAGGGGCTCCGGGAGCCGGAAGGTGAGGGGTGGTGCATCTACGCAGCGGACACTGGCGACAACAACCGGCGACGGGAGAGCGTCACGGTCTATGTGATCCCCGAGCCGGAGCCGGTTGCCGCTGGCGGCGAGGTGGCCACCTTGGGCGCAATTCGCTTCCGCTACCCCGACGGTCCCTTCGATACCGAGGCCTTTGCGGTTACGTCTGAAGGCGAACTCGTGATCGTCACCAAAGGCCGGTCGCCAGACATCTGGCTGTTCCGGATGTCCGCGGCGGAGGCGATGGCGACCATGGAATCTGGGGAAGTGTTTCAGCTTTCCGGCGGGGTCCGACTTCCCATAGACTCCGACGCTCAGGTGGGCCGGACCGCGACCGGAGCGGCCTTGAGTTCTGACGAGACCGTGCTCGCCGTGAGGACCTATTCGGAGATCTACTTCTTTGCGTGGCCTCTCGGGCCCAGGCCTGAGCTTTTTGCCCCGCCCTGTTTTTTGGGCGCCTACGAACCCCAGGGCGAGGCCGTCGCGTTTTGGAGCGGGGGCCGGATCTTGCTCGCCTCTGAGAGCAGGTCCGAAAAGTCAGGCCACCTTCTCGCGATCACGTGTGCGGGCGTCGCGGCCGCCGGACCGTACTGAGGCCGATGATTGAGGTTGTGGTTCATGCCGGTGCGTTAGCATTTCTCAGTCGGGCGAAAGCGTGGCTGCTGCTGGACGAAGCGCAGTACAACCTCCCTTTGAGTTTGGCCTATGCCCGCGCTACATCCGAGGCTGAGCCTGATACGCTTTTCGCCACTGTGGAGCAAAGCGGGTCTGTCGTCGGATGCGTGATCCGAACCCCACCCCACAAGTTGTGGGTCACCGCGATGCCGTCGTCGACTACTGCGGCCGTGGCCGCCCACGTGGCCTATGGCGTTCGATCGGGCGCGGTCAATCTGCCCTTCGAGATTCCAACTGTGGCATTTATCGCCTTTCTCGGCGTGATGTTCCCGCTGCTCGCCCTGCTCCGCCGGGGGAACCTCTAGCGGGGGGCAGGACTAACGTCGGTACTTCAAGCATGATGGAAGTCAGTCCGGCGGCAGCATAGTCGTACGGCCAAAAGTCGCTAACTTCATTGTGAGATTACGCACCGACCCCAGGCGGGCGCGTAAGCCACTCGGGTCGGGCAGCCAATTCCTTGCGACACGGAACTTCCTAGTCGCTGTCGGGATAAGGCTCCCTGAATCGCCCCTAAGAATTTGACCACCACGCTGGAGAATGACCATGCCGAAACCCGACGGGACCCTCGTATCGAAGTGGAGGGAGCTCGCGGAGGAGGGCTACCTGTACGCCGAAATCGCGCGGATGCATAAGCCGTTCTCGGTCGACCAGGTCCGCCACTATTGCCTCGGACACACGGGCCGCAAGGTTGGTGGCCCGATTCAGAAGGTAGACCGCTGGTATGGCTCGAACGTTTGGCTGCGAGGCGCGAACTCGCCCCACGCGGAGCTGACTGAGAAGCAGGCCATTAAGGTGCTGGACAATTGGGACGAGAAGGCCGATCGCTGGAAGAAGTCTGGCGCCGACTGGGCTCGTCAACTCAAGGTGTCTGCGAGCACGATCTATATGCTTCGCAGAGGCGAGACTTGGAAGTTCCTTGAGCATCCGAACCAGGGTCGCAAGCCTAAGAAGGCGCGCAAGAAGAGCTCGAAGTAGCGTCAGTCTGTCTGCATATCGGCCCCGGCTCGCCACATGGCGGGCTGGGGCTTTTGCGTCGTAGCTTCCTCACACCCTCACAATACGGAACCGACTCATGAGAAAGCTCCGACTCGCTTCAGCATCTCTTGCCCTTTCCACCGTCCTGGCCTGCGGTGGGGCGGAAGCTGGTGTCGACGTCCTCTTTTTGGGTGGGTCCGTCTTGGACGGATCAGGAAGTGAGGCCGTCATCGCGGACGTTGCAGTCACGGGTGAACGGATCACTTTCATTGGCGACGCGGGCGCCGCCGGGATCATGGCAGCCGACACTGTAGATGTGACCGGATTGGTCGTCACGCCTGGCTTCATCGACATGCATTCCCACGCGGAACTGCACACCGACCACGGGCGCGACGCGCGTGCGTTCCTCTTCCAAGGCATCACGACCGTGGCGCTTGGACTAGACGGTGATGGTGGCAGTAACGTGACAGAACAGTTAGCCGACTGGACTGCGAACGGGATCGGCGTGAATGGCATGCTCTCCGTCGGGCATAACACCGTCCGCCGGACGGTCATGGGCATGGAAGACCGCGCACCCACGCCCGAGGAACTGGACGCCATGAAGGCACACGTTCGCAAGGGTATGGATGAGGGCGCCTATGGCCTGTCGTCCGGGCTATTCTACCTCCCCGGCAACTATGCCGAGACCGAGGAGGTCATTGAGTTGAACAGGGTTGCGGCGGACTACCCAGGCGCCATCTACGACACCCACGACAGGGACCTCGGAGCGGCGTACCCGTCGTTCGGCTACCTGAATTCGACCGCGGAAGGAATCCGAATCGGAGAAGAGGCGGGAACGAAGGTCATCTTCAGCCACTTCAATCCGCAGGGCGCTCATAACTACGGTCGGGCGAACGAGGGTGCGGCGCTCATCGAGGCGGCGCGCGCGCGCGGTGTGGAGGTCGCGGGCGCGCACCACTCCTACACGGCCACTCAGTCCAATTTGCGGTCCTACACGGTCCCAAGTTGGGTTGTGGCTGGTGGCGATACGGCGATGGTGCGGCGTTTCGACGATCCGGACACCCTGCCGATCATCGATCGCCAGACTCGCGAAATGCTCGTCATCCGGGGCGGAGCCGACCACATTCTTTTTGCAGACCAACGGCCGGATCTCAACGGGAAGACGCTCGCAGACAAGGCGGCTGAGTGGGGTGTGTCGGCACCTGAGGCATCCAGGAGGATCCTCAGGGACGGGAACGCGGCCGTGATGAACCTCGGCCTCTACGACATGGACAACATCCGCTACTTGGCCCAACTGGACTGGATGATGACCTGCACGGACGGACGGGACCCAGGGCCCACGCGGCCGGTCACCCACCCGCGTGCGTTCGGTTCATTCACGAAGAAGCTGAAGGATCTGGTGATCGACGAAGGAATTGTCACCTTGCCACACGCGGTTCGGTCGATGACGGGTCTGGCGGCTGACTTCCTGGGGTGGTCAGGGCGCGGCTATCTGAGGGACGGCTACGCCGCCGATATCACGGTCTTGGACATGAGCGCGGTGCAGGACATGGCCACTTACGAAGATCCGCACCAGTACTCACGGGGGACCGTGCACGTCATGGTGAATGGCACGTTCGCGATCCGTGACGCGGAAGCGACGCTGGCGATGTCCGGCCAAGCGCTGGTCCGGGGTGGGGCCAGCTTCCAGCAGTAGAGGGCTGCTGAAGAAGTAGAGCGGCCCGCGTTACAGCGCCACGGCCCCTTCAACGGCCTTCTGGAGCACCCCCGACGTCAGTCCGAGCTATCCGCTCCCTTCGGGACGTCTGTGCCAGGCTCTGGCTGTTCTGGGGTCCGCTGGTCCGGAGGTAGGCGGGATGGTGCGGGTGCCAGCGGGAGTGCGCCACCCAGTAACTGTTCGGTAAAGTCCAGTCGGGCATCCACGTTACGCATTTGGCGCCCCAACTGCGCGACTTCTGAGCGCAGGACGCCATACTCTGGAGACACGAGCGACTGTCGAGCCTCGGGAGATCCGTCGACCTTTCGGATGATCCACTGGGTCAGCAACGTACCCGCAGACCCAATGGCGCCACCGGCCACAAAGACCGAGGCGAGGCTGACCCAAAACTCCGGGCCCATGTTTTACCGTCCCTTCGTGTGGATGGGCGCGCGTTCCCACCTGTGCTTACACGACGGCGGTGGGAGCGTCGAAGTTTCGCACATGGGGAGCGTGCCGCTAGCGACGTTCGCCGCCAAACCCCATTCGGCTGAGGAAAGCAGCGTCGCCGTGCTGTAGGTTCTTCTGCAGCCGGCTCATGATGTCGTTCACAGTAGCGACATCGCCGGCCGCCTGTGACGCGGCCGCGAGTCCGACGAGCGACGCCATCCGGTCCGGCGTGAACTCAAGTGCCTTTCGGAAGGCTACTACCGCGTCAGCCGGTCTGTCCGCCGTCAGATACACCGCACCGAGCAGCTCGTGTGGCGGCTGAGGGCTGGCAGGAGGACCGAATTCGAAAGGAAGGGTTTCCTCTAGGGCCGCGGCTTCGGTCAGGAGGCCGATCGCACCATTGCGGTCGCCATCGTCCACCGCGATCAGCGCGGCAAGCTCCTGGCGCGCGATGGTCCCGCGTGGGTTGCCTTCAGTGGGCATCCGGGTCAGAGCCGCCTGGGCGCCTGCGCGGTCGCCGCGCTTGATGGCCGCCACGCCCGTAATGAAATCGTACCGAGGGTCTGAGACATCCGCGCTCAGTCGATCGGCCGCGTCCCAGTCCCCGAGGTCGAGCACGTGTCTGGCCCGCATGGCGACGAAGTAGCCGACCTCGTCTGGGGCGCCACCCTCTAGGACCCGATCGTGGCATTCGGCCATACCCTGCTCAGCCTTCTCTATTTCACCGCGTTGGAGCCATCCGTAGTGCAGCCACGAGGTATAATGCCCGCAGACGTTGGCTTTGCGGCCCAACTCGGCGTTGCGGGCATTCTGAACGTCGCGGGCACGAATGTTGGCCGCCACGAGGTCGTCCCACATGCCCATGGCGACAAAAATGTGCGAGGTCATGTGTTGCGCGTGGCCGGCGCCCGGCGCGATGCCGGCGTAGGCGCGGGCGGCCTCCAAGCCGAGCGGGGCGTGGATCGGATCGTCGAAGGAATGGATGATGTAGTGGACCGCCCCTGGGTGCTGAGCGTTTTCATTGAACACGGTTTGAGCGACGACGGCCGCCCGCATGTACGTCGCGAAATCGCGCTCGCCGTCCGTGCTCCCGAGAATCGCCAAGGCGTAAAACGCGCGGGCTTCGAGATCCTGGGGGTAGGCGTCAGCGATCCGTGCCATCGCATCCATGTAAGCGCGGTCCCTTTCTGACTTCGAACCGTCGCCGTAGAGAACGTCCACCGCCTGCAGGTAGGCCGCCTCACGGGGCGTCGGGGCCATGCTCTGACGCTGGGCTGGGGAGGCGGCGAAACGGTTGAGCGCGGCCAAGGCGGCCGGTTTGTCTTGCTGACGCCACAACGGATGGTTGTACGACATCGCCTCGCCCCAAAACGCCAAGGCGAACGACGGGTCTACCGACTGAGCCCGCCGGAACGCCGTCGCTGCGTCCTCGAATTCGAAGGAGTGAAGGAGCAGGGCCCCCTCAATGAAGTCCTTCTGGGCCGCCGCTGCTCCCGAGTTGCCGAACTCGATCCAACCGAGCTGGCGCTCTTGGGTAGAGGCCGGTTCGGCCACCAGCGCGAGCGCGAGCGCAAAAGCGAGTGAAGAGAGGGTCCGGGTGGTCATGGATGGCTCCGGGCAACGCTGCGGGCGTGGGGGTCGATTCTGGCAGCTACAGGACTGAACGCTTCAGCCTCGGCTGTTCTGACGCAAGGGTCGGGGCGTCATCTCTCTTGCCACTAGACTCACTTCAGGCTGGCCGGGGTGGTGGGGCGGCGGTCGAGGTGCCCTTCTCCGTCAAAGACGTCTACGGTACAGGCGGGCAGGTGAAGGTGTGTGTGACCTTCGATGGGCGATGCGTATCGCGGTTCGATTGCACCTATGGGCGGGGGCCGCCACAGGTTGGGGGTGCGTAAAGACGTCCGAGCGGCGATCGGAAAAGAGGTCGGCGAGGTGGTTAAGGTTACCATTCGACGTGATACGGAGCCTCGGACCGTCGAGGTGCCCCCCGAATTGAGGGCTGTCCTTGAGGAAAGCCCAGCAGCACGTACCCGCTTCGAGGCGCTGTCCTACACCCATCGCAAGGAATATGCGGTGTGGATTTCGGAAGGGAAAAAGGACGAGACAAGAGCTCGAAGGGCCGCCAATGCTGTGAAAATGCTGCTTGCGGGGATGACCCGCTAAGGGGCCCTGCGGTCTGTTCGCCGAACGAAGGCAACACCGTTGTGGTGAGCCGCATCTAAATCGGGTGGACACGCAAATAGGTCCTTTTTAGAATCGAGCGCCGCGCCAAGGCCCCCGCCACGTCGTGCGCGCGAGACGTGGTTTTTTTGATGCACAGGAGTTGGGATGATCTCAGTTGAGGGCGTAACAAAACGCTACGGCACCGTCACCGCCGTCGACGGCCTGAGCTTCACCGTCGACCGCGGCGAGGTCGTCGGCTTTCTCGGCCCAAACGGGGCTGGAAAGACGACCACAATGCGCATGATCACCGGCACGCTCCAGCCTGACGAGGGCTCGGTCCTGTTCGATGGTGTGCCCATCATGGACGGGCTGACTGAAGCGAAACAGCGGGTTGGGTATCTCCCCGAATCGAATCCACTCTACGACGAGATGCTCGTTGCCGAATATCTCGAGCACGTGGCCGATTTGCGCGGGTTGTCGGCAGCCGACCGGCGCACGGGTATCACTAATGCGGTCGATGAGACGGATCTCGGAGCTGTGTTCTACCGACCGATCTCCGAATGCTCGAAAGGATATCGACAGCGCATCGGCCTGGCGGGTGCCATTTTGCACCATCCCGAGGTGCTCATTCTGGACGAACCCACAGAAGGTCTCGACCCGAACCAACGCGTCGAGATTCGTCGACTGATAGGGAGCCTCGGACGGGAGCGTACGGTGCTGCTCAGCACCCACGTGATGCAGGAAGTGGAGGCGACGTGTTCACGCCTGGTCATTCTCAGTCGGGGCAAACTCGCGGCAGAGGGCAGCGTGCAGGAACTGCTCGCGAACCGCACAGGCGGGATCCGCTACATCGTCGAGGCGCAAGGCACCGGGGTCACTGAGGCCTTGGCGGGGCTCGCCGGGGTGAGCGGGTACGAGACATTCGCGGTGGAGGGACGGGTGCGAGTTCAGCTGGACGCGGCGACAGATGAGGACCTTCGGCCAGCGATATTTGAGATGGCGAAAGACAGTGGCTGGACGCTGTGGGAATTGCATAGGGAGCGTGCGAGCCTAGAACAGGTGTTCCGGAACCTGACGTCGGAGCTTCCTGGAGAAAGTGAGAAGGAGCCGGCTGCAGCGAGCGAGGGCGCGCCCAACGGAATGAGCGAGGGCGAGCCCGGTGGGGCGACCGATGATGAGGCCGACGCGGCGAGTCTTGAGGTGTCCTCATGATGGGGCGTGTCTGGACCATCGCCCGCAGGGAGGTACGGAGCTACTTCGACCAACCCACGGCGTATGTGCTCATCGTTGCTTTCCTGGGCCTCTCTCTGTTCTTGGCGTTCCGGACGATGCTTGCGTCCAATGTGGCCTCGTTGAGGCCTATCTTCGACCTGCTGCCCATGTTGTTTGCGGTTTTTGTTCCAGCCGCGACCATGCGGACACTGGCCGAGGAACGTCGGGGGGGCACGTTGGAGTGGCTCGTGGCTCAGCCGCTGGACGAGGGGGAGATCATTCTGGGCAAGTTCCTTGGTAACTGGCTCTTTGTGTTGATCACCCTAGCGGGTACTCTGCCCACCGCCGTGGGCGTGTTGATGACGTCTGACGCCGATCCAGGGATCATGGCTGCCCAGTACCTCGGTGCGGCCTTTCTCGCGGCCCAGTTTGTGGCCTTGGGGCTGTGGGCTTCGAGCTTCACTCGAAATCAGATCACCGCGTTCATTGTGGCGGCGGGGCTGAGCTTCACGCTTTTCCTGATCGGACTTCCGGTCGTACAGATTGGGCTGACGCCGATGATTGCGGGCGCGGTGGCCAGGCTGTCCGTGTTGGGTCATTTCGAGAACGTGGCTCGTGGCGTCGTCGACCTACGTGATGTGATCTACTTCGTGTCTACCTCGGGCCTCTTCTTGATGCTGGCTGTCGGCGCGATCAGCCGTGACCGACTGAGTCGATCGAGGGCGGAGTTCAGGCGGCTGAGGCTTGGCGCGGCTGTCGTGGGGGGACTGGTGCTGATGGTGAATCTGCTCGGCGCCCACATTCGCGGTCGGATGGATCTCACCACGGATAAGCTCTACACCCTATCGGCGGGTTCTCGCGATATCCTCGGCGAGCTCGATGACATCGTGCAGCTCAAGTTGTACGCGTCCGCAGAGCTGCCCCCGGAGGTTCAGCTGCAGCTGCGCGACGTTCGTGATCTGCTCGCGGACATGCGCAGTGCGTCGAACGGGAAGCTGCTCGTCTCGGACGTAGACCCGGACAGCGATGAAGATGCCGCCGCAGAGGCGACCGGTTACGGAATCGGCCCCATCGAATTCAATGTACTGCGCGATGACGAATTCGAGGTGCGCCGTGGGTACTACGGCTTGGCGGTTGTGTACGCGGACGAACAAGAGGTCATGGGTGTGATCCAGCGCACACAGGACCTCGAGTTTCGCTTGTCATCGGCGATCGACCGGATGGTCGATCAGACTCGCCCCGGTGTTGCGTTTGTGCAGGGTTTCGGGGCCAAAAGTGCGCAGGATATCCCCACCCTGCAGGTCGGCTTGGGAGAACGGTACACGGTCCGGTCGGTCGACATCACGGACGAGTCGGGTCAGGACATCCCCAGTGACTCCGTCGAAGTCCTGGTGGTCGCGGGAGGTTCGTCGATGTTCGACAGTGTCGCGGTGCGGCGGGTGCGCGACTACGTGAATGCGGGCGGGGCCGCGTTGCTTCTGATGGAAGCGGTTCAACTCAATGCTCAATCGCCTAGCGCGATGCCTTATCGATCGGGTCTGGAGCCGCTGCTGCAAGAGCGGGGCATCGGATTCACAGGGAGCATGGTGCTCGACCTGGCGTCCAGCGAACGGGTGTCTTTGGGGCAGCGTGGTGCGTACAACGTCGTCGCCCCTTATCCGCTGTGGCCGATCGCCGTCCCGGGGTCCGATCACGCGATCGTAACCGGACTGAACGCCATCACCTTCGGTTGGTCGACGTCACTCGACATCAGTGCGGCCGTGGGCGTGACGCCGCTGTGGCAGACGACGCAGTCTGGCGCGGTTCAGTCACCGATGGATCCGATCTTGCCGGATCAGGACTGGAATCTGCCGCCTGAGCGGTTGGGGGTTCGAACCATCGCAGCCGCGGTCACGCCTGAGGAAGGGGACACGCGTGGCCGCTTGGTCGTGGTTGGTGACGTAACCTTCACGGAAGGACAATTCGTGCAGGCCAACCCGACGAACATCATCTTTCTCGCGAACTCGATCGATTGGTTGGCCCAGGACGAGGCACTGATCGCGATCCGTTCCAAGAATCGTACGCCGCCGAGTTTTGTCTTCGAGTCTGACTTTGGTCGGACGTTTCTGAAGTGGGGGAACTTGCTCGGGATGCCGCTGCTCTTCGTACTACTTGGCCTGGTGCGGGTTACCGGTCGTCGGCGCCGTGCCGAGGCGCGCTGGAAGGAGGTCATCGCATGAGCGAACAGGCTCTCAAACGACTCGTCGGTGCGCTCGTGATCTTGGTGGCACTTTGGGGAATCACGTCGCTGATTTCTAGCGATGGGTCAGGCAGCCGTGCGGCCTCCGGTGAAATCTCGGGGGTGCTCGACGGGGTCTCCGAGACGTCCGTGGAGCGTGTGCGCATGACGACCTTGGCGGGCTCGATTGACCTGGCCCGTACGGACGGCGCCTGGCGTGTGAACGATTTCCCCGCTGATTCCGGCGTAGTCACGGGCTTTTGGCGTGTCGCGACGGGCCTCGCGATTGGGGACTTGATTGCGGCGAATCCAGATAACCATGAGCGCATGGGCATCACCGACGGAGCGGCTTGGACGCTGGAGTTCACCGTTGGGGGGGAGACGCGGACGATCCTGGTCGGCGGCCAAGGTCCAGGGTTTGCGACCTCGTACGTGCGTCTGCCAGGGTCGGACGACGTGTACCTGCTCGAAGGGGACGTGCGCGCTCACATCCGGCGACCGCTCGACCAATGGCGTAACAAGCTTCTCGCATCGATTGATACGGCGGCCGTGGTGCGTTTGGAGGTCGAGCGCGGCGGCGATGCATACGTGCTCCTGCGCGCCGCTGAAGCATGGACGTTCGAGTCCGGCGAGGCTGCGCGTGCGGTCACCGTGCAGAATCTGCTGACGGACCTGCGACATCTGGAGGCGTCGGGCATTTTGGCTGAGACCGATTCGCTGGCTGCAGCTGCTGAAGGTGGCTCGCTGCTAGCCTACGACGGTGGCGGGGCCGTGCTAGCTGAACTGCACGTCGGGGCTGGCGAGGGCGACCGGTGGGTACGCGCAGCCGGGGACGACACGGTCTATCGATTGGCGTCATTCAGAATGGACCGGCTGTTCCCTCGACGCGAGACCGTCCTGCCCGAGCAGTAGCCCCGGGGGACGGTCGCCGTGGGATCACCCCACGTCGAAGGAAATCCCCTGCGCCAGCGGCAGATCTGTACTCCAGTTCACCGTATTGGTCTGACGACGCATGTAGGCCTTCCACGCGTCGGAGCCCGACTCGCGCCCGCCTCCGGTCTCCTTTTCGCCGCCGAATGCGCCGCCGATCTCAGCACCTGAGGTGCCGATGTTGACGTTGGCGATGCCGCAGTCGCTGCCGCGGTGCGAGAGAAAATACTCGGCTTCGCGGAAGCTGTCCGTGAAAATCGACGACGACAGCCCCTGCGGCACGGCGTTGTGGATCGCGATAGCCTCGTCGAGTTCATCGATGGCGGCGGAGCCGGTCGCGTCGGCCGATCCGTATTCGATAATGTAGAGTATGGGCCCGAAGGTCTCGTGCTGAACGATGGCGAAGTCGTTGTTTGCGGTGGCAATACACGGCGTGACGTATTGGCCGCCTGGGTAGTCGTCACCCCCTAGGACCTCACCGCCGCACAGGATCGTGCCGCCTTCGTCCTGTACCGCCTGCTTGGCCGACACGAAATCAGTTACCGCGCGCTGACTCACCAGTGGTCCCATGAGCGTGCCGTCTTCGAGCGGGTTCCCGATCTTGATGCCTTTGTACGCGGCCACTAGGCGGTCCACCAAGGCGTCTCGCACCGAGCGGTGGACGATGATGCGACGTGTGCTCGTGCAGCGTTGGCCCGCCGTGCCCACAGCGCCGAAAAGGATCGCGGGCAGCGCCATGTCCAGATTCGCGTTCTGCGTCACGATGATCGCGTTGTTCCCCCCCAACTCGAGGATCGAGCGCCCCAGTCGCTTGCCCACGACCTCGGCGACCCGCTTGCCGACGGCGCATGAGCCGGTAGCGGAGACCAGCGGAATCCGCGTGTCGTGTAGGAGTCGGTCGCCGATCGTGGCTCCCGTGCCGACAGCGAGGGAAAATATGGCCGGATCGATTCCGTTCTCGGCACACACCTCGGCCGCGATCTTGGTGACCGCGACGGCCGTGAGTGGAGTACCCTCGGAAGGCTTCCACAGCGTGGCGTCACCACACACCGCGGCGAGCGCCGCATTCCAGCTCCATACCGCGACCGGGAAGTTGAAGGCGCTGATCACGCCGACGACGCCGACTGGGTGCCACTGCTCACGCATGTGGTGGTCGGCACGCTCGCTTGCCATCGTTAGGCCGTAGAGCTGCCGCGACAGTCCCACCGCGAAGTCGCAGATGTCGATCATCTCTTGGACCTCGCCCTGACCCTCTGCCTTGATCTTGCCCATCTCAAGCGTGACGAGTGCCCCAAGGGCCTCCTTCTTTTCGCGCAGCTTGTTGCCGAGTTGTCGAACCACCTCTCCGCGCTTGGGGGCCGGCACTTTGCGCCACTCGAGGAAGGCTGCCTGCGCTCGATCCACGATGGCATCGTATTCGGCCTCTGTGACCTGAGTCACGCTCGCGATCCGTTCCCCGTCGATGGGGGAACGAATGTCGAGGTTTGGGCCCGAGCCGACCCAACGGCCGTCGAAGCCGCCCGGGTTGGTGTTTTCGATGCCGAGCGCGCTGAGAATCTGGGCTTTGGTCATGACTGGTGGGGTTGTAGTTCGAACTGGTGCGTGGCCCTTAGTCTCTATGTGATGCGCGAGGATGGGAAGTGGGGCCGCTAACTGGACCCGTGGCAACGCTGCGCGCAGTTCACCGCTTCTCAATCGCCCGCAGGATGTCTTCCATGAGACACCATTTGGTGATCGACGACTGCAGCAGGTTCGCGCCTACAAAGGCCGTGAAGAGGAGCCACCAGGGGCTCAGCCAAACGCCTGCGGCCAGGGATAGGAGAATGAAGCTGCCGGCGATCATTCGAATATTCCGTTCGATTGTCATAACGCGTGTGTCCTTTTTGGTGTTCGAGTTTGGTGTTCGAGTTGGGTGTTCGACAAAAGTCCGGGAGGATCAGGCGGCGAAAAACGGTGCGGAGCCGGAGCTCACTGCACGCTCCACGTCCACTTGGAGCGCTCTCAGGGGATGAGCCTTGTCCTGGCACGAGGTACAGTTCGCGACAGCCTCCATCAGCTGTTCGGCCTGGGGCGCGGGCATGACGGAAAACACCATTCGTGACGGGTAGGGTGCTACGTCCCCGTACCACCCGAGTGTCCCTGTGGCATGACCCTCGAGCGTAACCCGACTCCACGTGGTGACCTTCTGGCTGCGGAGCATGTCCTGCAGCGCCGCATCATCCTCTTCCAAATACATCAGGAATACGAGCTTCATGGGGTGTTCTCCTCTATCGCGCCGATCGGCGCGCCGGGCTGGGGTGTGGGGACGTGTGGGCGCTCACGTTTCATCAGGAAATAGATGCCCGGCACGACTACGAGCGTGAGCACGGTGGACGCGAGCGCGCCTGCAATCAGAGCCACCGCGAGGCCTTGGAAGATAGGATCGAAGAGGATGACCACCGCGCCGATGACGACCGTGCCGGCCGTCAAGGCGATCGGGCGGGCACGTACTGCCCCAGCCTCCACGATCGCGTCGCTGAGATCGACGCCAGCATGAAGGCGAGCCTCCAGGTAGTCGATGAGAAGGATTCCATTGCGGACCATGATTCCGGCCAGCGCGATCATCCCGATCATGGAGGTCGCCGTGAAGAAGGCGCCAAAAATCATGTGGCCCGGAGCGATGCCGATCAGCGTCAATGGGATCGCCGCCATCATGACCAGAGGCGTGGTGAACGACCCGAACCAGGCCACGATCAGGACGTACATCAGCAACAGGGCTCCGGCAAAAGCGATTCCAAGGTCCCGGAACACCTCGTAGGTGATCTGCCACTCGCCATCCCACTTGAGTACCGGTCGCTCAGTGACCTGCGGTTGGCGGGCGAAGAGGCGACCCAGCGGCTCGCCTTCGCCTACCTCGATAATGTCGAGCTCTTTTTCGAGATCGAGAATCGCGTACACGGGGCTTTCTTCGTCACCGGCGACCTCGGCCATGACGTAGACGACCGGCTTGCCGTTCTTACGATCTACGACTTGAGCCCGGGTCGTCGTGCGTACTTCCAGGAGTTCACTGCTCGGAATCATTTCTCCCGTGTTGGACATCACATGAAGTCGGCCGAGGCGAGCTGGCCCGGAGCGATCTCCCTCCGACAACGTCACGCGCAGCGGGACCGGTGTGCGGGCGGCGGGGGCCGCCAACTGCGACACGACCTGCCCGGACAGCGCCAGGGCAAGGGCCCCGACGACGTGCTCTTTGGAGACCCCCGAGAGCGCGGCCTTCTCCGTGTCCACCTCCAGTCTGACTTCTTCCTGTGGGGCGGAGAGCGACCAATCGACATCCACCACTGAGGGGTGCGCCTCGAAGGACTTCATGACTTCCTGCGCGACCCGTTCCCGTTCGGACCGGTCGTCTCCGTAGATTTCGGCTACGAGCGTCGACATCACGGGAGGGCCGGGCGGGACTTCCACGACTTTGGCGTTTGCCCCGGTACCGGACGCGGCCACGATGTCCTGCACGATCTGGCGGAGGGCTATGGCCACTTCGTGGCTCTGAGCGTCACGCTCCCCCTTGTCCACAAGGTTGATCTGAAGATCCGCGATGTTGGGGCCTCTACGCAGGTAGTAGTGCCGGATCATCCCGTTGAAGTTGACCGGTGCTGCGACGCCGGCATAAAGCTGGATATCTGCGACCTCGTCGACCGCCACGAGCGCTCGCCCGATGTCGCTCGCCAGGGCCACCGTCGTTTCGAGGGCGGTGCCTTCAGGCATGTCCACGATGACTTGGATTTCGTTCTTGTCGTCGAAAGGGAGCATCTTCACCGACACTGAGCGCGTGAAGAACGTGCTCCCAGAGGCGAAAAGGAGGACGAGCACAACGCCGAGTGCCCCCCACATGGCCGCCGGGCTCGCCAGAAGTGGCCGCATGATGGCCGCATAGAACCGATACGTCCTGGTCTGCTCCAGCACGTACGCGGGAGCCTCGGATGACTCGTGCGCGCGTCCGAGCAGCTTGAACGCCAGCCAGGGCGTTATCGTGAGCGCGACGCCAAGACTGAAGAGCATTGCCACGGTCGCGCCGACTGGCATGGGACTCATGTACGGCCCCATGAGGCCGCGCACGAAGAGCATCGGCAGGACGGCGGCGATCACCGTCAATGTTGCCAGAATCGTCGGGTTCCCGACTTCGTCCACAGCGGCTCGAGCCGCCGCGCGCAGCGGGCGGTCACGCATGGAGAAGTGACGCTCCATGTTCTCGGCGACGATAATCGAGTCATCGATGACAATGCCGGTCACGAAGATCAATGCGAACAGCGTGACGCGGTTGAGCGTGTAGCCGAAGATCTGATATACGAAGAGCGTCAGCGCGAAGGTGATCGGTACAGCCATCATCACCACGAGCGCACTTCTCCAGCCCATCGTGAGGAGGATGACGAGGCCGACGGCGAGGACGGCCATGACCAGATGCTCTTGAAGCGTCACCACCTTATCACGAGCGGTCTCTCCGTAGTTGCGGGAGATTGCCAGGGTGACATCGTTCGGGATGAGCCGTCCCTGGGACTCCTCGAGCCTTGCCTCAAGCGCCTGACCGAGTGCCGTGGCGTCTGCACCGAGACGCTTGGAGACGGCGAGGGCCACCATTGGGGTCCAGGCGCTCGTCCGGTCGGTATGGAAGGTGTACTGAGTGATTTCAGTCGAGCCGTCGATCACACGTGCTACGTCATGAACCTGGATCAGCGCTCCGTCCCGGACCGCCAGGACCACGTTCCCGACATCAGCCGCATTGGCCAGGAACGTCCCGGCAGTCACGCGTACGACGCGGTTGTCCTGAGTGAACGCGCCCACATCAGCTTGGGTGTTTTCCAGGCGTAGCCGTTCGGCCACCGTCAGCGGGTCTATCCCGTAGGCCGCGAGGCGCTCGGGATCGAGTTCGACGCGTATCTCCCGCGGGTAGCCACCGACGACCTGGACGTCGCGCACCTCGGGCACCGCCTCAAGCGCCACACGCGCCTCGTCTGCAATCGCTCTGAGCGCTGCGGGGTCAGGCCCCCGGAGCGTGGCCGTGAAGAAAGGCACGTCGTCGATCGTCACGGTCTTCACGAGGGGGAAGCCCAGCCCTGCGGGCATCCGGTCGGCGTTCTTCAGTAGGGCGCTGTGCAACTGGACGAGACTCTCCTCCATGTCTCGCCCCACCTCATAACGGACCGTAACCAGTCCGAAGCCCTGTTCGGCGTGGCTGTATACGTACTCGACCCCCTCGATCCCGCTCAGCACATTCTCGAGAGGAATGAGGACTCGGTTTTCTACCTCCTGTGGGGACGCGCCGGGAAGCGGTACGAAGAGGTCCGCGAGCGGCACGATGATCTGGGGTTCTTCCTCGGATGGCATCGTCGTTACGGACCAAGCGCCGACACCGAGCGAGGCTGCCATGAGGAGCGGGGTCAGCTTCGATTCGAGAAAGGCGCCGGCGAGGCGGCCTGCGATATTCTGCTTCATGCCTGGCCGCCTTCGCCATCTGCGGTCGTCATGGGTGCGCTCGTTGCCGCCCACGCCTCGAGCGTCGTTTGGCCGACAGGCATCCCGTCCTCGAGACGATTGGAGGGGCTTCGGATCACGGCGATTCCCTGTCGCAGTCCCGCGAGGACTTCCACAGCTCCGTGTCCATGTTGCCCCAGTCGGACCCATCGGAGTCGAAGCGTCCCGGCCTCTACCACCATCACGCCGCTCAATTGACCTCGGGTGATGACGGCGTCCTCGGGGATCCACGTCGATCCAGAGCCGGCGCCCGGGATCGTCACCCTGACGAAGGATCCCGGCACCATCGGGGTGACTGTCGGATCCAGTTGAGCTTCCACCCGGAACGTTCTGCTGCGAAGGCCCAGCGCGGGGCCAATACGGGTGACCCGTGCAGGAAGCGGCGAATCCACGTTGGACACTTCGACCTTGACGATGTCGCCCACGGTCAGAACTCCGGTCCGCCCGGAGGGGAGATCCAAGACGACCTTGAGCGCACCCGGAGCCATCATGGTGAGTAAGGGGGCACCGGGGCTCGCGAGGTCGCCGGGGTCCACGGAGCGTAGGGTGATGACGCCGTCGAACGGAGCGCGCACCACCGCGTAGGCCATCTGAGCCTGCGCCTCTGCGGACATGGCGCGCGCTGAAGCCAGGGCTGCTGTCGCGATGTCGAGTTCGCTCGCGGAGGCTGCGCCGTCTGCGGCCAGATTGTTCAGCCGGCCAAAGGAACGCTCTGACAGCTCAAGCCCTGCCTGAGCGGCGGAGACCCTGGCTGAGATGTCGGCGTTGTCTAGCGTGATGAGCGGGTCACCGGCGTGCACGAACGAACCCACATCGACATGAACGCGTTCAACAGCGCCACTCATCCGCGTCGCGATCTCCGCAGTGCGGTCCGAGATTACCGTGGCGGGGAAGGCCTCCATTCTTGAGGACTGCTGTGCGGCGGAGACGACCACGTCCACCGGGTCGTGCCGCGTCGGGATCCGGCCGGGCTCCTCAGAACCGCAGGCCGCGCCCAGGAAGATGAGACCTACTATGGCTGCGCGTTTCATGGGTGGGGGCCTTGTTTGAGATCGTTCGTAGTCGATGCGACGTCGGTGAGATAGCTGAGTCTTGCTATGGCAAGTCGGCGCCCGAGTTGGGCCCGAAGCGCCGCGCTCGCCGACGATGCCGCGCTCGCCTCGGCCGCGAGCAGATCCGACGTCGTTGCGAGGCCTTCTGTGAAGCGCAGGCCAACCAGACGGGCGCCCTCCTGTGCTGCGGTATGGGCAGCGTCGCTGGCTCTGGTCTGGCCGGTTGCCGCGTCCACGGCTCTGCGGGCTTCGGCCACGGTGGCCTCTGCCTCCCGGAGTCGATCCGAGTGTGCTTCGGCCGCCGCCTCGGCGTGGGCACGCCCTGCGCGTTCTGCGGCCGAGATCGCAAAACCGGTGAACACGGGCATCCGCAGTTGAACACCCACGGTCCAGTTGTTTCGGGTCCCGGAGAAGGGGTCGGCAGCGTGGCTTTCGAGGCGAGCGAAGCCCGACAGATTCGGCAGGCGAGCCCGTTGAGCCTGCTTCAGGCGCGCGTCGGCAGCCTGGACGGCCAGGCCTGAGGCCTGAATGTCGAGCCGAGAGGCAAGCTCTTCGGTCTGGCCCGACGCGGACCCGACGGCAGCAGGGTCGTCCAGCGGGATCGGAACCACACCCCCTGGCCAACCGAGGGCGAGGCCGAGTCGGCCGCGGGTGTCCTCTACTAGGCGTGCCGCGTCGATTCTGCTTGCGCGGGCGGTTTCCACCGCTGCTTGCGCCCGCAGGCGGTCCGCCTCCACGAGCAGGCCTTCCTCCACACGCCGCCCGACGAGGGACAGGTTCTCCTCGGCCGCGCTGACCGCTGCGTCAGCGGCATGGAGTAGCGATTCAGCGCCGACGGCCTCGATGAAGCGCACCTCGGCCAGGAACGACGCTGAGCGAACAGACCAGTCGGCTGTGAGCGCTGCGGCGTCCGCTGTCGCGTCGGCCGCAGCGACGGCGGCCATCCGGGCAGCATCCAGAGGGGCCCACGCCAGGCCCAGGGCCGCACTCCAATCTGTCAAAGCAGCCGGGTCGTTCAGGAGCTCTGGTGCGAAGTCCTGCGCGGTGAAACGACCCTGGCGAAGTCGACTGCCAAACGCCGCGACGGGGTCGCTCGTGCGCATCGCGCCGAATTCGATCCCCACCTCGGGAAGGAGCCCGGCCGCCTCTCTCCTACGGCCCTGCCGGGCAGCCTCGGCTAGCGCCGCCGCGCCACTCACCCCGGGGCCGCTGGACGCAGCGATCGCGAGGGCATCCTGCAGGGTGATTGAGCGGGTTTCCTGACTCGCGAGAGGCGATTGAGGGACCGCGATCGCGATCAGGATCCAGAGGATCAAATAAATAGATTTATACATATAACTCTATGTGTTGGGGCAAAAATAAAGGGCGCGAAATTCAGCATGCCGCCTCTCGGACACAGGAGAGGACCTTGAGTGCGCGCGCGTCGCCAATGGCGTAGTAGACGTTCACGCCTTCCTTGCGACGAATCAGAATTCCCTTGTCGCGCATGTTGATGAGGTGCTGCGAGGCGATCGCCTGTTCGACATCCAGCGCCTCGTGAATCTCACTCACCGTTGCTTCGCCAGAACGTTCGAGGAAGTCGAGGATGTGCAGTCTAAGCGGGTGTCCGAGACACTTCAAAATTCTCGCGGTGTCGTCCACGAGCGGGGTTGGCAACGATTGGGTGCGGTGGGTCATTTGGATTCCTTGGATATGAACATAGCAATATGTATATGTCTAAGGGTATGTCAACACCCGTGGGTGAGGCGCTGGGGGCCGGCACGATCATCCACCGGCCTTCCTTGTCCTCTCAATATATATATATTCATATATTACTATTATCTTAAGTCAACGAGGTTAAATGTGGGCCGGGACCCACTTCACTCGAAGCTGAAGGGACAGGTGGCCGGAGAAGTTGGAGCGATTCAACGAGACGGAAATGAGTCATGGCGAAGCAGGTCATTCGGTGGGCGTTGGCACTGTTCCTCTACGCCGGACTCCGAGGCGAATCCGTTGAGCGCCACATCCGCGCCGCGACCGAGACCGTCGTGAACGAGCACGACGATCCCGGCTGGGAAAATCGCACCGACGACTCCGCCAAACTTCCAGGGAGCTAAGACATGCAGAAATTACCCCACCTCTACAGCATCCAAGCGGTAGGCCCTGGCGTAGGTGATGTGCGGGTCAGCAGCGCCTCGGTGCCTGACCTCGTTGTTGAGGCCCCCGTCGAATTTGATGGACCCGGTGACCGGTGGTCGCCGGAGACATTGCTCGCCGCTGCTGTGGGGTCGTGCTTCATCACGACTTTCCGAGCCATCGCGAGGTCGTCGCACTTCGAGTGGGCCTCGCTGACATGTGCCGTGGATGCGACGCTGGAGAAGGCGGACGGGGGCCTCCGGTTCACGAACTTCGATCTTGACGTCGACCTAACGGTCGAGGAAGAAGGCATGGAGGAACGCGCTCACCTTCTGCTCGAAAAGACGGAGAAACTCTGCCTGATCACGAAGTCACTGCGTGGCGCCACCCAAATGAAGGCCCGAGTTCAGGTCGGTGCGCCTCGGTAAGAGGTCGCTGTGGCCTACTTCTGAGCCCAGAACGGCGGCGGCGGAGGAGGCGGCGGGAAAACAGTACGCACCAACCGCACGTTCCCGCGGCCGAACAATTTTTGCAGCGCGTCGATGGTGGCTGCGTCTGTCCCTGTCTTCAGGCTCTTCGACCGCAACCTCGGTGCGGGCTCCCCGTTGTCCGATCCGACCTGAAGCCAGATCGGGGAAAGGCCGGGATGGTCAGCGAGCACCAGCTTAGCGCGAGCGAAGGCCTCCTCAACAACGTCGGAGCCCAACTCGAGCTCGATCTGCACAGCGAGTTCGCCTCCATCGGCGACTTCGTCGAGAGGCCGAGCATGGTCGAGGAACACCGGAGGATCTTCCTCGTCACGCTCGCGGCCGCTCACCTTACCGGCCAGAAGCACGACCGCGTCCTGGACCAGGATCTCCTTATAAGTCTGCCAAGTGTCGCGGAATGCTAAGACCGTGGCGGTGCCGTTGAAGTCCTCAACCGTGATCTTGCCCCACTCCGAGTTGTCGCGACGAGAGATCTGACGAGCGACCGAAGTTACGACGCACGGCAATTCGATCGTCTCGCCGCCCCGATCACCCAGAGTGTCCGAGGAGATCGGCCCGAAGGCGCGCACAACCTCGCGGTAGCGGTCGAGGGGGTGTCCTGAAATGAAGAACCCGAGGGCCAGCTTTTCGCGCTTGAGGCGATCCTGCTCCGACCACTCGGGCACGTTCGGCAGCGGAGGCGGCTTGCGGGGAAGCGCCGAGGCATCTCCGAAGAGCGACCCCTGGCCGGCCTCCACCTCTGTCAGGCGGGCCTGGACTTCCCCGTAGGCGGCGTCCAAGCCCGCAAGGAGGCCCGAGCGATGCCCAAACGCATCTAGCGCACCAGCGGCGATCAAAGCCTCGCAGGCGCGCTTGTTCAGCGCCCGGATGTCAATTCGCTCCAGGAAGTCGAACAACGAGGTGAAGCGGCCTGATGCTTTCCTTGCCTCGAGCACGGACTTGGCGGCGATCTGGCCGACCCCGCGCACTGCACCCATGCCGAAGCGGATCTTCCCTGCCTTCGTCACGGTGAACTTCCAGCCCGACTCGTTTACGTCAGGCGGCAGAACCTCAATGGAGTCATCGAGCTTGGGGACGTGACGCGGCAGATCCCGGCACGCTCCGATGTACTTCACCACGCTGTCGGTATTGTCGATCACCGACGACAGGAGCGCGGCCATGAACTGGGCCGGGTAGTGCACCTTCAGCCAGGCGGTGTGGTAGGAGATGAGCGAATACGCCGCCGAGTGCGATCGATTGAAGCCGTAACGACCGAAGGTCTCAATTTGGTCGGCGAGATCGTCGGCGATTCGCTTGTCGGCCCCGAGCGCGACCGACTTCTCGACAAATCGCGTGAGCTCCTTCTTGATCAATTCGACGTCTTTTTTACCGACCGCTTTTCGAAGCACGTCTGCTTCGCCCAGCGTGAAGCCGGCCAGCTCCGACGCGATCCTCATCACCTGTTCCTGATAGACGATCACGCCGTAGGTCGGCTCCAGGATCTTCTGCAGGCTGGGGTGCGGATACGAGACGGCCTGTCTACCAAGTTTCCGCTCAATGAAGACGTCCGTCATGCCGGAATCGAGCGGCCCGGGTCGGATGAGCGCGTTGGTCGCGACAAGGTCCTCGAAGCGGTCGCAGCGCATGGCCCGCAGCTTGTCGTTCGCGAGGTTCGACTCGAACTGGAACACGCCTGCGGTCCCGCCACGCGACAACATCTTGTACACCGCCGGATCGTCCAGCGGCAGGTCATCGATGGTCGCGTATTCTTCGCCGGTGTCCGGATGCTTCAGGGCTCCGAACGTGTCGCGCAACATGACCACAGCATCGTGGATGACGGTGAGCGTTTTCAGGCCCAAGAAGTCCATCTTGAGCATGCCTGCTTCATCCAGGCAGTTCATGTCGTACTGGGTGACGACCATCGCGTCGTCGTTGTTTGCACCGTTCTTGCCGGTCTGGATGCTGATTGGCACGTAGTCGTCGATGGGACCCGGGGCGATGACGACGCCGGCCGCGTGCACCGATGCGTGGCGGGAAAGGCCCTCAAGGGTGATCGAGTAGTCAAAGAGCTGCTTGTGGCGATCGTCGAGCTTGTAGAACTCTTTGACTTCTTTCAGACCATCGACGGCTTCCTGAACAGTGAACGCCTGCCCGGGCTGGTTGGGAATCAACTTGGCGATGCGGTCTGTCTCAGACGCTTCAAAGCCAAGCGCCCGGCCGACGTCTCGAATCACGGCCCGGCTTTTCATCGTTCCGAACGTGATGATCTGTCCGACCGCGTCCTTGCCGTACTTCTGGCGCGTATACTCGATGACCTCGCCGCGGCGCTCGTAACAAAAGTCGATGTCGATATCCGGCATCGAAATTCGTTCGGGATTCAAGAAACGCTCGAAGAGCAGCTCGAAGCGAATCGGATCCAGATTCGTGATTCCGAGCGCGTATGCGACCAGCGAGCCAGCCGCGGAGCCACGGCCCGGTCCTACGGGGATGTCGTGGTCTCGGGCCCAGCGGATGAAGTCCTGCGTGATCAGGAAGTAGCCGGCGTATCCTGTGCCCTTGATGACGCCCATTTCATAGTCGAAGCGCTCCTGCATCTCCTCAGGAATTGGGTCGCCGTAGCGTTCCTTTGCGCCCGCCAGGGCCAAATACTCGAGGTAGTCGTTCGCGTCTGTGTGTGTCTCCGGGAGCGGAAACTCGGGCAGGTGGTATTTCTTCTCGAAGTTGAGATCCACCTCGTCCGTGATCTTGAGCGTGTTCTCTAGGACGTCAGGGCGGTCCGGGAAACGCTCAGCCATCTCCTCGGCGCTCTTGAAGTAGAGCCCCTTGTCGTAGTGCATCCGGTTCGGGTCGTCACGATCCTTGCCCAGTCCGATGCACAGGAGGATGTCGTGCGCCTCGTGGTCTTCCGGTCTGAGGAAGTGGGAATCGTTCGTCGCAACAACCGGAAGGCCGAGGTCGTCGGCCAGCTTGAAGATGCCCGCGTTGAGTTCTGCCTGTCCCTCGCTGTCGTGTGCCTGCACCTCGAGGTAGTAGCGTCCGTCGAAGAGGTTTGCGTACCACTCCGCGGCCTGGCGGGCACTCGCGTAGTCGTCGGCGAGGAGGTGCCGCGAGACCTCACCCGCCATACAGGCCGAAGACACGATGATGCCTTCGTTGTACTTGGCGAGCACCTCGCGGTCGACGCGCGGTTTGTGGTAGAAGCCCTCCGAGTAGCCGATGGAGGACAGCTTGATCAGGTTTTGGTAGCCCACCCGGTCGCGCGCCAGCAGGACCAGGTGATAGTACGCCCTTTCGCCTTGGCCGGAGCGAGATCGGTCGCGGCGGTCCCCGGGCGCGACGTAGGCCTCCATGCCGATGATCGGCTTGATGCCGGCCTTTTTCGCGGCCTTGTGGAAGTTCCACGCCCCGAACATGCACCCGTGGTCGGTAAGGGCCAGCCCGGGCATCTCGTTTTCTTGGGCCTTCTGGACCAGGTCACCAATACGATTCGCCCCGTCGAGGAGCGAAAATTCCGAATGGGTGTGGAGGTGTACGAAGCTCACGGCGACAGCGCGATGATCGGGGTCCGAGGGCACGAAGAGGTCTGATTGTAGCGGGCGATAGAGACTGCGCCAATCGGGTCCTTATTCGCGCTATGGATACCGGGGATTTTCCCCTGGGGTTGTTGGGAAGACGACAATATGCGCCGCCAGCGGCGTCGCTATCTCCAACTGACCTTCACCCCGAGCTGCGCCTGCCATTGGCTCTCCGGCGATGACGTGACGAACGGGTCGAGGGCCGTGACGGCCCCGGAACTGTCGCGGTTCACGTTGACCCCGCCGGCCCACCCGGCGTAGAGGATCCGGGACAAGGGATCGCGCACGACGGCCTCGAGAACCGGAATCGTACTCGGGGCTTCACGCCTCAGCCCCCAATCCGAATTCATGAAGTTGAGCAGGTTGACCAAGTCCCCTTCCACACGGACGTCGAGGCGGCCGATAGGCACCGTGTGCGAGACGCGCAGGTCGAGTCGGTTCTGCCAAGGGGACCGGCAGGCGTTCCTCGGGATCGTCGAGCCGGCGTGTGCGACGAGACATGGGTCATTTGCGATCGCACTTCCGAAGAGCGCCATCGAGGCGAAGCCAGCCATGGGCACTTCACCCAGCACGAGCGGGACGTAGAGCAGGTCGTTGTTACGGTCGAACGCAGGGCCGAAGCCGGGATATCCGTCCCCGTTGAGGTCACCCGCATACACATACGAGTACGGCAACCCCGACTCACCGGTGTAGAGGAGCGCGAACTCGGTGTGCGCCAACCCGGGGACCAGATTCCCGATAAGCGCGAGGACTGCCTTGTGCGGCCGGTCGAACCGAGACGGTGCAAGCTCAGGGCGATTCGGGTGCCCCTGGACGCCGTTGGCTCCGAAGTTCGACAACATGTCGTTGTATGTGAGGCTGGCTCGGTCGTACGAACGTGCGTAGGCGTAGCCGCTCTGGAAGCGGATCCGATCAGTGATCTGCCCGCGCAGCTCTGCTGAGAATGCGTAGGCGTAGTCGTCTGAGCGGTTCGTGGCGTGCAGTACCTGTGCGTATTCAGGGTTGATCCGCTTGGGCTCGTACCCGAAAACGCTCGGCGTCCCAAAATTCGGGCGACCCCCGTATCCCAGGGTGTAGGCGGGGTGCTGGGGGTTCTCCACGGCGGGCCCGATGTTGATGTCTTCGACGAAGACTTGGTTCAGGGCGCGCGAGAACAGGAAGCCCACCGAGGCGCTGAGACCGTCTGTGATCTGACGGTCCACCCCGAAGGACACCTTGATGTCCTGCGGGAATCGGAAGTTCTCGTCAAATAGCGTCACCGAACGCCGCAGCGACCCCGCGGTTCCGTTGACGCAGGCCGAGGGGGGCGCGTTCGGGGTGTATGAAGGACTCCGGTTGTCGTTGCCGTTGTCGGGAACGTTCGGGCCGCCGTCGCAGACCAACGTGCCGGTCCGCAGCCCGGTGTTTGCGTAGGCGTTCGCGAGCCACACGAAGGGCGGCCGTCCCAGGAACAGGCCCATGCCCCCCTTGATTTGAGTGATCCGCTCTCCGTTCGACTGCCAGCGAAAGCCAATGCGGGGGCTGAACAGGAGCTGTTGCGTCGGTACGGTGCTCGTACTTTTTCCGAACAGCCGCTGCACCTGGAGGTTCTCGTCCGGGCGCGTGGGCATCACCGGCATGTCGAGCCGTAACCCGTAGGTCAGGGTCAGCTGGTCCGTGGCGCGCAGCTCGTCTTGCACATGAGCTGCGAACTCCCAAACATCAAATGCGACCCGGTCCGGCACGCCGCTGTCCACGAGCATCCGCTCATAGTAGAGCGGTGTGTTGGCCTGCAGGTCGGTCAGTGATCCGAACCTGTAGGAGCCTTGCGAGCCCGGCAGGTAGAGTTGGTTGATCCCGTAACTCGCCGCCGAGACGCCGACCGTAACGGTGTGGGCGCCCCATTCGGCCGACAGGTTGTCGGTCATCTGCAGTGTGGTCTGCCGGAGGTCATCGGCCTGACTGAAATAACGTCCGCCCACGCGCACTGGGCGGGTGAGCCCGAGCCCCTCGAATGAAGAGTGAGTGGTTACCTGAACCTGGGGGCCGTTCGAGAGAGGTGTGGTCTCGTCGGTCACCCTCTGGACCGTCAGGCGCGCCTCGTTAGACCATGTGCCGAGCGTCGACACGAACTCGAGCGTGGTCGCGTTACTCCGGGACGACAGATCCACGGTATTCGAGGCCAATTCGTAGGACTCGAACGAACTCCTGTTCGGTGCGCCGTCGTCGTCGGCCCCGGCGAACAGGTGCCGTAGGCTGAGGCGGTGTTGCGGGCTGAGCTGCCAGTCGGCCCGGGCGAAGAGGTTCCCGACGCGCCGTTCGAGGATGTACGCGTCGGCCGCGCCGACGTCGAGGCCGTACGAAGACGAGAAGATCGACCCGAGCGCGTCAATGGTCTCCTGTGACACACGGGTCAAGATCGAGTTGTCTCGTCCGATGTTGAATCCGTTCGGTGGCTGACCGCGTTCCTCAAGTTCTCCGGCGATGAATATGTGCAGACGATCCTGGATGATCGGCCCGCCAAGGCTGAAGCCGTAGAGGTCTCGAGAGACGCCGGACGGCTCCACCGTGAAGCCCGGGAGCGTGAGGTCACCTGTAAGCGCTGCTGTGCGCGAGTATGTGAACGCTGAGCCTTCCCATGTATTGGTTCCCGTGCGTGTTACGGCGTTCATCACGCCACCCGTGAAGCCTGACAGACGTGTGTCGTAGGGGGCGATGAGCACCTCATACTGAGCCACGGCTTCGATCGGTATGAGGCGGGCGCCGGCGCGGCCGCCTGGCGTGCCACCGGGGGTGAGCCCGAATACGTCTTTGGTCAGCGATCCATCAATGAGTACCGCGTTGTAGCGGTCGTTTTGCCCGGCGACGCTAAAGCCGTCGTCGGAGGTCTTCACGAGTGGCGAGAGGATCGACAGCTCTGTGAGGTCCCGAGAAAGGATCGGCAGGGCGGTAAGGGTCGTACGGTCGACGAACGTCGCAGGGCCCACCTGCGGTATCCGGAACACAGGGTCACGGTCGAGTTCGACACGCAGCCCCTCGAGCGCGATCGCCACCTGCACCACCGCGATCTCCAACTCTAGGGTCTCCCCGAGCCGCAGCGCGATATCCTCCTCGACCACGGTGCCGAAGCCCAAGCCTGACACGGTCAGCGTGTAGGGCCCACCCGGTGGCAGCAGGCGCAGCGCGAAGCGACCGTCATTGTCTGTTAGGCGCTCGTAGCGGGACCCGGTGGTGCTATGGAGGAGAGAGACGGCCGCTCCGGCTACTGCGGCACCGTCCGGCATGCGAATGGTGCCACGAATGGCCGACGTGTTCGCGCTTTGCGCGGCGGACATCGCCGGAAAGCCGAGGGTGGCCAGGAGGCAAAAAAGCCCAGGGAGTGACCGAAAAGAGCGCGTTCTGGTCATGCGAATCCGACCGGGGTTGCCCGTGAATCGAGTACGGGGAATCAGCGAGAAGGATGGGTCCTCTCGTCGCGAATTCCTAGGCCACGTGCTTCTTTAACGACCTTCTAATGACCGACGTCGATGCTCAGCGGGACGATCGTCTCGCCCCAGTGACAGCGAAGCCTCGCTCAACTCGCCGAACAGTTCACGTCCAGGCGGTACGGGCCAGTCATGCTCCATGGTGACGGTCGTCGTGTTGATCTATTGAGACAGCCCGCCGTGCTGGCTGGCCCTCGGCTGAGCACAGGCGGGTGACGCGAAGGCGACGCTTAGAGCGAGGACCGCAATTGTTGTGACAGAGCGCATAAATCGAATCCGGCCGGCATTGGAAGTGACTGGGCCAAACGCCCCATAGGGCCAGGAGGTTCCGACGTTATGCGCTACCGCACTTGAACGAGTTCAGAATCGTCTCGAGCTGAATCATGTACTCGTATTTCTCCTTCCCCGGGGCGTAAAGCCACGAGTCAAGGAGATACATGCGATTCTGGTTCTCGCAGACGATTGCGCGCGCGATGAGCGGGCCACCGGCTGGCCAACCCCGATCTGGTGGGTTCTTCCACTCGGCCTGGATTTCGTAGGCGAACCAGCCGCGGAAGTCGAAGGGGTGGGCGTTCGAGTTCTCAGTGACGGTGACTTGCGGCTCGGAGTAGTTCGCCGCGGCCAAGCTGTCACGCCAAGCCAGGATTCCCGCTGGCTGCATGTCGGCGGGAATAGGCGTCTTCCAAGTGACCGCGATTTGGCGGATCAGCTCGGAAGGATCCGGGTTGTCGTTGCGGAAGATGTATACTGAGTCATGATGCTCCCAGTCGTAAACCTTGGGCAGCAGAAGTTGGAAGCCAGCCTCCGTGTACAGCGTGTCAGCCAGGGCAGAGTCGACCCCGCCGCCGGGGATGTACATACGATTAATAACAAACTTGCGATACTGGCCGTCCAGAAGCTCGTTGATGGCGGGCAGGTGGCTCATAAGCCCCTCTGCACCTGCACCAGGCGCGAGCAGCACGAGCGTCACGGTCTGCCCTATGGACCATACGTTTTTGATCTGGTAGATACCCGGCCCATTGATCGGGTCAGACGCCTTTTCCAACGCCTCGACGACCCGAAGCTCCGTTTCTGTTCCCACCAAGAGGATCTGTCGGAAACGACGCAGCTCCGACCAGTACTCGCCTTCGGGGTCCTGGAACGTGACGGTGAACGTCTTCTCGTCTCGCACCGTGCGAATGGTCGGTTCGAGTGCCGTGAATACGTCGTCCGAGACGGTCTCCCACAGATCGGGGCTCATTGCCGCCACGATGCTGTTCGCGTCCCCAAAGGCGATGCCGGGTGAGTCACACGCGGCGAGGCTGAGGGTGACGGTCCCGAGGGCTGCGAATAAGGTCGTTTTAGTCATGCTCGTTTCTATTCAGGTGCGGGGCCGAGGTTCCGTGACAGCAGCGCTTCCGGATCTGGGCCGCGCCCCATGAATTCCCGGAATAGTACTTCCGGGTCCTCGGAGTCGCCGCGACTCAAGATCGAATCGACGTAGCTGCGGCCGGTATCGGCGTTGAAAATGCCCTCGGCCTGGAAGCGCGTAAAGACGTCTGCATCCAGTACTTCGGACCAGAGGTAACTGTAGTACCCGGAGGCGTAGCCGCCGGCGAAGATATGGGTGAAAGCGGTCAGTCCGTGGAGATCTGCGAAGCGTGGCGCGGCGGCGAAGGCTCTGAAGCGGTCCTCCGCGAACGCCATGACTTGATCACCCACCGCGACGTCCCCGGTATCGGGGTGGGCGATGTCGCTTGTCGCGGGTAGTGTGGGCGCGAGTTCCCCATGAAGCGCGAGGTCCACGGTGCCGAAGGAGATTTGGCGCATCTGAGCCCAGCCACCCATGAAGCGTCGGGCGGCGACCATGCGTTGGAATAATTCGTCTGGAAGCTGTGCGCCAGACTCGTGGTGCCGGGCGAACAAGTCGAGGGCTTCGCGTTCCCAGCACCAGTTCTCCATGAGCTGGCTGGGCAGCTCCACCCAGTCCCAGGCCACATGAATTCCCGCGCGTGATGGGATCTCCACCCTCGAGATGCAGTGGTGCAGGAGATGCCCGAATTCGTGGAACGTGGTCTCGACTTCGCGGTGCGTCAGCAGCGCAGGGCAGTCGTCGTCAGGTGGCGCAAAGTTTCCGCACATGACGCCGAGGTGCGGCGCGAATCCGTCCGCCCTCGGACCACCCGTCACGAAGTTGTTCATCCATGCGCCCTGGCGTTTTTCCTTTCGCGGAAACCAGTCCGTGTAAAATGCGCCCAACATGACATCTTCGTCGTCGTAGATCTCGAAGTATCGAACGTCCGGGTGCCACACCTCAGGGATCACACGCTCTTGAACGCGAACGCCGAAGGTGCGGCGGACGATCTCGAACATGCCCTCGAGCACCTGCGACAGCGGGAAGTATGGGCGGAGCGCCTCATCGTCGATTTCGTAGCGTTGTTTGCGCAGACGCTCCATCGCGAATGCAGCGTCCCACGGCTCCAAGTCATCCAGGCCGAGTTCTTGGGCGAAGGACCGGAGCTGCGCTACGTCGTGTTCCCAGTACGGAGTCGTGCGCCTGACGAGATCGCGTTCAAATTCGATGGCGCGGGCCGCCGTCCCCGCCATCCGCTCTTCCAAGACGTAGTCGGGAAAACAGGCGTAGCCCAATACCTTGGCGACCCGGTCCCGTACCCGAAGGATGCGCGCGAGCAGTGGCCGGTTGTCGAACTCACCGTCCCGACATCTCGTCGCGAAGGCGGCGTGGATTTTTTTTCGGAGCGCTCGGTCTTCACAGTATTTGAGGATCGGCTCGACAGATGGGTAGTCCAGCGTCAACAGGCAGCCGTCGAGACCTTCCTGTGCGGCTTTTTGCTTAGCTCGACGTCGGGCGGCTTCCGGTACGCCGGCGAGGCGGTTCTCGTCCGCCACGTGGAATTCGTAGCTCGCAGTCGCGTCGAGCACGTTCTCGCTGAACTTTTGCTCGAGCTGGGCGAGCTCGACCTTCAGCGCTTCCAGTTCCTCCTTGGCGCTAACCTCGAGGTCTGCACCTGCGCGTCGGAATTCCTGAAGCGTCTTATCGAGGTGCCGTCGCTTCAGGCCCGTGAGGCCAGTCGCCTCTTCCGACTCCGCGTATGCCTTTACACGGTTCCACAGGGCCTCGTTCAACGGAAGCCGCGACCAGAACGCTGAGATCTCTGGGAGGACCGCATTAAACGCCTCTCGGAGTTCAGGTGTCTCGGCCACGGACACGAGGTGGCTCGCCGGAGAGATCCGCTCGGTAAAGACGTTACCCACGTCCTCCAGACGCGAGATCGTGTTCTCCCAGTTGGGGGGACTCTCGTCTGCAGAAATGGAGTCGACCGATTCTTGGGCCTCTGCCAAGGCCTGTGCCACACCTGGCTGCACGTGTTCCGCGCGGATCTCATTGAAGGGGATCCGGAATCTGCCCGACAGCAAGGGGTTTTGCATGTGGATCATGGATATAGAGCCGTGGTGCGAGTTGAGATGGAAAGATTGCGACAGTTTTGGTGTGGAGACAATGCGAAAGGGCCGTCATTGTGCTGTCATCGCTTGGCCTCGTCTCGCGCGGAAGGCCTGCAGCGTCGCATTTTTCATTAAAATTCTCGCCGCCTTGATCAATGGTGCGACGCTGTGGGTCATCGAGGGACTGATCGTCTCCGAGGCATGGCAACGGCTGAAAGATCTCGTCGAGAGCGATGCCGCGGTGAAGTGTTCTGTCGCCACCTTTCGGTTGGCCGTGAACATCTCGAAATGCGCCGCGTTTATCAGATCCGCACCGGGCAGATGTCGATCTGAGGTGGTCGGGCCGAAGGGTGGCGGGGAAGGCTTCAGAATCTTTTCCGTTGACTTCGCGTCAGGTGGATTTACCTTCGCGATTAATGCCTTGGTGTTGTCGCCGAAATGAGTCGGCCACCCGCCTGGGCGCCCTGCCATGGAGGGTCAGCAAATGAAACCGTCTGGTTGGTACGAGGAAGATGATTTCCTCGGCCCCGTTCGCCCCGCTCGCCTGTCTCGACGCGCGCTGTTTGACGCTAAGGACGACGACGATTGGGATGACGACGACGACTGGGAGGAAGACGACGACCTCGATGATGACGACGACGATGATGACGACGACGACGACGACGACGATGATGATGACGACAAGGAGTCGGATGACGACAAGGAGTCGGATGACGACGCAGCCGACGACGAGGATCTGTGGTAGGCCGCTGCGGACTGGTTGTCCGGAGCTGATTCGGGACGTCGCCCCGGCCTTTGCGGCCGGGGCGATTTCTTTGGCACATGAGGCGCCGAACTGGACCGCTAGCCGTCAGAGCTCCGGGGCCGCACTTTCCGCCCTTCTTTGACGGCAAACACCTCGGTAGGTCCGGAGAGATACATGCGCGCACTTCGCGTTTTGGCGGTGAGTACTTTGCTCGCGGCTCCACTAAGCGCCCAGACGATTCCCACACCCGCGTCCGTGCTTGGCTATGAGGTGGGGGCAGACTTCGAGCTCGCGAACTACGAGCAGTCGCTGGAGTACTTCCAACGGCTCGCCGCCGCCTCGGATCGGGTCGAACTACAGGAGATCGGCACTACCAGCTTCGGGCGCCCGTGGTATGTCGCGCTTGTTTCTTCCGCTGAGAACCTGAGGGACGCGGAGCGTTATCGCGCGATCGCGCATCAGTTGGCGTATCCGACCGACGACATGACCACTGAGGACGCGCGTCAGCTAGCCCGAGAGGGTAAGGCGATCGTGCACATCGACGGGGGGCTGCACGCCTCCGAGGTGGCGCACGCCCAGCATACGATTCAGTTGGCGTATGACCTCGCTACCGGGGATGCCGATCCGGAGATCGCCCAGATCCTAGACGAGGTCATTCTGGTGCTGTGGTTCAGCATCAACCCTGACGGACAGACCATGATTTCGGACTGGTACTACGAAAATCTTGGGACGCCCTTCGAGGTCGCGAGCGCGCCCTTCTTGTACCAGAAGTACATCGGGCACGACAACAACCGTGACGGCTACATGATCAACCAGATCGAGTCGCGCACGGTGACCCGTGTCACCCGGTATTGGGAGCCGCAGATCATCTACAATCACCACCAGACGGCGCCCTTCCCGGCCCGTATCTGGATTCCGCCGTTCGCGGAGCCGGTCAGCCCCAACGTGCATCCCCTGATGTACCGCACGGTGAACCTGATCGGGATGGCGATGGCGCAGGCTCTAGAGGAGCGTGGCCAGAAGGGTGCGACGCACATGGGAAGCGGTTTCGACAACTGGTATCCGGGCTTCATGGACCACGCGAACAACTTCCACAACGTGGCGTCGTTACTGACGGAGACAGGGCTGTATCGATACGCAACGCCCCACTTCTACACGGTGAACGACTTCCCTGCGCGTGCCCGCGGCCTGCGTCCCGAGTCGCTGTATCCGAGTCCGTGGGAGGGCGGTTGGTGGCGCATTGGCGACGCCGTCGACTACATGCTCACGGCCTCGATTTCGGTTCTTGATGTCGCCGCCAAATACAAGAACGACATTCTCTTCAATCGATTCCAGGCTGCTCGCGACGTCGTGGAGGAGTACCGTGAGGGTCCGCCGTACGGGTTCTTCATCCCCCAAGAACAACGCGACCCGGTTGCTGCCGTTGAGCTGTTGCGGCGCTTGGCCTACAACGGGATCGACGTAAAGCAACTTTCGACGGGCGTGACCGTCGACGGCGTGACGCACGCGGCGGGCACGTGGATAATTCCCATGGATCAGCCCAACGCGAACTTCGTTCGCCAGCTCTTCGCAGTGCAGGAATACCCGGATTTGCGTGAATACCCGGAGGGGCCACCGGAGCAGCCGTACGACGTATCCGGGTGGACCCTCCCGTATCAGTTCGACGTACACGTTGTCGAGGTAATGACGCCACTCGACGGCGATGTGCGCTCGGCCTTAGCGGATGTCACGGCCGAGCCGCTCGCTTGGAATGCCGAGGGTGACGCGCAGGCGTGGGACAGCCCGCCCGGCGTGGGCTTCGATAGTCACCCGGTCGCACGCGGAATCGTGCCGCCGGCGGGCCGAGCACCGGGCAGCGGCAACGCCCTCCTGCTCGACGCGGCCCAGAACAACTCATACAAGGCCCTCGCCGCGGCATGGCGGAGTGGTGGCAGCGCCCGTTTTCAGCCTGGCGCGGCGGGCAGTGATGGCGAGGGTGGCACTTCGGGCCGATGGGTCGTGACCGGACTCTCCTCGGCTGCTCAGAACGACCTCGTGAGTCGATATGCCCTCCGTGCGGAAAAGGGTGGGGCCGGCGGTGCACCGGTAGCGCAGCCTCGGGTGGGCCTGTACCGCGGCTGGAACGGGAACGCGGACGAGGGGTGGACACGCTGGCTCCTCGAGATGTATGGCATCGAACATACCAGCCTCTACAACGCCGATGTGCGGGCCGGCGAGCTCAACTCGCGTTACGACGTGATCGTGCTCGCGGACATGCGCTCCGGCCAGATCCTAGAAGGCTTCGGACAGGGTTCCGTGCCCCCGCGCTACGTCGGCGGAATCGGAGCCGAAGGCGTCCGGGAACTTGATTCCTTCGTTCGTGGCGGAGGCACGCTTATCACACTCAACGGTTCGAGCAACTTCGCGATCGAGGCGTTCCACCTCCCGGTGGAAAACGTGGTGGACGACGTGGCGCGCGCCGACTACTTCGCCGGTGGAGCCATCATCGAACTCCTCACCGATCCGTCGCATCCTGTCATGAGTGGCATGTCGCCCAGGGCCAAGGTGTTCGTGGGGGGTAGTCCGGTCTTCACCACCACCGAGGACTTTGAGGGCAATGTACTCGCGAAGTACGCTGCGGAAGGGTCGCCGCTTGTGTCCGGCTACTTCCTCGGCGAGGAGCACGTGCAAGGATACGCGGCCGCGCTTGATGTGAAGTATGGCGACGGACGTGTCGTGCTCCTCGGCATGAAGCCGCAGTGGCGTGGCCAGCCCTTCGGCTCCTTTAAGATACTCTTTAACGCGGTCCTCTATTCGGGCGCAGTGGCGTCACAGACGCCGGATAACGGCGACTTTTGGGCTGCGCCAGAGAAACCGGAGGAGGACGGCGTTGGAGAAGGCAACGAGAATGGGCGACGGTAGGAGCCCTAGGAATCGGGAGGGCGCCGGCCTCGTTGAAAGGTCTGCGGTTTCCTGAGGCGGCTATCTTTAGTTTTCATTTCGATGAAACCCACAACGGGTAGGGCGGGGTAGAGGTCGCATGTTTCCAATGACCACGTGGGTGCGCAGGCTCCTCATCGCGAACGTCGTGATGTTTTTCGTGACGCAAGCGGTTCCAAGTCTGCAGCCAGAGTTGTTCTTCTATCCGCCATGGGTGCTGTACCGCCCTTGGACGCTTGTCACGTACATGTTTCTCCACGCCGGGCTGGGGCACATCTTCTTCAACATGCTCGGGCTCTTCTTTTTTGGCCCCCGCCTTGAAGACCGACTCGGCTCGAAGGGTTTCGTCTGGCTCTATTTCCTTTCGGGCCTTGGCGGTGCGGTATTCAGCCTCTTTTTCGCACGCGAGTCCCCTGTGGTCGGCGCCTCTGGCGCGGTCTATGGCGTACTTTTGGGCTTCGCCATGTTCTGGCCGCGTGAGCGGATCTATATCTGGGGCATCCTACCGGTCGAGGCCTGGCTGCTGGCGACCTTGATGATTTTCGCGAGCCTCTATTCGGGCATCAACCCGTCGGCCAGCTCAAACACCGCGCACTTCGCTCACCTGGGCGGCCTCGCGTTCGCGTTCGGCTATCTCAAGTGGTGGGACTTTCGGAAGGGCTCGGCGAAGCGTGCATTCGGCAAGAAAATGAACCCAGGAGGGTCCTCTGGGGGCGTTGTCGGGGACCGCCTTGCCGCCGCGCGTTGGAATGGGATTTCTGTGGACGGTTTGCACGAACTCAATCGTGAGGAAGTCACTCGCCTCCTGGCGAAGCTCCAGGCAGATGGGGCAGGGGATCTCTCTGCGGCCGAACGTCAGTTCCTTGATCGGATGTCCCAGGGATAGTCGATCGGTGAAGAGCCGCGAACGGGCCACCATGCAGCTTTCATGATCCACGTATCCCCTTCCTTCTGCGCCTCCTCGCTGGCTACCTGATGCGTTTTGGGATGCCGAAGGGTGAGTCTGACCTCCCTGTCATCGAGCGACCGGCTCCCGAGCGGCCAGATGGGCCGCCGGATGAACGGGCTGACAGGCATGGGCCCGGGTGAGCGACGCCTCGCGATTTCTGATTCCTGCCCGAGTACACCGGGTCGAGGAGTCCATCCTGCGGAGTCGGTTCATTACCACTGCCGCCCACGCGCCCGACGCCGACGGGGCCCACGCTTTCGTGCAGAAGGTCCGCGAGGAATTCCCCGAGGCGACCCACAATTGCTGGGCGTTCGTCGCCGGGCCGCCCGCGAGCACGACACACATAGGCATGAGCGACGATGGAGAGCCGGGAGGCACCGCCGGTCGTCCAATGTTGACCGCCCTCCTGCACGGGGGAGTGGGTGAGATCGTGGCGGTCTGTACGCGGTATTACGGTGGTGTGAAACTCGGCACCGGCGGATTGTCACGCGCGTATTCGGGCGGGGTGAAGCTGGTCCTTGAGACATTGCCGACAGAGGAGAAGGTCGAGCGCGTTTGGGCTGCCGTTACGGTGGGCTATGCGGAAGTCGATGGCCTCCAGAGGCTCGTCGAGGAACTCGAGATCGTCCTAGAATCGGAAGAGTACGGTGCGGACGTGCTGTACTCTTTGGGTGTGCCGGTGCCAGTGTTGGAGGCACTCCGACGGCGGGTCGCGGATTTGACCCGAGGGACGGGCAGGGTGGTGACCGGTGTCGACGATGGGACCGACTGACCGTCCATCGAACGCAGACGTGACGGGGTTTTCCAGGCCTCTGGCGTCGGCGGGCCTTGTGCGGCCCTGTTCAAGCTTCGCCCAAGACCGGCTGTCCGACTCGGGGCAACGTGGCCGAAGTCCCTGCGCGCTAACGAATGCGTGTTCCCTTCATCCAGAGCGTGTCGTCCTGATCCCTCGTCGCGAAGGACTCCGCCGTCCCATCAGCATCGAGTGAGAATTCGACAAAATTGAAGTCGAAGACTTCGGTGACTTCACCGTTCATCAACCAGGCCATCGTGAACAGCTGATCCGCGACCATGACGAAACCTGTCTCCATAGAGGATTCAGCGTCGTATTCGATGGCGCCGACCATGACATCGTTGTTCAACGTGAGTTCCAACTCGAAGTCGTGTGCCTTCAGGTACTGCGACGGTAGGATCTCGACCTGATAGACGCCGAGATACGGAGCAGCCTCCTCGGCGGTCAGCGTGGTCTTCACGCTGGGCTCCACCCTGACCGTGAGGTCGACGACGCGGGAGCCCCACTGCATGCGGAGATCTGCCCCGCCGCCACGGACCGTCGGGAATGACCATGCGAGCGTCTCGACGGAATAGTCGGCTGTGCCGTACGTGACAGGAAACCGGATTTGGTCGTCGGCCGGCTGCGGGTGCTGGGTGTGAAAGAGGTCGTCGCGAGGGTCCAGGACGACCTCCCAATCCTCGGGGTTCACGACCATCCAGACCGAGTAGCGGCCAGCCGGAACCGGAGTTCCGTTCAGCTTAAAATCCTTGTTGGACTCGATGTGGTCGCCTGGTTCGCACCGGGTGTCCACACCTCCCCCTAGAAGATCTGATTGCCCCATAGTTCGGGTCGGCCCCGCAGCGACGGCCGCGAGTACTCAATCGAGATGACAGTCCCATCAATGGTCTGAGTTACCGTGGCGGGCTCGCTGGCCAGCATCTGCGCGGCCGTCATAGAGGGCGCCCCGGCGAGCGCGAGCGTGAGCCACACAAGCAACGCCGAATCAAGCCGTGCCAGGCTCGAAGTGCCGCTCAACCGTAGCGCCCGTCGATCGCGCGGCGGATCTGCTCCAAGGTCTGGCCTTCGTTGAAGCGCCGATATGCCAGCTTTGCCTCACCCTGGCAGATATAACATCCCATCGCCATGCCGCCCTCGCTGTAACAAGTGAGGAGTGACCGATAGCCCGGCAGCGCCGCACAGCCACAGGCGCACCCAATGCCGTCCGCGATCTGCGGGATCTCACGGATCATATCATAGATCGCGTGTGTCTCAGGTGGGTGGTCCGGAAGGTCCGCGCTCGTGAGCACACCCGACCCGTCGATGCCGTTGCGCGGCTCCGGATGCGTCAGCGCCGTACCGGCGCGAACCTCCGCCCACAGCCCCGTCGGCCTCAGGCCGACCGCAGCGGCAGCCCCTAGGGGAAGCCATCGCAAAAAGTCACGCCGGCTGGCCATCTCTGTCTTCCCTTAGATCCCGCCGCCCGGCGGGCTCGGGGTAATCATGATGTGTGCTCCGGGCGTGCCCGGGAACATCAACCATGGTGCGCCGGGGCCGCCCGGAGATAGCGACAGGCCAGTGGACTCGGCGGTGGCCCACGGCGAATAGATTGCCCACCGCAGAAACGGCTCAATGACCTCACCGGTGGCCGCGTTGAACCCCTCGCCGTGGAGAATGTAGACCGTCGCCGGAGCCTCGGGCATCTCGAGGGTTCCCGCGTCAGCCTCGTCCCAGCGGCGCTTCGTGACTTCCTGAGAATCCGTGATGCCCTGCTCACGCAGTTCGCGTCCCCGGGCCATGTAGGGTTCGATCGACTTCGGGTAACAGGCCACGTTCCAGGCATCTTGGTTGGGATTGTCCGCCAGGCAAATCAGCGCGTTTGTGCCCTCCCGAAGCGTGAGGGTGGTGCCATCTTCCCGCCAGCCTATGACGCGGGCGCCCCCACGGTCCTCTGCGGGTGCCGCCATGACGGCTTCGGCGATCTGAACGTCCCGCGAGGGCACTTGCGCGGCGAGATCCGCGGAAGCGGCCAGCGTGGCTGCTATTGCGATGACTACCGCACCCGACCACGGTGCAGGGCGGAAATGGCTGTGGGCCATATTGTCTCCAGAAATGAGTGCCAAAATCAGCTTTAGTACGTCGACCTAGTGGTCCCAGTTCCCAAATGGATCCTCTAACGACGGGCTCTGAGGCGTGAACAACTGCGCACCTGACTCTGTGATGTACATGCAGTCCTCGAGTCGCACTCCGAACTCACCCATGACATAAATACCTGGCTCGTCACTGAAGGCATTGCCCACCGCGAGCGGCGTCTTGTTGCCTCGCACCAAGTAGGGCCACTCGTGCCCGTCCATGCCGATGCCGTGGCCGACACGATGAGAGAAGTAGGTGTAGTCGGGGCCGTAGCCGCCATCGACGATCACCTTTCGGGCTGCGGCGTCGACGTCTTCTGCCGGGACGCCCGGGGCGGCCGCTTCGAATGCCGCAGTCTGGGCGGCGAACTCCAGGTCGAAATTCTGCCGCATTTTGTCCGTGGGGGTTCCGAGCACGAACGTGCGGGAGATGTCGGAGCGGTAACCCTCGACCCCGCATCCACCGTCGATGAGCAGGATCGTGCCTTCACGAATCACCTGCGGCGTGATGGAGCCGTGCGGCAGAGCGGACCACTCGCCGGTCTGCACGCTCGCGCCTCCTGAGAAGCCCAGCCGCTGGTGCGCCGCCGAGACCAGCCCGCCGAAGTCGCTCTGAGTCATGCCCTCTTCCATGGCCAGATATGCCGCCTTGTAGGCCGTCAGCGTAACCTCGTTGGCGAGCGTCATCAGCTCGATTTCATGGGCATCCTTCACACCACGGCATCCGGCGGTAATCGGCGTCGCGTCGACGACCTGTAGGGCGGGCGCCACCAGTGCGATGCCATTGCTGAACCGAAACTGCATTGTCTCTTCGGCGCCGAGCTTTCCAGACGTGATGCCGCGATCACTGAGCCCCTGAGCCACACGCAGATACGGACTCTCGTGTTCTTCCCACGTATAGACCTGCGCGCCGCCGAGGGGGCCCAGGGCGAGCTGCTCGCGCGCTCGATCCTCCTCGAAGGCGGGGCAGACTACGAAGGCGTCGCCATCCACCGGGATGACGACGCTGAACATACGCTCGCCGCCGCCCCAGCCGATGTTTGTGAAGTAGACCATCGACGTCCCGCCACAGAGGGCGAGGGCGCTGTGGCCGTTCGCGCGCATGAGTCTCTTTGCCTGTTCGACCCGAGCCGCGCGTTCTTCCATCGTGATGGGCCGAGCCCGATCCGCCCACGACGTGAGCCGGGCGATGGAAGGGGCGAGCGCTGCGTCAGACGAGCCGCTGGATACAGGTGCCTCACAGCCGGCGAGGGTCGTGGCAGCGGCCGCAGCGGCCGAAGTTCCGAGGAAGTGGCGTCTCGAGATCATGGATGTGTCTCCGGGGAAGTCAATTTCAGGTCGGGATAATACGCCGTTGCGTTCGCGCCCACCATTGTTTGGGCCGACTTGTCTGGCACGCGTCTCCTCTTCAGATTGGGTTCGGGGTGTGGTGCTAGAAGGGGTGGGACAGGACTTCAGGAGGTGCCCAGTGCGATCTGTTCGCTTAGTAGTTCTTTCGTTCGTCGCGTTCGCGGCTTGTTCGGGGGCCGAGCCGGCGTCCGAGTCCGCGGGTGGGGACGATGCCGATACGGGCATCATCGCGCGCGGGGCATCGCTTGAGTTGCCCACGGCGTATGTACCTCCTCCGGGCGAGGCACTGCATCACCAGACCGCGGGTTTTGCGACCATCCTGTGCGCTGGCGTGTTTATTACCGGGCTCGATCCAGCAGATGCCGCGGCCAACGTCGGCGGCTTTACAAGCCCATTCGACCAACGGCATCACGTCGTCGACACGGTCGTCGACTATGAGGACCAGCGTGTCACACTCACGCTGCCCGACGGGACCGTCCGCACCGCCAAGAAGTATCGGAACCAGGGATGTGTCGCGTCGCCGATCGGCGAGGACTCCATCTACTACACCCCGACCGACGTCGCACGGAACTTGCCGCCCGCCGCCACGACAGCGTGGCCCATGGGCGATGTCCTTCCTGATGCGCCGTGGCCGGCCGAAGTCGACATGGCCAAGGTCGAGCAGGCGCTGGACGTGGGCTTCGGCGACGCTGATGCCATGACCCTCGGGCTGGTGGTCACCTACAAGGGCCGCATTCTGGGTGAACGGTACGGAGAGGGGATCGACCTCCATACGCCGCTCGAGAGCTGGTCCATGGGCAAGAGCCTCACCGGCTCCGTCATGGGCGTGCTGATTCAACAGGGGACCTACGAATTGTGGCAGCCGGCGCCCGTTCCTGAGTGGTATGAGCAGGACGGGGATCCACGGCAGGCGATCCGCATTGGTGACATCATGCGCATGTCGAGCGGCATCCGTATCAACGCGCCCGGTGACCCGGAGCATGTGAACGACACCACGTATGAGGATCACTACTACCTCTATACCGGGACCGTGAACTCCTTCCACTATGCCGCCACCCGGCCGCAGCAATGGGAGCCCAACACAGTGGGTCGGTACCGGAATACCGATCCCGTCCTGACGAACTACCTCATCCGGCTCGGGGTGGAAGGGAGGGGAGAGGACTACCACTCATTCTGGCAGAGGAACCTCTTTGACCGGATCGGCGTCCGCGACGCGATCATCGAGACCGATCCCTACGGAAACTTCCTGGGCCAGGGGTACGACTTCTTGGCCGCCCGGGACTGGGCGAGGCTGGGGAACCTGTATCTGCAGGACGGCATGTGGGACGGCGAACGGATACTGCCGGAGGGATACGCCGAATACGCGAGCACGTTGGCGCCAGCTTGGGTCGCGGACGGGAGACTCCAGTACGGTGGGGCCTTCTTCTGGGTGAACGGAAATGGTGGATGGCCGCTTCCCGAAAGCGCGTACGGTATGCGTGGCGCCGGGGGACAGAGCACGACGGTCGTACCGACGCATGACCTCGTGATTGTCCGCCTGGGCAAGTACGTAGGGGCCAGGGCCGGGGGGCAGGCTCTGAACCAGGCGTATGAACTATTGATGGAGGCGATACCGCCAACTTCGGGGAGGTAGAGTCTCGGCGTAACGTGTGGACGGGGGGCGGGGATGGCCGACTTAAAGGTTGAGTACGAGGGGGTCTTCGGCGTCATGGAGGAAGTGCGGGACGGCGGGATGACACGCGTGCGAAGGAAGCGGCGACGGCGTTCGCTCACTCGGCGCGCCGGTACGGCGATCGCGCTCACTGTCTTCTTTGCGACATTGCCATTCGCGGTGCTGATTCGCGGCGGTGTATTCGCTTATCGCGAGTGGGCGCTCGGCGCCTGGCCGTCTTTGTTTCTGGCGGTCCTGGCGACGGCGCTCCTGCTGCTGCTCTACGCCTGGGCGTTAGGTCGGAAATTGAATGCCGGGAAGAGCTTGCGGTGGGTCATGACCCGCGCGGCCGTCGCGTACGCCGCGTACGGCCTCGTGTACATCGGCAGCGCCAACGTGAAATCAGAAGAAGTGCGCGCCGAATACGCCCGGATTCATCCCCTACTCCCGATCGCGTCCAGCGCCTTGGTCTTGATCGACCCCTCGTCGGTCCTCACAGACGCTGGGCGCACCTCCGAGGACTACTTTGCGATGGGCCTGCCGGTGAACGAGGCATCACTGCACTTCGAGCAGGACGACGGCTTCGTGCACGCGCTCGACATTCGGACCGCGCGGCGGCCGAGTGGAGGAATCGACTGGTCGAGATCGTTTTCTGGATGCTTGGGTTTCATTCGCTGCGCCACGTAGGGACTGCGGATCATTTGCATGTCTCGTTGAGGCTACCGGGTAGGCGAGATCGGGACCTAGTGTGGTGTATCGAAAGTGTCTCGGCCATTCGAACGCCCATGCATCCGGCCCTGCGTCGTTGCTCCTCCTCGAAATAGCGTTGCTATTCCTCGTCGTCGCGCCTCGCAGGATCCGGCGCCTCGGCGCTCTCGGTGGCTCGCGAACTTTCGATACACCACACTAGCTCTCGCTTCTAGCGTTCGCGGAGCCACCGACTGAGTAGAGTACCCCGCACGCCATGCCCAGGCAGGCTCCCCACTTGGCCACCCTCACCGCCGTGGGCAGGATCTTCCTGGTGCCTGACATTGTTCCTCCTGGCTGGCTCGCGCCCAGGGCGTTCGGCCCACATCTTGGTCGCGCCAGTACCATGGGCGGACCGTGGGACCAGAGCAACGAATTTCTTTGAAAACGTGCCATGAACGAATCAGGAGAAGCGCAGTTCGGGCTGGACCAGGTTGGGCAGATCGCCATCCCGGTGACGGACGTCGAACGCGCGATCGCGTTCTATCGCGATGTCCTTGGCATGCGCTTCCTCTTTAAAGCCCCGCCCGGCCTCGGCTTCTTTGACTGCGGTGGCGTACGTTTGATGTTGGATGGTCCTGCGGCGGCGCTGGCGGGCACCGCTTCGGCGCTCTATTACAAAGTTCCAGATCTTCAGGTCGCGCATGCGACCCTGCTCGCTCGTGGGGTCGCGTTTGAAGCCGCTCCCCACCTCATCGCGAAGATGCCGGACCACGAACTGTGGATGGCTTTCTTCCGCGACCCGGACAACAACCTTCTTGCCCTGATGTGCGAGGTCTCTCTATGAAAACCACGTGGATGGTGTTGATTGCGACTTGCCTTTTTGCTTCGACCGCGGCTGGCCAGCGCGGTGGACAACAGCTGACGCCGGAGCAGCGTGCCGCCCGCGAGGCCCAGAGGGCTGAAGAGATGCGCGCCCCCCGACCGATCGACGCCGTGAACAGCGTTTGGATCGAGGAGCTCACGTGGATGGAACTGCGGGACGCAATTGGGGCAGGCAACACGACGGCGCTCGTGCTGACGGGCGGCGTAGAGTCGAACGGACCGCACCTGGCATCCGGTAAGCACAACTACTCCAATAAACTCATGGGTCCGGCCGTGGCCCAGGCCCTCGGGGCGACGCTGATCGCGCCCCTCGTCACGCTGGAACCAGGCGATCCGAGTCGGTCCGTCATGCTCGGCAATACCGGGCCGATGGTCTCACAGGCGACCTACATCGCTTGGTTGACCGACATCGGGGATAGTCTTCGAGGCATGGGCTTCACTGAGGTCTATTTCCTCGGAGACAGCGGCGGCAACGGACGGGGCATGCAGGCGGCGGCGGATGCGCTCACGGCCAAATACAACGGCAGCCCGACGGCCTTCCATCACGTGCCGGAGTTCTACAACCACGACAAGGTTCGCCAGTACATCCAGGAGGACCTTGGGATTCCGGAGGAGATGGAGTACACGGCCAGCCAGGGCTCTGACGGTATTCATGAGGAGTTGTCGATCGCCTCGATCATGTCGGTCATCGACCCGACCGCAATCCGTTTCGATCAGCGTGTGAAGGCCGGACGGGCGTCGATCAATGGAGTGAGTCTGGAACCGCTGTCAGAGACTCAGGCGATCGGGCGAAAGTTGATCGAGTTTCGCACGGGGCTGACTGTGGCGGCCATTCAGGCGTTACGCGCCGGGGCGAAAAACTAGACGACGTTCGGGCTGTGTCCGTCGGGGCCGGAGGCCGCAATCGTTCGAATCCTGAGGATGCGTGACGGCAAGTGGCATCGCCCGGGCGCGGTCGACCTACCTGTTGCATTTGAAGGTCCTGACGGGCGACGGCGGCTCCCTGCCGGCGCCCGACCTGTTGGTCTCAAGGCACGGCATCGACCGTGCCAGAGATGACTGAGAATGTCTGGAAAGCGTCTTCCGCATGTCTAGATGCTGCTCGTGCTCCTCGCGGCCGGCGGTTGCTCGTCGGGTGACGCAAATCCAGAGGCGTCCTCGGATGCGTCGGTCTTTGCCTCGGCTGCAGTCGCGACAGCCCCGACGCTTGCGGCAGCAACAGCCATTGGCCTGACCAACGCGAAGATGCCGCTCCCCGGTCTGGTCACGGGCGGCCAGCCGACCCCTCAGCAACTCGCGGCGCTTCGCGAAGCTGGCTTCAACCATTTCGTCTCGCTGCGTCCGGCGGCTGAAGACGGGGCGGGGTGGGAAGAGACCACGGTCGGCGCGCCGAGCACCTTCGCGCGGATTGCGGTCGCCGGTGGGTCAGGGCTGACCTGAGAAAACGTCGAGGCGCTGGAACGTCTTCTCGCACAGTACGGAGACGAGCCGACAGTCCTCTACTGCGCGAGCAGCAACCGGGTCGGGGCGTTGCTGGCGCTGAGGGCTGCGTGGCTTGAGGATATGCCAGCGGCTGAGGCGTTATCGCTCGGTCGTGCGGCGGGTATGCGCAGTTTGGAGCCGGCAGTGACGGAGCTGCTCGGCGGCGGCTGACGGCTCTAGGGCAGCCGGGGGTCCGGCGTGGGCATGCCCGGACCCCGCCGCCCGCGTGCGACGCCCCGAAGCGCGACGTCCAATACTTCGAGTTCGTCGCTCTTAGACACTCGCCACCCGCGCGGGGTATGTGCCAATTGCATCACTTTGACCTCTGCGACAGCACCGCTGATCCGAGCGGTGGTACGGTAGGCCACGTGAGCTAAATCGCCTGACTCCAGGACGTGGCCCAGGACCTCATCGTCGCGGTCGAACATCGAGTGCATGAGTCCCGGGAGGTCATCGACCATCGTACCTACGGCTCGGTCGAAGACCGTGGAGGACGTGAACTGCAAATAGTCCAGTGAGTCGGTGTCGGTGAGGTAGCTCCGCATGTCTCCCGTTGTGTCCGCGTCCGCGATCATCGCCACCACCAACTGAAAGCGGTCCAGCGTCTCTTCGTGGAGAAACTGCGTGGCGGCGCTCCAGCGGATCGAGCGCACTGACCTCAGGAAAAGCGTCGCGGTCCCCTCGGGAGAGGCCGTGACTTCTTCAATGGTCTGCGCCGGGGTGCGCAGCGGCATGATGGCCAGCGCCAAGAATGCGAACAGTGTGGCGGCGAGCTTCGCGTGTGGGGTCATGCTCCTATTTACGGCGAGTGGGGCTCCTGTAACAGTGCCCCTCTCCTTAATGGTGATGAACACTCAACCGCTTTGAGGCGTCTATTTTTTGGGACGATCATGGCGATGTGCGGTGGTGCCTTCGAAGACGGCGAGGAGACCCGGGTGATGAATCTGCGGATGTGGAAGTCGATCGCGGAGCCGCGTTGGAACTCAGAGCTGCAACGCGAGGAGATCATCCACGAAAACTCAAGGCGCTTCGAGGCCGAGTTGTCGGTGCGCCAGCCGGTCGTCCTCCTCGGGTATCCCACGAACGGCTACCTGTCGTTGAACAACCGTGTCTATCGCTACTCCCAACTCTTGGAGGACGGGAGTCGCGATCTCCGGTACTACAACCGGTACTTCGTCCGTTATACACAGCCGCTGTTCCAGGTGAACAACCTGCGCAATGACCGCGAGCGTGCGGAATTGGATCTTGAGGACTCACAGCTGGACTTCTACGACGAGCTGGTCGACTTGGTCGACGATCTTTCCGACGACTACTTCCAGCTCTTTGAGGTCGCCTACAATGAGGGCATCAATCGCACGCACGTCGGCAACATTCAGGCCGCCGTCGCGGTAGCCTAACTGCGGGCTCAAGCGGACACGGCGCGTGCGCTAGACGTGGGCCAGTTTCAGGTCGAATTGGCGAACGCCGAAGAGCAAGTCCAGCAGTCCGTCAGCTCGTTCCGGCTCAACGCCGCCAGCCTGCGGACCCGCCTCAACCTCTCCGCGGAGGGCTCGATCACGCTGAACCCGCTGCTGCAGGGCGCAGGAAAACCTGGGGTTGTACCGGGAGGGTGCCATCACCGCGCTCGACCTCATGCAGAACTTCCGGAGGAGCCTCGATACGGCTGGTAATCTGCGGGATGCGTATCTCGGATGGAGGCGGGCTGAGGGTGCAGCAGCTGACGCACTACGACTTCGAGATGAGCCTGCCTGTGCTGGAGCGCTTCGGGGTGTCTCTGGAGTCGAGGCCGCTGCCGTAGCTGCTCGCCTTCCCTCGGCGAGCGTGGGCACCCCCTGGATGCTGAACGATCTTCTGGGACATGACACTGGTATCAACTGACGCCTCCCTGAAGCCCGCGCGCGAGTCTATCCTTCGCGCATGAGCACGAACCTCGACCAACGCACACTCGGCCTTTGGGCCGCAACCGGTGTCGGCGTGGGCGCCATCGTCGGGGGTGGTGTGCTCGCCCTTGCAGGCGTCGCGTTCGCGACTGCCGGACCCGGGGCGATCATCGCTTTTGGGCTCAATGGCGTGGTGGCGCTCCTCACTGCTGTGTCTTTCGCCGAACTCGCCGTCCGCTTTCCGCAGTCTGGAGGCACGTACACCTACGCGAGGCAGGTCCTCACCGTCGAGGCGGCCTTCGCCGTAGGCTGGATCGTGTGGTTCGCCTCGGTCGTTGCAGCGGTGCTCTATGCCTTGGGCTTCGCGGTCTTTTTCGTGCCCTTGCTCGAGCAGGTCGTGCGCCTGGTGGGCGGCACGCCGCCGGCTTGGCTCGGCGGACGTTTCGCGCTCCTGGTGTATGCGCTGGCCGCCGTCGCGTTCTACGTGTGGAGTCTCGCCAAGTCGGCCGCCGGGGGAGGGCAATGGGCGACCATCGGCAAAGTGATTCTTTTCGGGTTCCTCATTCTGGCCGGTTTTTGGGTCCTCATTGCGGAGGCGCCGCCGATTGACGAACTCGGCGACCGTTTCCGACCGTTCTTCTTCGGTGGCGGCTCTGGGCTTGCTCAGGCGATGGGGTACACGTTCATCGCGCTTCAGGGCTTCGATTTGATCGCCGCGGTGGGCGGAGAGGTGAAGGATCCTGAGCGCAACATCCCGAAAGCGATGTTCCTGTCTCTGGGTATCGCGCTCATCATCTACCTGCCGCTGCTCTTCCTGATCGTGGCCGTGGGGATGCCGGGACAGGCGGTTGCGGAGGTCGCTGCGGCGGATCCTGAGATCCTCGTGGCGGTAGCGGCCCGCAACTTCCTTGGCGCCACTGGCTACTGGCTGGTGGTGGTCGCCGGGGTTCTGTCGATGTTGTCCGCGCTGCAGGCCAATCTCCTCGCGGCCTCTCATTTCGCCCGCAGCATGGCGACGGATCGGACCCTGCCGAGGCGATTTGCCGACCTCGCGCCCGGTAGTGGAACGCCACTCGCGGCGATCCGCCTGACGGGTATCACCGTCGCGTTCGTCTTGATTGCGGTCCCCAACGTGGCGGCCGCTGGCGCGGTCGCCAGCTTGATTTTCCTAGCGAGCTTCGCGCTCACGCATGGGATCGGGTATCTGGCCCGCAAGCGCACCGGGGAGGCGCCGGGCTTCGTGGTGCCTTGGTTCCCGCTGGTGCCCATCGTCGGGGGATCGGCCTGTTTGGCGATCGGGCTGTATCAAGCCTTGGCGGTACCGTCAGCCGGAGTGCTTGCAGCGCTGTGGCTGAGCCTGGGTGCCGTGCTGTACGCGCTCTACCTCGCCCCGCGAGCTCGTGTGGTCGACGCCTCTTCTGAGGGCCTCGATCCAGAGATGATGAAACTCCGGGGGCGTCGCCCCGTGGTTCTGGTCCCCATCGCAAACCCCGCGAGCGCGGAGACGTTGGTCATCATGGCCAAGGCGCTCGCGCCGCCCGCGGTGTCGCGGGTGCAGTTGCTCTCCGTTGTGCGGCCGACCGAAGGCGCTGACGAAGATGCGCTGGCGGGCCAGCTCAGCGGCGCACAGTCGGTCCTCGGGTCGGCGCTCAGTGCCGCGCTGCGGACAGATTTGAGGCCCGAGGCACTCATCACGATCAACGATGATCCCTGGCAGGAGATCGTCAGGATCGCCGAGCGCACCGCCTGTGAGAGCCTGCTGTTGGGGGTTGGGCACCTAGACGGAGCGTTGATGGTCGGTCCGCTCGGGAAGTTGATTGAGGAGGTGGACGCCGATGTTGTGATCCTCAGGGCCCCGGCCGACTGGAAGCTCGAGGCGGCGCAGCGGATCTTGGTGCCCTCGCGCGGGGGTCGCGAGCAGAGCCCGGTACGGGCACGGCTCCTCGGCAGCCTCGGGCGGACCGGTCGTCGCGACGTGACCTTTCTGGGTGTTCTGCCCGAGCACACGGATCCGACCATGTCAGGCAAGGCGATGAAGGGGCTGAGGCAGCTCGCGAATGACGAAGTTTTCGGGCACGCCCATGCCGAGGTCATTCTGAGCAACGATGTGGTCGGGAGTGTCGTCGCGCGCTCTGTGGAGGCCGATCTGCTCATCTTGGGGCTGCACCCCAGCGGTCGCCCCGGGGGTGCGTTCGGGGATCTGATGCTCCGGATTGCTCAGGCGACCACCTGCCCGTTGTTGATGATCAGTCAGCGGCGCTGAGGATAAGACTGTGACGTCACCGCCGGCCGCCACATCGTTCCGGGCCCTGGGGAAGAACCTTCCACAGATCCTTCTGCTGGCGCTGACCAACGTGTTCGTGGGTGGCATGGTCGGGATCGAGCGGACGGTCCTGCCGCTGATCGCGGAGGCCGACTTTGGGATCGCCTCGAAGGCTGCAGTCCTCGCGTTCATCGCCACGTTCGGGGTAACCAAGGCTGGGGTGAATTTTCTGGCCGGGGGGCTCTCCGAGAAGGTGGGCAGGCGTCGCCTACTCATCCTTGGGTGGCTGGTCGGTATCCCTGTCCCGCTGATACTCATGTATGCCGACAGTTGGTCGTGGATCTTGTTTGCCAACGTTCTGTTGGGCGTCAATCAGTCACTGACATGGTCCATGACGGTCGTCATGAAGGTGGATTTGGCCACCCCGCGCACCTACGGTCTCGTCATCGGCTGGAACGAGTTCGCCGGGTATGCCGGCATGGCCGTGACGGCGGCTCTCAGCGGGATCATCGCTGCTGAGTACGGAATGCGACCTGAGCCGTTCTACCTCGGGTTGGGCCTCGTGGCGGCCGGACTGCTCCTGTCCTGGTTCACGCGTGAGACGCTCGGGGAGGCGCGCGGCACCGGGAACCCCGCCGCCGGTGCCGCGCCCGAGAAGCCTCCTCTGCTACAGGTCCTTCGGCTCGGCACGATTGGCGACCGGAACCTGTCTGCCGCCAGCCTCGCCGGATTGGCGACCAACCTGAAGGACGGGGCGCTGTGGGGACTGTTGCCGCTTCTGCTCGCCTCGCGTGACCTCCCGCTGACCTCGGTCGCGTGGGTGATCGCGCTCTACCCAGCCGTGTGGGCCGTCAGCCAACTCGTGTTTGGGCCCCTGTCGGACCGCATCGGCCGGCGGGGCCTCATCGCTGGAGGCCTCGCGGTGCAGGGGGCCGGGGTCGCTTGCTTCGTCTTGGGCGGCTCGTACCCGGTCTATCTCGCGGCAGCAACGGTCACCGGGCTGGGCACCGGGATGGTCTACCCGACGCTGCTCGCGCTGGTGTCGGAGGTGGCTCCCGCTGAGTGGCGGGCGTCGGCGCTTGGTGTCTACCGACTGTGGAGGGACTCCGGATATGCGGTAGGGGCGCTCGGTGCTGGCCTCTTGGCGGATGCGTTGGGCATGGGCGCTGCGCTGGCCGTGGTGGCGGCTTTTTCGGTGCTGGTGGCCGGATTTTTCCTGGTGAGAGTTCGGCTGAGCAGGGCATGAGCGCCTGTGCTGCCTCGTCCAGCGTGGATTGGTCGCTGCGGCGGAAGTGCCAATACCACGCTTGGCGGTTGAATGGCAGGTAGGGCTCGTTTAGCTTTTCCGGCTCCCAGGCGACGTCTGTCTCGGGAGAGCCCGTATGGGCCTGTAGCTCAGTTGGTTAGAGCGCACGCCTGATAAGCGTGAGGTCGGAAGTTCAAATCTTCCCAGGCCCACTGTTGGAAACTGAAGCCCCGCTTGGTCTTTCGAGACTGGGCGGGGTCTTCTATTGGGACCAGATCCGACGGTTGTGTCGATTGGTTGTGTCGATTCAGGCACCGGCTGTTCTGCTTCGTCGGTCCATGAGTGCCTCCCGCATCTGTCGGACAGGAAATCCAAAAACCCTAATTCGGAGAAAGGCAAGGAAAGGGATGGATGGAAAGGGGAATACCCTCGATGGACAACGAGTTGAGGTCCAGCGGTTCGTGAGCACTGCGAAGGACAAGCAGATAGCTGTTTTCACGACTTCGCGGTCAGGGGGCCCCGGGCGCCGATTTGGCGCCCGGGGCTTCTTTTTGGGGTGGAGTTCGAATCCGACATGGGGTGTGCCGTTCATCCAGGCCGAGTCGCACAAGCTCGGGATCGACGTCAGCGACTCCACGGTGCGGCGTTACCGGCCGCCTCGGGTCAGCCCACCTTCCCAGAATTGGCGCTCGTTCCTCGAGAACCACCTGGCTGACTTCGCCTCCATCGACTTCTTCATCGTCCAAGATCTTTGGCAGCAGCTTCGTGCGGCACGTCGATTCGATGGGCATCGAGGAGGTCGTCACGGCGCCGGGGTCGCCTTGGCAGAGTCCTTACTGCGAAAGGCAGATGGGATCGATCAGCATGGAGTGCCTCGCCCACGTCATCGTGCGCAACCAGCTGCACTTGCTACGGGTCCTTCGCGGCTACGCATCCTACGATCACGCATCGCCAGCGTCGCTGGGCGCCATCCAGATTCTGGTCGTGGAACGCTCGTCTTCGAACGAATAGGTGGAGACCGTGTAGGCGATCCACGCTCCGTCGGGACTCACCTGAGGCGCGCCCGCCCGCTGGATGTTGAAGAGATCGTCCACGCCGATGTCCCGACCCTTGTGGGCTGTGGCCGCGGCGGGAACGACGAGTGCCAAAGAAAGGACGGAGGCGAATCGAATCGGGCGTATCTGGCGCGGTCCTGTGAAGATCTTCCTGTGGACGTGGGTTAGCGCATCCCTGGAGGAGGCACCCTGCGCTTTGTTGCCTGCTCGAAGGCGTAGGCCAGCTCGATGAGCCTCGGTTCGCTGCAGGCACCTCCGGTGAAGCTGACGCCGTACGGCTGTGGTAGGGGTGCCCAACCCTCAGGGAAGTCAGGGCCCCCGTGGTTGGCCACGAAGGTGAACGGCACGATCACCGTGGGATACCCGGGCTTGGCGGCGAGCCCGGCGCTGCTGGGTCCCGGGAAAAGGAGGGCGTCGAGCTCAAGGGCCTCCATGACCTCGTCGATGCCATGCTCACCGTTCAGCAGAAGGTCGCGGGCCCTGTCGGCTTCGTAGGTCGGGCGGTCCATCTCAAGGTCTAGGGCGTCCGCCACATCGAGCTGGGCCTGTTCGTACTTCATGGAACCGGCCGAGCGGTGGGCCAGATTCCACTCGCGGAGTTCGGTAAGCGACTTCACCGGCGCGTCGCTCCCCAGCGATGCCAGCCACAGGTTGAAATCGCGCTTCATCCCATAGTCCAGCACCATGCTGCGGCCGTTGAGCATGAGGTTGTTGGCTACGTCCGGGTCTAGGATGCTGGGAAGATCTGCGGGGTCCACGACGATCGCACCCTGCTGCTGGAGAAGGGCAATAACCGTGTCCATGGCGGCGCGCATCTGGTCCGATAACCCCCCTCTCCAGCGGTCCGAGCCGGGCACTTGGACCGAGTCGTAGTACATAGCGCGCGGGATGCCGATACGTGCACCCTGGAGGCCAGTTGCGTTTAAGAAGCTGGTGTAATCCCCGTCCGGGGGGCGCTCACACGTCATGGTGGCAGGGTCGTGGGGGTCCGGCGCGGCCCCTTCGAGTGCCCCCATCATGATTGCCGCGTCGGTCACCGTGCGGGCCATAGGTCCGGGTGTGTCCTGGTCCGCGGTGATGGGAATCACACCGTAGCGGCTGATCCGTCCCACGGTAGGCTTGATCCCCACCAGCATATTTTGGTTGGACGGGGAGAGGATGGATCCGGAGGTCTCCGTGCCTACGCTCGCAGCCCAGAAGCTCATGGCGGTACCGATGCCAGAGCTCGAGCCGCCCGTGGCCACGACCGGCCGCCCATCGTTACGCCCCTCCCGTGGATCACGGCGCGGATCGTATGGGTTCCGGCCGTAGCTGCCCACGGCGCTGTAGTTGGTGGGCATACCCGAGGCCATGAAGTTGGCCAACTCCGTGAGCACGGTCTTCGCCAGGATGATGGCGCCGGCATCCTCAAGATTCGCCGTGAGCGTAGCCTCGTACGGCGGCGTGAATCCCTCGAACGCGAGCGCGCCACCCGTGGTCGGCATGTCTGTGGTATGGATGATGTCTTTGAGCGCGACCGGGATCCCGTGCAGCGGTCCCTTTATCCGGCCCTCTGCCCGCTCCCTGTCCAGAGAATCAGCGATCTGGAGGGCCCGAGGGTTCACTGCGATGGTGGCGTTGACCGCCTCCTCGTAGGTGGCGATGCGCACAAGGTGCGCCTCTACCAGTTCCCGTGATGTGACGCGCCCGTCTGCCAGGGCCTGCTGCATTTCCGGGATCGTAGCCTCTACGACGTTGAAGCGAGCGGTTCGGTCTACCGGCGCGGTGCAAGCGGCGAGGACGAGGAGCAGCAGAGCAAACGGGGGCAGGATCAAATGGGGGCGAGGGACGCTCATGGAGGACACCTTCGGATCTGACGGGTTCGGGGCGCTGCACTGGCTCAACATGGATGGTGGGCATGAACGCCGCTAGTGAGCCAACGCCCAATTGGGGCGCTGCGCGGGCGAGGCCTACCGCACTCTCTCAAATCGCAGATTCCGCACGCGCCCGGCTTGGAGCACAAACGCCACCGCCTGATCGCCCCGGCGCTCGAAGCTCAGTGTCAGTCCCGAATGGGAGAACACATCCTCACCGTCCATCGTCAACGTCAGTGTGGCTCCACTCGGATGAGTCAGGATCAGCTCGGCGTCACCCGCTTCTAGTATCCATGTTGAGCCTAGCTCCCCCGACACGTACGTCCCCGCCAGGGATTGAAGCACTGTTTGTGGCGCCGTGGGATGCTCGTCCTCAACGCTTTCGCTGGGTGGGCCGGCAGGGGATGCAGGAGCGTTCTCAAGGAACCGCCCCTTAAGTACAATGTCCTCAATCGCAGCGCTCAGGGCCCCAGAGTTGGCTGACCCAACGTTGCATAGCGTGATCACCGTGGTTCGCTGGTCTGGATACCTCGCGAGCATTGTCCGGAATGCCATCATCCCGCCACCGTGGGCCACGCGCTGTAGTCCACGCCGAGCGCTGACCCCGAGTCCACGCGCATAGTCGATGGTGTCACCAGAGGTAAGGACACCGCGCTGGTACATCTGCTCAGCGAAATTCGGTATGCCTAGAGCATCTCCATAAAAAGCGGAATCCCACCGGGCCAGATCCTCCACGGTCGAGTAGAGGCCGCCATCTCCGACCTTGTCGAAATTCATGAGATAGTTCGTGGCCCAGCCGCCGCCTTCGCGTTCGTCGTAGCTGAAGACCCGGTCGCGGACGATATGGGTTCGGTCGTCGTGGAAGTGGGTGTCCTTCATGCCGAGCGGTCCGAAGATCTTCTCGTCGGCATACTCGCGTAGCGATCGACCGGTGGTTCGTTTCACGATCTCAGCCAGCAGGACGTATCCGGAATTGCTGTAGAGATACTCACTCCCGGGCGCGAAATTGAGTTCCTTTTGCCGCGCGATTAGGTCGAGCATGTCCTCATCGGAGAGGATGTTCTCAAACGGAATGCCGGCGAGCTCCATTAGTGAGAGGTAGTCGCGGACACCACTCGTGTGGTGGAGCAGGTTTCGCACGGTGACGACTGTGCCGTAGGCAGGCATCTCCGGAATGTGCGCTCTCACATCGTCATCGAGTGAGAGATGCCCCTCGTGCGCGGCAATTAACACCGACGCCGCGGTAAACTGCTTCGAGACCGACGCGAGGTAGAAGACCGACGAGCTGCCGAGGGCGATCGCGTGATCGAGACTCCCCATGCCGTACCCGCGGTCGAATGTCAGGCGCCCGCCTTGGACGATCCCTACCGCGCACCCGGGTCCAGTGGTGCGGTCGTAGTCGGCGAACACTGCGTCGACGCGGGTCTGAGTTTCCTGATCGAGCTGGACAGCCCGAGCCGGCGACGCGACAAGAATTGTGAGGACTGTCGCGATAACAAGTCTCATACGGATCACTTTGTGGCTAACGGAGTTCCTGAGGGTCGGTAGCCGCAAAGGCTGAGGCCACCTCACGTGATGCGTTTCTGCCGCGAGCCAACATGTAGACGGCAACCCACGCACGCGAGCCTGCACGAGGTAGCTCCATGCCCCTGAAGGCGGGCGGTGCACTCTTCGGCTTTAATGCACTTATAAAGAACAAACGCGCGAGCGGTAGGCGGAAAAAGCTAGACGACCTGAACGACTTGACTCGGTGGAGCAGGGCCGACGGGCCCCGCTCCGTCCCCTGAGCCAACTACCTGATCAGGTAGAAGCCCGTCTGCCTCCCATCGATCCAGTCCCAACCCCCGTCCAGTAACGCCGCGTCCTCTTCGAGTGCGAAGCGCACCGACTGACCGTCCCATTCCGGCACGGCGTAGCGCGCGTTGAGCTCAATCGAGTGCCACGTGTTCGGGCGGAACTGATAATCCCCTCGAACCGGCACGCCGTCCTGATAGTCGGTCATGCCAATCGGCGGGCCCGCCCCGTGCCCGTGGTATCCGATGGGATGGCTGTAAATGGTGGCCTCGATGCCTTCTGCGGCCGCCTGAGCGAGCGCTCCGGCTAGCGCCTCGTTGCCGGTCGCGCCTGCCGGGCCGTGCATCATGGTCAGATCCTGGAGGCGGTTCCCCCGACGCAGTCCTTCCTTGAGTCCCTCAGGTGCATCGGCCTCTCCGGGGAGGAGCACGTAAGCGTTGTGCTGGGTGTCCGTCGAATAGCCAAGGCCGATGACGCCGAAGTCGGTGTGCAGCATGTCTCCCCGTTCGATGACGGTTCCGTGAGGTGTGGCCTCGGGGATACCGTCTCGCCGCTGCACGTTCACGGACGGATGGAACCACTGCCCTAGCCCCAACTCCGCGACCCGCTGGCGCATCCACCAGACCACGTCCTGGTTCGTGGTCACGCCCGGCACGATGACTTCGTTCGAGAACGCTTCGGCGATGACCTGGTGCGCGATGCGCATCACGCTCCGGTACTGGTCGGTCTCGCGCGGTAGCTTCGCTTCGAGCCAACTCACGGCGAGCATCTCGGCCGACTCGAGACGGTCGACGTACTTTTCGCTCAGCGCGCCGGTGAGCCTCACGTACTCGTTGTGGGTTAGGCCGTCCGCGTGATTCCACCTGTCGGACACGTTGATGCCGATCCGCTGTGGGTCACGTTCCGCGACGAGGCGCGCGAGACTCACGTACTGTGAGTCGTTGTGCGTCGGGTACACGTCAAAGGTGCCCTGGTAGTCGGCGCGCCCGATGCTGATGCGCTCGACGCCCTTGCCCGGACCCAGATCGTGGAACATCAGGATCGTGCGCCGACGTGACGAATACGTGGTGTTGGGCGCCATGGATCCGAAGACCGGATCTGAGTTGTACTCCCGTGTGATCACCAGCCACATATCGAACCCTTCACGCCGCATCAGCACCGGGAGCAGGTTGTCGAAGCGGTCTGCGAGCCGTTCCCGAATCAGCGGGTCCTCCTGACGCTGAGACAACACGACGTTGTCGGGCCGGGTCTGTTCGGCGCGCGGGAGCTGCGCGAGCGCCGGACTGGCGACGAAGAGTGCAGATAGGGCCGCGAGGATGGTCTTGGAGCGGATCATGGATTGCGTTGGCTAGGGCGGAACGGGTGACATACGGGAGAATGAGGTTCGGGAGGCGGATGCGCGAGGGTTGGGTGCCTTGATCGACCCGCGGTCAGCTTCCCAGAGACGTGGGTGGAGGCGACACCGGCGAGCAACGCTTCCTCGTGCACCGTGCCCACCCTGGCGCGCGCCCGCGCCGCCAACCATATGTTCGCCCGATGCCCAACCCCAACTACCGCCGGAACCTGGCGCTCGCGCTCGTGTTCGCCTGCCTGCTCCTGGCCGCGAAGACAGCCCAAGCCCAGCAGACGACTGCCGTTCGTGTGCCCTCCAACAGCGTCCGCGTCGACGGCCGCCTGGATGAGGACTTTTGGAGCGAGGTGCCCCCAATCGTCGACTTCGTCCAGAAAGAGCCGGTAGAGGGCGCGGCTCCGACGGAACGAACGGAGATCCGCTTCGTTTACGATGACGAAGCGCTCTATGTCGGCGCACGGATGCACAGCAGTGGAGGCCGCGCGGCGATTCAGGCCCCCCTGGGGCGACGCGACTCCGGCGAACTCGCCGAGTACGTGCTCATCTCCCTCGATACGTACCTGGACCGCCGCACGGCATACTCTTTCGGCGTTACGGCCGCAGGCGTGCGCCTCGACCACTACCACGGCTCAGACAATGAGGCCGCAGTCGATCGTGGCTTCGATCCGGTGTGGCGCGCTCGGGTGACCATAGACGACACGGGCTGGACGGCAGAGATGTGGATTCCACTCTCCCAGCTCCGGTACAACAACGTCGGTGGGCAGACATGGGGACTGAACGTACAGCGGTGGATCCCGTCTAAGAACGAATCGGACTACTGGGTCGCCGTCCCGCGAACGGAGCGCGCTTGGGCCTCGCGCTTCGGTGAGCTGCGAGGGATCCAGGCTGGCGATCTCGGCCGCCGTGTTGAGCTGTTGCCTTACGCAACCACGGGGTCCAGCCGCAACGGCGACCGCGACCCTGCCAATCCGTTCGATGACGGGCGGAATCTCGAAGGGCGCGTGGGGCTCGATCTGAAGATGGGGATAGGGCCGAACCTGACGCTGGATGCGACGATCACGCCCGATTTCGGCCAGGTGGAGGCCGACCCCGCGGTCGTGAACCTGACGGATGCCGAGACGCTGCTGCCAGAGCGCAGGCCGTTCTTCACGGAGGGGAGCGCGCTCATCAACGGACCCGTGAACAACTATTTCTACTCCAGACGGATCGGCGCGCGCCCGAGTGGCTCCGCCGAGGGTGACTACGTCGACCGGCCAAGCACCTCGACGATTCTGGGTGCGGCCAAGCTGACCGGGCGGCTACCTTCGCGCACTCTCATCGGGGTCCTCTTGGCAGTGACTGGGGAGGAGCGTGCCCGGACCTTCGACGTGACGTCCAACCTGTTCGACGAGGTGAGCGTGGCGCCGCTCACCACCTACGGTGTCGCCCGCGTCCAGCAAGAGTTCGGGCCAGATGGGTCGTCCGTGGGTGCGATGGTCACAGCTGTGCGGAGGAATTTCACGAGTGGTGACCCGATGGCTGACGTGCTCGCGCGCGACGCGGTCACCGCGAACGCAAACACCTTCCTCCGCTTGGGAGGGGGAACGCACGAGGTCTCATTCAGCGGGGGTTTCACCCGAGTCGCTGGAACGGCGGCGGCGATCACGCGACTGCAGCATAATAGCTCAAGATATTTTCAGCGGCCTGATGCCACGCACGTCGGGGTTGATCCGGCCCGTAGGTCGATGCTCGGCGCCAAGGCGACCTTCCAAGCCGAGAAAATCAGCGGACAGCATTGGCTTTGGAACTTCGTCGCGGACGTGGAGTCGCCCGAGGGCGAGTTCAACGACCTTGGGCGCCTGGTGACGGGCGACGGCATACAGCTTCGACCCTCTCTCACCTATCGGGAGTCGACGCCGGGGAGGTGGTTTAGGAACTACCGCTTCGACCTCAATCAGACGGCGGAGTGGAACTTCGCCTACGAGATGCAGCAGATGATGTTCGCGCCATCGGCGTCGGTCACGTTGAGCAACTTCTGGACGGCCCGCCTTTCGACGCGGTTGAACCTCCCCGCCCAAAACCAGCGACTGACCCGTGGCGGGCCATCGATGGGGACCCCGTTCGGATGGACATCGTCCGTCAGTCTAGGAAACGGCTCCGCGGCGAAGACCCGTTGGAATGTGAACATGGACTATGGGCGAGACGATCTGGGGCGTAGCTCGCAAGGCGTGAGCGGGCGCGTGTCGATGGTCCCGGCCCCACGCTGGCAGGTATCGCTGTCCCCTTCATTTGACCGCGAGATCAACCCGCGACAGTACGTCGTGGCCCGCGACGGTGGCGGCCCTGAGACCTACGGCGGCCGCTACATCTTCGCTTTCACGGACCGCACGACGCTGGCCATGGAAACGCGGCTCAACTTCACGCTCAAGCCGGACGTGAACCTCGACCTGTACGCGCAGCCGTTTGCCGCGAGCGGGCGTTTCTATGACTTCGGTGAACTCGAGGCTGCGGGGAGCCGTTTCCTGCGCACCTACGGCGCTGAAGGCACAACCATCCTCAGGGCACCGGATGATTCGTACGCCGTCGAGGACGGAGCGGACACATTCGCGATTCCCAATCGCGATTTTAATGTGCGGTCGTTCCGCAGCACGATGGTGTTGCGTTGGGAGTGGCGCCCGGGGAGCACCCTGTATCTGGTCTGGCAGCAGGACCGTTCCGCCAAAGAGTCGATCGGGAACCGGGTCGGCATCGACGACCCATTCCGGGCCCTGGGCGCGACCGGCAGCAATTTCTTCGCCATCAAGGTGAGTTATTGGTTGGGGGCGTTGGTCGGACGCTGACGACGGCGTTCTTTTGCTGGCGAGTCTTCGACGGCGGCCCTAATATGAGACCTCGTGGCAGGGTGATGCCTCCGCCGCGTTCGATGCACCGAACCGGAGATTCTCCTCAGGCGCCTCCAAGACCCCTCCACGTGAGGCGCCCATGTCCGACCGTACTCTTCTCATCCCTGACACATCGGCATGAACGCTGGTGAACGACGCCGGAGAGACGGTCTACAATGCGGTGCGCGTAAGCCTCGGCCTCCAGAAGGATGACCTCGGTGGCCTGCCCCCAGACCAGTGGCAGGCGCTCCTTTCTATGGAGCATGCTCCGGGCTAGTTAGAGCCGGTACAGACCTCCCTGATTCCTGGGGTCAAGATCCGTGCCTCGGAGTTGGTGAGGCTCCCCTACGACCGCATGCTGTCGTTTTCGGATGGATGGCCCTACGACTGGCGGGGCGACATCCGGTACAACGCGGGGCTGCTTCTCGATCATTTGCGCGCGAACAAGCCGGCGGATGGTCGCTGGAATCTCATCGGTCATTCGCAGGGCGGGCTTGTTATCGTGGCCGCGAGCGCGCTGACTGCGTCGCTCGCAGAGTTCGGTCAGCTCGTTGCTCGGGTGATCCTAGTGGGGGCGCCTTTGGCCGGGACCATGAAAGCCACGGAAGTCATCCTCTGGGGAAGTGACAACCTCGGCGAGCCGAACGTGAACGCTGCGCGGGGGATGTCACGGACCTGGCCCGCACTCCATCAAATGCTCCCCTCTTGGGCGGCCGTCGTGGACCCAGACGGGAATCCCCTGCCCGCGGACCGGCAGCTATTGAGCCTGGGCGGATGGCCTGGTGCCTGGGGTGTCAGGCTTCAGCCGGATATGCTGCAGCGTGCCGTCGACTTTCAGGACATGGTGCATGGCCCGTTCTCGCGCATGGCTGGCGTCGCCACGATGGCCGTGCTCGGAAATCGACAGATGTCCCCGGTGACGGTCACGCGTACAGGTGACCAATACCCGGCGGACGGGAAGTCCATGGCGAACCAGAAGGGAGATTCCTTGGTCCCTTACAGGCGGACGATCGACTGGGGTGGGGCAGCCGTACGCGAATAGGGTAGTGGCCTTCGGCGACAAGGTGGAGCGTCATGCCATGCTGTGCGAGGACGAAGACGTCGTCGCACTTACGAAGCGTTTCATCGCACAGGCGGTACCCCCGCCTCCCGCCAACCCTTGATCCTGAAGCATCCATGATTCACGTGCCAGCACGCGTGCCGCGCGCTCGGGGACTGACGTTTGCCCTCGCCGCCTGCCTGCTTTTTGGCCTTTCGGCGCCCGGACAAAGCCAGATCTTGAAGGTCCAGGGCGACTGGGTTGGTGCCCATGTCGTGGGAGGTCTCCTCGGGGTCGAAGGCAGGCACCTTCTAGGGTCGCCTCCGCCCCTTCCCGGTTCGGGCCCAGGCCCGATGGAGGTCAGTACCAAAAACTGGATACTCACCGGAATGCTCGGCGCTGGGGTCAACCTAAACGCAGCGGGAAGCGCCCATGTGCGGCCGATCTTTTACCTGCACGTCGGCGTGCTGCGCCGTACCGGCTCCGACACTTTGACCAGGGTGGGCGTTTTGGGCGTGTCCTACATCGAGGCCAGGGCGGTGGGACCAGCCCTGTTTCTTGAGTTCCAAGGCGTCGGAGACCTGAAGGTTGGGGCCCTCCACACCCCCGGCGGTTGGAAGCCCAGCCTTAGTTTGGCCGTCCACTGGGCCATTGTGGAAGACCTCCGGCGCTGATGACGGCTAGTGTCCTGAGTCAGAAGTTCGTTGCATTCGAGCGCCGCTGCATCCACGCTGACGGCGTTGCTCCTCCGCAAAATAGCGTTGCTATTCCTTGTCGTCGCGCCTTGCCAGCGCGGCGCATCGCCACCCTCGGTGCTGAACGGACTTCTGACTCAGGATACTACCGACGAGCGCTCAGGCGAGGGCCTGTTAAGCCATGATCGACGTGGACGGGCTGGTCTTCACGTATCCCGGGACGAAGGAGCCAGCGGTAAACGACCTGCTGCACCGATTCGAGCGCACGGTATACGCCTGAGGGCACCGCGCTGAGGACTGGCTCGCCCGGCCTCGGCCAGTCACATTGCCGCCCCGTCAATTGTTACGCCGTTTCTCCATCCACGTCGGATACGAGTCATGATTCGAAACACCCGTAGCGCGAAGAATTTCCTGCCGACACTGCTTTTCATCATTGGGTTCCTAGCCATTGACCTCCTTGGCACGGCGGTACCCCTTGTCGCGCAGGCCACAGACTCGGCCGCGACGGCAGACTCGACCGCGACGAAGGACCCGGACCAGGAGAAGCTTCCCCTTGAGGTCGGACGCCGGCTTCAGTACTCGGCCACCGAGGGGTCTTGGATGTCGCTTGATGTCAGCCCGGATGGCGGGACCATTTTGTTGGACCACCTCGGAGACGTGTTTACGGTGCCGATGGCCGGTGGGGCTGCGACGCGCCTGACCCGCGGAATGGGATTCGACGCCCAGCCGCGGTTCAGCCCGGACGGAAAACGAATCGTCTACACGTCTGACCGTGACGGTGGGAAGAACCTTTGGATCATCACGACAGATCTCGCGGATACGGTGCAGCTTACGAAGGGAAAGCACGACAGCTACCTGAGCCCTGAGTGGACGCCTGACGGTGAGTATGTGGTGGCGACCGATGGGACCAAGCTGCACATGTGGCACCGGACGGGCGGTGCTGGGGTGCAGTTGGTGCGTGAACCCGCGTCGTTGCGGACTATGGGAGCCGCTTTCGGTCCGGATGAGCGCTTCATTTGGTTCAGCGGTCGTCAAGCGACGGGCAGTCTGTATAACAACGGCATGAACCTCTACCAGTTGGGGGTCTACGACCGTGAGACTGGACAGGTCTCGGGCAGGTCCGACCGCTGGGGCGGCGCCTTCCGGCCGACGCTCTCGCCCGATGGCAAGTGGCTGGTCTATGGGTCGCGACACGTTGCCGATACAGGGTTACGACTGCGGGATCTGGTGACCGGAGAGGAGAGTTGGTTGGCCTGGCCGGTGCAGCGGGACGACCAAGAGTCAGGTGCCGCGAGAGACGTGTTTCCCGGCATGAGCTTTACTCCGGACTCCCGCGAGGTACTCGCCTCCTACAGCGGCAAGATCTTCCGGATCCCCGTCGATGGATCGGAGCCGATCGAGGTGCCGTTCGAGATCGACGTGGACCTGCCGATTGGCCCCTCGGTGGACTTTGACTACCCCATCGAGGACACGGAGTCCTTCGACGCGAAGCAGATTCGTAACGCGGTGCCTTCGCCTGACGGTGCGAAGCTGGCGTTTACCGCGATGTCCGACCTGTACGTGATGGAATACCCGGACGGGGCGCCCAGTCGTCTCGCCGCTGGGCTAGAGGCCGTGCAGCAACACCCGGTGTGGTCCCCAGATGGACAGTGGATCGGCTTCGGCGCTTGGACGGACGCAGACGGGGGGCACCTATACCGGATCCGAGCGGACGGCCGAGGCGATGCGGAGCGACTCACCACCGCGCCGGCGCTCTATCTCGAGCCGCGTTGGTCTCCCGACGGACAGCGTATTCTGGTCGAGCGAGCGACTGCACGGGATCACAACGAATCGATCCAGAGAGGAGGTCTCGGGGAGCCGACGGATCTGGTTTGGATTCCGGCTGAGGGCGGCGACGCAACACTGGTGGCTCCGACCGGCAACCTGTCTGGATTCCACTTCACCACAGACACCGACCGGATCTGGGCGTACTCCAGAGCGGATGGACTCGTGTCGATGCGTTGGGACGGCACCGACCAGAAGGCTGTGCTGAAGGTGCGTGGCCGGACGACCTCTGGGGGGTCACAGGGCCAGAACGCGGATGTGATCCTGATGGCGCCGACAGGGAATCTCGCGCTCGCCCAGGTGGTCTCCGACCTGTACATCGTGACGGTCCCGTATGTGGGCGGGGAGACTCCTACGGTCTCTGTGGCGAATCCAGAGAACGCGACATTCCCGACGCGTAAGCTGAGTGATATCGGCGGCCAGTTCCCGGTGTGGGACGCGAGCGGGCGTAAGGTCCACTGGTCCATCGGGAACGCGCACGTGGTCTATGACCTGGATGCGGCCGAAGCGTTCGACGACAGCGTACGGGTGGCCACCCGCGCCGCCCGCGATACCGCTCAGGCCGCTGACGAACCGACGGAAGACGCAGGAGCGGACGCTGCGGCCGACAGTGTCGCCGACGCGTCGGCGGACAAGGAGAAGGGTTATGTACCGGATGAGCATCGCGTCCGCATAGAGTACGAACGGGATATCCCCCAAGGTGTTGTGGCGCTCACCGGTGCTCGCGTGATCACGATGCGGGGTGAGGAAGTCATTGAGAATGGGGTGGTGGTTGTCCGTGATAACCGCATCGAGGCAGTGGGCCGAGCGGGTGAAGTGCAGATCCCGGCCGGCGCAGATAGGATCGACATGGGCGGGAAGACGATCGTTCCCGGTTACGTCGACACACACGCGCATCTCCGGGCGGACTACGAGTTCCACCGCTCACAGCCCTGGTCCTACGCTGCCAATCTCGCCTACGGAGTGACCACCGCGCGCGATCCGCAGACCGGGACCACAGACGTACTGACTTATGAGGATCTGGTGCGCGCGGGCGAGATGCTGGGGCCGCGTATCTACTCCACTGGCCCAGGCGTCTTCTCGAGTGAGAACGTGTCGAGTTTCGAGCACGCCAAGGATGTTCTGACGCGTTACGCCTCCTACTACGATACCAAGACCATCAAGATGTACGGGGCCGGGAACCGAGAGCAGCGCCAGTGGATCATCAAGGCCGCGAGGGAGTTAGGCCTGATGCCGACGACAGAGGGCTCACTCAACCTTGAGCTCAACCTGACGATGGCCCAGGACGGGTACTCTGGGACGGAGCACAACCTTCCAGGCATGCCCCTCTTCGACGACGTCGTCCAACTCCTGGTGGCCTCGAATATGGCGACCACCCCGACCATGCTGGTCACCTACGGCGGACCGTGGGCGGAGAACTATTTCTACTCGCGGGAGGACGTGTTCGAGGACGAAAAGCTCCGCTACTTCACTCCTTTCGAGGACGTGCAACAACGAACGCTTCGGCGCCCAGGCCCCACCGGTGCCGGCAACAACGGATGGTTCCACGAGTCGCAGTACCCGTTTCCGCTCATCGCCGACTTCGTGGACCGCGTAGTCGAGGGGGGCGGTCGCGCGGGCATCGGGAGTCACGGACAGCTTCAAGGTCTGGGCTACCACTGGGAGCTCTGGGCGATGGGGATGGGTCCAGATGTGACGCCGCACGAGGCGCTCAGGATCGCGACCATCGTCGGTGCCAACTCGCTCGGTCTGGACGGCGACCTAGGTTCGATTGAGCCCGGCAAGCTCGCGGACCTCGTCATCCTAGACGCCAATCCCCTGGAGAACCTGCGCAACTCGCGAGAGATCCATCGGGTCATGAAGAACGGTCGCCTCTACGTCGGCGACTCGCTCGATGAGGTATGGCCGCGTCAACGCGCTGCCCAGCCCTTCTATTGGGCCGAGGACGTCGCGACGCCAGTCACGCGTGCCGGGATTCGTCGATGAGACGCTGGCTCGGCCCCGGTCACGCGCCACAGGCTACATGATCGGCTTCAATTTCCTGATCAAGTAATCCACGGTCGCCTGGTCGGCCTTCACCGCGTTGGCGTGCATCATCCAGTGGTGTGTGTCGTCTACGAGGACCAATTCCTCGTAGTCGACCCCCTGGGCCGCGAGGCGCTGCACCAAGTCCACGGTCTGACTGAAGCGCACGTTACGGTCGTCTTCGCCGTGAATGAGGAGTACCGGCGAACGCCACGTGGCGACGGAGGCCACCGGGGACGAATTCCACGCGATCTCCATGGCCTCTTCGGCATCCGGCGGCGCCGAATGACCGTTCCCACTCATGGCGGCGGCTAGGGCCCGACCGGCACCAGAATCCGGCGTCGAGTAGTCGTGAACGCCGTGAAGGTCCACTCCTGCGGAGAAAATGTTGGAGTCGCGACCGAGGGCGAGGGCGGTGAGGTAACCACCGTACGATCCGCCGTAGATGCCAATGCGGTCGGGATCCACCTGGGGCAGCGCGCGCAGCCACTCACCGGCCGCCTTAACATCTTGATATTCGCTGGCTCCCCTGGAGCCCGCGTTGGCCGGTCGATGAAAGTCGTACCCGTAGCCGATGCCGAGCCGGTAGTTGAGCGCGACCACCACGAAACCTTGGCTGGCCAGATACTGGTTTACCGAATAGCAGTTGGCGTAATAGTCCGAGTAGTGCCAGCCCACCAACATCTGCCGCGGCGGCCCGCCGTGAACGAACACCACCGCTGGCTTCTTCTCGGCTCCACCGGGGCGCTCGAAGATTTGTCCGTAAACCGTCATGCCGTCGGGTGCCTGGAACGAGATGCTCCTGGGGACGATCAATTGGTCGGTGGGGAAGTCGGAGGGGATTCTGTCCTCGCCGAGCAGTTTAGGAGCGCCGCCATCTGCGGCCATCACCATGGGAAGCGGGGGCCGCTGCGCCGTGCCGCCCAGGAAGGCGATCGACTGGCCGTCTCCCGTGACGACCGGCGTCCACTCGAGTCCGGTGCCTGGGGTCATGACCGTCGCGTCCGCCTTATCAACGGACACTTTCACGACGTGACGCCGATCGAGATCCGAAGGCGTGTTGCCGGTGTTACCAGCAAAGACGAGATACGTCCCGTCGGGCGACAAGGTGATGTACTCCGCCATGTAGTCGCCCGGCGTGAGCAGGAGAGGCGTCCCACCCGTCGAAGGGATCGAATACAGATGCGACCAGCCGTCCTCGTAGGACATATAGACGATGCGGTCCTTCGCGGCCCAGTGAAGGTTGTAGCCCCCCTGAGTGCTTGGGGGCGACCCGCGCAGCGTTTCCGGAGCCTTCCACAGCTGACGGGCGGTCCCCGTTACCGCGTCCGCGGTCCAAAGGGCCCACGGCTGATGTCGGGGCACCAAAATCGGATTCGGGGCCCCACCCCCACCAGGCCTGCGCACGAAAACCAGGCTGCGGCCGTCCGGCGACCAGCGTGGTGTGCCGTCGCGCGCGGTGGTCGGCGCCACCCATAGAATGGGCTGGTCGGCAGAGGAGTACACGCCGACGAACGCGTGGTCACCTCGCGACGACGCGAACGCCAGGCGGGAACCGTCGGGTGACCACTGGGGATCACCGTTGTTGCCGCGCGCCGAAAAGAGCTGCTCAGCGGCCGACGACCCGTCTGTGGGGACCGTCCAGATCTGCCCTCCGCGCTGGAATGCCATCCGATTTCCACGCGGCACAACCACCGGATAGTCGCCGACGCCAAGAGACTTTGGCTCGCCCCCTGTGAAGGGCACACTCCACAGCCCCACCTGCACTGGTTCCACCATAGCCGCAGGGTTCACCGGCAGGGCATCGTCCCAGTTGGATCCGTGATCACCGCCACGCACGTAGACCACGGTGCCGCCATCGGCTGTGAGCTGTACGCTGGTGAGTTCCTGCCCCTGGTCGGTGTCGTAGGCGGTCAGCTTTCGCGGCGTCCAGTCGGGGGCCTCTGCCACCCAGATATTGCGACGCCCCTGCTCATTCAGGGCCCAGGCGATCCGGCTGCCCGTAGCCGCGGCGCTCAGCTCGTTGGGGAACGGATAACTCCGCACCTGAGCCATCGTGAAGGAGCCCTGTTGTGCCGACAGGGGGGCTCCGACAACGATCATCAGAACGAACGCGAGACGTGCGACGAGGCGGGACATGGCGGCCATGTTGATTCTCTCCGAGGCGGGTGTGCCAGTGCCGCGACGATAGGCCCGGCTGCGAGGTGGGACAAGGAGAGGTACCGGACGCCACTTCACGCCGTGTCCCCGCGGGCCGCACACGTTGACCCTCATCGTGGGCAACGTGCGCGGGACAGAGAGAAGTGCAGCAACCGCTTAGTCCTCTCTGAGTGCTCTAACCGGATCAATTCGTGCCGCCCGCATAGCGGGAAGCGCTGCGGCCGCCATCGCCACCGAAGCCAGGACCACGGCCGCCGTCGCGAACGTGAAGGAGTCCAGAGGTTCCACGCCGTAGAGCATACCTTCGATGATAGTGGCGCTCGCGACCGAGGCGAGAAGACCACCGAATATGCCGAGCATGACAATGCGGCCGGCGTGACCGAGCACCATGCGGACCGCCGTGCCTGAGTCCGCCCCGAGTGCCATACGCACGCCCAACTCCCTGGTGCGCAACGATACGGAATAGCGCACGACCCCGTATACGCCGACCACCGCCAAGAACGCGGCGCACGTGGCCAGAGCGAGGAGCAGCGCCATGCTGAAGCGCGAGGGTGCGATCGAATCTGAGATGAGATCCTCGATGAGGTTGACCCGAGTGATCGGCTGTTGGGGGTCGATTTCACGAACCGCGGCACGGACCGCGTTCACTGCCAGCGTCGGGTCCTGCTCGGTGTAGATCACGACGTGCATCGCAGACAGCGGAAGCTGCACGTAGGGTACAAATATCTCTGTGTTGGCTTCGGCCTGGACTCCGTCGTGGCGGATATCCTCTACTACGCCGATGATCTCCACGTCTCCGGCCATGGGCATGTTGATCATCTGACCGACCGGATCACGACCGGTGAAGTAGCGACGCACCACCGTGGCATTAACCAGAGCCACCCTGAGTCCGTCCGTCCCGTCGAGATCGTCGATCATTCGGCCGCTGAGGAGGTCGATATCCATGGCTTCGAAGTAGCCGCGGATGACGCCCCGATACTCGGCCGTCGGCCGCTGCGACGGGGACACGGCCTCGAGTCCTTCCACGGAAAAGGGCATGTCGAACTCGGTCCCGATCGGACTCATGGGAAGGTACGAGACAGCGCCTACCGCCTCGATTCCCTGTACCTGCCGCATTCGACCCATCAATTCGTCGAAGAATGCCGCCTGAAGGGCTCCGCCGGCATAACGGGACGGTGGCAGCTCGATCGCCACCGCTACCACGCCTTCTGTACGGTATCCGACGTCTACCTGCGCAAGCTCTTGGTAACTCCTGAGCAGCAGTCCGGCGGCGAGCATGAGGACCAGCGCCAGGCCGACTTCCGCCGCGACCATCGCGTCTGCGATCCGACGCGAGCGGCGCCCAAGCGACGCGCCGCGGGACGAATCCTGCAGTACCGACGAGACATCGAGCGACATGGTGCGCAGAGCGGGCACGAGGCTGAACAGCACCGCCGCCGCCAGCGCCACGACCGCAGTGAACGTGAGAACGGACGGGTCGAGCGCGATGTCGTCGAGCCGGGGAAATCCTGCGGGGAGTACCTGGCGCAGCGTGCACACGCCCACCCACGCGACGAGCAGCCCGATCATCCCGCCCATGGCCCCAAGCACCAATCCTTCGACAATGGAGGTGCGCAGCAAATCAGCCGGAGTAGCGCCGAAGGCAGCCTGCACCGCCATGCTTCTGCTGCGCTCGCCCGAACGCACCAGGAGGAGGTTGGCCACGTTCACGCATCCGATGAGCAGGACGAGCGACACCGCGCCGAATAGGGTCCACACCATCCCGGACGTGTCCCCAAGAAGTTGCTCTTCCGCGGGAATCAGCGTGACAGACCAGCCCTAATTGGAGTCAGGGAAGTCTTGAGCGATCCGGCCCGCGACCGATTCCATGTCCGTCCGTGCCCGCTCCAGGGAGACGCCGTCAGCAAGCCGCCCGATGGTCGAGTAAGACCGATGGGGCCGCGACGGCAGATCTTCCAGGCTCATCGTCAGGGGCGACCACACCTCGGCCTCGGTGTCTCCAATCGGGAAGGTGAAGTCCCCCGGCATGACGCCTACGACCGTGTAGGGCTCGCCGTCCAGCGGGATGGTCTGACCTATCAGGTCGGGATCGGAGCCGAACCGGTTCTGCCAGGAACGGTGGCTTAGAATCGCAAGCCGCTCGTTGCCTGGCCTCCCCTCAGCCTCGGTGAAGGCCCGGCCGGCGAGCGGTTCAACGCCGAGCACCTGAAACAGCGAAGGAGTGACCAGCGCCGAAGCGATGCGAGTCGGCACGTCGTCGAACGTGAGTGTGAACCCGCGGTAGCGGTACGCCGCCATCGACTCGAATGCGCTCGTCCCCTCCCGCCAGTCCACGAAGGTGGCCGAGGATGTCGGCTCCTGTGCCAGCCCCTGGGACTCGTTCGATTCCCAGACCATGACCAACTCGTCCGGGTCATCGTAAGGGAGCGGCCGCAGGACCACGGCGCTGAGCACACTGAAGATCGCGCTGTTTGCGCCGATTGCGATCGCCAAGGTGAGCACCACGACCGAGGTAAAGCCCTTGGCGTGTAGCAGAGAACGCAGCGTTTGCTTGAGCGTATTCATTGACGGTTGTGGCCCGGGTTACCCGTGAAAAGCCGGTGCGACGACGCTCTTTCGAGCGGTGTGACCTGAAGGTGGGACACTTTCTGGGCTAACGCACGGGTGCTGGCCGGGCCCGCGTGTGCTATTCCTTCTCGTCGCGTCTTGCCATCGCGGCGCGTCGGCACTCTCGGTGCCGAACGAACTCCTGGGAAAGGACACGAGGTCACTCTGTGACGCGCATTGCGTTTTCCGCCTTATGGTTCGCCTCTTTGGCGCTGGCCCCCGCAGTCACCGCCCAGCTCCCGCGGTACGGCCTTTCGACTCGGGTGGAGAACCACATGATGCCCGCCGTAACCAGCGGGCCCCTGGATCCGGCCTGGCATCCGGACGGCTCGGCGCTGGCCTACTCCATGCGCGGAGACATCTGGGTCCAGCGGCTGGCGTCCGACGAGGCGAGAGCCGTAACGCAGGGTCCGGGCTACCACTTCGAACCGGCATGGAGCCCCGACGGAGCCTGGATCGCGTTGGTCGTGGACTTGGACGGTCAGATGGACATCGCGGTGGTGCGTCCAGACGGCACGGGTTTCCGACGCCTGACCTCCGACGCAGCCGTGGATCTCCAACCGGTGTGGACACCCGACGGCGCGTCCATCGTGTTCGCCTCGGCCCGCGGAGGGGACTTCGACATCCTCCGCTTTGACCTCTCCACCGGCGAGGCCGCGACTGTGGTAGGGGGCGGTGGTAACCAGTTCCAGCCAGCTCCCTCCCCAGACGGTTCGAGGCTTGCATTCATCCAGGGTGTCCGCGGGCGCCTAGGCAGCGGGGGAATCTGGACCGTGTCCATGTCTGGCGGAGAACCCGAGTTGGTTCATTACGACGAAACGAGCTACCGGCCCTCCCCCGCGTGGACGCCCGACGGCTCCGCGCTGGTCTTCACCTCTGATGCTGCGGGGTCCTATGACCTGGCCGTGGTTCCGTCTGAGGGCGGCAATCCGGTCCGCCTGACTACGACGGTCTTGGACGAGTTCGCTCCGGCGGTCAGCCCCGATGGCCAACTGGTTGCCTTCGTAGGGAATCAGGACGGACCCACGGCGCTGTATGTGATGTCACGCTTCGGGGACGGAAATCGGTCGTGGAAGCGCGTTGCCCAGGCCCGGCTGTCGCCCATGTACCCGACCGCGACCCTTAGGGGGCGGGTGCTCGGACCGGACGGCGTGACAGTTCCTGCACGCATCCAGATCCTCGCCTCTGACGGCCGCGGCTACGTGCCCGACGGTGCCTTCCACCGGGTAAGCCCCGTCAACGAGATCCACTACTTCCACGCGACCGGCGACTTCGAAGTGACCGTGCCCGCCGGGGAGGTGCGCGTCGAGGCGTTAAGGGGCTTCGAGTGGGTGCCCGCGGACGTCACCGTCATCGCCCGCGCGGGGGAGGCTACCACTGTGGAACTCCGGTTGGAGCGCCTAGCCGATCCTGCGCAGTCGGGCTGGGTCTCTGGGGATACGCACACGCACGACCTCCACGAAGGCCGTTTTAACCTGACCCAGCAGGCCTTCTTCGATCAGCTCAGGGCCGACGACCTTCACGTGACCAACGATCTGATCCATATGGATGGCACCAAGATCATGGGCCGATGGAGCGACCTGACCGGGGGGGACTGGGCGGGCTCAACCGACGACTACATCCTGCGGTATTCGCAGGAGTTCCGGGGCTCGTACGGCCACGTCGGACTCCTGGGGGTGACGGACTTCATCATGCCCCTAATCGGCGGAACCCGCGGGTCACCGTACCCGGCGGACGGCCTCAAGCTCATGTACTTGGACAGCGTACGGGCGCTGGGTGGCATCGGGGGTTTCATGCACCCCTATACCCTGAACAGCGGGGACGTGGGTACGGCCCAAGGCGCGGCCCAGTCGGACATTCCTCTCCACGCCGTGCTGGGGCGGGGGGATTTCTACGACCTTGTCTCCATCGCATCGGACGAGATGTCCGCCGCTGGGATCTACTACCACATGCTCAACGTAGGCGTGCGGCTGCCAGCCACCGGCGGGACCGACAATTTTTCTAACGTCTGGCGCGACCCCTCGGGTGGCACGGCCCGCACCTACGCCCGATTGGATGGCCCTCTCTCTTGGAAGGCCTGGATAGAAGCGGTTCGCGCCGGTCGCACGATGGCCACTAACGGTCCCTTGTTGTTTGCCGAGGTAGATGGCCAAGAACCCGGTACCGAGTTGGCCGGTCGCGATAGCGTCACGGTGTCCGTGGATCTCGCTACCATTGCCCCGGTCGAGGTCATCGAGATCGTGGTGGACGGGCGAGTCGTGCGCACGATCCCGGTGAGCGAGGCCCGAGCGCGGGTGCGGGAAACCGTCCCGGTGCGTCAGGCGCGCTGGATCGCCGTGCGGGCCCGAGGCGGCAAAGCCCGCTACTCCGGCGACAGCTACACGTTCGCGCACACCACGCCCGTGTACTTCACAGACTCTCAGCCCAACGAGGCGTCGCGCGCTTCCGCCGACTTCCTCACCGCCGTGATCCAGGAGATCTGGAGTCAGGTGGATCGCCGGGACGCTTGGGTCAATCCGGCGGACCGTGAGGAGTATCGCCGTTATGTGGAAGAGGCCTTGCTGCGCCTCGGCGCCGGCGATGTGGGTCGCCTGGACATTTCCCCGTAGCGACTCGGCGGAGCCGCCCCACCCGCTTGCGCCCGACCCGCCCGCCTCCGAAGCTCTTCACGAATCAGTCGTCTTCACGCGCCTACTTCTGGACCCGACCCATGCTCGGAACGCTCGCTCTTCTCGCCGCGATCCAAATCCCCGTCCCGATGCCCGCCCAGGAGTTCGTTCCTGGCACCCGCTACGATGCGGGCATCCCGACGCTCGAACAGGTAGTAGGGCACGCCATCCGCGAGCGCGTCACTTCGCCTGAAGACGTGGTCCGCTACTTCGAGGCCCTCGCTGCTGCGGCCCCCGACAGGACGCACCTGATCCGCTACGCGGAAAGCTGGGAAGGTCGACCCCTAGTGGTCTTGGTGATCGGGTCGCGGGAGCGAATGGCTCGGCTGGAAGCCCTGAAGACCGACCTCGATCTGCTCGCGCACCCTGGTGATCTGTCGCAAGCGGACGGAGAGGCGTTGGTCGCGAGATTGCCCGTCGTGACCGCGCTCATGCATGGCGTTCACGGCAACGAGATCAGTTCCAGTGGGGCCGCGATGGCTGAGGCGTACCACCTTTTGGCCGCACAAGGCGACGAGACGGTGGATTTGATCTTTCGCGAATCGTTGGTGTTGATCGATCCAGTAGAGAATCCCGACGGCCGCAACCGTTTCGTCCAACAGAACACGATGGCGGAGTCGCGTTGGCCGGATGAGGCCACATACTCGGCCGAGCACGACGAACCTTGGCCGGGTGGGCGCTCGAATCATTATCTCTTCGATCTCAACCGGGACCTGTTCATCCAGAGTCAGCCGGAGTCACGCGGCAAGGTGAAGGTCTTCCTCGAGTATTGGCCGCAAATCGTCGTCGACCTGCATGAGATGAGCGGGAACTCCACATACTTCTTCCCCCCGACCGCGCCGCCTGAGAACCCCTGGTATGGCGAACGGCAGATTGCCCTCATGGACGTGTTCGGTCGTGCCAACGCGACGGCTTTTGACCGTCGAGGGTTCTCCTACTTCAATCGCGACACCTACGACCTGTTCTATCCGGGGTACGTGGACATGTGGCCGATGAGTCACGGTGCGTTGGGCATGACCTACGAGCAGGCTTCGGCGCGTGCGTTGGTGCTGCGTCGATCCGATGGGGACCTCCTGACCTACGGCGACGGCGTACTCCATCACTTCACGGCCGCGCTCACGACCGCAGAGACCGCCGCTCGCAATCGTGAATCGATTCTTAGCGACTATATTGCGTTCCGTAGAGAGGGGTACACCCTTGGGCGGGCTGGCGCTGCCGAAATGGTCCTCCACTCTGCTCACGACCCGGGCATGGCGGGCCGGCTCGCCGAGATGCTCGCACGAAACGGCATCGAGGTGCGCGAGGCCACGGGCCCGGTGAACATAGGAACCCGGACGCTTCCCGCCCGGGGGACGTTCATCGTCCCATCAGCGCAGCCTGCGTATCGGTTCGCTCGGAACCTCCTGGACGCCCACGTCCCGATGGACCCGGCGTTCATTCAGACCCAGATCGAGCGCCGCGCTCGTCGCGAAAGCGATCAGATCTACGACCAGACGGCGTGGAGCCAGTCACTCCTGTGGGACGTCGAAGTGCTCGAATCGCAAAGGGCTAGTGGAGCCGCCGGCGCCCAGGTTGTGCCGGACGCCGCGCCCCCCCGGGTGACTCTGCCTCCCGCGCAGGTCGGGTATCTGATCCCGTGGGGGACGAACGCGGCATCCACGGTTGTAGAGGCGCTTCGCGAGGGCATACGCGTGCGTTCGGGTGGCGCGAAGTTCACGTTGGGCGGCCGTGAGTATGGGGTCGGCACCGCGATCGTGCGGACCTCCGAAAACGGGCCGGATCTCGCCGCGCGCCTGGGCCGGATCGCGACGATGCACGGAGCCGAGGTCGTCCCGATCGACGACTCCTATGTGCGCGAGGGCATGTCGCTTGGAAGCGAGCGCGTGAGCGCGCTTCGGGAGCCCCGTGTGCTTCTCGCCTATGATGCTCCGGGAAGCAGTCTTTCTGTCGGGGCGGCGCGTTATGTGCTGGAACGCCGCTACGGGCAACGCACCACCGTCGTGCGGGCGTCCAGCCTGGGAAGGGCCAAGCTCGCGGACTATGACGTCATCGTGCTGCCGAGCGGCAACTACTCCAGCGCGATTGGGTCAGGACTTGTCGGTGAGCTTCGGGCGTGGATGCAAGATGGAGGCACGCTCGTCACCATGGCCGAGTCCACCGGCTGGGCCACTCGGGCCGAATTGCTGGAAACGACCGCCGAGCGACGCGGTGGGCGGGCGGAAGGGGAAGACGCACCGAGTGGCGACACTCCGTATCAGCCGATCGAATACCTCGACGAGATTGTTCCCGACGACGAGTCCCCTGAAAGTGTGCCCGGCTCCATTCTCCGGGTTCTGCTCGACCCAATGCACTGGATGAGTTCCGGCACGGACGGCGAGATTGGCGCGCTCGTGGTCGGCTCCAGAGTGTTTAGCCCGATGACGCTCGACAACGGCACCAACGTTGGACGCTACGGCCCGCCCGAAGACCTGGTCCTGAGTGGCGTCGTGTGGGAAGAGTCCAAGCCGCAGCTGGCGAACAAGGCGTTTCTCATGGTTCAGTCGATTGGATCGGGCCAGATTATCGCGTTTGCGGAGGAGCCTAACTTCCGCGCCTATACCGAGGCGACTCAGCTGCTCTTCATGAACGCGGTGCTTTTGGGGCCGGGGCGGTAGGGGTGGGAAGGGGAACTAGATCTCAGTCCGTAAACAGCCCCTCGACGCTGAGATAACGCTCCCCGCTATCGCACAACATGCACACGATGACCTGGCCCGCGCGCTGCGAATCCCTTGCCAATCGGAGGGCTGCGCTCACGCTGGCCCCTGAGGAAATACCCACCAGGATGCCCTCCTGCTTGGCCATCTCCCTGCAGGTCTGAAACGCCGCATCCTCTGAGACGAGCAGGATATCGTCCACCAGGGAGCGGTCGAGCACGCCAGGTACGAAGCCCGGGGCGGTGCCCATCATGCGGTGCGGCTGGAAGCGTCCCTGAGAAATGAAGGGCGCTTCTTCGGGCTCGACGCCGATCACCTGGAACCCCGGCTTCAACGGCTTGATCGCTTCGGCGACGCCACACAGCGTCCCGCCTGTGCCCAGCGGTGCCACGAAGACATCAACCAACCCCTCCGTGTCCCGCCAGATCTCCGGCCCGGTGCCCTCCCTGTGGGCCAAGCGGTTGTCGATGTTGTCGTGCTGCCCCACGTAGAAAGAGCCAGGCGTGGCCGCGTGCAGTTCCATCGCTTTGGCCTTGGCCGCCTTGGTGCCGAGGGCCGCGGGCGTGAGGTGCACCTCCGCTCCAAGGGCCTTGAGGACGTTGCGACGCTCCGCGCTCTGGATCTCCGACATGCAGAGGACCACGCGATAGCCCCTCATGCCCCCGATGTAGGCGAGGGCCATCCCGGTATTGCCCGAAGTCGCTTCGATCAGGGTGGCGCCGGGCGCGATGTCTCCGCGGCGCTCGGCCTCGCGTATCATCACCGACACCGGTCGGTCCTTGATGGCAATCGGGTTGAGGAACTCGCATTTGCCGAAGACCCGCGCGCCGCCGCCTTCGTTGATGCGGTCCAGAGCCAACAGCGGCGTGTTGCCGATCAGGTCCGTGACGGAGGAGGCGTAGTTCATGGGGCGGTGGGGAAGCGGGGTGGGACTGCACTTTTGGGTCGACGTGCCTGAAGCGGGTGAATGGCAACATTCTTTCCTCCTCTTCTTTGGGCAAGCTGAGGCAGGTTGTACGCCAAGGCCCGCCTTTCGGCCCGCCACATGGGCATGTTCCTCCACACGCCCCGCGCAGGGTGCGCTCCATCCGGATCGGCCATGGCTTTCCCAGGGTGGAGCGTCCAGTGGGCTTTACATGAACATCAAAAACTACAATGTTGGTTTTCGTGGAGGCGCGAGGGGCTCACGTAAGGAATGACGTGTAGAGGGGGGAAGGATGGCGGGAAGTCTAGGCGAGCTCGAACAGCTCTTGTTGCTCGGGTTGATGCGGCGTTCTGGCGAGGCTTCTGGCATAGAATTGCGCCAAGAACTGAGCGAACGGGCGGGCCGTGACCTACTCCCCGGGGCGGTATACACGATCATGGAGCGCCTGCGGATTCGCGACTATGTGTCGTCGTATACTGGTGAAACGACTTCAACCCGGGGCGGCCGACGGAGGAAGTACTACCGAATGACCGCTCGCGGCGAGCGGGCGCTTGCTGAGTCCTACCAGCAGGTTGCACGGATGGCGGAGGGCCTCGCCGAAGCGCTCCACACGCGCCTGGAGCAGAAGTGAGTCCTCCCGCCTGGGCGCGCGCCCTGGCTGAGTGGTGCGTGCGTGGCCCGCAACGGGAGTTCGAGCTAGGGGACCTGGAGGAGATGTACTCGCAGCCTGCGTCGAATGCAGGTCTGCGGCGAGCGACTATGGCCTTTGTGATTTGGAGTCTCCGTTCAGGTGCCAAGCGGATCTCCGAGTCGGTCGGTGCGGCGGGTACAACGAAGGGAGGGCTCATGATCATAGCGAGGGAAACCACTGACAGGCGGTGTTCCCTTGGCATCTGACCGGACTTTCGTGGAATTCGTGGTGGAGCGGCTCGACGAGGACTGTGGCGTCACCTTCAAGAGCATGTTCGGTGAGTACGGCCTCTGTAGTGGCGGAAAAATGTTCGGCATGATCTGCGACAATCAGCTGTTCTTTAAGCCCACCGCAGGTGGTCGGGCCCACATCGGTGACGTGGTCGAGGCGCCTCCCTACCCGGGTGCAAAGCTGATTTTTCTGATCGGAGATCAGATTGAGGATCCGTCGTGGCTGAGTGAGTTGGTCAGGATCACCCCCGAGAATTGCCGATGCCGAAGCCGAAGAAGACGGGTTGA
>ERZ890510.65-NODE-65-length-81938-cov-6.665425_pt1 | contig 81938 bp, 73 predicted proteins | sample MGYA00521265_ERZ890510 | MGnify/ENA primary metagenome ERZ890510 (study PRJEB32303, sample SAMEA104408624) | aquatic metagenome | biome: Brackish water; feature: Chemocline; material: water | place: Baltic Sea | collected 2014-10-26T21:54:00 | depth 110 m ... | reverse complement strand
ACGAAGATATCGATCTTCCCGAACTGCGCCACCACATCGTCCACCATCCCCTGCACCGCATCGCCGTCCGACACGTCAGCGATGACCGGCATCGACCGCCTGCCCTTCGCCTTGATCTCCTCAACGACAGCGTCAACGCCGTTCCAACCCCCGCCGTACGGTGTCGTCGTCACGTCGTTCACCGCCACGTCGGCACCGTCGTCCGCTAGCCGATTGGCGATAGCCCTCCCGAACCCACGCTCGCCGCCAGCCCCCGTGACCAACGCTACCTTGCCCGAAAAGTCATACATCGTTGTTCTCCTCATGGCTCCTCGCGGCGCGCGCTGCGGCCCTGGTCGCCCGGAGCGGCGTCGCTGATGCTCAAATCGTTAGGCAGCGCAATCTAGGGAGCGAGGTGCCGAGTGTCAACAGGGAGCGGTTGTTGTGCGCTCTGCGAACAGCGTCCCGCCGTTGAGCGCGCGTCTCGCGCCTCAAAGGACAGCGGTCGCGCGACCATACCAGGGCGCGGGGACTAAAGAAGGTGACCGCGCATTGCTACCTGTCCCTGATCGCTATACAGGCTGGTACTACCGGATGGAGTCGGGAACGAAGGCGTGCGCTGTCCTTGGCAGCGATGGCATGACAAGCCATTTCCTTCAGAGGTAAGTAAGCCCACGCTTCGAGAGGGGGGGCAGGGAGGCGGCTCCGCCGCCCCTGCGGCCATACCTGAAGGGCCTTTCCGCGACTCCATCGGGATGGATAAATAATCTAGCGCGCAACTCCCCTACTCTGACAGGGGGGTATAAAACCGGGGGTAGAGGCAAAAAGAAAAGAGAAGAAAGAAATATCTGACCCGAACTTCCCGGCCCCCGCCGTCCTGCCCCGTGACCCGGGCACAGGACGAAAGGGAGGTTGGCATTCGTTTGGACTGAATCTTCCTGGCTGGGCCGGACGGGAGAGAACTTCCTAGAGGAGTGTCCGGCCCTATCAAGGCTTTGAGCCAGCGAGACAGGTCAGCGGTGGCCAGAGAGCCCGCGAATGGTGACTATTCTGGGGCAGAGGAATCTGCGGTCAAATCTTCATTGTCTAGGTCCAAAATACGGCTGGTCAACGGGTGGGGGAGGTCCGTTGATTCTTCGGTTCTTTCCATTCTTTCAAGTTCCGGGAGATACCTTTCGATTTCTGCCAGCCTCATCGTGCTGACATCGAGGCCATACTTTGAAAAGAGGTGGCGGACTCTGGGTGAGTAAGCCATGGAGCGCGCTGAACCTAGCAGACCCCGCGATTGGGCCGATTCCTGCTGTCGGATGCGTCGCTCGAGTCGGTCGAAGCGCTCCATCAACACCTTCGCCAAATCTGAGCTGTCACCGGCCTTGGCAGAGAGCAGAGCGGAGAGGTCTATCGTTTGGACTACGGGGTTGTCAGTCGGTTCGCCATTGTCTGCGGCAGCTATTTGTCTAACTAATTGTTCGCGCGCCTCATCCGCACTGTCGAGATCGGTATGAGAAAAAAAGATAGTTCGCTGAGCGGTGATGTCAAACGGCAGCGTTTCGGATGCATCTATAAGTTGGACTACAGGCTTGCGTATTACGTGTCGGATGGCAAGTTCGTAGAGCACATTTGGATTAGCTCCAGTTAGGTCGGCAATGACCATGTCGGCATCAATTATATGGCCGATGACTTGCCGTGTGATGGTACCCGGCGAATCGATTTCATCAGCTCGAATTGCTTTGAAGCCTGCTTCGACAGCGGCTGGCCGAATAATGTGCTTGAGCACTTGGTCGGAGCGTTTGCGTTCTGGAGAATTGGGGCCTCCGATAGGGCAAATCACGAAACAGATTCGCTCTTTGGCCGCTGACCTTTCCCTTGTTCCGCCGATACTAGGTTTCTGCCGTTCGTTACTTGCAGTCATCTTGCGTTCACCCCCAACAAAGTAGTTCGTGCGATATATTCACATAGTTGTACGGTTTCCGCGAGACCAGGGCAGAGCCACATCACGTGCCAAACCCAAATGCGGAGGGATGAGGCCCGGGGCGTCCGAGGCTGCGGACACAGTGAAGCGGCGCAAGTTCTTCTGTGAGGATGACTTCTCGAAGCCTCGAATCAGCGGGCCAAACTGGAGATAGTCCGAGTAAGATTGGAGATTGTCGACTTTCTCGGGCTTGGGGAGCGCCTCTACGTCTCCAGTAGCGTCTCCGGTCAGTCTCCAGTCCTATTGAGGCTCAGCCGCGTCCTGGTCGCGGTCGCGAGCCGCGAACAACGCTCGGCGGTTGCTGTCGTCTTGAGGGATGCCGTACGTAGTCGTGAGCATATTGACCGACGTCCGCATGATCATTGCGAGGCGATGGAGTGGAAGCCTGTCCTTGTACTTCAGCGCGAAGGCATGGCGGAAGGTATACGGCGTGATTCGCGGCAAGCCTTGAGCCCGGAGAATGTTGGCCATATTGATAGTGATGGTGGCGATTCGCAGCTTGTCTGTAGAGGTCTTGTTCCGGGGCCATAGGCTGGCGAAAGCGAACGCATCTGGTTCATGTGGCTGAGGGAGCTGTTGGATGAGGTCATAAGTGTCACTATCCCAGATGACTTCGCCCGCTTGCTTGTGTGCGCTCCCTGGACTCCATGTGCCGGTGGGGGTGATATCGGCCCACGTGCGGCGGTACAGCTCGAAGGGACGACAGCCCGTCTCTGCGAGCACGGTGCAGAAGATACCGAGCGAGGGATTGCTGTCGTGGATCAGAGCGAGAGCCTGCATGAGCTGGGCGGGGGGTGGCACTACCGGCCTAGGAGGCTTGTAGGGCAGCAATTTCACCTTTGGAGGGATGCCGCAATTGGGCCATCGTTCGAGGCACCACAAAGTTAGAGCCCGGAGAGTGCGCATCGGGTGGCTGGCCTTATGGTCTCCGGTCTTGATTTTCCATGTGTCTACGTCGTCAGCTGACCACGGGAATAAGGGGGCATGGAGCGCCCAGCGACGCAAGTACATGCGGTAGATTTCAAACGTAGTGGGTTGGATAGCTCCGGCTCGGACTTCGAGGTTCCTCAGGGCGAGGTATCGCTCCACGATCGCCGCAGTGGTGGTGTAGCCCTGTGGGACCTCGATGCGGCTGGCGAAAGCAGCGAGAGGCTCTTGGTGTTGCAGCAACTGAGGCTGCGATGGCTGAGCTAGTTGGCCGTCAGCACCCGCGATTACGAAAGGACGCGAAAGGCTCGGTCGTTTGCGGGGCCGAAAGTTATTTAGGCATCGGCGAATAACGGCTTCGTCGATGGACACTTCCTTTCGGCCGGTATCGGATGCGTGAACTTCATGAGGCTCAATTTGGCCATTCTTTCGCCAGTTGCGAATCTGTCCATGCGCCAAGTGATATGTGCGCTCCAGATCGCGGAGAGTCCGCCACGACGAGCCTGGCGGCAGCGTGTGCGGATTGGGTTCGGCAGGGCTGGCCATGTGGTACCTCCATCAGCCGGTCAAGTGGAGAGCAGGATGACTTGTCATGTCGCTGCTCTCCACTCGATTTGCCTCTGGGTTGCCGTTCGCACCGCCCTTTGCGCCTCTGGAAACATCTCCACTCGGCAGCCCTAATCTCCACTCGAATGTCGAAGATATTCCTCCAGAACCGGCGAGCCATGTTCGCAACAGACCAGCCTGCAAGCACAACTCCTTCGGAGTCCTCCGCTTCGCTCCGGGGCTGACGCCTGTGCAGCAGTCTGGCTGTGCGAAATGGTCAGTGCCGGTTGGGGGGAATGGTGTATGGAGGAGGGCAAGCGGGCGTAGGTTGCTCTTGACAGCAATGGCATGACAAGTCACTGCCTCCACCGGTAAGCGAAGCCACGCTGGGAGGGGCGGCAGGGAGGCGGCGGAGCCGCGCTCTGCTTTCATACCTGATGCGAATGGATGAGGGGCCAAGCGCCCAGCTCTAACAGGGGGCAGGTATCCCCAATTAGGAGCAACAATTAGTAAAGAAATTTATGGATGTGAACTCCTTTCCCTTCCCCCTGCCAAGCGCGCGTCCAACTGCGCTGCGATTGCGTGTCAATCACTGCCCGTTCCAGCCAGATGCCGTTGGTTGAGCTAGCGACAATAGCGATGGGCGTAGAGGTACGAGTCGATATCTGTACGGCGGCCAGGGCCTTAAGAAGTTCGGTATACTTCGAGCAAGGCGTCGCTGGTAACAAATGTTCGCGCAGAGGAGGCGTGTGTGGTTGCCTATCCTGACTTTATGATCATCATCACTGCACCCACACCGGGGGTATCGCCCTGGCTAAGAAGCCGTGGCACGTCTTTGGTCGATGGCATTCACCTTCTGCCACTCGAAGGCTCAGGGGAGCCGGGACTCAATTTGTCTGAAGTAGAGCTCGTATCGATGAACCGCGGGCAGCTCACTGATTGGTTTCAGCACGCGTCAGACGCTTTGGGGAGTCACTTTGGATTCGTGCTGAGATCACGGGCGCCAGCTGATTTCTTGCTGATCACGAGTAAGGTTCCGATTGATCCCGACACGCTTGTGAAGAGCGCCTTCGACCAAGGGATTCCAGCAGATCTTCACGAAAGCGATTTCTCGATAGCGGTCGTGGAGAAATTGGCTGAAATAAGCAAGCTACTCACCGAAACTGTTGCTGGGGACATGGCTGCCCAGGCACATGCCAGGGTGATTGAACTAAGGGATTTCCTCCTCGCGCTGGAACGACCGGATTCCATCCTAGATGAGGAGTCGCAGTACTGGATAAAGGGGCTGGTTGACGAGATACGACAAGTGTCGACAATTGCCTTCGAGCATTTTCAGGCTTTGTTCGCCCACCCTGCGATAGCGCCATGGGTCGGCGTTGCGGTAGGGAAATACTTACTCAGCTGACCCTTTCGCTTCTTCATAGCGGCTCGCGGCTGGCCGGGGAGAGTCGCTGGACTACACTCGTCTTGTTCAAAGGTGGTTGGAATGCCTTGTGTCGGCGACTACCCGCAGTTCAAGTTGGCCGCTGTTGCGTTGCAGGAGGCTGCGCTCAACTCTTACCGGCGGTTGTGCTAGGCTCCGGCCATGACTAATCAACGCGCCACAGGAACCCCACTACCACGAGTCGACGGAGCGGGGAAAGTCACAGGCTCCGCCCGCTACAGCGCGGACGTGGAGATGCCCAACGCCCTGTGGGGGCGCGTCCTCCGCAGCCCCCACGCCTACGCGCGCATCACCGCCATCGACACGACCCTCGCCACCGCGTTGCCCGGCGTCCACGCGGTGCTGACCGGCGCTGACGTGCGTGGCGCCATGACTGGCAGGCGCATCTTCGACATCCCCCTGATCGCGGACGATACCGTGCGGTTCGTCGGCGACATCGTCGCGGCAGTCGCGGCAGACGATTCCGAGACCGCCGACCGAGCCCTCGCGTTGATCGACGTGACCTACCAAGACCTAACGCCGATCTTCGATCCGGTGGAGGCCGCAGCGCCCAGCGCCAAGCTCCTGCACCCGAACTTCAACGACTACACAGGCAGCAAGCCCCTGGAAACGCCATCCAACGTGTTCGTTTCGTCTAGCTGGGGCACCGGCGACACCAACGTGGGTTTCGCCGAGTCAGACGTCATCATCGAGGGCACGTACACGACCGCGATGATGCACCAGGCGTACATGGAAACCCACACCTGCCTGGTGTCCTGCCGCGACGATGGCCAGGTGGACATATGGGCCTCCAACAAGGGCCCGCACGGACTGAAGCGTGACGTCGCCCAGACGACGAGCGTTGACCCGGAGTCCATCCACATCCACCACACCACTATCGGTGGTGACTTCGGTGGCAAGGGTGGGCAGATGAACATACCCATCGCGTACTTCCTGTCGCGAGCCGCCCGCCAACCGGTGCTCATGGTGATGGACTACCGTGAGGAGCTGACGGCAGCCAACCCTCGCCACCCATCGAGCGTTCACGTCAGGTCTGGCGTCAAGAACGACGGCACGATCCTGGCGACAGACATCGTGGCCACCTACGACTCGGGAGCATACGCAGGCTTCCTGCCTCTGGGGTTCCTTCCTGGCCCACGCCACTGCATCGGGCCGTACCACATCCCCCACGCTCGGGTGACAGCCCACCACGTGTACACGAACCGCGTCCCCGCTGGCCACATGCGTGGCCCTGGCGAACCACAAACCATATTCGCGATGGAGTCCCACGTGGACGTGATGGCACGTCAACTGCGGATGGACCCAGCCGACATGCGACGCAAGAACGTTATTCGTGCAGGCGACATCAACGGGCTCGGCGAGGAGTACCACGACCTGCGTGGCTTGGAGGCGTTCGAGGCAGCGCTTGAGAGCACGGGCTACGGTCGTGAGCGCGGCGGCGAAGGCCGCACGCGCTCAGGCATCGGCGTTGGCATGGGCGAGCGCGCGCCAGGCGGCGGCGAGACGCACGCTGCCGTGACGTTCACGCCAGACGGGTCAGTCGTGATCCACACGTCGATCTTCGAGCAAGGCTCGGGCACGTACACGATCCTGACGCAGATGGCCTCAGACATCCTCGGCGTCGACCCCGGCAAGATTTCGGTAGCGGTATGGGACACGGACGAAACCGGCTACGACTCAGGTGCCGGTGCCAGTCGCAACACACGCATGGCCAGCGAAGCGGTGACCAACGCCGCCATCGAGGCGCGTGATGCGCTGTTCAGGCTCGCGGCGGAGTTGGAGGGGTGGAGCGAAGAGGGTATGAGCCTAACGACCGAGGGGCTGGTGCGAGCAGGTGTGCAGGGCGCAACGCCCCTCAGCGATCTGCTCTCGCGAACCGATACGTCCATCGGTGGAGCATACGATTACAAGGACATGGCGCACGCCCACGTAACAGCGTTCACGATCCACGTCGCCGAGGTCACCGTGGACTTGGACACTGGCCAGGTCGTCATCGACAGGCTCACGGCGGTGGCAGACGCAGGCCAAGTGCTGAACCCCATCGGTCACGACGGCCAGGTCAGAGGTGGGGCGATCCAGGGGATGGGCTACGGCGTCATGGAGGAGATCATGGTGAGCGATGGCGTGGTCGGCACCCAGTCATTGGCTGACTACAAGGTACCGACCTTCGCTGACATGCCGGAGTTCCAGTCGATCACGCTGGAGTCTGAGGGCGGGGTCGGGCCGTTCAACATCAAGGGCATCGGCGAGAATTCGTTCTCACCCATGGCGCCAGCCATCGCCAACGCGGTCGCGGATGCGTGCGGCGTCCGCATCACGGATCTGCCGATCACCGCCGAGAAGGTGTACCGAGCGCTCCACGACTAGGCCGCTCGCCTAGAGAATGATTCGGTACCAGACCAAGATGTTGCCCCATTCGGCGGCGCCGTTCTTGCTGTAGAAGGGTCGCGCGCTCTCGTTCTCGCGAACCATGTTCCACTCCAAAGCCGTGCACCCCAGTTCGCGAGCACGTCCCTTGGCGAATTCGAGCAGAGTCTCGCCGATCCCCACCCTGCGCTGAGCACCGTCCACGTAGAGATCGCCCATGAACAGCACCCGCTCAGCGGTGTACGTCGAGTATCTCTTGTCCAGCGTGAGGCAACCGACGGCCTCGCCGTCGCGCATCGCGAGGTAGGCCTCGAAGGGGGGATCATCACCTAACAGGTCAGCCCGCAGTCTCGCGGACTTGACCAGATCAGGCACGTCCTGCCCGTGGTATTCCGCAAGTCCACGAAGCATGGCCATCAGGTCGTCCACGTTACTCTTCGTGACTTGCACTACCTGCAAGCGTTGCTCAGTCATCTAATAACCTCGCGCTACTCGTAAAGTCCGGCACCACGCCAGGTGGGCAGAACCTCCGGGTTCTTGATGTACTCGCGTGGCAGGGAGCCGCCCAGCACGGCGATGGCATTCTCCATCGCCAATCGCTGGTTCCCCATGCGGCTTGCCTCACTGGCGGCCACGTTATGGGGAGTCAGGATGACTCGTTCCTGATCCAGATCCCTCAGTGGGCTGTCCTGAGGAAGTGGCTCGGGGTCGAAAACGTCCAACGCTACTCCCGCTATCCGGTCTTCGTTGATCGCACGACAAACCGCGTCCTCGTCCACAGCCTCCCCGCGCGACGTGTTGACCAGGTACGCCGTCTTCTTCATCGCGCGCAGCGCATCCTCGTTGATGAGCTTGGTCGTTTCCGGCGTGATGGTGACGTGCACCGACACGAAATCGGACTCCCTTAGCAGCGTGTCCAGGTCCACGCGCTTCACGCCCAGTTGGTCGAAGCGCGCCTGCCCAACGTACGGATCGTAGCCCAGCACGTTGAGATCCCAGCCCATGAGGCGACGAGCAACGCCGCCGCCTGTTCGGCCCAGCCCGATAAGCCCGACCGTCTTCTCCCACATCAGGAACCCGCGATCTACGCGTTGTCCCCACTCGCCGCCGCGCAAGCGAGCCTCTTTGCGCTTCACCCGCTTGGCCAGCGCCAGCATCATGCCGATGGACGCCTCCGCGACACCGATGACGTTCTCACGTGATGGGCTGTGGCAAACCAGGATGTTGTTCTCAGTCGCGGCGTCGATGGCGATCTTCTCGGTACCGACGGCGGGCCCCACGATGGTCGTCAGGTCAGGCAAGGCCTCCACCACCTGGCGAGACACGAAGAGCGACACGAGAACGTCAGCCCCCTGGCATAGCTCGATCAACTCGCCATCTGATAAACGTCCGCCCAAGTTGCGGTCGATCTGGCCGAACACGACCTCGTGGCCGGCCTCTTTGAGCGCGTCCCATTCCTCGTCCGGCCCGTTCGGCCCTGCGATAACGACTTTCATCAGCTCAACCTGTACAGACTTACAGCGTTGTCACGCGTGATCTTCCTGCGTTGCTCCTCGGTCAGGTCGGTTCGCGCCAGTAGGTGCTGAATGTTCCCCGGGAAATCTGCGTCCCAGTGCGGAAAGTCCGACGCGTAGACGAAGATGTCGTCGCCCAGCAGGCGCATCGTCTCGGGGAGCAGACGCTCGTCCGCCTCCAGCGAGATGAAGATGTTGCCATCGGCCACGTACTCGCTAGGACTCTTGGTCAGCAGTGGCGCCTCTTCGTGCGCGCGCATGTGATACCTCTCGTCCATGCGATCGAGCATGTAGACGGCCCAGCCGCAGCCAGCTTCAAGAAACGCGACGCGCAGATCGGGGAAACGCGCGGGCACGCCCTCGAACACGATGCTGACGAACTGCTTCATCTGCGTGAAAGCGTGGCCGATGGAGTGGACTTGGATGAAGTCATCGAACATGTACTCCTCGATCATCCCGTGGATGCGACCGGAGCCGTGGATGGCGATGGGGACGTCCAGGCGCTGCGCTTCCTCATAGATCGGGTCGTACTTGCGCTCACCGTATAGGTAGGGCCCCTCGGGAAGCGTCCCGCCGACCATGCCAAGGTCAACGACGCAGCGGCGCAGTTCTTTGGCGGCTTCCACCGGGTCTTGGGGCGCCAAGAGCGCGACCCCGCGGAATCGTGGGCTCACCTTCATGTATGCCTCGGACAAGAACTCGTTGTAGGCACGACACCTCGCCACAGCGAAGTCCGCCTCGCGCAGCCACCCTGACCCCAGGCTCCCGGTCGGGTACAGGACGGCCTGCTCAAGGTCGGCTTGATCCAACGCGTCCAGCCACACCTGTACATCAACCACCCGAGTGCCGAGCGTCATGCCCATCGTGTTGTCGTAGCCGTCGCTAGACCCACCCATCGCCAGGCGTGGCCGCTTGTCGTATGGCGCCTCAAGATAGGGGCGGATCAACGCCTCCGTGTCCCTGATGTGACCATCTGCATCGATCGCCTTACCAGATCCAACAGCCATGTCGAGCCTCCTTCGTAAGTGAGCCTTGGGGAGTCAGCCAGGCAACGACTTCGCCGAAGGTCCTGGCAGGATCGGGCGGAGCATAGACCTGCCCAGTGGCCGGAGCAAGCCAGGACGTATATCAACGCAATCAAGGGCAACTTTGCTCAGGAGCACGATTCTGCGTTGACATCTTCCCTGGGGCATAGTTACCTTCTTCATGCCACCTTGTGTGGCGGGAGGAATAATGAAGACCCCAGTAAGACTGCTATCCCTCGTGGCGTTGTCCATCATCGCCACTCTGGTGCTCGCGGCCTGCGGCTCCGACGAGCCGACAGCGACGCCGACATCCAACCAGCCGACGGCGACACCAACGGCTACGCTGGCCCCTGGCGTGCCAACCCCGACCCCGGCACCTGCCACCCCGACGCCTGCGGCGACACCGACGCCCGCGTTCGACGGTGACGCGTACTTCGCTGGCAAGACCATCAAGTTGATCACGGGTACGGCGCCGGGCGGCGGCTACGACACGCTGCTTCGTATCTTCTCGAGGTTCGGCCCCAAGTACTTCCCCGAAGGTACCAAGTTCGTCGTTCAAAACATCGACGGCGCCGCACAGTTGCGCGGTCTGCGAGCAACGCTTGACGCGAAGCCCGACGGATTCACAGTAGGCGCGACCCACCAGCGCTGGTTCATCCAGCAGGGGCTCTACGGCGACGTTGAGGGACTCGATTTCGAAGCCCTCGAAGTCATCGGCTCCCCGACCTTCCAGTTGAACCCCTCACTAGCATGTGTTGACCGCAGCGTTGCCTCAAGCTGGCAAGAGGTCATCGACAATGGCATCCAACTGAAGACCGGCCAGACTGGCCCAGGAAATCAGCCGGGCGTCGAATTCGTTGAGTACCTGGAGGGCCCGATCCAGAACATCTACGGCTACGGCGGATCTGCCGAAGTCATGGCAGCGTTCGACCGCGGCGAGATCAACACCATCTGGGGTTGTGACACCGGGTTGGCAGGTCGCTTGTACCCCGATTGGGTAGAAGACGGGCGCTTGGCTCCGTTGTTCTGGTGGGGCACGGAGAGCAGTGAAGAATGGCTCACGGCGATCGGCTCTTCCCAGGCCGAGGTGCCTCACGTCTACGACATCGCAGGCGTCACTTGGTCAGCTCTCGACAAACAAGCGTTCAGCGCTTGGGAAACCATCTCGCTGATCTCCCGCACGTTCCTCTTGCCCCCCGGCGTGGAGCCCGAAGTCGCGGAATACTGGCGCGAGAAGTTCAAGCTCGTCGTCGAGGATGAAGAGTTCGTCGCAGCGGTTGACGTTGCGGGCTACCTGGAAGCCTACGGCTACGCCGGTGGCGATCAGATCAAGAAAGCTCTACTCGACATGAGCACGCTACCTGACAACATCAAGGCTGTTCTTCAGAACTTCGCACCATCATCCAACTAGCCCCTGCTAAGCGGTAAACGCGATACATGAAGAGGCCCGCCGAGATCGGCGGGCCTCTTTCTTTTCATAGCCAACTCAGGTCATAGCCAACTCAGGATCACTCCCGCATACCGGGTCAGATACCGCCGGGCACTACGTCTAGCTATCGCTTATCAGCGATCCTTGCGGAAACCCATTCAACGATCGTTGGGATCGTGGATGGGTCTTCTTCGTGAGGGTTGTGGCCGATGCCCGGCAGGAATATCGCGTGACAACCAGCTCCCGCGCGGCGCGCGAACTCTCGTGACGCAGCCGGAGACGTTACAGGGTCAGCCTCCCCGTGAATCAGCAGCGTAGGCGTCTTCAAAAGCTGAGCGTTCTGCTCAACCCAAAAGCCTGCACGACGCATGCCTATCAGCAACCGCAACGAGATGCGATTGTGGTAAAGCTCTCTGTTGCGTCGTAGGCCCCCGTCCTCAGGTACGTCGTTGGGATCACTGCCCGCTGAGAAGGACAGGCTGGGGAAGAAAGGCTCAAGAAGCACTGCCAAGACACGCTTGTACAGAGCAAGATCCGCGGTCATCCGCAGCCACGGCCCCGTAGCGATCACGCCCGCCACGTCGGGCTGGCGACGGACCGCATGATTCAACACGATATTGCCTCCCAGGCTGTGGCCATAGAGGAACCGAAGCGCGCCGGGATGCCGCTCAGCGGCCCCCGCAAGCAGCGCGTCAACGTCATCCAGCAACGCTGCGTACGACGGCGTGTGCCCACGTCGGCCGCCGGAACGACCATGGCCACGCAGGTCGACTGCGATCAGGGCGACTCCCACTTTCGTGAGCGCCTTGCCAACCTCTTCGTACTGTCCTCCGTGCTCACCGAGTCCGTGAAACACACACACCACGCCCAGCGCAGCCCCATCCGGCCGCCACTCGCGAGCGAACAGGCCAAGCCCATCCCCAGCACCCATTTGAATCTCAGTCTCCTGCAAAGCACCATCCCCAATAATCGGTCTGTTAAATAGCGGACTCGCGGATTTTGCCACACCCCCGCACCCTCTGAACCGCCAAAGTCCGAAATAGCAGCTTTTCGGACATTCGAATATGACCATCAGGCGTAGTACACTACCGACACTCTGAACGTGGAGGGAGAGCAACATGCTTTCAACCGCTGACAACGATCTGATCACACGAGTTGGACCGGGCACGCCTATGGGCGACGTTCTACGCCGCTACTGGATGCCGATCATGCTGGACTGGGAGCTCCCAGGGCCGGACTGTGACCCCGTTAGAGTCAAGATACTTGGCGAGAACCTTGTCGCCTTCAAAGACACTCAAGGCCGCATCGGCCTTCTTGCAAACGAATGCCCCCACCGCCGGGTGAGCATGTACTTCGGTCGAAACGAAGAAGGCGGACTTCGCTGCGTCTACCACGGCTGGAAGTTCGATGTGACTGGCCAGTGCATCGAGCAACCCAACGAGCCTGAGGCCAGCCGCTTCGAGCAGAAGGTCAAGACAACTGCCTACCAGACTGTCGTTCGCGGCAACGTGATCTGGGCATTCCTTGGCCCCAAGGAACACACGCCTCCCCCGCCAGACTTCGACTGGACAGTCGTTCCTGACACCCACCGTGGCGTCACCAAGATCTGGCAGGAGTGCAACTACGTCCAGGCGCTTGAGGGCGGCATCGACACCTCCCACTCATCGTTCCTGCACAACAACAACCTCTCCGACAAGACGCTCCTGCGCTCGCGCTCAACCGCACCGATCTTGGGCGTCACGACCACCGACTACGGCTACACGTACAGCTCCACCCGCCACCTCAGCCAGGAGGAGGGCGACTTCGTACGGACCTACCACTACGTCATGCCTTTCCACCAACTCCGCGCCAACCAGGTTGGTCGAAGCGGTGGCTACTACATGCCCAAGGTCGCGGGCCACTGCTGGGTGCCCATCGACGACGAGAACACCATGGTCTTCAACTGGACCTACACCTGGGGCGACGAGCCTCTGAGTGAGGACGACCAGACTCTCCGTGGTACGGGCAACGAACTCTACGTGGATATCGACGTCGAGAACCAGTTCCGGTCGTTCCGCACGCGTGCCAACGACTACCTGCTGGATCGTGATGTCCAGCGCTCCGAAACCTTCAGCGGAATCTCCGGCGTCAACACACAGGACAGGGCGCTCCAGGAGACGATGGGTATCATCGCTGACCGCTCCAAGGAGCGACTCGGCACGTCAGACCGCGCCATCATCATGATGCGCAAGCTGCTCGTCGAAGCCACCAAGGTGGTCGCTGACGGCGGCACGCCACGCGGTGCCAGCGGGGAGTACTACGGCGTACGCGCCATCGACGCCATCCTGCCTGCAGGAACGAGCTGGGAAACGCTCAAGCCCAAGATGTACACGGCAGGCACCCACTAGCCGAACGGCACAAAGACCAGACCGACAAAAGGGCGCGGGGTTTTCACCCCGCGCCCTTTCTTATGCCTTCGTTCCTGTAGCGCCGCAAGCGTTCGCCCTAGTCCCAGTACGCGAACGCCCAACCGCCGCCCGTGCTCGCTGGCGAGCGGTAGCACGGCACGTACTCGACCAGCTTCATGTCCTTGTCCTGCACCATGGCTGACATCGTGATCCAGTTGCGAATCTCCGAGTTGCCAGCGTTCAGCAGCTCCGTCGGGAGCGTCTTGAGATGCTCGTGGTCCTTCTCGCCCAGCGCCTTGATGACCCCACGGTCGAGATTCTCGTCAACCACGAAATGGCTGAGCCCACCTGACGCCAGAACGCAGACCTTCAGGTCGCTGTCCCACGAATCGATGGCGCCACGCACAGACGCACCAAACTCGAAGCAGCGCTCCGGGAGCGGCTGGTTCGGCTCGTAGAACGTGTTCTGCACGATCGGCACGATCGGCGTCGGCTTGCCATCGAGCAAGCGACGTCGCACGAAGCCAAAGGCGTGACCTTCGCCCTTGTCGTTCGGCAGCACCTTCGAGTGAGCGACGTCAAACTTGTCGCCCACCGCAGTCTTGATGATGTGGAGACCCAAGTCACCCTGTGACGGGAACTCGCGCTCCTCGTCGAACTCATTGCCCCACGCCGCCAGCGCGATGTCCGGGGGCATGCGACTGTGATCCTTATTCTTGTTCCAGATCGTGTCGCCCCAATACACCAGGAAGCCTGGCATGTTGTCGTCGTGGAAGAGTTCCTTCTGATCGTCGCCGACCGCGACGATCACGTCGGGGTTCACCTCCGCGAGGATCCGGCTCAACTCCGCGATGCCGCGCTGGTTGGCCTCGTGCTTGGTCTTCCAAGCGTCCGCCGTCAGCTCAGCCTCGATCTTCGGGTCCGTCATCGCGACCATCTCTTCATACGTGTGGGGCTTACCGTCCCACGCCCAGAGCGAGCCATTCTTCAGATCGCGCGCAACGTGTTGCGGCCAGATCTCCGGGTTCGTGTTCAACATCGGGCTATGCGATGTAGCGATTCCTAAAACGATATCTGCCATGACTGTCCTTTCCGTCGAAAGCGTCGATCCTTACCTGCTTATGCGTGCGAGACTACCACATCCCGCGCCTACGGAGCCACGAACGCGGCGGTCGGAGGCGGGTTCTTTAAGGGCGTAGCCAGCAGGAACGCCAAGAACGACAGCACGAACACGCCCGCGAAGAAATAGAACGCCAGGTCGAACTCCCCACGACTGTCGCGGAAGTACGCCGCGAGCAGCGGGCCGGCTGGGTTCACGATCGCCATCAACGGCGCTGCGAACCCTCTGATCGTGCCAAAGTTACGCCTGCCGAAGTAATTCGCGAACAGCATTCGACTCACCACCGTCCACGCGCCTATCGCGATCCCATAGATGAAGCCGAACAGCAGTGCCAGCGGGAACGTGTCCGCCACGCTCACCAGCACCATCGCCACCACCAGCATCGCCGTCGACATCAACCCCAGCGTGCGTACGTGTAGCCGCTCCATCGCGAAGCCCCACGGCAGCACCGTCAGCATCGACGCCCCAGCGAAGACCGTCGTGACCGCCCCTGCTTGCCACAACGACAGCCCACGATCTTGCAGGTGCGCCGCTGCGTGTAGGTTCGTCGCGTTCAGGCAAAGGATCACGCCACCCTGCGCAACGATCAACAGCCACAGCGTCCGCGTACGCTTCGCCTGCGCCAACGTCCACGAGTCCTCCACGCTATCCGCCGCCTTCGACACGCCACCGCGGTCCTCGGGCGGCGCCTCTGCGCCGTCCGGCAACAAGCCGTAGTCCTCAGGCCGACGCCGATAAAGTGCAGCGCTGGGCAGCACCTGGAGCAAGATGACCACCACGGCCAGCACGATCCACGCCTCACGCCAGCTCGTGAACGCCATGATGGCCACGAGCGGTAGCGGCATGATGAACTGGCCCCCTCGTTGGCCAACGCCCAGCAACCCCACGACGCGTCCGCGCTTGCGCACGAACCACGACGCCAGGCCCACCAGCGTCGCCAGCTGCGCGCCCGAGGCTGCCGTGGCGCGCGCGACCCCGAACAGCACCCACCAGTGCCACGGCTCGGTCATGCGTGATATGGCGACCATCGCCGTCGCTATCACCAGACCAGCCAGCACCGAAACCACCCTCGGCCCGCGCTTGTCCAGCACACGACCGACTACCGACGACATGAAGCCGCCGCCTACGGAGCCGATGACAAAGGCGATCGAGATATCGATGGCGGACCACCCGAGGTCGTCGCGCATGGGCTGGTTGAAAACGCCCACGATCGGCCCCTGCGTTGGGACCATGGCGAAGGACGAAAAGGCACCCGCGACTAGGACTGCCCAGCCGTAGTAAAGATTCTTGAACGGCCAGAAACGGGAGATGCGAGGTTGAGTGGGTTTAGGTGATGACATGCGGGCCGCTCGGGGCTCTCGCACGATATCACGTCCAGGGCTCCCTCGTGGGGCGAAGGCGCGCCCCACGTGCGTGGAACGGAGGCGCAGCTTTGTTCCTTGAGCGGAGCGCCAGCGCAATCGAAAGCCCTCTCACCTTCCGTGGAGCGAAGGCGCGCCATCCGTCCGATGTCCCCCTTTAGAAGGGGGACTACAGGGGGTTCCCGCCTCCCAGCGACAGCGAACCTACTCGCCGCCCTTGGTGCCCTTCTTCGCCTTCTTCTCTACGCGCTTCTCCTTGAGGGACTTCGTCGCGGTCGTCTTCGCTGATTTCTTCGCGTCTTGGCTCTTAGCCATGGTCGTGTTCCTTTTGAGGTCTGTGCGTATGTCTATTTAATCATACGTCGGGAGTGAGGAGCGAGCGCTCTGCCGCAGGCTTTCGCGCTATCGCGTGTTCGGCGCGCTCACCACTCGCGGCCCTTGGTCTCCGACAGTTGCCTCAGCAGCAGGTCGTCGCCATCGACCTCAACGTCATAGACGGCGATCGACATCGTGAATTGGTTGATGCACTGGCCTCTCGTCAGGTCGAAGATGTAGCCATGCACCGGGCATTTGATGTTCTTCCCGTACATCATGCCCTCGCCTAGATCGCCTTCCTCGTGCGGACACCAGCGATCCACCGCGCGATAGCCGTCGTCTTGCTTGAGAACGACGATCTCCTGGCCGTCCGCCACGGCGACAGCGATGCCGGTTTCCCGAAGTCCGTCGGGGAAGGGGATCCTGATAGGTTGGCTGGTCGGCTCAGTCACAGGGACGCTCGCGGCAGTCGTTTGACGTCATGCGCTTTGGAGTCGGTGGAGCACGGATTCACGCTGCATGGCGGACATCAGCCAGCCTGGAGGGGTCGAGAAGCGGCTCTCCAGCAGCAGGTCGTAGACCGTGTTCGCTGCCTTGCGGTGGTCGATCCCAGCCTCTTTGAGCGTCTGTTTATAGGCGACCTGCACGGCGAGCCCGTTGTCCCAGTCAGCGCCCTGCACGCCCGTCGCCAGCAGGTGAGCGAATTCCGTTTGTTCCTGGTCGAGCACGCCCGGTGCCAGCAGCACCGCGTCATCCAGGCGTGGCATGAACGACCAGTTCCCCTGCTCCAGGCCCGGCGCATCGTCCGACTCGATGATCTCGCCGTCCATCAGGCACCACTGTGGCACGATCATCGACCCTCCCTGGCGGCTCAGGCCTTTGGTGTCGCGGAACGTATAGTCCCCAGCCTCAACGTCGAACACGGTCACGCGCGCTGGCAGGCCCACGCGCAAGCTACCGATCCGCCCGTCCAGCCCACGTAGCTTGGCGGGGTTGATCGTCACGCGCTGGATAACGTCGTTCAGCGCGTAACCGTTGTTCAGGAATAGCGACATCACGTGCGCCAGCGAGTGGCATGGCCCAGTGACGTTGACGCCTTGCAGGTCTGAGCTGATCACGTCCGCGACGATGTCCTGGGCCATGAGCGCGTCGTACGCCTCAAAGGAGAAGTTCAGACCACCGAACCCAACGTCCGACGCGACGCCGCGCTAGGGGTGGTCGAAGAGGAATTGGGTGATTCCGTATATGAGCGGATGCAACTGATTGCTCGGTTCAGGAGCGGAATGGAAAAGCAAGGGATCCAGAAACCTATCCACATCTTTGGTTCGCTCGATCCAGTTGTAAGCCCTATGTATTTCATGGCAGGAGCAGACATTTTTGACGGGCTTGATTGGATCAGGTTTTCGTTCCTAGACGACGTGCCCGTCCACCATAAGAGCAGGATTGCACTTCAATATGGAGTCCACACTGAAGACACACACGGAGAGGCCATGGGGTACGCAGATAACATCATTTTCTTATCAACCCTGGCAAACCGAATGAACCAATATCTCAAAGATGAAGATGTTTCAGTTTTCGGGCGGTACCACGAATCTATTCGTGCGGCGTGGAACGACTTCAGCGCAAAACCCGAAGGAGGTGGATGATGGCAGGTTCAGGTGGCACAGGGGGCGGGCTCCAACGTGCGCGACCAGACCAACTGCAACAGCAGATTGACCAATCAACTATCGACACCAACAGGGTTATTCACGCCGAGCGTGTCAATCACGCCCTAGCGGAACGCCTGACGGAGTACAACGACCGTGACGCCGAAGCGGTTCAGGGCAGGCTGGGGGACATCCGAGACTCTATCGGGGGGGCAATTCGGGGCACGGTCGACCTTCGCTTTGGCGGGTCGGTCGCCAAAGGTACCTACGTAGAAGGGCTAAGTGATATAGATGCATTGGCCATCCTAAGCGACCCGTCGTTGGTCGATTTGGGCCCAAAGGAAGCGTTGGCAAGGTTCAAAGAGACGCTTGAGCGTGAATTGGACCCTAGCTACGGAATCAAAACAGGCGCACTCGCTGTCACCGTCACATACCCCGATGGTATGACTGTCCAGGTACTGCCGGCGGTACGTGGCGCAGACGGACTACAAATAGCCCGACCCGGGACCAATCTATGGTCCACCATTCACCCAGAGGCATTTGCACGTAAGCTAACCGATGCGAATCGCGAATCTGGAAACCTGTTGGTACCTACGATAAAACTCGCCAAGGGTGCACTGGCAAAGATATCAGGGGGCGGGGCCCCTGCGGGATACCATGTCGAATCCATGGCGATTGAGGCGTTCAAGGATTTTTCAGGCCCCCGTACTCCCAAAGCTGCCCTGACCCATTTCTTTGAACGGGCTAGTCAGTTGGTTCTTCGGCCAATCGTCGACTCTACTGGCCAATCAGTACACGTCGACGGCTACCTCGGGGCTGCCGAGTCACCGAAAAGGCAGCAGATGAGCGCCGCATTAGACCGCATAGCCCGTCGCTTGACTAATGCAGACCGAGCGACGGATTCCAACCGATGGATGGAAACTATCGGAGAATTTTAGGTGAACATCACATGACGGCTGACACGAAACTTGAAGTTGAGCGACAACGAAAAACCGCAGACATGCTCGTCAGTTGCCACGCCCGGCTCAGGGATCAATTTGCGTTCCACGCTAGAGTGATTGACCTGTTCCTGCTACTGGCTTCGTTGTTGATCGTCTCACTAACGTTCGCGGCGGATGACGTTCTGGAGTGGTTGCCAATTTCGAGTCGATTGGGAATTGGGATATTGGCAATAGGGGTCACATTCGGTTCTCTTGCCGCGGCGCTTTTGGACTGGAAAGCGAGTTCAGCACGCCATGACCGCGCCGCCCAAGCTTACGCGGCAGCAAAGTCCGCTCTAACCCTGGTTGGGGATTCGTCCACGTCTGATGAGGTGGCGCGGGCGCTAGAACTGTACGAAGAGGCAGGCCGGTATTCGGTACCGATTCCTGAGGGCTCATTTGCTCGACTCAAATCAGAGCATCGCATCAAGCTGCTCATTAGTCGGATGCTGGATAAGAATCCAGCCGCGCCCGTGTGGTTGATGCGGTTGCGCCTGCGGTGGGGCCATTCTCGTCGCTTTTGGAAGGCCGAAGAGCCCGAAATCTAGTCGTCTCATACGCCCCCACACCCACACTGCCAAACGCCACTATCGCGAACGCCCCCCAAACCCCTACCCTGACCCCACGCCAACCGATGCCCCCTGCAAGCGCCCCCTAAGAGCGAACCGCAGCTCCCTAGGGGCGCTTGGCTTTTAAGGAGGCTCCCCCCATGACCAGCATCGTCCCCCACCAACCTGACCCCTCGACCGATCGCTTGCCTGATCCACGACCTGACCAATGCTTCAGCCCGTGGTCAGAAAACATGGCCCTCGAACCCACCGGCAACCCCTACGGCCTCGAAGCCAATCGCATCATGGCCGCCCTCCGCTGCAACCGACCCGACTGCGAATGCCACCGCCCCAACGACCTCGTCCACTGCCCCGTCCACGCAGGCACCCTCCCCAAACTCCTCATCAACGAAACCGACGACGGCTTCTTCTTCGAGTGCTTCATGCGCTGCCGCCACCCGGAGATCGCCGACGCCCTCAACACCATGGGCATCCTCACCCACAGGGGTGCCCCCGCCGCCGAGCCTCCCGAGTACCTCCACGTCAGGCGCGTCGCCGCCGACATCCCGCGCCCCCTCGTGTGGCTCTGGCCCGACTACATCCCCCTCGGCGGCCTCACCCTGCTCCACGGCGCCCCAGGCACCGGCAAAAGCTGGATCGCCCTCGACCTCGCCGCCCGCGTCAGCGCCGCCAACCCACCACCCGACGGCTTCGAACCCATGCCCCGAGGCCCCGTCATGCTCGTCACCCCCTTCGCCAGCAGCCACACAACCCTCTCGCCACGCCTGACGGAACTCCGCGCGGACTTCGATGACGTCCTCAGGCTCCACTCCGTCGACCGCCCCAACGGCACCTCGACTCCCCTCCAGCTACCCAAGGACGCCGACCACCTCATCGAACTCATCGAGCAGATGGAGGTACGCCTGCTCATCATCGACCCCCTAGAATCGGTCGCCGCCGCGCAAGGCCTCCGCAACGCGCTGAACGCCCTCGCCTGGGTCGCTGCCAGCACCGGCGCCGCCGTCCTCGCCACCTGTCACGTCCAAGGACTCGCCCTAGCCCACGCCATCAAGCGCGCCGCCGCGCAACACTCGCCCGCCGCCTCGGTCCTCGTCACCGGCCTCATCGACCCCCGGATCGCTCCTAGCACCCCCTCGGGTGCCCCATTCCAGCGCGCCCTCGTCAGCGTCAAAAACACCCACGGCCAGCTCCCACCTGCCCTCCCCTTCTCCATCCAAGACTCCCCCACAGCCGCCTGGGGAGTCTCAACCCACACCCAAAACCTCCTCAGCCCCCGTCGAAGCACCATCGGCCCCATCACGGCCACTGCCCTAAAGATCTTGAGTAACCTCCTCGCCCAAGGCCCACGGCCTGCCGCCGAGATCGTTGCCCTCACCAGCGAACGAGGCATCACCCGCGGAACCCTCCACCGCGCCAAGCGCCACGCCAACATCCGTTCATATCGCTGCAATCAACCCGGCACCGAAGGCAACGGATCCTGGCATTGGGCCCTCCCTGCACCTACCGATCCCGGCGCCCTACCAGCCAGCCCGGAAGAGCAACCCAGCGGCCTCGAAAAAAATGCCAGCGAAAACACAGCGACACCTTGACACCTTGGCGTAACGACCTGCTTCCCAGCCAATCCCAGAGCGACATCTTGAGTGAACACCTTCGGAACCTTGCCAATCCCTTATCATCAATCCCTATGCCTACTTACGACACGATAGTTATCGGAGCCGGCGCCGCTGGCCTCATGTGCGCCCTAGAGGCTGGCCGACGCGGTCGGCGGGTGCTTGTCCTCGATCACGCCGATGCGGTGGGGAAGAAGATCCTCATCTCCGGAGGCGGGCGCTGCAATTTCACCAACCTCCACGCCGATCCCGACGTCTACATCAGCGAGAACCCCCACTTCCCGATCTCCGCGCTCAGTCGCTACACCAGCACCGACTTCATCGCCATGATCGAGCAGCACAAGATCGCCTACCACGAGAAGAAGCTCGGCCAGCTCTTCTGCGACGGCGGAGCCGGGCAGGTCGTCGACATGTTGGTCAGCGAGTGCGAAGCGGCTGGCGTTGAGATCGTCACCTCCTGCGCCGTCACAGAGGTCGCCCGCGAAGCCAACGGCTTCCGCCTCACGACCGCCAAGGGAACTATGGAGTCAGAGTCCCTGGTCGTCGCCACAGGCGGCCTCTCCATCCCCAAGATGGGCGCCACGGGCTTCGCCCACACCCTCGCCCGCCAGTTCGGTCTCCGCGTCACCGAAACGCGCCCCGGTCTCGTGCCCTTCACCTTCGAGTCCCCAGCGCTGGAGTCCTTCGCAGGCCTCGCCGGGCTCTCGGCGGACACCATCGTCACCTGCGGCGGCGTGTCCTGGCGCGAGAACATCCTCTTCACCCACCGAGGCCTCAGCGGCCCCGCGATCCTCCAAGCCTCGTCCTACTGGCACGAGGGCGACTCCATCGAGATTGACCTCGTACCCAAGATCGCCGACCCAGTCGCCCACCTCGCCGACCAACGCGAGCGCCACCCAGCGACCGTGTTGGCCTACGTCCTCGGCGCCATGATCCCCCGACGCCTCGCCGTCGACCTCACCGGCCCAGACTCCACCGCGCCCATCCAATCGTTCTCCAACGCCGAGATCACCGAGCTAAGCCAGATGCTCAAGCACTGGACCATCTGGCCCCACGACACCGAGGGCTACTGGACAGCCGAAGTCACCGTCGGCGGCATCGACACCAACGACCTCTCGTCCCGCACCATGGAATCGCGCGCCACCCCCGGCCTCTACTTCATCGGCGAAGCCGTCGACGTCACCGGCCCCCTCGGTGGCTACAACTTCCAATGGGCCTGGGCCTCCGGCTTCGCCGCAGGCCAGGTGGCCTAGGACGGCGGCGGTGGTCGCGTTTTAACCGCAGCCAGAGGGTGTATTCTGCGTCGGCAGACTACGTTGAACGATGGGTCGCTAATTGGTGGAAGCAAGGTGCGAGGAGTGCAGACATGACGACGGACAAGTCGGGGTTCCAGATAGCGGGCACCGGCCCAGAGAATTACGAACGGTTCGTCGGCCTGCTGATGGCGCCATTCGTCGATGCCGTCATCCAACGGGCGAACCTGGCTCCCGGGCGCTCTGTTCTTGACGTCGCATGCGGAACAGGATTCGTGGCTCGTGCAGCAGCAGGCCTCGTTGGCCCTTCAGGTCGAATCGCGGGGCTAGACATCAACGAAGGGATGTTGGCGGTCGCTCGGTCCAGGGCTGCCTCTGCGGGTCTGAAGGCAGAGTGGCACGCGGCGTCCGCGCTAGACATGCCATTCGCCGACGATGAGTTCGATGCTGTCCTATGCCAGCAAGGGATCATGTTCTTCCCGGATCTAGCAAAGGGACTTAGCGAGATGGCCCGCGTATGCGCGCCAAACGGTCGAGTCGTTGCGTCATTCTGGGCGCCCATGGAAAGCAACCCATACATAAAAGCCTACTCAGAGCACCTCAGCGTCCTCCTGCCTCCGGGAAGCTTGGCCACGAACGACGCAGCCTTCAGGCTCACGTTAGACGAAGTTGCGAGTGTCTTGCGGTCAGCCGGGCTCGAAAACGTAGATGCCGAGACTGTCCAGGGAACCGTCACGCTGCCGCCGATGGCCGAGGCGCTCCCCATGCACCTGTCCAGCCTCCCCTACGGCCCCCCGTTCGCCGCCCTAGATGCTCCGACGCAGGCGCGGTTCTTCGAGGATGTCAGCCTCTCCCTAAATCGCTACCAGCAACCTGATGAAACATTCATCGTTCCGGTAGCCACGCACCTGGTATCCGGTACCCGCTAGCGGTCATCAACGAGAAAGAGCGCCCGCTGAACGGACGCCCTTTCTCGTTGACGATCGCTATGATTTGTCGCCCGACTAGATGTCGAGCTTCAGCAGGCGGCGGGCATTGCCCTCGTAGATCTTGTACTTGTCCTCACGGGACGCCGTGATGTTGTCGATCACACGGATCGTCTCCCGGATGTAGCCGCTGCCCTTCTCAGGGTCGAACGGCGCATCAGACGCGAACAGCACACGGTCGCTGCCGAAGAAGGCCAGCCCGCACTCGGTCGCGGGAATCGACCCGAACACGGCAGTGTCCGCGTAGAACATGTGGAAGTACTCGTAAGGGCGCAACTGCAGCTTGCCCTGAGCGGCAACGTCCGTCGGGTCCTCGTTCCGCTTACCAAGCTGATCGAGACCAGGCCCGACACGACCGTCGAAGTAAGGGATCATCCCGCCCATGTGGTGAGCGATGATCTTGATGTCCGGGTGGCGATCGAAGATGCCCGAGAAGACCAAGCGGCCCATGGCAACGCTAGTCTCGTAAGGCCAACCGAACACCCACCACATGTCGTAGTAGGAGCGGTTCTCCGTGCGGTAGTCCGGGATGTCGCTGGCTGAGCGCGTCGGGTGCAACCAGATGGGCAGATCGTAGTCAGCCATCTTCGCCCACAGCGGGTTCAGCGCCGGGTCGTCCAGCGGCCCACCGTTGATGTTGGAGCCGATCTGGATGCCCTTCGCACCGAGCGTCTTGATCGCACGGTCGGTCTCTTCCAGGGAGGCCTCGATGTTGTTCAGCGGCAGCGCTGCAACGAACCCCGGGAAACGATCCGGGTGAGCAGCCACGACCTCAGCCATGCTGTCGTTCGCGATGCGCGCCAACTCCGGGCTGTCCTCGGGGCCAGCCAGAACCTCCAGAGGAGGCAGGTTCAGCGACAGGATCTGCACGTAGTCCTCGCCGAACTGATTGATCTTCTCGAACCGGGCCTCCACGTCGTAGAGCATCGGAATCTCGGTGACGCGCTTCATCATATAAGCGCCCTTTTCACTCATGCTGACCATCTTGTCGAAGTACGGCTTCGGCAGGATGTGGTTGTAAACGTCGATCTTCATGGATCCTCCTCGGCACACGGCCGTCAATCTCGAAACGATTTCAGAACCTTACGGGTTCTACACCTCGCGCGTAAAGCCTTGCATCCAATCAGTGGTCGCACGCGCGTTAGTACAGTTGCGCGCCTGCGCCAAGGCCCATACCCTAAACTCGCCCCTAGGAGAGATCAGATGCAGGTACGCGTACTCGGAGCGCACAACCTCGAGACAGACTCGGCACACCACACGTGTTTCCTCATCGACGGCAAGCTGGCCATCGACGCAGGAAGCCTCGTAAGCACGCTTGGTCGCGATGAACAATTGCGGATCGAGCACGTGCTGCTGACGCACCTGCACTTCGATCACACGCGTGACTTGCCGACGCTGGGGCTCCAGACGCTGGATCACCCCCACACGATCGACGTGCACTCGCTAGGCGTGACGCTGTCGACGGTGAATCAGCAGTTGATGAACGGCGAGTTCTACCCCGACCTGACGGCGCACCTCAACGAAACGCCTCCAGCGTTCCGCTTCAATGAGATCAACCACAGCACACCGCTTTCCATCGGCGGGTTCGAGGTCATGGCCGTTCCGGCCGAACACCCCGTGCCGACGATCGGCTACATCGTGAAGTCCGACAACCTTTGCGTGGCATACACAGGGGACACGGGTGGCCCGCTGCTGCCGTTCATGCAGCAGGAGTTGACGCCGGACATCCTGTACATCGATGTAACGTTCCCGAACGACATGAAGGAGCGGGCAGAGGTCTCGAAGCACCTGACGCCCGCCATGGTGCGGACGCGGATCATAGACGCGCAAAACGCAGGGGTGACACTCCCGAAGATCGTCCCCGTGCACATGAGCCAGGAACACCAGAAACAAATTCTTATAGAGCTAGCGGCTGTCCAAACGGAACTCGGCATCGACCTTGAGCCGGGTTACGAAGGAATGCTCGCGGAGTGACTTGCCTATGAATTGCCCGAAATGCGCGACGACAAACCCGGATGGAGCCAAGTTCTGCATGAGCTGCGGATCGGCGATGGCACTGGGTTGCACCAACTGCGCGGCAGAGCTGCCGACTGGTTCGCAATTCTGCTTCGTGTGCGGTCAGAAGGTTGGTGCTCCAGTCGAGGAGCCGAAACCAGCGGAGACAGCGCGCATCGAGCAGTACATACCGGCGGAGCTGCTAGCCAAGTTAGAGTCCGCACGCGCGGGCGGTGGCATGCAAGGCGAGCGTCGCGTGGTAACCATGTTGTTTTGCGACGTGAAGGGCTCAACAGCGACGGCAGAGAAGCTGGACCCGGAAGAGTGGGCGGACATCATGAACGGTGCTTTCGAGCACCTTATCTCGCCCGTCTACGCCTACGAGGGAACGCTAGCACGCCTGATGGGGGACGCGATCCTGGCGTTCTTCGGTGCGCCGATCGCCCATGAGGACGACCCGCAGCGCGCGGTGCTGGCAGGGCTGGAGATACTGAGGGCGATCGAACCGTACAAGAAGCAGATCGAGGCCCAGTGGGGCTTTGAGTTCGATGTACGGGTCGGCATCAACACGGGTTTGGTTGTAGTCGGCGAGGTGGGGTCAGACCTGCGCGTCGAGTACACGGCACTGGGCGACGCGGTGAATCTCGCGGCGCGCATGGAGCAGACGGCAGTGCCAGGCACGGTGCAGATCAGCGAGCAGACGCACAAGTTGATCGCGCCCATGTTCGAGTTCGAGAGCCTGGGCGGGATCGAGGTGAAGGGCAAGGCGGAACCGGTCACTGCGTTCCGAGTGCTCTCGACGAAGGCTGAGCCTGGAGAAATACGGGGGATCGCGGGCATGCGATCGCCAATCATCGGGCGCGCACGCGAGATTGCACAACTTCGCGACGCAGTGGAAGACTTGCGCAAGGGCAGTGGGCAGCTCATCGCACTGATGGGCGAGGCGGGCCTGGGAAAGTCCAGGCTTGCGGCCGAGATGCGCGAGGAGGCACTGGCAGAGGCGGGGGTCGACTGGTTTGAGGGACGTTCAGTGTCCTACCAGACGCAGACGCCGTATGCACCGTTCGTGTCGCTGTTCACAACGCTACTGGATCTGCCCAGAGGCGCCGACGAATCCGGAGCGCTACGGCGCGGTGGTTCGCGGGCTCCAGGCACTGAACCCAACGGTGGGTCAAGGCCTCGCACCGTACATCGGGTCGATGCTCGGAGTCGATCTGCCTCAGGAGGCGTCCGACGCTGTGCGGTTCTTGGAGCCGCATGAACTGCGGGAGCGGGTGTTCAAAGCGGTAGAGCAGCTCGTTGGAGAAATGGCGAGCAAGAAACCGACGGTGCTGGTGTTCGAGGACCTGCACTGGGCTGACCCGACATCGGTCGACCTGGTCGAGTCATTGATGCCACTGATCGACAGCACCAGCCTCATGCTGTTGGCGGCGTTCAGGCCCAACCGGCAGGACCCCTCGTGGAAGTTCCACGAGACGGGGGAGCGCGACTACGAGCACAGGTTCACCGGCATCGAATTAAAACCGCTGGATCCCGAGCAGACCAACACGATGTCGACCAACCTGCTGCAGGTGCATGGGATCCCATCGTCAGTCCATTCGCTGATCTTGGCAAAGACCGAAGGCAACCCATTTTTCGTTGAGGAGATCATCCGATCTCTATTGGATACGGGTGCCATTGAGCGCGACGGAGACCACCTGACGGCCAGCCGGAACATCGACGACATCGCGGTGCCAGACACGCTGTCGGGCCTCCTGACGACGCGTTTAGACCAACTAGACGATGCATCGAAACGCGTAGCGCAGACCGCGTCAGTGATCGGTCGTGAGTTCAACATCGACTTACTGTCATCGATCGACACGGGAAACGCCAAGTTGGATGAAGCGCTGACATCGCTGCAGCGTCGCGGGTTGATCCGGGAAACGAGCCGGGTACCCAGGCGGGTGTTCATGTTCAAGCACACGCTGACGCAGGACACGGCGTATGGCTCGCTGCTGCTGAGCCGACGACGGGAGCTTCATCGCGAGATCGCGGACTGGATGGAGAAAGAAGAGCCAGAGCTGGTCAACGAGATCGGACGGCACCTTTTGGAGGCGCGAGAGAACGTGCGCGCCCTTCCCTACCTCGTGGTCGGTGGCAACGAAGCTTCTAGGACGTTCTCCATGCGCGAGGCGACCGTGTCCTACCGGCGTGCCGTGAGCATCGTGGATGCCGTGGGCGACGTCACGCTCGCCAGAGAAGCGTTCGAAGGGCTTGGCGCCGCGCAGCAGTTCACGGGCGATGCGGCGGGAGCGCTGGAGACCTACGAAGGGATGGCCACCTTCGCCGAAGAGCACGGCGACGGCCCCATGCGCGTCTCGGCGCTGAACAAGCAGGCGTTCGTGAAGGCCATGCGCTTGGGCGACGTTCCAGCCGCGGAGCAGATGCTCGTGCAGTCCGAGAAGATCGCTCATGAGGTCGACTGCCAACCGGGACTGGCAGAACTCAACATGACCTACTGCTACATCAGGACATCCAACGGTGATCTGGACGATGCTTACGACCGGCTCCAGATCGCAGCCCGCATCGGCCGCGACCTGGACATGGTTGAGCCCAAGCTCTTCGGCATGGTTCACGTAGCCAACACGCTCAACCTGATGACGCGGTTCGATGAGGCCAAGGTAGCGGCCGACGAGGCGCTGGCGGTGGCACGCGAGGCTGGTCACTTGGGTTGGGAGTCGGAGTTGATGGCTCTGACTTTGCCTATGAACTATCTGAGCAAGGGCGATCTCAATGCCGCGAGGGAGAGCGCTGAGAAAGGCACAAACCTGGCAGCGCAGATCGGTTCATCTGAACGTGTCGCGTCCGGAGCGCTGCTACAGGGGATGATCGCTCGGCTCACGGGTGACTACGACACGGCTATCAAAAACAGCCAGTACGCCATTCTGGCGTCCCAAGAAGCTGGCGAGGATTACTTGAAGGCGGCCGCACTGTGCGAGGTCGGCGCCGCGTACGTGGATATCAGTCCCCGCCTCGGTGAAAAGGCCAAGCCGCTCCATGAAGGAGCGCTCAAGATCTTGGACATGCCCCTTGGGAACGCGTTCGCGTCGATGGTGCTGGCCCAGGTGGGGTTCTGTGCGATCGCGGAAGGCAATTTCGACCAAGCGGCGGCTTTGCTGAACCGAGGGCTGACGGCAGCGTCCGGCTCACGCCTTTTCGCTACTCCGCAGCTCAAGCTGGGCCAGGGCATCATCGCGCTCGTGCGCGGTGACGTTGACCAAGCGTACGACCTGATCGACAGTGCGGACTCGTACGCCAAGGAACGCGATATGCGTTTCTTCTGGCCGTTCACCAACATGATCAAGGGCATGTTCTTCGGCACGACGAACCAACCCGACAAAGCACTGGAGCACTATGCAGCCGCTGAGGAGCAGGCGCAGGGAATGGGCATGTTGCCCGTGCTGTGGCAGGTGCAAGCGGCATCAGCAGGCATCCATGCGGCTGAGGGGCGTACCGAACAGGCGAACGAGAAGCGCGAGCAGGCTCGCAAGACGATCGACGAGATCGCTTCTGGCATCAGCGACGCTGATTTCCGTGGTCAATTTGTTGGGAATGCCATCCAAAAGCTGTAGGATGAAGGCCCCGTAGGGCCGTCGATCCACGAGCGGCCGACCCGAAATAAAAGGTGTGTTTTTCATGACCACGCCCGTCATCCTCACTGTTGACGACGAGCCACAGGTACTGAACGCAATCGAGCGCGACCTGCGGCAGCATTTCCGAGGGGCCTACCGAATCGTGAAAGCAGGCTCAGGAGCCGACGCTCTCGACGCCCTGCACAAGCTCAAAGAACGCGCCACACCGGTGGCCCTGCTGTTGAGCGACCAGCGGATGCCCGAGATGAGCGGAACCGAGTTCTTGGACCAAGCGCGGATCATCCACCCTGACGCGCGCAAGATACTCCTGACGGCATACGCGGATACCGCAGCTGCGATTGCGGCCATCAACAAGGTGGGGCTTGATCACTATCTGATGAAGCCGTGGGATCCGCCAGAGCAGAACCTGTTCCCGATTCTCGACGAGTTGCTCGCGGACTGGACAGCCAACGTGCGTCAGCCCTACGACGGCATCAGGATCGCGGGGACGCTTTGGTCAAAGACGTCCCACGACGCGAAAGATTTCCTGGCGCGCAACCGCATCCCCTACCAATGGCTGGATATCGAGAAGGACAGCGAAGCCAAAGCCCTCGTTGACGCGGTCGAATCCGGCGACCACAAACTGCCTGTGATCTTCTTTCCTGACGGTGACGTTCTCGTAGAGCCCGACATGCGCACGCTAGCCGCCAAGGCGGGCATGCATACGCAGGCGACCGGCGATTTCTACGACGTTGTGATCATTGGCGCGGGCCCCGCAGGCCTTGGCGCTGGCGTGTACGCCGCCGCAGAGGGATACACCGCCGCGATGATCGAGCATGAGGCGACAGGCGGCCAGGCGGGCACTAGCACTCGCATCGAGAACTACCTGGGATTTCCGAACGGCATCTCAGGCACTGATCTGGCGGCGAGAGCAGCCGCCCAGGCCCAGCGATTGGGCACTGAGATACTTTCCGCGACCGAGGCCGTGTCGGTGCGAACCGAAGGCCAGTACAAGATCGTTACGCTGAAAGACGGCGCAGATCTCTGGTGTCGCGCCTTAGTCATCGCATCGGGGATGAGCCTGCGAGAGCTCGAAGCGCCAGGCGTCCGAGAGCGAACAGGTGCAGGTATCTACTACGGTGCAGCGCTCACCGAAGCATCGTTGTACAAAGGCGAGCCAATGTTTGTGGTCGGCGGAGCGAACTCCGCCGGACAGGGCGCCATGTTCTTCTCCCGATTCGCATCAAAGGTAACTATGCTTGTGCGCTCGGCTGACCTCAGCCAGGGGATGTCCCAGTACCTGATCGACCAGATCGGTGAAACCGATAACATCGAGGTCATCGCTAGTGCGGATGTCGTGAAGGTCGACGGTCAAAACGGGATCGAGTCGGTGACCTACAGGGACCTGAAGACGGAGCAAGAGACCACCGCGGCCTGTTCGGCGATGTTCGTGTTCATCGGCGCGGTGCCGCACTCCGGAATCGTCCAGGGGCTCGTCGAAACGAACAACGCAGGCTTCATTCTGACAGGGACGGATCTCATCCGAGACGGGAAGCGCCCCGCAGGATGGACTGAGCCACGCGACCCATTCCCGCTGGAAACGTCAGTGCCCGGCATCTTCGCCGCTGGCGATGTTCGCAACGGCGTCGTTCGTCGTGTGGCGTCCGCCGTTGGTGAGGGGTCCGTTACGATCAGCCAAGTTCACGAGTATCTGCAAACCGTATGACGACCACTCCAATCGATCTCCTCAAGGGTGTTCCCCTCTTCGCCGGCTTGCCGGACGATGACCTGCGCGCGATCTGCGAGGGATCAGAAGAAGTCATCCTTGAACCTGGGGAGCAACTGTTCGCTGAAGGCGATGTTGGCGACCGCGCCTACGTGATAGTCGAAGGCGAGGTCGAGGTCGTGAAGCAATCGGCCGACCGAGACGTGCTGCTCGCGGTGCGAGGTTCCGGGGATGTCATCGGCGAGATGGCGTTGATTGAGAATAGCCCTCGCTCAGCGGCGGTGCGTGCCAAGGACAAAGTCAAGCTGATGGCGATCCGCAAGGAGCAATTGGAGCACCTGCTCGCCACTAGTTTGTCTGCCACACGCGCGATGTTCTACACGATCCTCGCTCGTTGGCGGGGCACGGAGGCGATGCTTCGCCAGGGCGAGAAGATGGCTCAACTTGGCACGCTGACGGCGGGAGTCGCACACGAGTTGAACAATCCAGCGGCGGCGGTTCGTCGCGGGGCGGATCAGATCAACAACGCGATCTCCCGGTTCGCGGAGGCGCGCGGCAAGCTTGGCAACGCGGACTTCACCGAGGACGAGCTTCAAGCGCTTGAAGAAGAGACTACGCGTACCATGTCGGTCGCGGCACGGCCGCCGATACTCGACCCGTTAGAGCGCAGCGACCGCGAAGGCGAGGTTGAGAGCGCGCTTGAAGATGCGAACGTTGAGAACGCATGGGAGCTCGCTAGTCCACTGGCGAGTCTTGGCTATGACGCGGATGCGATCAGCGAGTTGAGCGAACGATTCAGCGACGACAAAATGACTGCTGTTGCGAACGTTCTGGCCACGGCCTACGACGTCTACAACCTACTGGCCGAGATCGGTCAGGGGGCGGGCCGAATCTCAGAGATCGTCAAAGCGCTTAAGTCCTACTCCTACCTGGATCAGGCCCCGGTTCAAGAGGTGGACATTCACGAGGGCATCGACGATACGCTGCTGATCCTGCGTAGCAAGCTGAAGGACGGCGTGATCGTTCACCGAGATTACGGCGATCTGCCAAGGATCCAGGCTCACGGCAGCGAGTTGAACCAAGTCTGGACGAACCTGCTGGACAATGCGATCGATGCGATCAGCGGCGAGGGCGACCTCTACATCCGCACGAGCACCGACGATGGTTTCGTGGTCGTTGACATCGAAGACCATGGCGCGGGGATTCCAGGAGATATCCAGGGGCGCGTCTTCGACGCATTCTTCACGACGAAGCCGCCAGGCAAGGGCACAGGCATGGGCCTGGACATCACGTACAACATCGTGGTGTACAAACACCACGGTGCCATCTCGCTGACCTCTGAGCCAGGCATGACGGTTTTCACCGTGCGCTTGCCTGTCGACGGTTAGCTCAGCCTTTACCGACGAGTCGCGACACTGCCTAGCAGCGCCTGCTACTAAGCGAGGTACTTGGCGAACCACCCCAAGGTGTCGGCCCACGCCTGCGTGGCGGCGGGCTCGTGGTATCGAGCTTCGTTGGTGTGGTTGTGGAAGGCATGGCCAGCGCCTTCGTAGACCTTGTGCTCGTGCGTGACATCTGCGGCGGCTAGCGCTGCCATCATGTCGTCGATACCGGCGTTCACACGTTCGTCCAGCGCGCCATAGCAGGCGTGGACGGCCGCCGTGATGTTGGCGACGCCTTCCAGCGGAGGGTTTGAGCCGTAGAACGGCACTGCCGCAGCGATATCCGGGCATGCGATCAGGGCGCGCCAGGTCACCCCGCCACCAAAGCAGAACCCCATGATGCCGATCTTCGTGGCCCCCTGCCCTTGCAGGAAGCTGATGGCTGCAAGGGCGTCAGCTGTGAGGCGCTCGCGGGGGATCTCCGACAGAATCGGCGGCACGTCTTCGATGCTAGCGGTGCCACCCTCACGGGTCAGGAGGTCGGGGGCGACGGCCATGTAGCCGTTGCTGGCCAGACCGTCGACGACATCACGGAGGTAGGGCACGAGTCCACGGTTCTCGTGGATGACGACGACTCCCGGAACTGCGGCAGAACCGGCAGGCCTCGAAAAGTAGGCATCCAGTTGAGCGCCGTCGACTGGAACTTTGACGTCGTTGCCCTCAGTAGCGGTAGTACCAGCGGCGAGAAGCGGGTTCATAGCGTGTCTCCTGGGCTCATTCGAGCCTGCGATTATTGGCAAAGTCGTATCCGGGCGAGATGGAGCTTTCAAAGCTCCACGTTACGTGATTGGGATCCCAGCGGTTATCGAGCGTTTCGCCGAAGAAGCGGATGATCTCCGCCCACGCTGCCTCCGACTGTTCGTGACGATAACGTCCAGGCATGGTGTCGTTGAGCCAGCCATGGGGTGCGCCTTCGTAGATGCGCATCCGATAGCTCTTGCGATGCTCCTCTAGCTCGTTCCTGAACCGCGTGGCCTCTTCGACGGCGACGACGTGGTCCTGCTCGCCGAACAAGCCGAGCACAGGGCAACTGACGTCGGCGATGAAGTCGGCGACGGACGACGGGCGTCCTTCGTTGGGTTGCCAGTCGTTGCGACCGACTCCGCCGTAGGCGACGACTATGGCTGCGACGTCAGTGCGGTGCGCCGCGTAGAGCAGCGGCTGCCTACCAGACTGGCATACGCCGACGATGCCGATGTCGTCGCCGCTGACGTAGGTCTGCTCGCGCAAGAAGGCGAGGGTTTCGTCCAGGTCGGCGAGGGCGTTGTCGTCGTGAAGGTCGGCGCGGGCGTCACCACGGGCGAGGGCGTCACGGTCGCCATCGAATCGGTGGAAGAGGTCAGGCAGGCAGGCGACGTAGCCATCGGCGGCGAACCGCTCAGCAAGTCGGCGCTGGTGCTCGACGATCCCGTACCGCTCATGGATGAGGACAACTGCGGGCCGTGGCCCGGCGGCTGTAGGTGTTGCCGTGAGGCAGGTCATGCCACTGGCTAGTCGATGTTCTTCCAAAATGAATAGTCCCCGCCTGTTTGGCGGGGACTATAGGTGGACACAGGGGTAAGGTCAACAACTGATACCGAATCGCGCCAGAACTATCGCGTCGCGATGATATCTGCCAACTGGTCAACCTGGTCGAGGTCGCCGATGCCAGGCTCGAGTATCAGTTCGTCAACGCCGGACTGCTCGAAGGCATCCATGGCGTCAATGATCGCTTGGCGCGTGTAGGGGATGGGCAACTCCATCTTCTTGGCGGCCTCACCGCGGAAGGCGTAGTAGGAGCGCATGGACTCTCGTGTGCGCTCAGCGGCGTACGCGCCGACGGCACAGGTGAGCGCGGCGACGAACCGGGGCCGCCCTGGCTTACCTGCGTCCTTCCAGGCCTGCTCCGCGACCTTGTAGTAGTTCGCGACTTCCAGTACCTCGTTGGTGGTGCCACTGCCCGCAGAGCCTGCGATGTAGCCATCTCCCTTGATTCCGGAGCGCTGAAGGGCAGCCTTGGAGCGCCCCCCGATGAGAATCTCGGGGCCAGCGGGGCGCGCAGGACGGGGGCCGATGGGGCCAACGTCTTCACTCATGCGCTCACCAGCCCAGATGCGGCGGATGGTGTCGATCTGCTCATCGAAGAGCTTGCCACGAGTGCGCATGGAAACGCCAACGGCGGCGAAGTCGTCAGGGCGAGAACCGACGCCCAGTCCAAGGACGAGGCGACCGCCCGAGATGGAGTCGATGCTGGCTGCTTGTTTGGCGAGAAGCGCAGCAGGGCGCAGTGTGGCGACCAGGACTGTTGGCATGAGGCGTACCCGCTGCGTGACGGCGGCGGCGGCGGCGAGGACGATGAGCGATTCGTGGGTGCCGTAAACGAGGCGGTCGATCAATGCGAGGGACGAGAATGGGCCCTCATCGACCCGCTCGGCCCATTCGAGGATGCGCTCGCCTCGAGTAGCGGGGATAACTTTCGGGTACGCGATACCAATTTCCATCTAGGTCTCCTGCGGTTTCTGCTAAGTAATTTGTGCCCCCTATGGGAACACACACCCCTTGATGGCGTCGAGCGATGGCTCTAGCGTGAACGGTGCGGAAAGATGCACTAAGATAGGCCCACTATGACGGTCGGAGTGTGGAGGTAACAGGTTGCTGACGCAAGAAGAGAACGATCTGATCACGCGCGTAGGACCAGGCACGCCAGGCGGCGATTTGCTGCGGCGCTACTGGCACCCGATCTCGGTGGCGGAGGATCTGAGCGACGACAGTCCCACGAAGTTCGTTCGTGTGCTTGGCGAGGACCTGGTCTTGTTCAGAGACAAGTCTGGACGAACGGGGTTGATCGCGGACAAGTGCCCTCATCGGAACGCTTCGCTGGTGTACGGACGCGTAGAGGAGCGAGGGATCTCGTGCGCCTACCACGGTTGGCTGATGGACTGCGATGGGAACATCATCGAGACTCCACCAGAACGTAACGACGCAATCATGAAGAACGTGAAGACGACGGCGTACCCGGTGCGGGTGTACCTGAATCTGATTTGGGCGTACATGGGACCGCAGCCGGCACCGGAGTTCACGCCGTTCGACACGCTGATGCGCAAAGACGGACATCGGCAGATCATCGTGCATCCCCAACTCGACTGTAATTGGTTCCAGGCGATGGAGAATTCCATGGATCCGGCCCACCTACAAGTGTTGCACCAGGAGTTCTACGGACGAGGCAAGCGGGAGCCCGTGAGTACGACGCGCGGCTACACGGACGATGTGCAGAGCTTCGAGTTCTACCTGACCGACTACGGGTTGATGAAAAAGCGCACGTATACGACAGGGGTCGTCGACGAGCACCCCGTACTGTTCCCGACGATCTTGCGTCAGGGGCCGAGCACGCAATTCCGGACGCCGATCGATGACCACCACACGTGGCACATCCATGTGAACTTCAGGCTGACCGAAGACGGTTCTGAGCCTGAGGACGCGTTCAACCCGCCGGTGCAGTACCTAGAGCCTTATAAGGAGCCAGCGGATCAAATGCACCCGGTCGCGAAGTTCGACAACCGGGGAGTGATCGCCCAGGACCACATGGCGTGGGAGACGCAGGGGTTCATCGTCGATCGCAGGAATGAGCACCTGAGCTACTCTGACAGGGGAGTTGTTCTGTTGCGTCGAGTGGTGAAGGAACAGATCGAGCGCGTGCAGCGTGGCGAAGACCCCATGGGCGTGATCCGCGACCCCAACCACGGCTTCATCGACACGAACATCGATGGTGACGTGTGGCGGGGTGAGTACCAGAAGGTAGCGCGTGAGACGGGGGACACGTGGGCTCGCCCAAGCGCCGCCAAGTAGCGAAGCACTCGCATCTCCAGAATAGAAAGAGGCCCGGCAATGCCGGGCCTCTTTCGTTTGGGTCTAGTTGCGACTTCTAGTCGGCGCGGATGTTTGCGATGACGGCCTGCGCTGCGGCCCCCCAGACGACGACGGCGGACTCAGGGAATTCCAAGAATAGGTTGTCACCCTCGCCGTAGACCGTCGTCGACGGCAGGGAGATCATGCGAATCTCATCGCCGATCTCAGCCTTGTACTCGTAATGGTCGCCCACGAACGTGGCTTCCATGACCTTGGCTCGCACCACGTTTGCGACGCCGGTAGGCATCTGCGAGTGAGCCAGCATACGCTCGGGCCGGATGGCAACCAGTACTGCGTCCCCCTTACGAAGGGACGCATCGGCAACCGTGCCCTTGAGGCGGCTTTCCGAGTCACCTTTGACGGAGACCACGCCGTCTTCTTCCATAGTACCGAGCACGCCGATGGTCTGGCCCAGGAAGTCCTGAGCGAAGGCGGTTGCAGGGTTCAAGTAGACCTCTTGCGGGGTGCCGATCTGCTCCACGTTGCCCGAGTTCATGATGGCGATCCGGTCGGACAGGCTGAGCGCCTCGACCTGATCATGCGTCACGTAAATCATCGTGACATCCACGCGTTCCTGTAGCTCCCTGAGCTCTTGGCGCATGGTGACGCGCAGCTTAGCGTCGAGGTTGCTCAGGGGCTCATCGAGGAGCAGAACCCGTGGCGAGTAGACAAGCGCTCGCGCAAGGGCGACACGTTGCTGCTGGCCTCCGCTGAGTAGCGGCGACGGTCGTTGTTCGAAACCAGCTAGCCCGACCTGTCGAAGCGCCTCTGACACGCGATCCGATATCTCAGATTTCTTCACCTTGCGCATCTTCAGCGGGTAGGCAACGTTCTCAAATACGGTCATGTGAGGCCATAGCGCGTAGCTCTGGAACACCATTCCAAGGTCGCGCTTCTCAGGCTGGACGAATTTGCGGTCACTCACCGAAACGACAACGTCGTCTCCAATGGTGATACTGCCTTCGGTCGGCTTTTCAAGACCGCCAACCATCCGAAGCGTCGTGGTCTTGCCACAACCGCTGGGGCCGAGGAGGGTGAAGAACTCTCCGGGTTCGATATCAATATTGATGTGGTCTACGGCGGCGACAGGGCCGAACATCTTGACGAGGTTAGTGATCTGCACCCGCGCCCCAGTCCCGCGCGAAGATACGGATGAACTTCCTGCGGTAGCCGTGTGGCTCTCAACCATACTGAATCCTCCCAGTCGAAGGCGGTACGCTAGCTCGCGGCCACGCCCAATTTGATCATGTCTATCGTTTCGTTGACTGTCCTAACCCGCGCCATCATCGGAAAAACGCGAGTCATCCAGTAGTCCTGACTGCCCTCCAAGCTATCGTCGCAAGCATCGCTCACCACGACGACGTTGAAATCGAGGTCGCGGGCACCGAACGCGGTGCTCGCGATGCCGATGTGGGTCGAGCCCCCACAGAGGAGGATAGTATCGATACCTGCGGTGCGCAGACTGAGCTCCAAGCTGGTGGCGTGGAACGCATTCCAGCGGTGCTTCTTGATGACGTAATCCTGAGGGCTCGGCTTGAGCGCGTCCAAGATCTCAATCTCCCAAGAACCAGCAACCATAGTGCGTTTCATCCCGATGTGCTCATGCTCAGGGTCTTTCCACGGAATCATGGCGTAGTTGGAATCTGAGTAGAGCATCGCGGCGTCAGCGCCGTCGGGTCTATGGTTCGCCATGGCGAACGCTACGGCCATGCCCGCTTCATCGGCCGCGGAGCGCAGCCTCGCGCAGTTCTGCACCACCGGCTCGTCGTTCGAGTGGTAGGTGTTGAGCATGTCGAAAAAGAGGACGGCAGTTTTCTTTGGGTCAATCGCAGCGTAAGTCATGATTACCTCCTAGGACACGGTCGGCGCGGATGGGGCTTTTGCGGTTTCTGCAGCCTCAAGCGCCCCCTGGCGTGCTGCATCCTTGCTACGTGCGTCGTGCCGAACGCCGAGTCGCAGGCCGAACCTGCGTGCGACGAGCGCCACGCCGACCGTCATCATGATGATGAAGATCGTTACGACACCGGCTTCCTCACGTAGGCCGAGGCCTGGGGAGGAGAGTTCAAGCGCCAGGATCGACAGCGTCTTCGTTCCGACGCCGGACAGCAGGATGATGCTGCTTGTAGTCGACGCCGCGAGCACGAAGTTGAACGTGCCAAGCAGGATGAGCGTGGGCATGATCAGCGGCAGCCAAACGCGGATGTAGGTCTTGATCCAGTTGGCGCCAGAGATTCGGGACGCTTCTTCGAGCTCGGACCCGAGCTGGATGAAGATGCCCTTGATGAACGTTGTGCCCGTGAGCTTACCCTGGAGCACGACCACGATAATCAGCGAGTAAATGGTGCCGTAGAGAGGCACGAACGGCCGGTAGCCACCGATGCTGGTACCCAGAATCGCCCAAAGCAGTCCAAGGCTCGACAAGATGCCAGGGATCGCCGCTGACAGCCAGATCAGGCTTTCCAGGGTCCCACGGAACCGCCACTTGGTCCGCACAAGGATGTAGGCGAACACGGAGAACAGCACGGGGCTTATGAACGCGGTTGAAAAGGCCAATATCAACGTCGTCTTGATGCCGTCCCAGAACTGCTGGTCATGGAAGACGAAAGTCCAGTGTTCCGTCGTGAATATCGGGGTCAACTGGAAGTAGCCGATCCTGTTCATAAAGCTGCCCAGAACCAATGAGAGGAACGGCGCGAGCGTCAGGAAGAACACCAGCGTGATGATGCCGCCGAAGACCGCCCAGCGCCATCGACCGATGTCGATCAGGCCCGGCTTGAATTTGCCCGTGATGGTCTCGAAGTTGCGGCGGCCGGTGAGCCAACGCTGCAGCGGGAGCAGGATGGCGATAATGAGAAGTGTTAGTGAGCCGAGGGCGGTAGCTTGCCCCCACTCTGCGGGATCGGAACGGAGCAGAGAGAACAGTTTGGTGGAATACACGAAGAAGTTAAATCGGGTGCCCAGCAACTGCTCGATCTCAAAGGACTCGAAGAGGCGAACGGTATTCAGGGCGAAGACGACTATCAGGATAGGCGTCATCACCGGGAGCGTAACTTTCATCATGGTCTTGAATGTGGAGGCGCCAGCCATGCGGCTCGCCTCCTCCATGGTCGAGTCCATGTTGCGGAAGGCCGGAGTCAGCAGCATCACCTTGCCGGATATGGCGTGGGACATAAGCTGAACCCAAACGATACCGGGGATGCTGAATATGTTGAACGGTCCGCTATCGATAAACGGTAGCTTGATCAGAAGCTTGTTTAGGAAACCCAGGTACGGGTCCATCAACATGATCCAGCCTGTCGCGACAGCGATGGCCGGCATCATGAACGAGACCCAGAAAAAGAATTCCAGCGTGTAGCTCCCCGGTATGGGCAGTCGTGCCAAGGACCAAGAAATCAGCACCGCCACCGGGAAACTGATTGTTGTGTACAGGAACCACAGCAGAACTGTGTGCCAGATAGCGGTGAATATACCTGGCTTCGTGAATGCAGTGGTCCAGTTATCCAGACCGAAGTCAAAGGGATCCTGAGGTAGCGCCGCTATGTTGAAACTGTTGATGACGATCAGCAGTGTCGGGTAGACGACGTACCCGACGAGGAACAGCACCAGCAGACCGACGAAGACGGTGCTCTTGCTGGGTTGGTGCATCGCAAGCCACGACGGCTGCTTCCGCTCTGCTGTCCCTACATTCGCCATCTGATCCATCCTCAATCAAGCTTTCGCCAAGAAACTTGGGGTGGCCCTACCGAGAGGGCCACCCCAATAACCGATTCTCTCTTACCGGACTCTACCGGAGGCCAGCCTCTTCGGCGATCTTCTGGTTGAACAGAAGACCAACGTTGGCGACGACCGTGTCATCCATCTCCGGGAAGAACGGGTTCTCAGGCCGAATGTAGATGTCGGGGAGATTGTTCGTTAGAACACCCGTGTGCAGTGACTGATCAGTGGTGATGCCCTGTGCTGCGTGCAGGTTCTCTGGGCTGACCCACCAGTTGGCAAAGATCGTTCGGGCGTTGGGGTTCGCCGGGGTGTCAAACATGGCCATCGAGCATGTGCCACCGACAGAAACCACGCCACCTTCAGCGAATCCCTGTCCGAAGTGGTTCAGGACAGGCAGGCCTTGTTCAGCAAGATCAAGGATGTCTCCGTCCGCGTTACCCATGTAGACGAACACTGACTTGGCGCCGTTGGCCAGAAGGTCAACGGCCTGCTGGCCGTCCGCAACCCACTCGACACCAGCGTCGAGAACGATCTTGCGGATGAACTCCTCACCAAGCGCCGGAACGTTGATGTAGAAATCGGAGTTGGTCTGGCCAGGCTCCCACGGAATCGTGCCAACTATCTGGCCATCGAATCGACCGTCAACCAGATCCCAATAGGAATCAAGAGTCGAAACGTCAACTAAGTCAGTGTTGACAGCGAACTGGACACTCGGCGACGCGCAGAACGTGAACGTCGTGTCACGGTTCGGGTAGTCAGCGAACCAGTAATGGCCGTCCAGCCAATTATCAGAAGCTATTCCAGGAAGGATGAGGATATCTTGCGGGAAGGGACCGACAATCCCGGCTTCTCGTGCATTATTGGTAGAAGTAACGCCCGTCATCCAAACGTCAGCGGTGTAGAGCTTTGCGTCACGCTCCGCCTTGAACTTCTCGACCTGCGCAGAGCCACGGCCCGTGACCGGAACAACCTTGATCCCGGTCTCCTGCTCAAAAGCCTCGAATCGGGGGCCAAAGTTCCGGCTGGCGGAACCACCCATCACGATCACGACTTCCCCCTCTTCTTTCGCGGCCTTGAGCACCTTGTTGTAGGCGATCTGCCACTCAGGGACGATCGTGTCAGGATCCGGCGTTGCAGTTGCCGTCGGAACGGCAGTCGGCGTGGCATCCGCTCCACACGCGGCGACGAGTACGGCGATGGTGCTCAGTAGAAGCACCAGCACTGACCCGCGAAGGGTCATCTTCAATCCAGCTACCGTCTTCATGTTTCCTCCCAGAGACTGATAGTAATTCGAACCCAGGCCACAAACGGCCTTTGGTTGTTACGAGTGTTACGGCGACCGAACCATCTAGGACTTCTTGAGGTCTCCCGGCTTGACCGGCTCAATTTCTTCTTTCCAGTCAGAGAGGTCGTCCTTCTCTTCACGAGCTTTGCTGTAGTAGTCGCCTGGGCGCATGATGCCTTTGCCCTCGACTGACACGAGCTCTCCAGGCTGCTTGACCTGGTAGAGGATCAGTTGATCCGGTCCAGGGTTGTGCAATTGGTAGTAGACGTTGGCCGGGATGAGGACAGAGTCGCCCTCCTTGAGGGTCGACACCACGTCCTGGTCTTTCGGCAGATCCTTGTGGCGGTGCGTGACTTCAGCCGTCCCTTTCAGCACAAGGAACGTCTGCCCCGTGCCGACGTGGAAGTGCATCTCGTTACGGCTGCCAGGGCCGTAACAGTTGATGGCGATCAGGATGTCGTTCTCTTCCTGAGCCAGGAGGATGCGCTTGCGGGCACGGGTGAACTCCGCCTTCTCAAAGACGTTGTTGATCGTGACGTCTTTGATAGTGGCTTCCGCTTTCTTCACTTCCTGCGTGGCCATGGCAAAACCTCCTATTTCATAGAACGGGCGAGTGTAGCTCGAATCGTGGGCGGGACTATAGGGGTGTCAAAGGGGGGGTGTCAATGAAAATCAAGCTGTGCCGAGGGCATTAGGCGATGTATGAAGGCGCGCTAGATCTTGGCGATCACTTCGGCCCCGAACCGCTTGATCTGCTCGAGCGTGTCCTCGACTGCCCAAACGCCGATCCGGCGGGCGCCAGCGTCGCGCCAGCGTTCGGCCCCTTCGCGCACCTCACCACCGTCGCCGACGAGGTAGTGCCCAGCCGCAGGAGCGTAGGGCTCGCGGGTGATGGTCTCGATGCGAGGGCCCATCTCTCGGTGAGCTCGTGGGCCGTCTGCGTCCAGGTGGACGAACATCGTGTTGACAGCGTTGGGGAAGGCCTCTGGTGACTTGCCGTGCTTCGGGAGTTCCGCGTTCAAGCGACCAAGGCCGTCCGCAAAGGTTTCAGGGGTACCGTGCCACGCTGATGCGATCCAACCGTCGGCCAGTCGTGCGACGCGGCGGACGCCCGCTGGCGCGCCCCACGACGATAGGTAGATGGGCGGTGATGGCTGCTGCGCCGAGTGGGGGAGCACGGAGACATCGTCGAAGTTGTAGTAGGGCCCGTGGTGGGAGACGTGGGCGTCGGTCAGCAGGTCGCGAAGCGCCGGAACTGCGTCTTCAAGCATCTTTCGGCGCTCGCCGAAGGGGATGCCAAGGGCGTCGAAGTCGCTCTCAGTGGAGCCCTCGCCGACGCCGACTATCAGGTGGCCCTCGCTGAGCACGTCGATGGTGGCGAAGGTTTGAGCGATGGCGACGGGGTTACGGAGCGGCAGACCGATCACGCCAGTGGCGAGATCCATGTTGAGAGTGGCCGCACGCTCGGCGACGGCGCCTAGCAGGATCAGGCAGTCCATCCAAGGGTTGAACCACACGATGTGGTCGGTGACCCAGATATGGGTGAAACCAGAGCCAGCGGCGGTGTTGACGATCTCGACGAGGTCGCGGGCGGTGGCGGGCTTGCCGTCACTGCCGGGCAGGACTCGCACGGGGAGGTGGATTCCAAATTCAGGCTTGGGGTTAGCCATGGTGACCTACTTGCACGCTACTTGGCGTTGAGAGTGTTCTTTAGGGAGAGGAAGCCGCGCGCACCCTCAATGATGAAGTCGCGGGCTGACGCGGTGAGCATCTGGACGCCAAGGCCCATGAGACGGTCGACCTGCTGCTCGAAGGTGTCGTTGAGCCAGACGTAGCTGCTGACCCACTTACCAGCCTCGCGGGCGGAGCGGATCGCTTCGTCGGCGACGGCTTGGACTTCGGAGCGATCCGGCATGCCCATGGACTGCCAGAGGTCTTTGGGCCCGACTTGCATGATGTCGATGCCGGGAGATGCGAGGAGTTCAGCGATGTTGTCGACCGCGTCTTTCTCTTCGATCTGAACGGTGATGAGCGTCTCGCGGTTGGAGAACTCGGCGTACTCCTCTTCGGTGACGCCGATGCCGTAGTCGCCAGAGCGGGCAACGGCGAAGAACGATCGATCGCCCAGGGGGTAGAAACGAGCGGCCGCGACGACGTCCTCAACATCGTCTGGCGTGTTCACGCGGGGGACGTGGATGCCCTGGGCGCCGGCGTCGAGGGCGCGGAGGATGAGGTCAGCGTCGTTGGGGAGCCGACAGATGGTTGTGACACCTGCCGCTTCAGCAGCACGAAGGGAATGCAGGAGCGATAGCTCATCGAACACCTCGTGCTCCATGTCGAAGACCACGTAGTCGATGCCGAGGACGCCCAGAAGTTCCACGGTGTCCGGGGAATTGAATCCGAGGGCAGCGCCGAGGGCAACGCCTCCAGATTCCAAGGTTTGCTTGAGTTTGTTGGTTCGCATGGTGCTCCGTTACTCGTCCACGCCCTGTCCGGCGTCGTGGAAATCGGGTGATTTCATCTCGGCGAACCGTGCAGGGGCGAATGTCTCTGGATCGAACGTGAAGGCAGGCGTATCGCCGAATACGTGCGCAGCGATCATACGCGCAGTGATCGGCGCGAGGTGGATGCCTTTGGTGCTATGACCGGTGGCGAGCAGTACGCCGTCAAGTCCGGGGACCGTCCCGATGATCGGCTTGCGGTCGACACTCAAAGGCCGTGAGCCTGCGAGTTGCTCGACCACATCGGCGTCCGCGAGGTCGGGTAGCACGTCGAGGGCGCGTTGGATCAACTCGAACTTGGCTTGCTCCGTGGGTTGACGGTCGAAGTCAACGCCACGGAACGCGTCACGGTCATCGTAGTCGCGACCGCCTGTGCTTCCGACGCTCCACAGGCCATCGACGCGGCTGATCATGTGCCCACGCACAGGAGAGCTGATGATGCATGGCAGCGGCTCTCCTGAATAGCTGAGCAGGAGACGCTCGCCCTTCATGGGGCTGACGGGCACGGGGAACTGGAGCCAATCGGCGCAGGCGTCAGCCCAAGGGCCGGGGGCGAGGACGACGGTGCCGCAGGAGATGGTTTCGTCGCCGCAGACAACGCCCGTGATCCGCGATCCCTGTCGTACGAGGGACGTGACGGTACGCGTGAGGATCTGCGCGCCATGGAGTTCGGCGCCACGGGCCAGGGCAAGATTGAGACGATAGCTGTCCAGTTGGGCGGATTCGGGCTCGTACGCCGCGCCGCGGACGGCCTCGGTGAGGCGGGGCTCGATGCGGCGTGCGTCGGCGCCGGATATCCATTCCGCAGGCACGAGCTTGCTCTGCCATTCAAGCGACTCGCGGATCAAGCGTTCTTCGTCAGCATCAAGGGCGAGTCGCAGAGCGGGCGGACGTTGATAAAGGATGTCCATGCCAGTGAGGTCTTGGAGCTGCGGGACGAGGTCGATGAAACCGGCGTACGCCTCGCGGCCCATGGCGAAGGAATCGCCGGGCGTGAACTCAGTGCCGAGGATGCTGAGTAAGCCAGTGGCATGAGCTGACGAGCCGCTGCCTATGGCGTCCTTCTCAAGCACGATAACGCTCGCGCCTCTACGGGACAGCTCATAGGCAACTGCGGCTCCAACAGCACCTGCGCCAACTACAACAACGTCGGCTGTATCGGGACTGTCTGGCAAGGGTTACGCTCGGACCCCGGCGGTCTCTTGCCAGGCAGCGTACAGCGGGTCGTTGTCGACGAACGCTCGCTGGATGCCGTCGTAGACCAACCAGAAGGTATCCAGGGTGTTCCTGAGGGCTTTGCGAACCGCGGCCTGTTCGAGGTCGCTAACCGCGTACTTCTCCACAGCGTAGGGGCCGACGAGCATGTGCTCTTCATCGACCGCCATGTGGAGGGTCCAGTACAGGATCTCCGGGGAGTCGAGCTTGAAGCCGTAGTGGTTGACGAGGCCGTTGACGACCTTGTTCATGCGGCCACTTGCGGTACCTTCGAGGGCCATGCCCTGGCAGGCATAGAGTTCAAGCCAGGAGCGCTGGCCGATGAGCAGTTCACGCCAGTTGAGGAGGCCTTGGGTCTCGGGCAGCGGGAGTGTTGCGTCAAGTTCGGCGCGGGGGATGCCGCAAGCTTCGCCGAATTGGATATAGAGGCCGCGGTGGCCTGCGGTGTCGGTCTGACCACCAACTGCCTCCTCCATGAGGTTCTCCATCCACATGCGTTCGAGCTCGGAATCTTCAGGTGAGCGGGCGAACATGGCGGCGATGGGTTTCGGGAAGGGCTTGGGGAAAAGCAGGTAGAACTGCTTGATGAAACCCCTGAGCTGAACCTGGGTAAGCTTGCCCTGTTCGATCATGTCGAAGATCGCGTGATCCTTGCTGTGCTTCGCCGCGACCATCTCTTGCATCTCTTTGAGGAATGTCTTGGTGTCGACCGCCATCGCTGCCTCCTAAATAAGTGCCGCTCCTGTCTGAGGGCGGCCCGGGACTCGGGTTCGGGAAGCGTAGTGGACAGGCGGGTGGTATGCAACCGATTGTTGCCGGGGGTGCACCAGCCCCATACCATGCCCGCGTAGGTATTGAGACGTCGGCAAGAGACCCAGGAGGCCCGTAGCGTGACAGAGTTTGGAGTGTCCCTCCCCAATATAGGCATGCGCGACCCGCAGGCGGTGCGGCTCGTCGCCGAACAGGCCGAAGCAGCGGGACTCGATTCGGTGTGGGCTGCCGACCACGTGGTTCTGCCCACAGGATCAACATCGCCCTACCCGTACCACGTGGATGGCGATTTCCTGATTCCACCAGGCATGCCTTTCATGGATCAGTTCACGTGCCTGGCGTATGTTGCGGGGATCACGTCAAAGGTGAAGTTGGGGACAGCAGTCAACCTGTTGCCGCTCCGGCACCCGCTGGCTGTTGCCAAGACCGTTGCGACGTTGGATGTGCTGTCGGGCGGGCGAGCGATATTGGGAGTGGCTGCGGGATGGCTCGCCGAGGAATTCGACGCACTCGGCCTGGAGTTCAAGAATCGCGGGAAGATGCTGGACGAGGGGATCGAGGTACTACGGGAGATCTGGACGCAGCCAAACGCGTCATTCCAGGGTGAGTTCTACAGCTTCAAGGATGTCGCGGCATACCCTATGCCCGCTCAGCAGCCCTACCCGCCCATCTGGATCGGTGGGCACACCAAGCCCGTCATGCGTCGAGCCGCTCGCGTGGGCGACGTATGGCTACCACCGTTGTTCGGCACGACGCCGGAGTCGCTTGCTGCGGCGTTCGAGGGAGTGCGGGACATGGCCGAGCAGGCCGGGCGTCCGCGCAGCGCCGTCAACCTGGCGCTGCGAGTGCTCGTGGACCTACGCGAGGAGCCGGACACGACGGGTCCAGCAACTCGGGGCGCGGTGCTTGGGCCTGCCGAGAAGGTGGCCGAGGTACTCGCGAGCTACATGGAGATCGGCGTGAGCCATTTCGTACTGTTACCTCAAGCGCGCACGCTGGACGACGTCCAGCGAACCGTTGAGATATTGGCAGAGGACGTTATCCCCCAGGTCAGGGGCTAGTGGTGGCATCTACATACGACACAGGGGCGATAGAGGTCGCGAGCGGCGTGTACGCGTTCATCCAGGCGGGCGGCGCGACTGATGCGGGATTCATCGTCGACCGCGACGGGGTGGTGGTCATCGACACTCTGATGACAGCGTCGTTAGCGAATCAACTGCTGGCTGAAGTACGGAGGGTCACCGATGCACCCATCCGGCACATCATCAATACGCACTGGCATGGCGACCATGTCTTCGGCAACGCCGCGCTACCGCAGGTACCGATCATCGCCCACGACACGTGCAGGGAAGACCTGTTAGCAGAGTGGGATGGTCACAGGGCCTTCCTCCGCGACCTATACCCCGCGCTATGGCCGGAGATGGAACCGCTGGAGGCCACGCCGCCAGACATCACGTTCGAGACCAAGGCCACGCTGCACCTGGCGTCACGTTCGGTGGAACTGATGTTTCTAGGGCGCGCGCACACGCGAGGCGACGTGGTGGCGTACCTACCAGACGTGGGAGTCGCCTTCGCTGGCGATCTCGCCTTTCACAAATACATACCGAACGCTCGCGACGGGTTTCCAGCGGACTGGATCACGGCGGCATCAAGGCTCGAAGATCTAGGAGCGGACATCATCGTGCCAGGCCACGGCCCACTGGGATCTAACGCGGAACTGCACGAGATGCGGGAGTGCCTGGAATTGGTCGTGGGGCAAGTACGGCAGTCGTATGAGGCGGGGCTCACCGAAGAGCAGGCCAGAGACGCGCTGCAACTCGGGCCGTTCGCCGACTGGGGTCGTCAGGAAGACCGACTGCCCGGGGTCGTTCGACGAGCTTACATGGAGTTGCGCGGCGACCTGTAGCTAAGCCAAGCGGTCGTCGATCGCTACCGTTGCGGAGCCGACGTGGACGGATACGCAATCCTGGTAGCGAGCGCGCAAAGTGCGCTCCACCAACCCAGACAGGAAGCGTTGGTTGCCAGGGCGCTTCGCGAGCATCTTCCTGAGAACTGCGGCATGCGCGTACTGGTCCAGTACGTGGTACTGGATGCTGTTGTAGCCAGCGTTGGGAACCAAAGGCTTGGTGTTCTGCATGCGCGCTCCTGTTCGGGTACTTGACTCATTTTTGCGCGCATTGGGTGCTGGCACTTCACCCGTACTGGTTAATCTTCGGGTGATTGTTTGGCTCGTTTAGCAATGGTGGCTCATCCAGTTCACTTGTAGGGGCATGCCTCCAACGACGGCACGGGCCGGCGCCGTGGCTGATCGTGCCAGGAAGTGGTTCAGTGGAATCCAGGCCCGGAATAGCAACGGTGAGCACCGGTCCACTTGGTCCATATCTGTCCCCGGCTTGGGGTTCCATGACATCTGAACGGTTCATAGCCATAGCGACGCCGACGGCGCTACTCTTCGCCCTGCTGGCGGTCGTCCTGCCAAGCGGTGCGGGAGCCCAATACGCACGATTCGCGCTGCCGATCAGCCTAGTTATCGGCGCCGGACTAGCATTTTGGGTTGGGGCCTTCTACCGGGCTGGTATGCGGAACGCGTTCTGGCTGCTCGGGGGATTCCTGCTGCTCTATGGGCTCAGCAATTGGGACTGGCTACTCTCGTCCGTCGCCGAGCGCCTCGGAGCGAACTTTCTCCGCGCGTTGCTCATCTACCAGATCGTCGACTACGCGATGCTGCTTGCAGCAACCGTCTGGGTCGTGCGCATGGTGGACGTGCGGAGGCTCAGCAGACCTGGATGGCTTTTCGCAGCGGGAACGGTCGTCGTTGCTGTTGCGTTCGTCCTCAACGGCATGCCAACAGTGCGTGAGCTGTTCGACCTAAGCAGCGAGGCAGGAACTATCTATCTGGTCATCCGGATCTTCGATGTACTGGTGATGACGATGCTCGTTCCGGTGGTCTGGCTATACGTGCAGAACGCGAACTCTGAGTACCGAGAGAACTCAACATTCATGCTGGTGCTGGTTGGCATCATCGCCAGCCTCACGTCGGCATACCTCTACGAGATAGTGAAGGGCGATCCACTGACCGTTATAGCCGCCAGCGAATACCAGCAAGGGTCATTCCTAGACGTGCTGTACCTATTCGGCTACCTGATCATCGCGATCGGCCTGTTCGCGCACCGCAAGCACCAAGAGTGGAGCTTCAACCGACTCGACCGACTACTTCTGGGGGACGGGTCATGAGGGCTCAACAAGCGGAGAACGCGATCGACGAGATCTGGTCCAAAGCGCTGGATAAGATCATGAAGGCCGACGCGCCGTCGCAAGACCGGCCGGAACTTGGTAGCGAGATAGATCTCGCCGTTGCCCAGGCAGGCTCAAGTGCTCTGCTTAGCAGTGTCCCGACATTCACCAAGATGCTCTACAGCGGCGGTTACAACGCCGCGACCAGGAATACCTATCTGGTGCTCCGACGACTGGGCATGCCAACTGATTTCTTCTGGAAATTCGGCTACTGGGATGAGAAACGAGCATTCGAGACGCTAGATAAGGTGATTTCGCGGGTGTTCACGGCGCTGATGTCCAAGCAGAAGATGGGTGAACTCCAGCTGGTGGCGGTGCATCCAGAGACCGCCACTTTCGAGATCGCCTTCGAGAACTGCGCCGAGTGCGCAGGGCTGACTGCATCCGCTCCCATGTGCTTCTTCCACGGTGGGTCGTTCGCTGGCATGCTCGCCGCGATGCTCGATGAAGGGCTCAGCGCCACAGAGGTGGAGTGCGTCGCGACAGGTGGCGAGCGCTGCAGGTTCATGATCCGCAGCAGCGACGACAGGGCCTCGGTGGTCGCGCTAGACCGTTGGTGCGCGGAATTTGAGTGTCACTTCGAGCCCGAGCGGCGATTCGGCGTCAGCCTGAAGAACCAGATGGTCCGCCCCACGGGGAACATGGTGGACATCCACTACTACCAGATGCTGCTAGCCAGCGCGTTCCTGTCCAACATCGACCTTATCGAGCGTGCCTGCTTCGAGGCAGGCCAGGCGATCGGCAAGGCTCTGCTTGGCACTGTCCGCGATATGTTCGGCAATGACCCGAGCGTGGCGCTGCCCAGTTTCTACAAGAGTCTCCGCTACGCGAATGTTGTGCTGGGGTCGAGCGATGATGGTGGATTCGAAATCAAGATCAGCGAAGCTCCCGAGCATTTCGGCTCGCTCGAACGCTCGTCGCTCGTTCCATTCCTGTCCGGCGAGGTCGAATCTCTTGTCTCCGGGTTGACCGGGCGCCCTATGAACTGCGAGTCCTCCGACGTGAACCAACAGGACATCGTGCTGCGCATGGTTCCCCTAGAGCAGGCGGATGCCAAGGGGCAGGCGGCCTAGCGCAGATTGCGTAGAGCCGCTAGCGGTTAAGCTCGATAGGCGCGGAGCAATCACCAGTGGCCTCGTCGATGTGGTTGAGGCGCTGGCCCCTACCCTTCATGAGAACGAGCTCCAGGGCGCCCTTCTCTTCAGCTGCTTGCCGATGAACATTAAAGGGTTCGTTGTACAGGTAGCCAAACTCGCCAGGCATGATGTGATGATCCTGCACAACCTCGAGGTCAGCATGCGTGTCATTTGAGCCGTCGTCCGCCCTGCGCCAGGATGTGTAGCGCTCGCTCCCCTCGATGATGCCGATGACCACCCAGCCTTCGTGCGAGTGCACCGCCGTTGCTGTGTTCGGCGCGTATTCCGCGAGCAGCAAGCGGAAACGCCCATCGGGGCCGTCCAAGAGCTTCCGGCCGGGCAAGCCTGAACTGATCTTCGCGGGCTCGCCGACGGTCCAGAGGGACTTCGTGTCGTTCTCTCCGATGAAGCGCTGCACAAGCTGACCCATGTTCAGAACGGCCTCCATGCTGTCGCCCCACACATCCAACGCCGCACCAACGTCCTCGCCAAACTCTTCCAGTGTGTACAGCCCGTTGAACGCCATGTTTTTGCCTACTCCTGCCGACCCTCTGAGAATCTTCGCCCGTCGCCATGTTACGGGTACCCCAGAAGTCATTCAACACAGCGTCAGCTATACTCGCCAGCGCTACGCCAACATGCAGCAGGAGCGAGGATCGCAATGATCAACGGACAAAAGGTTTTCGACGCTGATACCCACATCCACCCGTCAATCGAGGCGCTAGGCCCGTACCTGGGCGAGGCCTTTAAGAAGAAGATGCCGGAGATCGAGCAATACCTGGTTGGCGCGCGCTCCGATCAGACAACCACGCCCCGCGAAGACCCTGAGCGCCATCATTACGCGCTGGGCCTGACTCCGTTCCGGCGCGTCCTAGGTTCAGCAGAGGCGCAGGCAGCGCCGAAAGACGGGCATTCACGCCTGCACTTCGGCACCTACAGCGGCGACAAACTCCCTGCGGTCGGCGTGATCGATGATGCGTTCGATCTGCGGGTAGCCGACATGGACGAAGAGGGAACTGACGTCCACATGATGGTTCCCGACGTGGGGGTCGGCCTGTCGACACTTGGCCACACCGAGATCGAGATGGGGCTGATCGGTGCGTACCACCGCCTGGCGGATGACTTCATCGGGCGACACAAGGGCCGCTTCATGGCATTGATTGCCGTTTCAGGCACCAACGTTGAGGAATCGGCGGCGGAGATCAAACGCTGGGGAGCATCCGACTGGGCCGCTGGCGTACTGCCCTTCGCAGCGCTCGATCGACCGCTCGATCACCCAGACATGGAGCCGATCTACGCGGCAGCCGCCGAGCACGACCTGCCTATCCTCCACCACAGCATGACGTGGGTTCCGCCCTACTTCCCGGGCTACCGGGACATGGACGACAACCGCATGCTTGCGCGCCTGTGCTCCCACCCGTGGGGCGCCATGAAGTTCATGGGCTCGATGTTCGGTTCAGGCGTGCTCGACCGTTACCCCAATCTTCGCGTTGGCATCTTAGAGTCGGGCGTGGGTTGGCTGCCGTTCTGGCTACGACGCTTGGAAGAGCAGATCGATTACGTGGGCTTCACTGCTGATCTTCAGAAAAAGGTCAACGAGTACGTCGCAGACGGTCGATTCTTCGCCAGCATCGAGATGACTGAGGATGAAGACATGGTCAAGATGGTCATGGACTTCATCGGCGATCACGTACTGATGTACGCCTCGGACTACCCGCACGCTGAGTGCGAATTCCCCGATTCTCCATCGCGAGTCATGGGGTGGAAGACCATCCCTGAGCCCTCGATGAAGAAGCTCATGTGGGACAACGCAGCGCGCTTCTTCGGGCGCAAGTAGCAGCCGAAGGGTCGCCCAATAGCCTCTGACGACAAAAGCCCTAGACCAACCGAGCCTACAACACCCGATGGCCCGGCCAAGCCCAAGGGCTACCTGTACACGTTCCTGTCCCTGCATCTTCCCGCGCTCGCCATCGGGCTTGGCCAGGGCATAACCACGCCTGTCCTGCCCATCTTCGCGCGAGACGAATTCGGTGTCAGCGTGGAAGTGGCCGCGTACCTGTTCGTTGCACAGATGTTGGGCGGACTCGCCGCCAGCATGCCGGTTGGCTATGCCATTGACCGCTGGGGACGCCGACGCGTATTGCTCGCGGGACCGATCATCGTCGGCGTAGCACTGCTAGCAACCGCAACGGCGCAGTCCTTCGCCATCTTGCTCGTGTACCGGTTCATCGCTGGCTGGGGCACGCAGATGTGGATGTTGAGTCGCCTGACCGTCATCGCGGACGGTGGTGGCGGCTCGCGGGCACGCCAGATCACGAGCATGTTCGGAGTGCAGCGCCTGGGGCTGCTCGCAGGCCCGATCATCGGTGGCGTCACAGCCGAGCTGTTTGGTATCCGGGTACCGTTCATCCTTCACGGCATCGTGGCGTTGATGGCGGTGATACCCAGTTTCCTCGTCGTCCAGGAGAGCAACCCGAATCAAGGCAAGCGCGGCGGAGGGAAGTCGGCGAGCGACGAGCAGTTCTCGGTGAAGCTTCTGCTGAAGCCACCGATCCCCATCTTGTACACGGCCCAGTTCTTCTCCACGATGACCCGTGGCGGAGCGATCGGCGGTGGCACCGTGTTCCTGTTCGGTGCGTACGTCTACGATGTCAGCTCGCTAGACCTGGCGTATCTCAGTAGCGCGATGGCGTTGGCGGGCATCCCGCTCACGCTGTCGGCGGGCTACATCATGGATAGGTTCGGACGGAAGGTGACGGTGGTTCCGGGTCTGGCCCTGTTCTCGCTGTCCATGGTTTGGTTCGCGCTAACCGCCGTCAACCACTGGGGCTACTGGGCGTTCGTTGTCGGGTTCGTGTGGATGCAACTGATCGGCGCAGGGCTCTCAGGCTCCATGCAAACGATCGGCACGGATTTCGCGCCGCCCCAGGCCAGGGGACGTTTCTTCGGGATCGGTCGTATGGTGAGCCAGGGTGGGTTCATGGCGAACCCGCTCAGCTTCTCTGCATTCGTCGCGGTATCCGGCTATGCCGCAGCGTTCACGTTCTTGGCTGGAACGGGATTGGCGTCGGCGGCTATCTTGGGATTCCTGATCAAGGAATCGTTGCTGCGTGAGAAGAAAGACTGACGGACGCTCGACAGCTTGCGACCGGGAATCTAGACTCCGCAGCGCTATGAAGATCAACGTAACTATCAATGGTGAAACGCGCACAGACGATGTGGAGCCGCGCACGCTACTCGTGCACTACATACGCGAGATGCGCGGGCTGACAGGTACGCACATCGGCTGCGACACGAGCCAATGTGGCGCGTGCACGGTGCTGGTGGATGGGCTGGCGGTGAAATCCTGCACGATGTTCGCTGTGCAGGCGGATGACGCGACGATCCAGACGATCGAAGGCGTTGCCACCGACGAAGCGCTGCATCCCGTGCAGGAGGCGTTCTGGCTGGAGCACGGCCTGCAATGCGGCTACTGCACGCCTGGCATGGTGATGACGCTCATGCAGGTGCTGGAGCGCAACCCGAATCCCACCGAGGCTGACGTGCGCCGGGGGATCGCGGGCAACCTCTGCCGCTGCACTGGCTACCAGAACATCGTGGCCTCAGCGATGCGCGCTGCGGAAACCATGCGGGGGGAGACTCGATGATCCCCGCAGCGTTCGAATATCACGCTCCCAAGACGCTTCGTCAGGCGGTCGCAACTCTGCGACGGTACGACGGTGAGGCCCGCGTGCTAGCCGGAGGTATGAGCCTGGTCCCCATGATGAAGCTACGGCTGGCGAACCTCGCCGCAGTGGTTGATCTCGCCAAGATCGACGGCCTGGCATTCATCGACGAGACCGCTAATGGGCTAGCGATTGGCCCCATGACCACGCACTACGCCGTGGAATCGTCAGACGTGGTGAGACGCGTAGCCCCGATCCTCGCGGAGACCGCAGCGTTGGTTGGCGACGTGCAGGTACGCAATCGTGGCACGATCGGCGGATCGGTGGCCCACGCCGATCCCGCAGCCGATCTGCCTGCGGCACTGCTGGCGCTCGAAGCGACGTTCATCGTGGCCGGTGGGCCCAGGCGGCGAACCATACGCGCGGACAAGATGTTCGTAGATGCCTACACCTCCGCACTGAACGAGGGTGAAATCATCACCGAGGTACGCGTGCCGGCGATGGAATCGGGGACAGGCTGGTCGTACCAGAAGCTAGCGAACAGAGCATCACGGTTCGCGGTTGTCGGCATCGCTGCCCTAGTCGCGACCGACGAAGCAGGCGCATGCACGCGGGCACGAGTCGCGGTCACGGGCGCGGGCCCAGCGCCGGTTCGCGCACGAGCAACGGAACGCTACCTGGTGGGCAAGCAACTGACGCCTGCAAACATCGCCAAAGCTGCGGCTCGCGCGACCAACGGCATCGAGTTTCTCGGCGACGTTCATGGTTCACCTGAGTACCGGGAGCACCTGACGGCGGAACTCACCAAGCGCGCGCTGACCGAAGCGAGCGAGAGGATCGGCTAGCGATGCCTGCCTTCAAGGGGCAGTCGCTGAACCGATTGGAAGACGCACGCCTCCTCCGGGGCGCCGCCGAGTTCGTCGACGATATCCAAGTTGAGGGCATGCTGCACGCGGCTGTCGTTCGCAGCGTTCACGCCCACGCACGTCTCCTTCGCGTCGACGCCTCAAAGGCTCGCGCGGCCGATGGCGTGGCGTTGGTGCTCACAGGCGCCGACCTGGACGGCGTCGTCGAGCCCATTGGCGCGATACGACGCGAGGGTATGGGCGAGGCGCCGATACCAGCGCACCCCGTGCTGGCCGTCGACCGCGTTTGCTACGTCGGTCAGCCCATCGCGTTAGTGGTGGCGTCCGACCGGTACGCCGCACGAGACGCGGCTGATCTGGTGGAGGTCGACTACGAGCCACTAGAGGCGCTGGTCGATCCACGGGCTGCTGCCGCCGCGAAGGAACCGCTGCACGCGCACATCGGCACGAACGTGGTCATGCGTGCGTTCGCTGGTGCGGGCGACGTGGCAGGTGCGTTCGAGCGCGCGGACCTCATCGTACGCGGCACTTACGAGGTTCCACGCCTAGTGGCAACACCCATGGAGTGTCGCGGCCTAGTCGTTCAGTACGACGCCAACACAGACGGACTCACCATGTGGACATCCACGCAGGTGCCGCATCGAGTAAAGACGTACCTGAAACAACTCCTGCCGCAGAAGCCAGCCAGCGTGCGTGTCATCGCCCCCGACGTAGGTGGCGGGTTCGGTCGCAAGATCGAGGTCTGGCCGGAGGAAGTAGCGTCGGCGTACGCCGCCATCGAGCTCCAACGTCCCGTGAAATGGATCGAGGAGCGATCAGAGAATCTGGTGGCGTCCCACGGTCGTGGATTCACCGGTGACGTGGAGGCAGCGGTCAGCAGCGATGGGCACATCCTAGGTCTTCGCTTTCGCATGCTCGCCGATCTAGGTGCGTTCTTCCTCACGTCCAGCGGAGGGCCATTGGGCAACGCCGTTCAGCGTGTGGCGGGCCCGTACGCAGTACCCGCCATGGATGTCGAGTGCCTGGGCGTGGTCACCAACAAGCCCCCAACGGGGCCGTACCGGGGCGCGGGTGGGCCCGAAGCAGCGGTGCTCATCGAACGGATGGTGGACGACATCGCCGCTGAGCTGAGCATGGATCCCGCGGCGCTGCGCAAGCTGAATTTCATCCCCAACGACGCTTTCCCCCATACGACGGCGACAGGCCTGACCTACGACTCAGGCGATTTCCAGGGTGCATTCGACCGTGCGCTAGAACTTGCCGAGTACGACTCGGTTCGCGAGCGGCAGCGGGCGGGTGTGCAGGGCAACATCGTCACGGGCATCGGGATCGCCACGGTGGTGAAAGCATCCGGCGGCAAGGCGGGCGTTCGGCAAAGCAATGCACGGGTCGAGATCGAACGGACGGGGCGCGTCGTCGTCGTGACAGACGTGTCCCCGCACGGCCAAGGCACCGAGACATCCTTCGCCCAGATCACCGCAGATGCGCTGGGAGTAGCCATCGAGGATGTCCTGGTACAGCATGGCGACACTGACCTGTTAGAGAACGGCGGTGGTACGACATCATCCCGTGGTCTCGCCGTGGGAGGCAACGCCATCTACACGGCGCTGGAGCAGGCGTCAGAGTCGCTGCGAACGACCGCCGCGCGCATGCTGCGGTGCGAACCCGACGACGTATTCCTCGCCGAGAGGCGCGCGTACAGCAAGCTCGATTTCCACGCTGCGCTGGACTTCGAAGATGTGGTTCGCACCAACGCGAGGGAGTCCGGGACGACAGGGCCGTTGGTGTTTGAGGTCGCGTACACGCTGCCGGCGAATCCATTCGCGTTCGCCGCGCATATCGCTGAGGTCGCGCTCGACCTAGGCACCGGCGACGTGCGCATCGAGCGTTTCGTCGCGGTTCACGATTGCGGGCCGATGATCAACCCCATGATCGTGCGCGGGCAGATCCAAGGCGGCATCACGCAAGGGATCGGCCAAGCCCTGTCCGAGGGAATCGCCTACGACGGTGTCGGCCAGCCCTTCCAAACCAACCTCATGACCTACGGGATCCCCAACTCCGAGAGCACGCCTGCCTACGTGCTAGAGAACTTCGAGACACCCTCCCCAACCAACCCACTGGGGATCAAGGGGATCGGCGAACTGCCAACGGTTGCATCGCCGGTAGCGGTCGCCAACGCCATAGCAGACGCCCTTGCCCAAGTCGGCGCCAGTTCCACCGGACTCGATATGCCGCTCACGCAAGAGCGCGTCTGGCGCGCCTCGCAAGCGTCCGCTGCCCCCGGAGCGCCTCGCGACCTTTAGTCCGGCGGACGAAGTCCAAGAGTTCCGAGGGGCGAGCACCAACCTGCTACACGACCGAACCCACCAACGAGCCTGGGGAGCCCGAGCCGCGGCCTAACCAGCGCCGAACTTGGTGGTGGGCCGACCTGATTTGGCGTTAGGCAGAAACAGGATCATCACCGTCGTGATGCCGAAGAGCACGCCTGCAACGATAAACGTGCTACCGATCCCACGCGAATCAGCGATGACTCCTGCCACCAGCGGCGAAACCCCACCGACCGCAAGTCCACTGAGGAACTGCGCTGCGGTGATGGAGCTGTGGAGTTCAGGCGGCGCGATGTCCAGGCCGTAGGCGTTGAGGACGAGCGCGGTGCTGAACATGACCAGGCCGATGGCCGCGACGACGACGAACAGGGACGCGGCACCGGTGGTGAGCACCAGCATAGGCGCCAAGATGGTGAGCAACGCGGCGGTCGGCAGCACGGTGTACTTGCGACCGATACGATCCGATATGTAGGCCAGAACCGGCTGCGACACCAGCGATAAACCAAGCAGTAGGGAGGCGACCGCACCGACCAGGCCCTTACTGAGGCCAAGGTCTTCGAGAGCGTACAGAGGCACGAACGCGAGCAGGATCATCTGTCCACCTGTGCGCGTGCTGCCAGCGACAACGGAAAGCAGCAGCGGGCGGTGCCTGGCCGCCTCGCCGAGGGCATTGAAGTAGTCAGCCATAGACGTGTGACCGCGTGACGAGCCGGTCGCAAACCCGCGCATGAGCAGGAAGAACACCAGCGCGAAAAGCAGGCCAGGAATCAGGGCCATCTTGAAGATCGCTTGCCACGTGAACGCGAGCAGCAGGCCACCTACGACCAGCGGGCCCAGGGTGTCGCCAGCACCAGCGCCGATGCCGTGCATCGCCATGCCGAAGGCGCGACGTTCGGGCATACGTGTGGAGATCAGGCCTATGGCCGGCGGGTGCCAGAGCGCGCCACCGAATCCGAGGAATGCAGCGAGGATAGCGATGGTCACCAGGTCGCTAGCGAATCCGATGAAGAAGTAGAAAGCGCCGAACCACAGCAGAGCCGCCGTCATGAAAAGCGTACGGCGGTCGGCGAAGCGGTCGGCGAGCATGCCCATGGGGAATTGGGAGATGGCGCCGCCCATGCTGCGGGAGGCCATGATGATGCCTGCAGCGGACGGGGGTAGCCCCAAGCTCGAAACCACCTCAGCCATGAGAACGACGAATGCGTGACCAGAGAAGTGGATGAAGGAATGCCCAAACGCCAACGACCCGAGAAGTCTGACCATCCTGCGGCCAGATAACGTTTCGTCTTGAGCCTCGTCGGCTCCTATATTTTCAGTGCTCAATGCTGCCTTCTATTAGTCCTCTGAATGGTCTCGGGGCCTAGGAGCGCCGGAAAACGCGCTGGAGGCCGATTGTAGCGCACGCCTATCAGTTGACGACGGCCGATGGCGACGGCATGCTTGTGCCGTAAGCCTAGACACGTACGCGCCTTCTGGCCGCCGAGGTGATAAATGCTAACCAACGATGAGAACGAACTCCTGACGCAGACCAACGCAGGGACACCCATGGGCGATCTCTACCGGCGGTTCTGGCTGCCAGTCATGCTCGCGGAGGAAGTGCCCACCAGCGACTGCGCCCCCGCTCGCGTCAACGTTCTAGGCGAGCGACTCGTTGCATTCAAAGACACCGATGGCCGCGTGGGGCTCCTGGACGCCAGGTGCCCGCACCGGTCGACCAACCTATTCTGGGGCCGCAACGAAGAGAGCGGCCTGCGTTGTGCGTACCACGGGTGGAAGTTCGACGTAAACGGCACATGCGTTGACGTCCCCAACGCTCCCGAAGGCGCAACGTTCAAGGACAAGATCACAGCGTTCGCGGCGTACCCAACGCAGGAGCGTGGTGGGTTCATCTGGGCGTACCTGGGCCCCAAGGAATCGCAGCCGCCGTTCCCTGAATTCGAGATCAACCGCGTTCCAGATTCTCACCGGCACATCACCAAGGTGTTGTTGCGAGCGAATTGGATGCAATTGATGGAAGGTGAGCTGGACTCCAGCCATGTGAGCTTCCTGCACAGCCGCGTCGACAAGGGAGAGAACCCGCTGGCGGCACGCGACCGCATGCAAGGCGCGATGTTCTCCGATGCGACACCCACGTGGTTGTTCAAGGACACGGACTACGGAATCATGCTCGGCGCGCGACGCAATGGCGAGGACAACAAGAGCTACTGGCGCGTGAACCAGTGGCTCATGCCTTCGTTCACCATGATCGCGGCCAAGCCTGGCACGCCCGTGCACCTACAGATCCGCGTGCCGATAGACGACCAGTCGTCGCTCTTCTACCGCGCAATCTGGCACCCGACTCGCCCGCTTGCCGACAAGGAGCGTTGGGATGCCGAGCACGGCGGGGTGAATTTCCCGGAGATGATCCCGGGAACCTACCTACCGAAAGAGAACATGGACAACGACTACCTGATCGACCGTGCTTCGCAGAGAACGACGTCGTTCTCTGGCATCAAGTCGATCCCGGCGCAAGACTGGGCAGTCCAGGAAGACATGGGCGGACCGATCGTGGATCGATCCATCGAACACTTGGTGAGCTCGGACGCGGCGATCATCTCGGTGCGCAAACGGCTAATCAAGACGGCGCGTGACCTGCAAGAAGGCACGGAACCCCAAGAACCTCAATCCGGCAGTCGCTACGGCGTGCGCCCCATCGACCTCATGCTCGATGAGCAAGCCGAGGTCTGGGACGGCGCGCGTGAGTACCTAGAAGCCAAAGCCTGGTAGACCAGCGCCCGCTCTCAGGCGCTTAGCCTCGGTTCATCAAGAACGTACCCGCGTCCGTGAAGTACGCGAGCATGAGAATCGTGTCCTGTGGTGAAGCGTCCGAGTCCGCCACCGCCTCTGTCATGTGCAACACCCACGCGTCGCGCTCCACCTGGCCGATCGCGAACGGCGCGTGCCGCATCCGCAACGCCGGGTGGCCACGCTCCATGCTGTAGTTGGGTGGACCACCCCAATACTGCGACAGGAATCCGGCAAGGTGAGCCTTGCCCGGGCCCAGGTCCTCTGGGTATAGCGGACGAAGAACCGCATCTTGCTCCACGCCCTCGTAGAACTTGTCCACGAGTTTCACGAAGAACGGCTCCTTGCCCACGCGTTCGTAGAGGGTGGTGCTAGCGGGATCCGAACTCATCGTTGCGTCAGGCTCCCGTAAACCGACTCCGGCGTGACCGCGATCACGGTTCGCTTCTCATCGGCCATGGTCTGCGCAAATTCTTCGTCGCTCTGCGTGGGCGTGCGGCCCATCGCGATGTACACGTCCTTGAGCAGCTTCACATGCGCTGCCACCTTGGCGCTGTCCTCCGGCCAGAGGTGGATGGCCGCCGGGCCCTCAACCGTGATGTAGCGACGCGTATCGAGCTTGATGACCGTAACGGTCGCTCGGCCGTTACGCTCGATGTTCTTAACCTTGATGGTCCTGCCACGGGAGATCCAGCAGAGTTCGCCATCGACCAACCCGGTGGTAACGATAGTCGACTGGGCCTTGCCGGTCGCGCCGACCGTGATGGCGACGGCGGTGTGGTTCTCGGTCAACAGCGGAAGTGCTTCGCTTAGTTCCAAGTGAGGTCTCCTTGTTCGCTCGGCTCTTAGGCCGTTGCGGTGATTCTATCCGGTCGCATGACTACTTCCCATAACCGCTCTGCGCGCGGTCGCTCTGGGCGTGCGGAAACGCTGGTATCGAGATTCATTTTGTAGTAGTGTCGGGCCTATGCGATTCGCAAAAGAACACGCAACGTCACTGTTGTTGGGATCGATGATCGTCAGTATGGTACTGATCGCAATATCCGACTCCGGCCCGCTACTAGTCATCGGGCTGGTGGGGTTGCCGATCTCGACGGGAGTATTGATCTGGCGGATGTACCAACGCCAGAAGATGTTGCACGCATACGTCAGCCAAGCCGAACAACATGGCCAGGGCCAATCTCCGCTGGAGCGCGCCAAGCACATGCGAGCGTTCCAGGATATGTTCCACCGCCACTGATCCCTGGAGCGCCACTCCCTCCCGCCTTCAGTCGCGGATGTCCTGCAACAGCCACTCTGTGGGGATCGAATTGCCGAGTCCCTTGGCCTTCGCCAACTCGTACGCCCTACTGCCACTGCGTAGAACTGCTCTCCCTGGATGTTGCCACGCTCTGGCGCAGCTGTGCCTGAGCCATTCCCCACTGGTCAGAAAGCGCGCCAACCATTAGGCTACGCGACGGTTACCAGAAACCTACAACGGAGGAAAGATATGGCGAACTCAAGCGCAGTTGGAGAGGTGCAGGCTGGCGGCAGCGACATGCAGATCTTCACGTACACACCAGACGGCAGCGGCAAGCGCCCTGCGGTGATCGTGATTCAGGAGATCTTCGGCGTCAACGACCACATGAAAGATGTGGCAAACCGCTATGCAGACGAAGGATTCATCGCGGCAGCACCCGACCTGTTCCACCGCGAAGGCAAAGGCGTGATCGTGCCTTTCGACGACATGAAGCGCGGCGGCGGCATCCGCGGCAAGCTGAGCAACGATGACATCATCGCCGACGTGACAGCGACCGTAGACTTCCTGAAGAACGACCCCAACGTCGACAGCGACAACATCGGGATCGTCGGATTCTGCTTCGGCGGCATGGTCTCATACCTCTCAGCCGCCTGCGTCCCTGGCATCAAAGCTGCGGCCATCTACTACGGCGGTGGCATCTTGCCTCGCCCGGACGCACCGGAAGGCACGCCCCGCCTCTTGGACGACACGGTGGACAGCATCAACGTGCCGATGATCGGCTTCTGGGGTGATGCCGACGGTGGTATCCCCGTCGTCAACGTCGACCTTATCGAGTCGACGCTGAAGGCCAAGGGCAAGGACTACGAGAGCCACACCTACGCAGGTGCGGGCCACGGCTTCTTCTGCGACGAGCGGGGAAGCTACAACGAGGCCGCGGCCAAGGACTCCTTCCCCCGCGCCATCGCCTTCTTCAAGAAGAACCTCGCCTAGTCCGGTACTCAGACCAGACAGTGAGAGAAAGGGCCGCCCACGAGGGCGGCCCTTTCTCGTTTCGGCCCGTGTCCGCTAGCGAGCCTACAGCGAATCACGTAAGAGATCGCCGTCGGGATACTGGCTGATCAAACGCCGCGCGATCACCTGGCGCTGGATCTCACTCGTGCCCTCGCCGATGATCATCAGCGGCGCATCGCGAAAGTAACGCTCGATCGGCAGGTCCTGCGTGTAGCCGACGCCACCGTGGATACGCATGGCGCTGGTGGCCACGCGTAAGCAGGCCTCGCTGGCGAACAGCTTCGCCATGCCCGCCTCTAGGTCAGCGCGTTCACCGCGCTCCATCTTCGCTGCCGCGTTCACCACCAGCAGGTGAGCTGCCTGCACGTCTGTCGCCATGTCCGCGAGCAATTCCTGGATCGCCTGGTGCTCCGCGATCGGCTTGCCGAAGGTCTGCCGCTGCTGCGCGTAGCGAATGCTGTCCTGCAACGCTGCGCGCGCAACGCCCACCGCACGGGCCGCGACGTTGACCCGCCCCAGCTCCAGGCCTCGCATGACGTGCCTGAATCCTTGGCCTTCTACGCCCCCCAGAAGATCAGTCTTCGGCACACGCAACCCATCGAACGATAGCTCGGTGGTCTCGATGCCGCGATAGCCCATCTTGGGGATGTCCCGCACCACAGTCAGGCCAGGGCCTTTCTGCGCGAGTATCAACGAGATTCCCGTGTACGCAGGCTCCGCGTCAGGATCGGTCTTGCAGACCACGCCGTACAGATCCCCATGACGACCGTTCGTGATGAACATCTTGCTGCCCGTCAGCAGGTAGTGGTCGCCGTCATCGACCGCGCGTGTCTGGATCGCCTGCACATCCGTCCCTGCATCCGGTTCGGTGATACAGAGCACGCCACGAAGCGTGCCGTCAGCCATAAGCGGGAGCAGGCGCTCCCGCTGCTCGTCGGTCCCGGATTCCTGGATCATCAGTGCGAGCAGCAGGTGCGTGTTCAGCGCGCCGGTCAAGCTCATCCAACCCAGCGCTAGCTCTTCGATGACGTTCGCGTACAAGGTCGGCGATGCGCCCGCACCACCGAATTGCTCCGGGATCGTGAGCCCGAACAGCCCAAGCTCCTTCATGCGATCGATGAGCGCCTCCGGGTAGGTGTCGTCGTGGTCGTGGGCCGCAGCAACCGGCCTGACCTCCCTGTCCACGAAGTCGCGGACGGTGGCGATAACGAGGTTGGCGGTTTCGGTGTCTGGCATGGTTTCTCCTGATGGTCGGGCCAGGATAGCCGACGAAACACGGTGCCGAGTGACGTTACCCCAGCGCAGTGCTAGCATCGCGCCGACGCCCGGATGCCAGACCAGAGTGGTCAGAGATGTCAGAGATATCAGGGAGAGTTATCCATGAAACGCAGCACTGACCGGATACTGACCATGCGCGCGGGCAGCCTTCCGCGACCAGACGACGTCCGGGAGATGGTCGCGGCCAAGGCCAACGGCGCCCCCTACGACAAGGCCCTGCTCGCCCAGCGCTTACCGGAAGCCGTGGCCGAGGTCGTGCAGAAGCAACTAGCCGTAAACCTCGACAGCATCAACGACGGTGAGTTCTCCAAGACCAACTTCACCAATTACGCCAAGGAACGCCTGGGCGGCATCGACATCCGCCAGTTCGCCCCGGGCAATGGCCCCATGCCGCTCCAGATATCGGGCCGGGATCGCGTGGAGTTTCCTGGGTATTTCGAGCTTGGATTCGGTTCGGGAAGGCCGCGCGACAAGCAGGCGTTCTGCGTTGCGCCGCTGACCTACGCTGGCACCGCGACGGTCGCAGCAGATATCGCGAATTTCAAAGCGGCCCTCCAGGGCACGGAGGCGGTCGAGCCTTTCCTACCTGCCGTAGCGCCCGGCTCAGTCCGTAGCGCCCGGCTCAGTCGAGCATTGGTTGTGGAACGAGCACTACCGCACGCAGGAAGAATTCGTCTACGCCATCGCTGACGTCATGCACGAGGAGTACCAAGCCATCGCAGACTCGGGCCTGCTCTTGCAGATAGACGACCCGGACATGTTCGACTCGTGGCAGTTGTACCCAGACCAGACCGTGGCTGAGTACCGAAAGTACGCCGAGATGCGGGTAGAAGCGCTGAACCACGCCCTACGCGGCATCCCGAAGGACCGCGTGCGGCTCCACGTCTGCTGGGGCTCCTACCACGGCCCGCACAAGTTCGACATCCCCCTGACCGAGGTCGTTGACTTGTTCCTCAGCGTCAACGCGGGCGCATTCTCCATCGAGGCGTCCAACCCTGCGCACGACCACGAATGGGCTGTGTGGAAGGACGTCAAGCTCCCGGACGACGCCATCCTCATCCCCGGCGTGGTTGGCCACGCCAGTGACTTCATCGAGCACCCGCAGTTGGTCGCACAGCGACTGATTCGCTACGCCGAGATCGTCGGGCGCGAGAACCTGATGGCCGGAACCGACTGTGGCATCGGCCCCCGCGTCGGCCACGAATCCATCGCCTGGGGCAAATTCCAAGCCCTCACCCAAGGCGCCCGCATCGCCAGCGAGCACCTCTGGGGATAGCGCGCCTGCACCGGCCAACCAACCAGCAAAAGCAAAGAGGGCTGCCATTGGCAGCCCTCTTTGTTTGGCTCTAGCGGATCGCCTACTTGATCTGGAAGAAGTCCACGGCGTTGCCCGCTACCATCTTGTAGACCTCGTCCTTCGGAACGTCCTTGAAATTGTGCGCGATGACCCGGTCGGATTCCGGCCAGTCCGACTCCTGGTGTGGGAAGTCAGAAGCCCACATCAGGTGGTCAACACCCATGTGATGGCGCAGTTCCACGCCTGAGCGATCCTGCTGGAATCCCCAGTGGAAGTGGCGCTTCATGATCTCGCTAGGCATCTCGTCCAGCGGCTGGTAGCCGAGAAGCTTCTCTGACCAGTGGATGTGCCGGTTGTAGCGCACATCCGCCATCTCCATGAAGAACGGCACCCAACCCAGGTAAAGCTCCAGGCACCCGATCTCCAGCGTCGGGAAACGGTCGAACAATCGCGAGAGCACAAGTTGCACGACATTCGTGCCGCCGACACGGGCGAAACGCTGCACTTGGAATCCCAGTTCCGTGTGCTTCAGCGCCTCTTCATGCTCGATGGGGTAGTTCAGGTAGCGTGGGCTTGGGTCGTTTGAGCGGTCAAGGTCAACGTGGATGGTCACCTTGACGTTGCGCTCCAACGACGCCGCCCAGAAGCGGTCGTCGTCATCGGACGGGCGCCCACCGCCATTCGGGAACGTAGTCAGGCAAACGGCCGTCATGCCAAGGTCTGCGCATTGGTTCAGCGCCTCGATGCAGCCGTCGACTCCAGTACCAGGCATCGCTCCAACCGGGATGAACCGCGAGCGGTCGTAGGCACAGTATTCGGCCAGCCAGTCGTTCCAGCCACAGAAGATCGCATTCTGCAAACCCGCGTCCCTGGCCTTGATCCAGTAGCGTGGCCCCACAACGACCGCTGGGAACAACACCTCGGCGTCGGTCTTGTCCAAGTCCATCTCACCGATACGCTGCGTCTGGTCACCCGTGCCTGGCGTCGAATCATAGGTCTGGCCGAAGGGCTGCCAAAGGTCCCGCCCCTTGCCGCCGTAAAGATCCATGGGGTTCTCGCGCGGAGGCAAGTCACCGAGGACGCTGCCGTCAGCGCCGTTCGGAAGCTTGATGTCTTTGGGCCCCTGGTCTCGGTACTTGGGGTCGATATGACCCGTCCAGCGCGAATTAGGCACCTCAAGGTGCGAATCGGCGGATACGCGTGTGAATTCCCTGGCCATTGGTTCTCCTTTTGACGTTCTCACGAACGTGATCGGCGAAGTGTCAGGCGACGTTGGACACCATCACCTGGTCACCATGGCGTTGGGCATAGGCGACGACTAGACGCTAATGCGCCAGCATGCACACAGCGTGAACAGCGTCGGATAAGGCGTGAACGAACCGTGAACCCCTAGAACGATGGGGGAGCGAAGGGAAACCAACGGGGAGCGACGGGAGAGCGCTAGAGGCCGAACAACGACCAACCGGGGCGCATCTCGAAATCGTCAGGGCGATGAGTGAAACCAGCGCCAGGTGGGTGAAGCAGCGCCTGCTTGACCGCCCACAGCGACAGGGACTGGATGCCCGTCTTGACGATCATCTCATCCAACGTGAAGTAGCCAGCATCAAGCGTCTCATCGCCGTCCGATCGCGGCTCGCCAACGATGGGGTCGAGCCTGAAAACGACGTAGAGATTAGAGAAGGGCCGTTCGGGGTTCCCGGCGGTGTGCCGAAAACCGAGGGAATCGGTCACCCTCGCGGTAACTCCTGCTTCCTCGAGAACCTCCCGCTCCACGGCAGTGTGGATCTCCTCGTCCATCTCCACGTAGCCGCCCGGTATCTGCCAGTTCCCCTTGCCTGGGTTGATCCCGCGCTGAACCAACAGGATCTTCCCATCGCGCACCACCACCCCACCGCACCCTATGGACGCGTCGCCGAAGTGCATGTAGCCACAGCCGTCAGTAGCGCAAGCCACACGATCACGACCGCCATCGAACTTCGTGGACAGACTAGACCCGCAGCGCGGGCAGAAATTGTGTTGACTCATACGGCCCACTTTACCGCCATTCCCCTTCCCCCTGCCACTCCCCACCAACGATTCACACGAAAGAAACACGCCCCATCACGCCCTCTACTATCTGCCGCCCAAAACGACTCCCCTAGATATTTTCAACATCGCTAGCGATTCTATTCTCGTCGCTCATGTTGCGAAAACGCGCCCATAATCCACCGCCATATAACCAAGCCCGAGTGGACGGTAAAACCCCACACGCCTGGTCATCACCACAAAACGGCCAAGAACAACCCATCTTTTTACCGTCCAGTCATGGCCGGTATTTCTACCCGATACCACCCACCACTACACGACCATCCACTCCTTGCAGTAGCATGCGAACCGCTGCGCGTGTGATCGCGGGAATAGACAACGGAGTGCTTAGCAAAACATGGCTACTGATACACAACGGACGCTCAGATTTGGTGTAGTGGGGATCGGCAACGCTGGCGGCGGCGTGCTCGCAACCATGCGCAAGGAACCCAACGTGGAAGCGGTCGCCGTCGCAGACTTGCGCCCCCACGCCCGCGAAGCCTTCGAGCGCGAATTCGGCGGCACAGCCTACGCCTCCATGGAGGAACTGTGCGCCGACCCAAAAGTCGACGCCATATGGGTCGCCACCCCCAATCCCCTCCACATGACCCACGCGATCATGGCAGCCAACGCAGGCAAGCACGTCGTCGTTGAGAAGCCGCTCGCCGTTGACCTCAAAGAGGCCCAAGCCATGATCGACGCCGCCGACAAGAACGGCGTCAAGCTGCTTTCCGGCCACACCCGTGCGTTCGACCCGCCAGTCCAGGCGATGGCCCGAATTGTCCGCTCCGGCGAGGTAGGCGCCATCAAAGCCATGAACGTCATCGCGTTCACCAACTGGATGCTCCGCCCCCGCATGCCCGAAGAGGTAGATGTAGCCCAAGGCGGCGGGGTCGGATTCCGGCAAGCCCCCCACCAGATCGACACGCTCCGCTTCCTAGGCGGCGGCCTCGTGCGAAGCGTGCGTGGCTCGCTCGGCACTTGGATGGAAGGCCGCATGGGCGCACCCGGCTACTACACGGCTTACCTGGAGTTCGAAGACGGCACGCCCGCGACCATCGCATACAACGGCTACGGCTACTTCATGGCAAGCGAATTGCTGCCCTGGGAAAAAGAAGGTGGAGCTACCTCAATAGAGCGTCGCACCGAGGTTCGCAAAGCGCTCCGAGACGGCACCTGGGACGAACAGCAGGCCAAAGACGATGGCCGGTTCGGTGGCGCGACGGCCACACCGCAGGGCATCCCTACCAGCGGCAATCCTGCACGCTACCTGAGTGACCTAGGTGCACTCATCGTCACGTGCGAGCGAGGCGTTCTCCGCCAATCGCCCAACGGCATCTACGTGTACAACGATGATGGAGTGCGCGAAGAGCCGCTTACGGCAGCAGATGGCGGTGGACCTTCCGACCCAACCCTGGCGGAGGCGTACGCGGGCATCATCAAAGATGAGCCGATCTTCCACGATGGCCACTGGGGCATGGCGACACTAGAGGTACAGCTTGCCCTCATGGAGTCCGCACGCGAACGCCACGAGGTGATGTTGTCCCACCAGGTCGCGGTACCTGCGAACCACTAGGCGCGGAGAGGTCGTTGACCCGCTCGCGGGCGAACGGTAGAGTCCGTTGAACGTATTGCAGTCGGAGGGCGGCAGTGGCAGACGAGCACGAAAGTCATGGGCACGGGCATAGCCATGGGCACGACGATTTCACCGATCCACCATCGGACATCGAACTCCGCGTCAAAGCGCTGGAGTCGCTGTTGGTGGAGAAGGGCCTCGCCAATCGTGAGGCGATAGATGCCGTCATCGACACCTACGAAACTAAGGTCGGCCCCCGCAACGGCGCCGCCGTAGTTGCGCGTGCGTGGGCAGAGCCCGAATTTAAGACGTGGCTGCTGGAAGACTCCACCGCTGCGATAGCGTCGATGGGCTACGTGGGCGCACAGGGCGAGCAAATGCGCGTGCTGGAGAACACGGACGACACGCACAACTTGGTGGTGTGCACGCTGTGCTCGTGCTACCCATGGCCGGTGCTTGGCCTGCCGCCGGTCTGGTACAAGTCAGCGCCGTACCGCTCACGAGCGGTCTCCGACCCCCGAGGCGTTCTCGATGAATTCGGCACGAGCGTTCCCGAAACCACCGAGGTGCGAGTCTGGGACTCAACATCGGAGATGCGCTACCTGGTGCTCCCCCAACGACCTGAGGGCACCGAAGGTTGGAGTGCCCAACAGCTCGAAGAACTGGTGTCGCGCAACTCGATGATTGGCGTCGAAGTCGCGCGTACGCCCGAGGCGACAGGCAGCGCCGGATGAACGGCGCTCACGACATGGGCGGCATGGAGGGCTTCGGCCCCATCAATGCTGAGCCGGAATCCGCAGAGCCTGTGTTTCACGCGGCCTGGGAAGGTCGTGTGTACGGGATGAACCGAGCGCTGGGAGCGCTGGGCCGCTGGAACATAGACAAGGGTCGGTATGCACGCGAACGACAGCGACCCGTCGATTACCTGAGTCACACGTACTACGAGAACTGGCTCGCGGGCATCGAGACGCTCTTGCTGGAAGCAGGTCTAGTGACGCAAGACGAATTGGACACGGGCGTAGCTGCCGGGTTGATCTCTGAAGAACTTAAACCACGTGTACTCACTGCGGAAGCAGGGAGTCAAGTTCCCAACAGGTTGGCCAAAGTCCTGCTCCCCGACGAGGCGCCGCCCAAGTTCGCGCCCGGCGACAGAGTGCTCGCGAAGAACCGCCATCCGAGCACGCACACGAGGGAGCCACGCTATCTACGCGGCCACGTTGGGGTCGTCCACGAGCACTACGGGACGCAGTTGTTCCCCGATCTGACTTCGCAAGGGATCGAAAAGGGCGGGCACCTGTACTGCGCGCGATTCGAAGCCATGGAATTGTGGGGCGAGTCAGCGGCAGCGAAAAGCGCCGTGTACGCGGACTTGTGGGAAGACTACCTGGAGCGAGCCGAATGAGCGATCAGAACGAATTGATCAAAAATCTGCCAATGATTCCTCGCGACGAGGATGGACCGGTGTTCCAGGCCCCCTGGCAGGCGGCGGCGTTCGCGCTCGCGGTACGGCTGTCGGCCGAGGGCCATTTCACGTGGCCGGAGTGGACAGAGGTGTTCTCTGCAGAGATACGCAAAGCGCAGGAAAAAGGCGACCCCGACCTGGGGAACACGTACTACGACCACTGGGTGAACGCGCTGGAACGACTGTGCGAGGAGCGCTGCCTAGTGGGCCACGACGACATGGGCAAGCGTACGGAAGAGTGGCGCCAGGCCTACCTGAACACGCCGCACGGGAAGCCGATAGAGTTGTCGGCGGCGTTCGTGCGAGGGCCGCTGGCCAAGTGACTCGCTAGCTCGGGCGGCGATTGGCCGAGCCGGCGCTGCGACCGCCGTCGACCGAAATCGTCTGGCCGCTCATCATCCACGACTCGTCCGAAGCGAGGAACGCTGCCCATTTGGCGGTATCTTCAGGCGTGACGTGTCGCCCAAGGGGGATGCTGTCAGTGGGCATGGTGCGGGATTGGCTTTCAACGCGGCGCTGGCCTTCCTCGTAGACGAGGAAGCCAGGGGCGATGGCGTTGCACCGGATGCCGTTCGGGCCGTACTCAACGGCGATCTGCTTGGTTAGTCCGGCAATGGCAGCTTTGGTGGCGGCGTGGGCTGCATGACGCGGAGTACCACTACTGTAGCCAGAACCAGACGAGATGTTGACGATGCTGCCGCCGTTGCCTTTGTCGAGCATGGCTCGAATGACATGCTTGCAGGTCAGGAAAACGAGTGTCAGTTCGTTGTCCACCACGAATTGCCAATCGGATAATGCGAGTTCGTGGATCGAGCCGAACCTGACGAAACCAGCGGCGTTGTAGAGGACATCGACTTGCCCGAAGCGCTCGACTGTCTGCTGCACGAGGCTTTCGTTCACAGCCTCGTTGGTGAGGTTGCCTGCGAAGAGCAGGGGATCCGCTCCTAAGGAGCGGACCTCTCCTGCAGTTATCTCAAGCCCTTCAGCGTCGAGGTCGGCCAAGGCCAAACTCGCGCCTTCGCCAGCGAATACATGCGCGGCCATGCGCCCTTGGCCGGACGCGGCTCCCGTGATGATCGCTATTTTCCCGTCGAGTCTTCCTGCCATCTCAACTCCCCTGGCCTGCTAGGCGAAAGTGAATGCCCGCAGCGGGTTGCCATTCAGGATCTTGTCGATCGTCGATGACTTGAGGTCACCGCGCTCGTTGAGCAGATCTTCGAGGTGATCAGCCCGGAAAGCGTCCCCGTGGGGGTAGTCGGTCGCGGTGATGAGGCAATCGTCACCGACGCGGTCGACCACGTGCGTTATGTCATCACCCACCGCGCAGGCCACGAACAGGCGATCGCCGAGCCAATCGTTGAACTTGGTGCGCCCGCCCAACTCCCTGGAGAACGAGGGCACCCAGTCCGAGCCGATCTCAAGGATCGCGACCTTCAGCTTCGGGAAGTCGTCCATGGCGCTGGACCCGAACAACTGCGTGACCCCGTACAGCACCTGATTCAGCCCGCCACCGTAGGGGTTGTTCTGAGGGAACTGCACTGTGTTAGGGCGCGGGAAACCCTCAGCCATGAAGCGAAGCGTCGGGGACACGTTGCCTGTGTGAATCAAGAGCGGGAGTTCCAGGCGTGCGGCCTCTTCGTAGATGGGCCAGAAGTCCGGATTGCTGAGGGGCATGTCCCATTCGATCCCGTGGGTGTATACACCGGCAGCGCCACCCAACGCCTTGACACGACGCAACTCAGCGACGGCGTCGGCGGGACGGCGGTAGGGGATCACAGCGGCGAAAAAGAGGCGGCCTGAAGACTTGGCACACTGGGTGGCCATGTAAGTGTTCCAACTCGTGGCCAGCGCGGACTCCAGTTCGGGGTCTTCAGCGACGGGGCCCTGCCAGATGGTTGGGAAGATGATCTGTTTGTCGATCCCGGACTCCGCCATGGAGGCCACGCGACCTTCAACGTCCGTGAGATCCTGAATCGCGACCGGAGCGCCCTTTTGCGAGGAACGGTTCATGATCGTGGGCGTGCCGCCATAGAGTCGGAGCTTGTAATCAATGACCCAGGCCGCGTTGTGCGCGCCGAAGACGGTGTCCTCTGGGAACTGGACGATGAGCGGCCGCTTCCGGTGGAACTCAGGATCCAAGTAGGACCACGCCTCTTCAGGCTCTTCTACGTGCGCATCGCAATCAATCACCAGCATGACGTTTCACCCCTCGTGCGGGCGAATGCTCGCCCGACATCGTAATTAGACAGACCTTCGCATGCCGGGCGGAGCAAATCAAGTTCACTCACGATACAAAGTTCGTCATCAGGGGCGTGTGCGGTGTATAGTCGCGTCGCACGGGCAATCTCATTCGCCCGCTCGCTTTCGCAAATAGGAGGCACCATGGCCATCGCCGATACCCTACAGTCACACAACGACATCAACATTGACGACATGCTGTTGATCTCCGCTGACTCACATGTCAGCGAGCCTGAGGATCTGTGGCAAGAGCGATTGCCCGCGAACCTGCGGGACAAGGCCCCCATGTTCCCCAAGCGCCGTGCCGGTGCAGGCAACACGCAAGGCACGCTGAATGAGGCCCGACCTGGTGGCACCGACCCCACATACCGGGTTGGTGAGATGGCCCAGGATGGCGTCAGCGCCGAGGTTCTTTTCCCCACGTTGGGCTTGCGCCTATACGCTCAGGAGGATGCGGAACTCCAGGAGGCATGCTTCCGGGCCTACAACGATTGGCTGGCAGAGTATTGCTCCGTAGCCCCAGACAGGCTGTTCGGGGTATCGTCGATTTCCATGTACAACATCGACAACGCCATCGCTGAGATGACGCGTTCCCGCAACGCGGGCATGGTGGGCGCGATGATCTGGCAGGTTCCCCACCCTGACCTGCCATTCACGTCCGACCACTACGAGCGGTTCTGGGCGGCTGCGCAGGATCTGGACATGCCTATCGAGCTACACATCCTGACCGGATTCGACTACAGCATGAACCTGACTGGCGACCGCGGGGGCCCGCTGGAGGCGCACCGTGGTTCAGTCAACCTGAAGACCGTGGGCATCATGAACACGCTGATGGACTTGATCTTCACCGGGGTACTAGAGCGATACCCGACACTCACGTTCAACGTTGTCGAGAGCGAGATCGGCTGGATCCCGTTCATCCTGCAGCAATGGGACTACTACGTGCAGCGCTTCGGATCCACCAATGCGGATTCGCCAAGGCCACTGCCGATCTCGATGCTGCCCAGCGAGTATTTCGATCGCCAGATGTCCGGTACATTCTTCAACGACCCGGTGGGCGGGAAGTTGCTGGAGTCTTGGGGCCAGGACAACTGCATGTGGTCCACGGATTACCCGCACCCGAACTCTCCCTGGCCACGGTCGCGGGAGTTCCTGGCGAAGAACCTCGGCCACTTGCCGGTGGACACACTGAACAAGTTGGTCCGGGATAACGCAGCGAGGTTTTACAAGATCAAGATCCCGACGCCTGTGAGCGTCTAGAAACTCGGCGCTTGCCAAGTCAGCGGACAATGAAGAGGCCGGGGGTGGAATCACCTCCGGCCTCTTGCTGCTTGCACGTTGGCGAACTAGAAGCGACCAACGACCTTCTTGAAGAGGGAGTCCACATCGCCAGGGCATTGGTCGCCTATCCAAACGATGTATTGGTCGGGTCGAACGAGGATAAGGCGAGACTCGTATTGCTCGCGACCACCGTCGAAGGAGTCCTCGACGACCTTCAGCGGGACGCGTAATACGTCGGCTGACGTCCGGAATGCAGTAACTGCACCAGCCGGAGCGCCGAAGGCCAGCAGCGTGAAATTGCTGCCAAGCTCTGCGGCGAGCCGTTTGCCCGAAGACAACGGTTGAGGGGGCAGGTGGTGGCCAGCACGAGCGACGAACGTGTGCGAGCCGTGAGCGCTACATACGCCACCGTCGGGCCCATCAACGATGGCCGAACCTTCGTAGTTGGGCTCATAGGTTCCGACCCTGCTTGCCGTGGAGATGCCCTCCCACTGCGCCTCAAACTCAGCTTTGTCCTTGTCGGGGTTGTAGGCATCCAGGAACTCACGGTCCTGGTTGATCCCATACGCGATGAAGTCTTCACCCGTCTCCCAGAAGATCGGTCGGCGCTCATCGCTGTAGGAGGTCAGCAGCTCGGGACCACCCCAGCCCTGCAGCACAGCCGCCAGCTTCCAGCCAAGATTGGTGATGTCCTCCAACCCGTTGTTGAGGCCATAGCCGCCGTAGGGTGGGTGGCTGTGCGCGGCATCACCAGCGATGAACACGCGCCCAACTTGGTATTCATCGGCCACGGCGACCTTGAGATCCCAGAACCCCACGTGTTGGAATTCGGCATTGAATTCAAATCCCGCTGCGCGGTTGAGGAGGGCTTGAAAATCGTAGTTTTCCGTGGTCGTGTCGAGGGGGACAGGCGCGTGGAAGAACCACCCCTCTCCGACGTCGATTCGACCGAAGAACATCCAGTAGCCCCGCTTTTCGGGATCCATGGCTCGGTAGGTCGTACGCTCTGGGAATCGCTTGAATGCCTCGTGGAGTTCTTTGGAGCGAAACACTGCGAGCAACATTTTTTGGTCGAAATCGGAACCACGACGTTCGATTCCCACCTGCTCGCGGATGCGAGAACGAGCACCGTCACACCCTACGACGAAGTCGGCTTCAAGCACCTGTCTGTTGCCGCCCACCGGTTTCGAAGAGTCGTCGGCTCCCTCAAAACCCGCCCACTCGTACTGAGCGTCCTTCGTTCCGACCCGCTCCGCGACCGTGACCCTGACGCCATTGGCATCCTGCTCTACCGACTCGGCATCCCAGCCGAACATGGTACGGACAGAAGGGAGGGTCGCCATTCTCTTTCGGAGCACTTCCTCCAGGCGATACTGGGGGAGACGGTCGTTCTCCTCGAAGTAATACGACTGCACCAATTCACGCCCTGGAGGTGCGTACCAGTATTCGCTCATCATGTTCTTGTAGGCGGTCACGCTGCCTATGGGGTAATTGTTGGGCATAGCGCGAGAGGCGCGCAATTCGTCGACGACGCCCCAGAAGTAGAAGTGCTCCAGCGTACGTTGGGTCAGGTTTTGGCCTTTAGGGATCTGCTGGGGATCGTGATAGCGCTCAACTAGGGTGCAAGAGATACCGCGCAACCCGAGTTCTACCGCGAGTCCTACACCAACAGGGCCTCCGCCCACGATGATCACCTGCGTACGATCTGCCATTCATATCCTCCGAGTAGGCGCGCAACGTTCGCGCCGAAGGGGTCGTTGACTCGGTCACCGCGCGATCAAGCCAACGCCATTAATGTAGCAGCCCCACCGAACCAACGATTCAGGCGATGGTGCGTTAAACCATATGTCCCCCGCACCAACAGACGGCGCGGAGGACATATTATGAGCCGCTTTTCAGCGCTGGTATCAGCAGCGCTACTTGGTGGCGTTGGTCCGGCCAGCCACACCACGCTTCTTGCGGACGGGAGCGCCGGACGCGAACGGTCGGTCGGAGAAGTCCTTGCGCTGCGGAGCGCTGCTTCGGGTCACCTGGTTGGCCTTGCGACTTTCCCAGGCCTTGGGGCCACTGCTGGCGCCGTCGCGGGAACCAGCGTTCGCACGGGGTCGGCCAGCGGCGGCTACGCCTTCACGCGAGTCATCGCCTTGCCGCTTGGCCTGGCCTGGTCGCGCGCCCTGGAAAGGTCTGCCACCTTGGCCCGGTCGGGGGGCATTGCTGGGGCCGCCGCTCTTGAACGGGCGTTTGGCGGGGCCGGACGCGGAACGCTTGGACGGGTCAAATGCGGGTCGCTCGCGCTGCTCGCTCCGATCTGCATTGCCGCCCGAGGCAGCGCTCGAATCGCGCTTGCGGTCGAACGAAGGACGCCGATCGTTGCTCCCGTACGAACGGGTGCTCCCCTGCGGATTCGGGCGTCGATCCGATTGGCGCGGGGCCGATTGGCGCGGGGAGTGAGACTCGTTGGCGGAATTGGGTCGGCCACCGAGCCGTTCGTCCCAAGGCTCGAGTTCGGAGCGGTCATCCACGATAGGCTCGGCGGGTTGTGGCGAGGGAGCCACCTTGTACACCGGCGCAGGTGACAGTTCGCGCAACGCAGCCGCGTCGGGCGTGATGAACGGCTCATCGATACCAACCTGGCGCATCATGCGCCGGGCATCCCTGGCTTGCTCGGGCAACACCAGGCTGAGTACCACGCCACCCTGGCCTGCACGCGCGGTGCGGCCGGACCGGTGGACGTACGTCTTGTGGTCGTCTGGCGGGTCGAAATGGACAACCGACGCGACGTTGTCGACGTGGATACCACGGGCGGCGACGTCACTGGCGACAAGCGCCTGCATCTTGCCTTTGGAGAATTCAGCGAGCGCACGCATGCGCTGGTTCTGGCTGCGACCGCCATGGATCGCGCCAGCCTTGATCCCCACAGATTCGAGGTGCTTCGCAAGCCTGTCGGATCCATGCCGCGTGCGACAGAAGACGATTGCGGGCCAAACGGCGTTGACCGCGTCAGCGATGATGTCGTTGCGATTGGCGCGGTTGACCTTCCAGAACACGTGAGAGGCTGACGTGATGTCAGGCGTTTCCTCACCGATCTCATGCCGTACGGCGTCGGTTTGATAGTCACGTGTGAGCTTGGCGACATCGCCATCAAGGGTTGCTGAGTACAGCATCGTCTGCCGATCCTCGGCGGTTTGATCCAGCAGGCGACGTACGGAGGGCATGAAACCCATGTCGGCCATGCGGTCGGCCTCGTCGATGACCACGAGATCAACGTCGTCGAGTTTCAAGGCCTTCTGGGTGATCAGGTCTTCCAGACGCCCAGGGCAGGCAACGAGGATGTCGACGCCTTGGCGGAGTGCGTTGTACTGCGGGCCATATCCGACACCGCCATAGACCGCGCTGATCCGGACCGACCCTGCGAAGGTGCGCATCTCAGTGGTGATCTGCTCCGCAAGTTCCCGCGTGGGAGCGAGCACCAACGCACGGGGGCGCCGGGGCTCTGCACGGCCAACGTTGACTACGAGGGGGATACCGAAGGCTAGAGTCTTGCCAGAGCCGGTGGGGGCGCGCCCACACACATCTCGTCCTGCGAGCGCATCGGCGATGGTTGCTGTTTGAATCTCGAAGGGGTCGGTGATGCCTCGTCGGTCGAGGGCTTTTACGATCTTCTCAGGGACGCCCAACTGGGCAAAGGTAAGAGACAATGGAACTCCTTGTCCGCGTTTCAACGCGGAATGGCAGAATGATGGGTTCACGGGGCCTCACACGCGTGCCGATAAAGGCGCGTAACTTCGCGTGTCAAACGAGGCGAAAGATATGTCGGGCTGGTTCACGATGACTGGAGGAACCAAACACCCGTCAGCGAACCCACCGGCTAGGAAGCCCTGCCGGAGCGTGTACTAGTATAGCACTACGATTTTCGACGTGCGTGGATTGCCGGCACAATCAGGCGTGGAAATCTCACCGCCAAACGAGTTCAGGCCTGTCGGAGAGCGCGCGATTCGCCGAAGACGGGGGGAATGCGTCATAATAGAGAAGCGCCGGGCTCTATCGTCCACGTGCGCCACCATTGGATCCCAACATGCTATTTTCTGAAAACGTCACCAAATCATTCGGTGGCTTCGACCTCTTCAAAGGGGTTTCGTTCAACGTCGCGGACGGTGAGCGCGTAGCCCTCGCTGGGCCCAACGGGGCAGGCAAGACCACGCTGCTCCGTATGCTTGCGGGCGAAGACCTGCCCAGTTCGGGCACTGCGGGTCACCGCAACGGGTCACTTGGCTACTTGAAACAGGAATCCGGTTTCGACCCGGAAAATACGTTGGAGCAAGAGATGTGGGTGGCTTTTCCCGAGGCCCTCGCGATCTCGCGTCGCCTCGCCGAGATCGAGGTGGCTCTGCTCACAGCCGGCGATGAGTCGACCAAGCTCGTCACCGAATCGCTGGAACTCTACGAACGATTCGCCGTGTTGGACGGCCACATGATCGAGTCTCGCGTGGCGAGGGTTTTGAGTGGGCTAGGGTTCAAGACCGCCGACCGCACGAAAGCCTGCGGCGATTTCAGCGGTGGTTGGCGCATGCGGATATCGCTGGCCAAAGTGCTCGTGCGACGCCCCGACCACATGCTGCTGGACGAGCCGACGAACCACCTCGATATGAAAGCGCGCGACTGGCTCGCCCGCGAGTTGCAGGACTACCAAGGAACGCTGGCCCTTGTCACCCACGATGCCGCCTTCCTGGACAAGGTAGCCGAGCGCGTGCTTGAGGTCGGGGAATCAGGCGTCACCTCGTACACCGGCAACTACACAAAGTATCTACGCGAAAAAGAAAAGCGAGCCTTGCAGCAAGACCAAGCTGCCGCCCGTCAGGAACGCGAAGTCGCGTCGCAGGAAGAGTTCATCAACCGCTTCCGGGCGAAGGCCACAAAAGCGACCCAGGTGAAGAGCCGGGAGAAGGCCCTCGCGAAGGTCGTGCGCATCGCCCGCCCCAAGAACGAGACTGCTGCGAAGTTCAGCATCAAGTCCCATGGGCGGGTCGAGCAGAAGGTGTTGACGATGGACTCGATCTCGCTCGCCTTTGACGACGAGATCGTACTGATGGATGCGACGCTGGTGGTGGAGCGCGGCCAAAAGGTAGTTCTCGTGGGGCCTAACGGCAGCGGCAAGTCCACCCTACTCCGTATCGCGATGGGCCAAGTACCTGCATCCGATGGTGAAGTGCTATGGGCCGAGCGCGCGCGCCCCGGCTACTACGAGCAACACCAAGATGAGGCGCTAGATCCAGAGCTAACGGTGTTGCAAGAGGTTCAGGCTGCGGCGGAGGGCGCCACCGAACAACGCGTTCGGACGGTACTGGGTGAGTTCATGTTCAGGGGCGACGACGTCTTCAAGCAGATATCCGTGCTATCGGGTGGCGAACGCAGCCGGGTGGCATTGGCAAAATTCTTGATCCAGCAGACGAACGTCCTGCTGCTCGATGAGCCGACCAATCACTTGGACAAAGCAACGCGCGCAAGCCTCGTGAACGCACTCGATAAGTACGATGGCACGATCATCTGTGCGACGCACGACAAGGACATCCTGGACACCATCGCAACGCATGTCTACGAGATGCAGAACGGCGCCTGCGTCAACACGCGGATCGTCGAGGCTCCCCTGCCCGACAAAGAGCAACCCAAGCAGCGCAAGGGCAAGAAGAAGTAGCGCTTTCATCGCTGGCCAACGGGGCAGTCAATAGCCTTCCTCGCATCCCTAACCAGGTCGGTCGCACACGCCTGAACCCCTGAGTCAAAGTGCCAAAACCGGCCCATCGTCGCTGCGTAGGTTCCAAAGACTGAACGTACGAGTGTTTCGCTCCTAACGGTCGTTGTCTACCCCTAGAACATGACCTATAGTGAACGCTCGGGGATTGGGCTCAAGGGAACAAACATGGATCTCGTTTACTACCGATTACTCGCCACAGGCGTGGCGATGCGATTACCGCCGGTACGCAGGCTGGTGGCGGCGGCACGTTATCGGTTCCGAGGACGAACTGTGGGGCACGCGGCCTCAGCCCGGTACTGCTATTCCGTGTGGCTCCGTCATCTCGTGAACGCCAATGCCGTTGGCCTGCAGAACGTGCCGGAAACCGTCGCGGAGCTAGGGCCTGGAGACTCACTCGGCGTGGGGATCGCAGCGTTGCTCAGCGGGGTTCACACCTACTACGCGCTAGACGTAGTGACCTACGAAGGCGTTGAGCAAAACCTCGCTCTCCTGGAGGAGATCGCTGAGCTATTCCGCGCCAGGGCACCTATCCCCAACGACGACGATTTCGCGAGCCTTAAGCCGGCACTCGATTCTTATGCATTCCCCGCGTTCCTGAACACGGCCAAGTTGGATGAGGCACTCTCAGGCGAGCGCATTGAGCGCATCCGTCACGCGTTGAACTGGGCGCCGGTAGACGGTGGTCCATCGATCGCCTATCAAGTGCCCTGGACCGACTTATCGGTGATTGAGCCGGGGGTCGTGGACATGGTCTTTTCGCAAGCTGTTCTTGAGCACGTCGACGATCTCCCAGAGACGTACCAGGCCATGTACGCATGGTTGAAGCCCGGTGGGATCATGTCCCACCAAATCGATTTCAAGTCCCATGGATTCGCCCGAGAATGGAACGGCCACTGGCGATACTCTGATCGTTCGTGGCGAATGCTGCACGGCGGCCGCCCCTGGACGATCAACCGTGCGCCCGTATCGGCCCATGTCACAGAAGCGGAACACGCAGGGATGGAAGTGGTGAACGAGCAACGGGTTCAACGCAGTTCAGAGATAGCGCGGAGCCAATTAGCCGACTCCTTCGCCACCTTGAGCGACGCTGACCTAGGGACCGCAGGAGTGTTCCTGCAAGCACGCAAGCCCGCGTAGGTCGGCGGCCACCTCGCGCAACCTGTCAATTTGTGCGATTGGCCGGTGCGCTGTTGGTGGACGCCATCGCGTTTGGAAGGTAAGGTTTCCCGTGAACGCTATCCTCGCGGGCGGCTAGTACCCGTTGAAGTTGATGTGCGTACCCCTTTGCAAATCGGATGACCCTTCACTTGATGCTTTTCAGTCTTATCTCTGAACAACGCCATCGCTTCCACCGGGCGATGGTACTCACGATCCTGTTGGCCACTGCTACGCTCGTCAGCGCCATCCCCACGGCCTACGCAGCTGCTGGTGACGAGACCGTTATGGGGACGTTGATCCTAACGACAACCTACGAGTCTTTAGGCGTTCGTCTTCAGTACAGCAACGACAACAACAACGACGCCACCGCGATCCTTGAGTGGAAGAAGACCGCGGACAGCACCTACCTGGCAGGCCCCGTCCTGATCAAGGACACTCGCGCAGATGTCACCCAGCTTGGCAACACCTTCACCAACCTCTACCAATTCGAGTACCGCGCCAGTTTGGTCGGGCTCGATCCCGGCACTTCCTACGATGTCCGCGTGACAGTGACGGACGGCGACGGGGTGACCGGAACCAATCCCGCGCCAGGCACGGTATCGACGTGGGCGGAAACGAGCACGATCAACGTTACTGGACGCGCCGTATGGGTTGACGATGCGAGTGGCAGCGACACCAACGATGGTCTATCTGAGGGGGCCGCTTTCAAGACGATCCAGGCAGCAGCGGATATCGTTATCCCAGGTGACACCGTTACGGTGAAAAACGGCACGTACCGCGAGCACATCCAGATAACGCGCTCGGGGTTCAGCACGAACTACATTCACTTCAAGGCACAGAATGCTCTGGGAGCAATCATCAAAGGCCCGCTTGGTTCCGACCGTACCAATCGCAACAACCGGCTGATCGTGACTGACGCTTCGTATTTGCGAATCGACGGTTTCTACTTGGACGCGATCGACACGAACAGCGGCATCACTATTTCCGAGGGCTCGAAACACGTGGTTGTTGAGAATCTCTACGTGATCAACGCGAACGGTGAGCACGCAGACAACGCGGCTGGCACCGATGCTGGCAGCGACAGCCAGAGCGCCGAAGGCTACAGCATCCGCCTCGGGGGTGACCTCACCAATCCAGGTTCAAACAACACTACGACCGTCGAAAGCATCACCGTTCAAGACAACGAAATCGTCGTAACGGAGCGCGAAGTGCTCGAGCACGGTGGCATCGAGTCCGCAACCATCAATCTCGGTAACCACGTCATTCGACGGAACAAAATCAGCTTCACCTTTTCAACGCCTGCCACTGGTCAGCAACATGGTGAAGACTGTATCCACCACCAGGAGAACTCCCAGAACGACGCTGGTTTCAACGAGACCGACATCTACGACAACATCTGTATCAATTCGACCGATGATGGAATCGAACTAGACGCAGCAGACGTCAACCTGCGGGTCTGGGGGAACACCGTCTATGGGCAGAACCTCGGCACCAGCCTTGCGGCCGTAGGCGTAGGCCCTGCATATGTGTTCCGAAACGTCTACTACGCGCCGCAGTTCGCGTGGACTAGTTGTGTAGGGATCAAGACTGGCGAGAACAGCACGGGATTCGCATTCCTCTACCACAACACATTCCAGCTCGACTGCCCGAGCTCGTTTGGTTGGGTGAACTCCGGCAACGACCGAACTGCTGAGAACCAGGTATTCAGGAACAACATCCTCTACGTGAACGGGCGAGTGTTGGATGCTCGGATCGACGGGACTGGCGAATGGCAACTCGACTCTGATTACAATTTGTTTTACGACGCCAATGGCGCTGATTTTGCGAAACTCGACGATATCCAATACAACAGTTTGGCCGCCGTACAAGCAATCGCATCGGGCAAGTGGGCCGACGCGGAAACGAACAGCATAGAGGGGCTGCCCACGTTC
>ERZ890510.64-NODE-64-length-82917-cov-8.966535_pt1 | contig 82917 bp, 74 predicted proteins | sample MGYA00521265_ERZ890510 | MGnify/ENA primary metagenome ERZ890510 (study PRJEB32303, sample SAMEA104408624) | aquatic metagenome | biome: Brackish water; feature: Chemocline; material: water | place: Baltic Sea | collected 2014-10-26T21:54:00 | depth 110 m ... | reverse complement strand
AATTAGTAAATCAACGATACGAGGACCACAGAAGCCGCCCTGGCAGCGACCCATCGTCGCCCGTGAGCGGTATTTGATGGCATTGAGTGATGTAGCACCAAGTTTGTTGTTGATTGAGTCGACTATTTCGGCTTTTGTGACCATTTCACATCGGCAGACAACCTCGCCGTAGCTGGGGTCTTCAGCGATCAGGTTGTCGACTACAGCTAAAGTTTTCTCGCGAGTTCTGTGAACAGACGACCATGTATTTTGGAAACCAGAATTTGAAGTCGCAGGAATACGTTCTCGAACCCAGTTGGAGACGTGTTCGGCGATTGCTGGAGATGCCGTTAGACCAGGTGATTCAATTCCGACTAACTGCATGACTCCGGGGGCTTCGGGCACTTCTTCGATTACAAAGTCGCCGAATCCTCCCACTTTGGATGGAACCAATTTCGGTCGCATTCCCGAGTAGGCAGTAATCACAGCACGAGGGGTTAGACCAGGCAAGAATTCTCCAGCTTCTCGCAATAGCTGACGGCGAATCTTTGCGGTCGTTCGAACGTCATCACCGTCGTCTGTGTAGTCAGCAGATGGACCGAGGAGAATGTTGCCATCGGTCGTTGGCGTTATATGGATTCCGAGACCAGCGCCGCCTTTTGGCGGGACCGGGTAGACCATGCTGTTGATGAGATTACCGACTCGCTTGTCGAGAATTATGTACTCACCTCGGCAGGGCCATATTCGCCAACGATGCACATTGACCATTCTGGCGATTTTGTCGGAATTCAGACCCGCTGAGTTGATGATTAGTCCAGCACTGACAGTTTCGTTTGGCGTCTCGATTTCAAATGCGCCCTCGGTACCAGTGATCGACGTGACGGGAGAATTTAGCTTAATTTCAACACCAGCAGCAGCAGCCGATTCAGCTAGAGCGATGGTCAGTGAGTAAGGACAAGCGATTGCAGCAGTTGGGACGTTGAGTGCACCTGCACCTTCGATATTTGGTTCCATTTTTTTGAGCGTTGCTCGATCGATTATTTCGAGGTCTGGAACGCCGTTTGCATCACCCTTTGCCTTGAGCCCTGCAAGATCAGGAACTTCAGCCTCGGTGAGTGCAACGATTACCTTGCCGACGCGTTTGAACGGGACATCGAGGTCGGCACAGTATTGTTCGAACATTTTGGCGCCAGCGACGTTGTATTTCGCCTTTACGGAACCGTATGGAACGTTTATTCCCGTATGAACGACGCCACTGTTCTTGCCGCTCGTACCGCGGGCAACGTCGGCTGCTCGTTCGAGTACAGTTACCTTGAGGTTGTAGCGGCTCAACTCACGCGCTATTGCACTTCCGACTACTCCACCACCGATGATCGCTACATCATATTTCTCAGACATAGAGTCTCCACCATTCCGTCGTTGTGTGTTGTGGTTCGATCTCATCAAATCACAATGACCACACGGTGTGGGATTGCTGCGGGACAGCCCAGCTCACCGCTGAAATCCCCCCAGACGGAACAAGGGTATGAGGGGGTTCATCAAAACTTTAGCGCGCACTAAATGCGCGAAAGGTCAAAAAATCTGAGCATCTCGTGAGGATGGGCAGTGATTTAGCTCAATGCTTGAACTCCCAGTTCTCTATCCGTGAGGAAGGATTTAGCTGGAGAGCAGATTTTCATTGATTTTCAGGTGGTCCGGGTAACGGAAGAAGTGCTGAGACTTGAGTCCTGATTTCTGGCAGAACCGATTAAGGTTGGCTTAATTGAAATTCATTGACACAGGCTATTTATTACATGTAATATCATTCATGTATTTAGTTACATGATAATTCAGACATGGGTAACGTTCTTGGCTCAAACAACGACAACGTGGACTTTCCTGACCAACCATTCGCATGTGTTGCTTGCGATATGGAAAACGCCCGGCGTGAAGGTTCGCGAGATTTCTCAGCTTGTCGGTGTGACTGAAAGAGCGGTTCTCCGAATTATTCGTGAGTTGGTAGATGCCGGATACGTCAGCATCGAGAAAGCCGGAAGAGAAAACCGATACGTAGTCGCACAGGGAATTCCTCTACGTCATCCTCTTGAACAGCACCGCACCGTTAGTGAACTTTTAGAGATGCTCTCGAATGACGAAGTCAATGCGTCCACGTAAAAGCAGACTCGATATTGTCGAAAGTCACGAACTAATTTCGAAGGGTCGCCAAGCCCTGATGTCATGCGTCTCTCCGGAGTTCATTGCCCTAGAGACCGTCACAGGATTCCTGATTGTCCGGAATGCACCCCGAATGCGTTCGGCTGAATCCGCCAGTAGACCTTTCTAGTTGCCGATGTAGCGACCTGATTGCTGTTCTTAGTCAGTCAGGTCAGTTTTTACCTACTAGTTATCACATTCGATCAAAAGCCGTTTAGTGCTTGGTTGAGTACGGGGATTCGTGTTTTGGATATTCCTATTTCGTTTTGGATCTTTTTCAATGTTTTCCTTATTGGAATGTTGGCACTGGATCTCGGTCTATTTCATAGGAAAGCAAAAGTAATAGCTCCTCGTGAAGCATTGATGTGGAGCGGTATCTGGTTTTCCATATCGATGGCGTTCGGCGGTCTGGTATTCGCATGGCATGGGACGCAGGCAGGTACTGAATTCCTGACCGGTTATATGATCGAATGGTCGCTATCTATCGATAACGTCTTCGTGTTCGCATTGATTTTCAGCTTCTTCAAAGTCCCCGCTGAGTATCAGTACAGGGTTCTTTTCTGGGGTGTTGTTAGCGCCCTGATTATGCGTGGAGTTCTGATCGCTACCGGTGCTGCACTACTTGCTAGCTTCAGCTGGATCATCTTCATCTTCGGCGGATTTCTTATCTTCAGTGGCATTCGTATTGCACTTCACGATGATTCAAAGGCCGACCCGAGCCGGAACCCAGTTGTTCGGATATTCAAGCGGTTCGTTCCGACTTCAGATGACTACGACGGCCAAAAATTCTTCACGCGTAAGAACGGCAAATTGCTGGCGACTCCTTTGCTAACTGTGTTGGTGGCAGTTGAGGCTACAGACTTGGTGTTCGCTGTGGATTCGATACCTGCGATTTTCGCGGTAACGGATGAACCATTCATAGTCTTTACCGCAAATGCACTGGCGATTCTGGGTCTGAGGTCTTTGTATTTCGCGTTGTCGGGAATCATGCACAAGTTCGTATATTTGAAATTTGGGCTTGCCATCGTGCTTGTATTTGTTGGTGCCAAGATGTTGATGAAAGACATCTATCACATGCCCGGGCTTGTCTCATTGGGGGTCGTCATATCGGTACTCGCCGTGGCAGCCGCAGCGTCCCTGATAGCCACCAGGATGAACGGGGTACCTGAAGTCGAGGGAGCCGAAGGGATGCCACCGGACCAAAATCTCTCACACGTTTCTGATAGTTCGCTTGAAGGAGGCAAGTCGTGAGGATGACAGCTTGCCACCACAAGATGAGCGCTTCAGTTCTGGGCGGTGGTCGAAGCCTTTTTCACGTTGGGATCCAAATGAAAGAGCCAAATTGGTAAAGTCGATATCAATACCAGTTCAACGCGATGTCACGATCGATACATTCCTCAGTAGAGTGCTGCACAAATTCAGGATTAACGCACCAGCAACTATGTTTGTTGCTGTTAGTGGGTATTTGCTGATTGCTATAGGACTGAAAGGTGGAGCGGCACTTACCACCACCACAGCTGGCGAGGCGGCACTAGCTGTTGGGTTGGCCATAGCGGTGTCGGCAATCACACCGTTCTTGGTCTTTCCAGTGCTTGAGCGTTGGATCGGCCTCAATCGTGTGAATGCAGCCGCAGTTGCGGCTCATTATGGCTCGGTATCGATTGTCACTTTTACGATAGCGATTACGTTCCTGGAACGTATGGGCCATTCGATTCCCCCTTACGCTATCGCTATGGCTGCAGCGATGGAGTTACCAGCAATCCTGACTGCGATCACACTATCGGGCAAAAGACGCGGTGCTAACAGTTTGCTTCGTACCTGCATTGAGGTTCTGACTGGTCGCCCGAGTGTCTTACTTCTCGGTGGTCTTGTTGTTGGATTTGCGTTCAGTGGATCGCAATTTGTGAGCATGTTCATTGTTCCATTCGGCTGGGTTCTGTTGGCGTTTCTTGTTCTCATGGGGTTCAAGGTGGTCACTCGACTGGGTGATCTCAAGAACAATGGGATTCGACTCACCATATTTGCAGTGTTTACACCGTTGATTCTGGGTGTCGTGGCGACGTCAATTGGATATATGACAGGACTTGGGGTCAGCGCTGCAGTTGTTCTCGGGACTCTTGCAGCGAGCGCCTCCTACATCGCGGCGCCGGCAGCGGTTGCCAAAGCAATCCCTGAGGCGAGTCCTGCAATTTACCTTGCCCCTCCGCTAATCGTGACGTTTCCGTTCAATGTGCTGTTGGGAATTTTCATTTACTACCGAGTCGCCATGTTGCTTACAGGCACTGTCTCAGAATGATGAAAAGTACAGCTAATTCGAATGATCGTTCGATGAAATCAGAGAGTTTAGATGTGATGAACTCTGCCCGAGTGGGGCGTATACGAGTTGGAGACATGCATTCCAAGAGCACACACGCGATTCAGATGTTTGGTGAGCCCCATTTCAAAACGTCGGTGACCGAAATGGAACGTTTGTATTGAGTCTTACTCTATTCATTGCAGTAATAGTCTTGATTGGCACAGTGCCCATCGCTCCGCTCACGGTTAGGTATTTCGGAGACCGTGCTCCATATTTACTCGGACTGGTGCCTGCGGCCATCGCAGTAGTTCTGGCATTGGCATGGCAGGATGTGAGTGCGGGGGAGACGTTCGGCTATTCACTTGCGTGGATACCGGGGCTGGACATTGCCGCAAGTTGGTATCTCGACGGTCTGACGTTGACGTTCGCACTATTGGTACTGGGCATGGGGGTGTTGGTACTAATTTATTCACGCGCCTATATGGCCGGCGAAAAGGATAACGGCAAGTTTTACGCGTTCCTGTTCCTTTTTATGGCTTCGATGCTGGGACTTGCCCTTTCAGACAACATCATCACGATGTTCATTTTTTGGGAACTCACGAGTATCAGTTCCTACCTACTGATCGGTCACAAAAACACTTATGAGTCGTCGCGAGATTCTGCCCTACAGGCATTGATTGTCACGGGAGCCGGTGGTCTGGCATTGCTCGCCGGACTTGTTGCGCTTGCCATTGCTGCGGGTACTTGGGAGATAAGCGAAATACTGCAACGGGTTGAGGTTATATATGAAAGCCCTCTCGCTATTCCAGCCCTAATTTTGATTGCGGTCGGGGCATTCACAAAATCTGCACAGGCACCATTCCATTTCTGGCTGCCTAACGCAATGTCGGCACCGACCCCAGTTAGCGCTTACCTACATTCAGCGACCATGGTCAAAGCCGGTATATTCTTGCTGGCTCGTTTACATCCAGCACTAAATGAGCTCTGGTTGTGGACACCGCTGCTTACTACCGTAGGCGGGGTGACGATGCTCGGTGCGGCATGGCAGGCGACGCGAGAGAAAGACCTCAAAAGAATTCTGGCTTATTCGACCGTGAGTTCGCTAGGCACGATGGTTTTCTTGCTTGGACTTGGTCATGATTCGGCTGTCAAAGCTGCGGTCACACTAATGCTGGCGCATGCGTTCTACAAAGGCGCTCTGTTCATGATTGCTGGCGGGTTGGACAGACAGACCGGGACAAGGGATATTTCTAGGCTAGGCGGTTTGCGAAGGGCGATGCCTTTCACTGCAGCAACCGCTGCACTTGCCGCAGTTTCAATGGCAGGACTGCCTCCTTTTTTCGGTTATTTGGGCAAGGAGACATTCTTCGCAGCGACGTTAAGTGCGGGTAGTCTCGTAGTACTACTTTCTCTCGCCGCTGTGGTTGTTTCGGTACTTCACTTTGTGGTGGTAGGGTTGGTGATATTCCGACCATTTACAGGTTCCTCCACATACGAGGCGAAAGCACCAACCGACGGGCCGTTTACCTTGTGGGGTCCACCAATGCTGCTTGCTTTGTTGGGACTAGGAGTCGGTATCGCTTCTCCGTGGATAGGGTCACAGACAGTAGGGCCCGCTGTGAACGCAATCGCCGGTGCAACGGTTAAATCAAAACTCGAACTATGGCCAGGATTTGGCATGGTCCTGCTTTTAAGTTCGCTGACGTTCGGGCTTGGAGCGATTGCATACAAGCTGCAACCTAATTTCCACCGAGTACATCTGGGTTGGAGATTTGGCGGGGACAGTGTTTTCAACTGGATTATTAGGTCGTTTTTACGAGTCGCAGTCAGACTCACAATGTTGATTCAAAACGGCCAACTGTCACGCTATATTTCGATTGTCGTGTTGTTCGGAACCGTTCTGATATTTTCCGCAATGTTCACTGGTGCAGCATTTAGATGGCCGGGTGAGACGATCGTTATTCGTTTTCACGAAGTCGTGATAGCAGGCAGTGTGTTGGTCGCATCGGTCATGGCTGCGTTAACCAACTCCAGATTACGGGCGGTAGCTGCCCTAGGAGCTTCCGGGTTCGGCATCTCAACATTGTTCGTGTTCTATGGCGCTCCGGATCTTGGAATGACTCAGATTCTCGTCGAAACTCTGACCGTGATTTTACTGGTTTCTGTTTTCCGCTTCTTACCGACGACAGGAACGGAAACCTCCAATCGCGTCCATTGGCGTGATGCCATGGTGGCGTTGGCTGGTGGAGCCGCTATATCGGTTATAGCCCTGAGTGCGGTTGCAACGAAGCCGGTCGATTCGATAACGGAATTCTTCAGGGCAAACAGCAAATCCGAGGCAAACGGCTTGAACGTTGTGAACACGATTTTGGTCGATTTTCGGGCTCTTGACACGTTCGGTGAAATTGCCGTTCTTGCGGCGGCAGCAATCGGAGTTATTGCTCTACTGCGTCTGAAACCGTCGAAGAAAGGCCCGCAATGAATTCGATCATGTTGATGACCACAGCGAGGTTGCTCATCCCGCTGCTTTTGCTGTTCGCAGTATTCCTGCTAGCGCGTGGTCACGATGCGCCCGGTGGTGGCTTCATTGCAGGGTTGGTCGTGGCAACAGCCATTGCGTTGCATGCTCTCGCTTTCGACATCAAGTCTGCGAGGGCACTTGTGCGGGTACATCCGAGAATATTGGTCGGGACGGGTCTTTTGATTTCTTTGGTGAGTGCATTACCGGGCTACGTCGCTGGCAGTCCTCTCATGACAGGTGTTTGGGTCGAGCTCAGCATCGGAAGTGGTGGAGTCAAACTTGGCACTCCTTTACTTTTTGATCTAGGTGTCTTTCTTGTTGTGACCGGAATGGTGATGATCTCGATCCTTTGGCTTGCAGAAGAAGAAGGAGCCTGAATTGGAGATCATTCTCATATTGCTGGCGGGGGGCATGTTTTCTGCAGGTTTCTATTTGTTACTTCAGAAACGGCTTGCCCAGTTGATAGTCGGTCTTGGCCTGCTGACAAATGCTACGAATCTGTTGATCTTTACGGTTGCCGGGCTCTCACGTGACGGGGTGCCTCTTATCGAAGTGGGGGCTTCTACGCTGCCGGAGAGTGCTTCAGATCCCACTCCACAAGCGCTTGTACTTACGGCGATTGTGATCGGGTTCGGGGTGCTCGCGTTCTTTATCACGCTCGCCTATCGAGCCTACCGAGAAGTTGGATCGGACAACCTAGACGATATGACCTCTACGGACTTACTCATTGCAGACGGCGGGACTGTTGCTCGGCGTGACATCACGCCTAAACCAGTACGAGAAGGTTATCCAGAAACGAACGTTGGATTATGAACCTTCTACTGTTGGCGCCACTGTTAGGACCGATGTTGGCAGCGATAGCTGCGCTGCTGTTCCAACGAAATCGGTCTCTTCAAAAAGCAACCGGGCTTGCAGGTCCGTTAGTAATTCTTTCGGCAGGTGTGGCGCTTCTGGTAGCTGTAGAACGTCACGGAATCCAAGTTACGAGCCTAGGTGACTGGCCTGCGCCATTCGGCATCGTAATGGTGGCCGATCTCTTCAGTTCCATAATGCTGGTACTGACGGGGATAGTGTCGCTCGCTGCTGTAATTTTCTCTTTCACGACCGTGCGTGCCGGACGTAGAAGGTTTGGCTATTACCCGTTAGTGAACCTAATGCTTGTCGGCGTTAGTGGAGCACTTCTGACAGGTGATGTGTTCAATCTTTTCGTCTGGTTTGAACTGATGCTCATATCTTCGTTTGTGTTGATGGCACTCGGTGGTCATCAGCGAAGGCTCGAGGGTGCGGTCAAATATGTCTCTATAAACCTCCTCTCGTCGGCATTTTTCCTGATGGGTGTGGGGCTGCTCTATTCAGTAACTGGCACTCTGAATATGGCTGACCTCGCAATAAAGATCAAGGAAGTCGACAACCCTGGAGTGGTTACGGCGATTGCGATGCTATTCCTTGTTTCATTCGGTATTAAGTCTGCTGCGTTCCCGCTCTTCTTCTGGTTGCCTGCGTCGTACCACACGCCATCAGTCGACGTGACAGCACTGTTCTCCGGGCTACTCACAAAGGTGGGAATGTACGCACTGATACGACTCTTCACACTTGTTTTCGTGAACGATACGGGTTTTACACACACGCTCATCATGGTGTTGGCTGCCTTCACGATGGTCGTCGGCGTACTTGGCGCAGTCGCTCAATATGACTTTCGGAGATTGCTCTCGTTCCACATTGTGAGCCAGATCGGATACGTGCTCATGGGACTTGCCATTTTCACGCCAGCTGCACTCGCCGGAGCAATCATGTTCTTGGCTCACAACATACTCGTAAAGACTTCTCTTTTCTTCGTAGGTGGAATTTTGCTCCGAGTAACTGGAACCGAGTCACTAACCAAAATGGGCGGTATGTACCGAAGTAAACCTGTTCTGGCGTTGCTGTTCGCCATCCCTGCTCTTTCGCTAGCCGGACTACCACCATCATCGGGATTTGTTAGCAAGCTGGCGTTGGTCCGTGCTGGTTTTCACGCAGAAGCATATGTCATCATCGGAATCTCACTGGTTGTGAGCCTGATGACAATGTATTCGATGACAAAGATTTGGAACGCAGTTTTCTGGAAGCCGGCACCGATTCTCCAAAAAACAGATGCCGGAAGAAGGCTTCCTATGATTAGTACTCGTGAACGTGTGATGCTGTACGCACCGGCAGTATTTCTCATCACACTCAGCGTGTTAATGGGTCTTGTCGCACAACCAGTATTCGAGTTAACGACGCGCGCTGCCGAATCGTTGATTGATCCATCTGTATACATCGAGAAAGTATTGGGTACACGATCATGAACGGACTCCTCGTAAACCTCGTTCTGACATTCGCGTGGATTATGGTGACCGGTGTGTTCAGTTTCGAGAACTTCCTTGTGGGGTTTGTTCTCGGTTACGGCATATTGGCCATGACGCAAGGCGTTTCGGGTAAGCCAAAATACGCGCGCAAACTGATACAGGCTGCGTCGTTGATCTTCTTTTTCGCTTATGAACTTACCCTCGCCAATTTTCGTGTCGTCATACATCTTCTTCCCGGAACCAAATTACGTCCGGCGATAATCGCTGTACCGCTGAGTGCGAGGACTGACTTCGAGATTACAGCGTTGGCGAATCTGATAACTCTGACCCCGGGTTCCACCTCGATCGAGGTCTCTGAAGACCGGATGACGTTGTATGTGCACTTGGTTGATATCGGGGATGCCGATGTGGAAGATGTTAGAACCGAACTAAAACGCGGATTCGAGCGACGTCTATTGGATGTGACCAGATGAGTGGCAATTCTGATTTCCTGAGCATTTCTATCGACATCGCGTATGTTTTGCTTTCTCTCGCCGGTGTCGCAACTATGTGGCGATTGGTTCGCGGGCCCACTCTTCACGATCGCATCGTTGCCCTTGACGTTCTTTCTGCGATAGTCGTTGGACTAATTGGTGTCATAGCCATTGAAGCGGGAGAGAGTGCATTAGTTGATGTGAGTTTGATCGTTGCGCTGGTGACATTCCTTGGGACGGTAGCCTTTTCGATTTTCCTGGAGGTTCAGAAACGACATGACTGATATTTTTGCCGGCATATTTATACTCATTGGCGCTCTATTTCTACTGCTTGCGGGGCTGAGTCTTATCAGGTTCCCTGATCTGCTAACACGGCTTTCGGCTTCGACCAAGGCAGTGGCATTTGGAGCAGGAATAGTGTTCGTTGCCGTCGCCGTGTATTTCCGTGATGTTGGGACAGATACACGCGCTGTAACGGGGATTTTATTCTTCGCGATTAACGCCCCAATCGCTGCGACGGTCATTGCAAAAAGTGCGATTAGGGCAGGTGTCCCTATCTGGCCAGGAACCGTGATCGACTCACCAAAATACGAGGAAGTTATTGATCGCAAAGACGACGACGAAGCGGCTACGTGAGGGTTCACTGCGAATCGGTCGAACATGCCTGCTTACATTGAAAGCATCGCCAGCCAGTTTCCGGTGTACGGCAACTGGGCTGGGTGACACAGTCACGTTTTCTGAGAGATCGTGTGGAGCGAGCTGATTCGTCGGCCCGTTCTTCTATTCATTAGTAGATCAGATTGACAACAGTTTCACCAAGTCGGGGTACTTCCCTACCTTACCGACCATGAGGGGTGTTTTGCCATCGATGTCGGCTTGCTTGGGATCGGCGCCTGCTGCTAGCAGTAGCTTCACAGCGTTTGCCTGGCCGCTGCGCATGGCGATGTTGAGCGGGATGCGACCGCTTGCTGTCGGACGGTTTGGGTCGGCTCCCAATTCGAGAAGAAGTACGATAATTTCCGAACGCTCGCGGACCAAAGCCCAATGAAGTCCAGTCCAGCCTTTGAAGTCGACTTCATCAATGTTTTTGGTTTCAGATAGCCGAGCCTTCACAGCCTCAATGGATGAGCTGTTGCATACCAAATTCGGAAGGGTCGGTTCGGATCGATCAGACGAAGGTGTCAACTCAATGCCGACCCTATCCGACTAGTGAGAGCTTGGTGTACCGACCGCCAATAAGCCATTCGGTGACATAGATATTACCGTCGCCGTCGGAAGTTATCCCGTGAGGACTGTTGAACAGTCCTTCAACCAGACGCGAAGTGCGCCGAGGTGTTCCGTTCTCGTCCGGTTCGTTCGGCCATGCGGGTTCTTCAGATACGGGGGTGTTGTCGCCGACGTAACCGACCAACTCGTCGTTAGGCCCAACAATCGTCACACGAGCATTCAGTTCACCAACGAGTAGGTTCTCGCCATAGCTAGCGAATACGGTCGGTCGGTCGAAGTATCCCGCACCAATGGTGCGGATATAGTCGCCTTCCATGTCGAATACCTGAACACGGCCATTTGCCCTATCTGCGACCAGCAATTCGGGCGTATTTGAACGGGTATCAATCCACAGTGAGTGCGGGCAATCGAAATGCCCCGCACCTCTAGTGCCGTCTATCGAACGCAGATACTCACCGTTCGAGTTATATCGATACACAAGACTTTTGCCATAACCATCGGCTACCCAGATATCACCGTTCCCACCCAAATTCTCATCGAAAGCAATGACGCTGGTGGGAGAAAAGAGTCCACCTTGTAAACCCGAAACTGCAGGTTCGTGCAGCTCCATTTCGACGAGACCAGCCATCGACACTCGCACTACTTTGCTCTGAAGCGGATCGGGCATGTATTCGTATTCGTGGTCGGGGTTTCGCTTCCGCCCGTTATCAGCGATCCATATCGACTGAGTGAACCCGAGCGTGCTGAGTGTTAAACCATGTGCTTCGATCACCGGAATCTCGAACGATCGAACTAGCTTGCCCTCGGTCGTGAGAATTACCACTAGTGACTGGGTGGGATGAAAGGTAACAATTTGACCTTCACTCGAAAACGCCATTCCATGATGTGACCAGCCGCGAGCCACCGTTTCCGTCGAAGGTAGTTGCGCCCAATCTCCCATCCACTCGTATTCGAATTCACCAGCCGAAACACGCATTCACTCGCTCCGTTTTTCTTCCAGCCGACCGCAAAACGTTGAGACATTTCCTGCCATTATCAGGGAGTGATCAGGTTGTTTTTACTTCGTTAAAGTGAGACTTGCTCAACTCTTCTTGAATCTCGAATATCGACCCTTTGTCAGCGGGCTTTGGCTCGGCAATTCGTACGGGTGCGCCATTGAAACGAGGCACGTTAGGCCCGACACCTCGAAGCATGTCCGACTGCCATTTATCCCAATCACCGTAGCCAGTTAGCGGGAATGCATCGGCTGCCGAATAGCCCATCAAAAGCAGCCTTCGGGAGTTCGCCGACAGGTTTGGCTCCGATCCATGAAGTGCTCGAACATGGTGAAGCGATACATCGCCTTCATTCATCAACACTTGCCCAGCTTTGTCCATGTCAACGTCGGTCATCTGGACAGCACCGACAAACACGCCGTTTTCGTGATGGTCGTAAGCCGGGCCTTTGTGGGAACCGGCCATAACCATCAGGCAGCCGTTTTCGACTGTCATTGCGTCGATGGCAACTCCGACTTCAAGAATGTCATCGTTGCTCGCTGGATAGAAGCCCCAGTCGGTGTGCCATTCAACCTGAGCACCACCATGTGGGGCTTTGTTGTTGAGCTTGGTGTGGTGGTGGCGAATATCTGGACCGATCAGTTGCTCAATGATGTCGAGCAATTTGGGATTTCGCATCGCCCTGTTGTATGCATCGTGATGCAAGTGAGGGTTCTTGATCCGACGAAGCTTGGGAGTCTTTGGCGAGTGGCCAGCTTTGATATCTACATCGAAAACGTTGGTGTGATCCGAGACCGCACTCGACTTTTCAACGAACTGGTCAGTCACCTCTTGCAGTTCACGAACTTCTGCTGGCGTGTAGACCTCTCTAACAACGAGATAGCCATCTCGGTTGTACGTATCGATCTGATCCTGAGTCAGTATTTTCGCCATGCTTTTCCTCATATATATCTACGAAAACTAGAGTTGGCGAAAGTTTAGGCGCGCTGGAGTTGAGGGGCAAGACACAAGAAACGTTCTTCCTGCACGATGCGACCAAATCCGCTCGCAATGCTCTTATTGAAGAGTATCAATTAACGGCACTTAATCGTCTTGGCCGCGCTTTGCCCAATTGGCGTTCTCGAACATGTTCAAACCGGGGTCAGCTATCACACCGTCTGCCGTGTAGTTCGGCGGGTTCGCCTTTATGAAGTCTTCGTCTATCTCGATGCCCCATCCCGGCTTGTCGGGTACAGGGAAGTAGCCATCGACGACCTCTGGGTAGCCGGTTCCTGCCTTCTTCACATGCGGATCGGCGAAGTCGTTGAAGTGTTCAAGAATCTTGGCGTTACGCAGAGTGAGACACAGGTGTAGCGCAGCCATTGTCGATACGATTCCACCAACGTTGTGCGGTGCAACCATGATCGAGTAGCTTTCGGCTGTTGAGGCAATCTTCTTAGTCTCGAATATTCCGCCGGACTGCGTGATATCTGGCTGCAAGACGTCGACCGCTTGCGAACCCCAGACCTCACGGAATTCTGGTGCACCGTAAAGCCGTTCGCCGGTGGCAATGGGCAGTGAGGTGTGCTGTCTAACCGATTGCAGGGCAGGAATGTCGCCGGGTCGTACCGGCTCTTCGATCCAGCCTATATTGTACTTTTCGATATGTCGTGCGATTTCCCGAGCCTGCACTGGCGCAAACCGGCCGTGCATTTCGATCATGATTTGTGCACGTGTCCCGGCAACGTTCGCCACTGCTTCGATCAAATCTAGCGACCGAAAGAATTCTGATCGTTCAAGTTCCATATCGCCGTTGCCGAACGGATCAAACTTCATCCCGAGGTAACCTTTGTCTACTACCTTACGAGCTGCTTCTGCGAAGCTCTCAGGGGTTCGTTCGACGGTGTACCAGCCGTTGGCATAGGCAGGGATTTTCTCTTTAACCTGACCACCAAGGAGCTTGAATACGGGCTGCCCTGTCTTCTTGCCGATGATGTCCCAAAATGCCAGTTCAACCAGTGCCAGACCGGTGTAGACAACCTCGCCGGGTTTTCCGAAATCGAGCAGCGTCATGCGGCGGTAGAGGGCTTCGATATCGAAAGGGTCGTGGCCAATGAAGTGACGTTGAGCGTCTTTGAGATATTCAACGACCGTGTGAGTCTTGCCGAGCACCCGGGCTTCACCGACCCCAATGATTCCCTCATCAGTTTCGATGATGCAGTAGGTGAGGTTGCGCCAGGGAGTGCCTAGCACCAGTGTTCGGAATCCAGTGGTCTTCATGCTTATCTCGTTGGTAGGTAAACGTTCGGCTTGAGGCGAGTGACTGGCACTCTTAAAAATTCTACGTGCTCATTCTAATGGCAATTTGACCGTCAAATAGGTTTCGGGAATGTGTTCTCTAGGCTGGCGGATTGAAATTCGATTCCGGCTGCCTGCTTCCATCAAATATGAATTGGGCGATAGCGGAAGGGCGATCACGCTCAAAGTACGCATCTTCACCCGGCATCCACTCGTTTACCCACTTCGATCGAATCTCCTCTCCGTCGCGAGAGACTCCTCGCTCGAGTCGTAATTCACGTGGACAATCGACCCAAATGGAAACATGCCAGTACCCTCGAAGATCAGGGCGTAGAGCGGTGACGCCTTCGACGATGGCAATTCCAGTTGACGGGATTTCAAACCATTCACCTAACGAATCGGTTGGCCAATCGTAACGTTGGTGCTTTGAGGTAATTCCAGCCACGAACGGTATCAGTACTCGCTCTGCGAACGTACTTAGTTCCCAATTCGAATCATCGCTCCAGTCGGCGAAATCATCTAGACGAATTACAGTCGCGCCGTCGAGGGATTCCGACAAATTCTTCGCAAGTGTCGATTTACCAGAGCCGCCAGCACCGTCAATTCCGATCAACAGAGTTGAATCGGCGGAATCAATAGCTGCAGATCGAATTGCATCGACGATATCTTCAAAAGATGAATATGAGATTGCGTGTGGGTTCTCTGACATATCGGTAACTTTATGTGCAGCGAGGTAACCGTGCCATCCAGACTCTGGTAAATTTCTGCCAGCATATTTTAAATCGCCCGCTCGGAGACAAGAATGCCTCTTCACCCACAGGTACAAGCACTAATGGATCGGCGAGCCACACTCGGTTTTCCCGATAATCGAACCATCACACCGCGGGAGGCTCGCGCAAATACGACAGCGGGGCGACTCGCTATTCCATCTGTTGCGGAGCCAGTAGGTGAAATTACCGAGCGGACCATTCCGGGCCCCGGCGGAGACATTCCGATTCGGATTTATCGACCGGCTACCGAAGGGCCTCACTCCCTGATAATGCTGTTCCACGGTGGTGGATGGGTTATCGGTGATTTTGAAATGGAAGATTCAACATCACGAGGTTTGGTGAATCGGGTAAACGCTGTGCTGATTAGCGTCGATTACCGACTGGCGCCTGAGTTCAAGTTCCCAGCAGCGCCAGAGGATTGCTATGCAGCGACCGTGTGGGCAGTTGAACATGCTGATGAACTTGGGGTCAACGCTTCAAACCTGGCAGTGGCAGGGACTTCAGCGGGTGGAAATCTGTCGGCTGCGGTTGCTCAGATGGCAAGAGACCGTGGCGGACCAAATATCAAGCATCAGGTACTGTATTGCCCGGTGATCGACCGCAGCTTTAAGCGCCCTTCGTGTGTCGCTAATGCAGAAGGTTACGGACTAACTACAGAGGGAATGATTTGGTTCTGGGATCAATACATAGGCCCTGACGGGGACGGTCATCACCCATACGCCTCGGTGATTCGAGCAAATGATCTATCGGGGCTTGCCGACGCTACGGTGATTGCGGCTGAGTACGATCCTCTGCTTGACGAAGCTGCCGATTATGCAGCCGCTCTTAAAGCGGCTGGCAACGATGTCACCTACACCGAATACAAAGGCATGATCCACGGTTTCAACGGATCGTTCGGACTGCTCGACGCCGCCGTTAAAGCTTGCGACGAGGCTTCAGCGGGCATTTTGCGCTCGTTCGCCAAATAAGACATGCGCAAACCAAAGCCTTTGCATCCTCAGGCATTAGCAGTGATGCAAAAGTACGCCTCGCTTGGCCTTCCTTCTAATACCGAGGTATCGGACCAGCAGGCTCGTATCAACGGGAATATCGGCAGAGCAGCTTTCGATCTGGAAGAAGAGCATGTAGCAAGAACCAGCGAGCGAAGTATTCAAGGCTCTGGTGGCGATCTGCCTATTCGAATTTACGAACCCAATGGAGACGGACCGCATCCCCTAGTAATGTTGTTCCACGGTGGAGGCTGGGTTGCAGGGGATTTGGATGCTGAAGACACTACTTGCCGTGGTCTTTCTTTGCGCGCGAGTGCAGTTGTTGTTTCTGTCGACTACAGACTCGCGCCCGAGACACGGTTTCCAGGTGGTCTCGAAGATTGCTACACAGCAACAGTCTGGGCTGTTGAACATGCTGCAGACCTGAACGTTGAGCCGTCGAAATTAGCGGTTGCAGGCACTTCTGCTGGAGGCAATTTGGCGGCTGTAGTAGCGTTGATGGCTCGAGATCGTGGGGGGCCAAAGATCGCCCATCAGTTGCTGTACTGCCCGATCACAGACTACGATCTCGATCGCACTTCATACATCGAATTCGGGAGTGATTACTACCTGACACGAGATACCATGGCGTGGTTTTGGGATCACTATTTTGGACCAGATGGGGATGGTTTGGATCCGTACGCATCGCCATTGCGGGCGCCAAGTCTAGCCGGGCTGCCGGATGCGACAGTGGTCACCGCCGAGTGCGATCCATTACTAGACGAGGGTTTCGACTACGCCAAAGCCCTTGAAGCGGCTGGGGTGAACACTGCGTACCGAGAATATAAAGGCATGTTTCACGGCTTCAACAATAGAATCGGAATTATTGACGCGGCGAAAGAAGCACTCGATTTCGGGGCGGAACAAATCGTTCGTTCGTTTAGCAGAGTCTAGCCATCACTGCCGCTAACGGCATTGATTAACTCATAGCAAGTGTTGATCGACTGCTCAGGTTCGTCGCCTTGGCATAGTAGGATCACGTTTCCAAATATTACGAAGTCGGCGTAGTTAGGGCTGCGATGACCACTCCACGCCGCAAGGTCAGAGGACCCACCGCTCCGCATTCGCTGACGATCCTTGTTCCCGACTGGCCAAGTAGTCGTATCTTCGTCAACGTTTGCGTCGTCACCGGAAATTTCCTTGGCTAGCTCGGTGCCAAGTGAAACGGCGTCGGCATGGCTGGCGTAGAAACGCGCTTCAATATCCAGCGGCCCTAAATCGGAGCGAATGAAGCCGTACCAAGCATCGATGCCACCGGCAGATCAGTTACGTCGTACTGCTTCGACGCCTTGATTCCAGCTATTTCTAGGTCGGCAATCGTGTACTGATTTCCGTTATCGACCACGCGTTCCAATGGCACAGAAGGTTCGCTGCTACCACATACTGTGAGAGCCAGCAGCAGCAGTAGAGTACAAAACGCCACAAACCCAGAGGGTTTGACCGACCGAACAGAAATTACTAAAGACCGCATACTGCCCAACTGCAGACCGCCAAATAGCGGTCGTTTTAATCGAACGCTATTTGCTGCCCATGTTCTTTAGTTGGGTTTCGGCGTAGTCGCCCGCATAAGGGAACTTATATCGCTTGCCCTGAAGCGCTTGAAACATCATGAATAGCCAAATGATGATCGTTGCTAGGCTGACCAATGTTGTTAGCAAACCGCCGACGAATGGAAGGAAACCAACTACGAATGATGCGATTGTTAGCGGAACAAAAATAACGATCGACTGCATAGCGTGGAATCGAACTAAGCTGTTTTCTTTCTCGATCAGCAGGAAGACGATTCCGGTGACCCAGCCAAGAATGTACGTAAGTAATCCCGCGACGTTTTGAGTTGTTCCTAGACTTGTCTCGGCATCGGTAACTTCGTTTCCAGATGAAGTGTTTTTGGAATCTTCGGGTGGGGTTGGATTCTCTTCCATGCTTTGTCTCTCTCTGCGTATTCAAAAGCCGGGAGACAATGGAAAAGTACCAGACGCCGCACGACCGCAGCCACTTTATATACACCACCAGTTCGATCGTCAACGAATTACGATGCATGCTGGCTGACTCTTTAAGTCACCCAATCAACAGAAACTGAGGAGGGGCGATCGCGATTAACGCACGACCGCCCCCCTGATTGACTGCGATATCTACGGACCAAGGAAACTAACCCTTATACTCAGAGAAAGTCATTTCCTGTTGAGTTTTCACGTCAAGCAGAACACTCTTGCCTTCATCGAAATTGATCTGGCGTGCTTTTGTTAAAGCCGCACCGATTTCAGCGGGGTCGGTGATTTTTATACCCACACCACCAAGATTTTCAGCAATTTTGGCGTAATCACCACCCATATTGCCGGCTCCGTGAGTTTCCATTGCTGTTGGCATTGCTCGGTTGTAACCGCCCATTGTTCCATTGTTCAGGAGAACAGTTGTGATGGGCGCACCAATTCGATTCGCTGTTTCCAAATCGAGACCCGACATTCCGAACGCGGCGTCGCCCATAAAGTTCATACAGAGCTTTTCGGGGTGCGCCAGCTTCGCACCGATCATCAACGGAATTCCATACCCAAGATGGGTGCTTTTGCCCCAACCTACATAGCTGTGTGGAACAGTTGCGGTGTAGAACGGCATGATTTGATCGCGAGGGTGACCAGCATCGTGAGTGACGATGGTCGTTTCGTGATCGACCGCTTTGTTGATTTCGTTAACGAGCCTGTAAGGGTTGATCGGGTCCATATCCGAATTGAGCAGATCCGCCCAATCAGCCATCCACTCTTTTTTGACTTCAGCGACGGCCTCCCGTGTTGAAGTGTTGGATTTCCGACCGTCTTCACCTATCTCTGCTTTTACCTCATCGACCAGCATGCAGAGAGTTTTCATAGCGTCACCAACCAAGCCGATATCGGTGGTGTATTCCTTGTCGATATCGTCGTAGTTTGCGGTTGAATGAATCAGTGTCTTACCGGGAGGAATATTGATACCAAAGTTGGTCTTCGTGAGGCTGGCTCCAATAGCGAAAAGCAAATCGCTAGATTTCAGCCATTCCCAAACGCCCTTAGGAGCCGTTTTGTTGGCTGCTCCGAGTGCTAGCGGGTGGCGTTCGTCTATAGCCGATTTACCCGGCATAGTCGTAATCACAGGAATCTGCGTGAGCTCTGCCAGCTCGGTGAGCTTTGCGGAAGCCCCTGCATACAGCACTCCTTGGCCTGCCCAGATGACTGGTCGTTTCGCTGCTAGCAGTTTCTTTACAGCGGCACGAAGATCGGTTTTGTCGGGGGCAGCGACGTATCGTTTGGGTGACCGGAAATCGTTGAGGTTCGAAACCTCGTCGCCCATAACGTCACGCTGCAATTCGAGCATCACGGGCCCGGGTCGCCCGTTCTTCATCACTGAAAGCGCCTGACGCATTAATGACGGAATTCGCTCGGCTGCCGTAACCGACTGTGCCCACTTTGTAATGAACCTGAAGTTGTCGGGACCAGAGAAGTTCGGAGAAGTACCTGTCAGACCGTTTCCAGGACCATCTGGTAGGAAAATAATAGGCACGCCCTCGGAGGAAGCCTGAGCTATGCCACCGAATGCGTTTTCGATTCCTGGACCACCTTGGCAGGCGAATACACCGTACTTACCTTGTTCAGCCATCATTCGCGAGAACCCGTCGGCGGCCATAATTCCTCCACGTTCCTGACGGAATACGAATGGTCGAATGCCTTCTTTGGCGACTGCTTCGATGAGTGGGTTTGCAGGGAAGCAAGCCATCCACTCGACACCTTCTTGTTTCAAAATTTTCGCGATCGCCTCGTAACCATTCATACGTAAGTTCTCCCGAGGTCATGTAGCGCGCTGATTCCCGAGAAGCCTTCGGTAGTGAAAGAACTGGGAAAGAGTAGCCAGTGTAGCGTCCTCTCCAAACAGGCGCAATTTGATTTGGGTTGTATGGGTTAGTTGGGAAATACGTGAAATCGTGCACAAAATCTTCTAGGAATCTGAAATAGAGATACGGGTAGGGTTTGTATATCTGCTTCATCAACGATGGCAGTTGTGACCCGAAAAGCTAAACGGATCGGCCACATAAGCCGTCAAAGCCCGCCTGAAACGCCGGGGAGATTGATCGAAATGCCTGACCACAACTCACCGATTCCAGAAGGTTCTGTCGGTATCACAAACATCAAAGTTGTTGGTGTTGGTGGTGGCGGCCAGAACGCCGTCAACCGTATGTACCGAGAACGCGTTCCGGAAGTCGAATATATTTCTGTTAACACCGATTCGCAGGCGCTCGACGCCTCACCGGTTCCAATTCGACTTCGAGTCGGCGACCGAACTGCACGTGGTCTCGGTGTAGGTGGTGACCCATCAAAAGGTCGGCAGTGCCACGAAGAAGACCGTGATGAAATAAAGGAAGTGCTCAAGGGTGCTGACCTTGTATTCGTTGCTGCTGGTATGGGCGGTGGAACGGGAACGGGTGGTGCTCCGGTTGTCGCTGAAATTGCGCAAGACCTCGGTGCACTTACCGTTGGTGTGGTAACCAAGCCATTCGCATTCGAAGGAGCTGTTCGCAAGAAAAAGGCTCTCGAAGGTATCGAGATGCTACGCAAACACGTAGACACTCTTATCGTTATTCCTAACGACCGACTTCTTGCAATTTCCGATGAAAAACTCACGATGGACCGAGCGTTCAAGTTGGCCGACGACGTTCTGCGTCAAGGCATACAGTCGATCGCTGAACTTATCCTCGTTCCCGGTGAAATTAACCTCGACTTTGCAGACGTTCGTGCAGTTATGGACAACGCTGGACCTGCATGGATGGCCATCGGTAAAGGCTCAGGGCCAAACCGAGCGGCTGATGCTGCACGTGAGGCGATAAATTCGCCTCTGCTGGAAGTTGAAGTTGCCGGAGCCAAAGGTGTGATTTTCAACATCACAGGTGGCACAGATTTGACGCTAGACGAAGTCCAGCGTGCCTCAGAGGTGATCGCTTCGACCGTTCACCCCGACGCCAACATCATCTTCGGTACGGTTACCGATCCGAAGATGGAGAACGAAGTAAAACTCACGATCATCGCCACCGGATTCCCGGTTGCTGGTGAGATTGAGGAAGAAGCCGAATCACTTGCTCGAAAGGCACTTGAAGATCCTGCATCAATGGCAATTCCGCCGTTCCTGCGACACCACCCGGCAGCGCGGACACGCTACCGAAACGGTGGGATGTATCGAGATTCCCAAGAGACTCAGCGGGAAGCTGCCGCTGTGATGGCCGACGACTAAGTACCACTTGGTACGTTTTCTACGAGTGCATTAGCACTTAACAATGGCATGTTCGCCCGGCGCTGGTTGGCATGCCTGCGACGTAGATCGCTTGAAAAACGACCGAGAGCCAGTTCGCACCTGACAGTCAACGGCGCTCAAAAACAGGTCACAAAGTAGGGGCAGGATTCATTTCTGCCCCTATTGGTTTAACGATGTGGGCGATAGCCAAGATCATGAATATCGCCAGAAGGTCGCTTGGGTTACGACAGGAAACAATGTTCGAATACGATCATTCGTGTCACTAACCTGGCAACGCGTCGAGCGCACGATTCGCTAACGCACTCGGGCCTGCGTAACGGGTATCGGCAACTACGTTGAAGGCGTCAGCGAGTTGGTTCATGGTTTTAGCTGCGGCGGGAGCTACTCGGTATCTGAATTTCTCGACTCGTTTCGAAATTCTGAGTGCCAGCGGGCCTGATTTAGCACGCTGAGCAGCATTCTTGAGAGATACACCCATTTCGACGACCCCGACCATCGTTCGAAAGTCGCACTCTGCCCCACCTTTGATGTAGCACTGGAGGGTTTTTGAAATGTTTGGACTCGCCTCTATATATAGCGGTTCGCCGTCCGCAAACACGCACACGAGTCCGGGCTTATCGCCAAGCATCCATGTGCCCTCTTCTGTCAGCGCTGAACCCTCTCCATTAACAAGATCGGTGAACAACGATTCCCATTTTCCAAGATGTGTAGGTGTGAATGTAGGCATCAAATCTCCAAGTGAACTATCAGCATTCTAGTTGGGAATCGACCAGTACGGAAATTTCGTGTCTGAGTATTTGAGGAAGAGATGAGGATATATCAGCCCTGCCTTGCTTCGGTAAGAGGCTGGGAGGTGGATGAAAAGGTTCTATCAGAACTCATCTGATGTCGATGCCTATTCCGGTTCCGAAGACCAACTAGCGCACTGCTCGTCTAGCCAAAGTCGATATTGCGTCGACTATCCACACTATGAGGATGTAGACAAGAAGTAGCTGGCCGACATCTTTGTACCGGAAGAAGCTGATATCGAGTCGCAGTTGATATCCGAGTCCTGAGGCCGCCACAAATCCCACAACCGCGGTCGTACGGATTATAACTTCCCATCGGTAGATCTGGAATGTCAGGAACTGGCGGGCGATTTGAGGAAGAATTCCGATCAAATAGGTTTGGAGCGGACCCGCTCCCGTTGATCGCAGTGCCTGCAGCGGTGGCTTTTCCGCGTCTTCGACAATGTCTGCGCCGAGCCGACCGATCACGCCAAGGTTGTGAACGGCCAGAGCAAGGGCTCCCGCAAAAATTCCAGGTGTGAATACAAATATGATGATTAGCGCCCAGAGAAGTTCAGGAACAGAACGCGTGAAGATGAAGAGACCGCGAATCACACCATATATAGCCACTTGAAATACACGTCTTGGGCCGTTTGCACTAACGATTAACACGTTTGATGCCGCAAACGGAATCAGTATGATAGCGGCAATTCCCGCTATAAACGCCGCCAGAACACTCATCGCAAGAGTGTCACCCGCTAGTTGCGCCAAATCGCCCCAGTTGTTGCGCTGCCAAAATGAGCTTGAGCTATGTGACCCAGTCAGATCTTCAATGAATTCGATTGATCGAGATAATGAATCCGCTGAAATAACCGACCTACCGTTGTTCGGAATCGAGCCAAGATATAGCCAACTGCTAACAATCAGCACCGTTACTGCTGTTCCAACCAGCACTGCAGTAACAGAAGGTCGGTGGGGAGAGAAAGCCCATGTACGTTTCGGGTATCGCGGTGATTCGACGGTCATGCGATCATCCTTTTCCTGATGAAACCGCAAAACAGGTCAATCGCCAATATAAGAATCACAAGCGTATACATGAGTGTTGCCACAGTCTCGAATTTCAGATCGCTCAAGGCGATCTGTATCCGGAACCCAATTCCTCCGAGACCAACAAAACTGAGAACAGCGGCAGTTCTGATAGCGCACTCGAATCTGTAAAACAAGTAAGAAGTCATATTGGGCAATGCTGACGGAATTCTTACTGCAATAACCTGCTGCAGTGAACTTGCACCGGTGGATTCGAACGCTGTCAGTTGCTGGCTTGGAACATCTTGGAGTCGCTCGGCAAATACTCTACCGATGATTCCTGAATACGGAACCGCTATCGCAAGTACACCCACGACCGGTGAAAGGCCAAACGAAGCAACAAGCAAGAGCGCCCAAATCAGTTCGTGGATCGACCTGATGAATCCTAAAAACGCCCTGACCGAAATCGTCAAAGAGGTACTCGAAACACCGGACGATAGAACTGTTCCCGATGCGATGAGTCCGAGCGGGATTCCAACGATAATTGCGATCGAAATCGATGCCGCTGCATAGGCAACTGTGATCCAAGCCGCGTGAACGGCCGCGTTCAATGTCGTAGAAGAAATGTCTGGAGTAAGAAGTGCGTTAACGAACATCCAGATGGACCTTCCAGCTCCCGCATGGGTGGTATTTGTCCAGTCAACTGTCGATACCGAAACCGCAACTGCGACGAACACTAAAAACACCCAGTGCCGTTTTGTTATGGAATCTAGCACCCCGGTGATCATGACTAATCGCGTCCCCATATCTGTGGAGCGTTCTCGTTTTCGTGGTTTCGAGTAAAGTCAAGATTCGATTCTTGGTAAAGAGATCTGAGATCGCTATCTCCCACTTCTGATGCCGCCTTATCGAACATAATCAGGCCAGCGGACAGACCAATTACACGATCAAAGAATCTAGTCGAGAACTCTGGACTGTGGAGACTTGCGATCACAGTTTTTGGGGTTGAAACAGGAGTTTTCGTTTTTCCACAAAGTGTTTCCAGTATCTGCAACGCTAACGAGGGATCGAGAGAGGACACTGGTTCGTCGAGAAGCGTAATTTCAGGGTTTTGTACCAACAAACGCGCAAGTGCAACTCGTTGCTGTTGCCCGCCCGATAATCTAGAAGTGCGTTCGTTCAGGTGATCTTCTAGGCCAAGATGACGGGCTACCTCCGACGCGTTCAAATCTTGGATTGGAAGCAGGAGAGCAGCGAGAGTCCTGAAAAGAGACCAGCGACCCGAGTTTCCTGCTTCGATGTTTTTCCGGGCAGAGAGCTGCGGAACGAGGTCGAACTGCTGGTGCATGAACCCAACGATTCGAGATCGCTCTCGCACTTGGATCGATGGGAGAGGTCGACCGTTTAGATCGACTGTGCCTGTTGAAGGCGTGATCTCTCCAGATATCAATCTAAGGAGCGTGCTCTTGCCCGCCCCACTCGAGCCAACCACGCCAATCTTCTCGCCAAAGACAATTTCAAGATCAATTGGACCAAGCGCATGGCGAACACCGTAGGTTTTAGACGCGCCAACGAGACGACACACTACCGAGTTGCCGGTTAGAGTCTGGTCTATTGGAGCATGTTCAGCGATCGCGCCACTTCCTCAATATCCGAATAGTCAGAGCTATCTGCGCCGACGAACGATTCAGTGTCAAATAGTTCAAGGATTTTTCTTCTAAGTTCGTCATCGGCGGTGAGACCCAAAAACGCATCCGTTATCTTCTGTGTCGTGCCTTCACCCCAAATCTCATCGATATCAGGATGGGCAAGCCAGTGATAGTCGACATATGAAGGTGTCTCGAAGACAACTCGTACCTTTGATTCATCGACGTTACCGTCAGACACTGCTCGATTCCAGACCGATGAGTTCAGCACACCGGTTTCGAAGCTGCCACTTTCTACTAGCTTCCAAGTCAAGTCATGCGATCCAGAGAAGTTTGGTACTTCATCGAAATCCTTCTCGGGGTCGACACCCGCCTCAAGCAGAAACAAACGCGGCATCAGATGCCCAGAAGTCGAATTCGTGCTTCCGAAGGTGAATCTGGTTCCTTTGAGGTCGTCCAATGAGTTCGCTGTTACGCTGGTGTTTGCGATAAAGACCGATGTAAACGTCTTGTCGCGAGGGCGCTGAACGATCATTTCGGACCTGGGAGTGAATGAACGGGCTTGCACACCGGTTAGGCCACCGAACCAAGCGAGCATCACATCGCCGTGCTTGAATGCCATCACTAAACTAGCGTAATCGGTCACGGGCACGTACCTCACATCGATTCCCAGTTGATCGGAGAGGTACTCGGCAACAGAACCAAAACGTTCCTCAAGCCGCGATACATCTTGATCGGGAATACCTCCGATCACGAGCGTTTTCTGTGGTTCGTCACCGCTGGAACACGCCACAATCGCCACCAAAGCGATGACAGTGATCAATATGAACTTCAACTTGTGAATTTAACTGTCCATTCTAAAAACTAGAATTATGCCAAAAGCTAATAACGTCTCTGAACTAGTTATGGCTTAGGTGCTCAGCGATTCTAATACTCAGAAAGTCAGAGGTGGTCATCAGACCAATGACACTTCGGTATTTTGATTTTTTACTAATGGCACCATCATGTTTGGGTCCTGTCAGAAAATTGAGTTCACAATCTAATCAGGTCGACCGAAATACGGCTTAGGCCATGATATGCAAGCAGACAATTCGGTAACTAGAGCCGACCACTTGTCTGCAAATACTTTCCTGCGAACGGACGTCGAAGTTTCTGCCAGAATCGCACCTAGAACATCAAGGGGCACCAAGGCGCTCTGACAGTCGCGAACATCGCGTCCGCTCGAGCGATTGAATCATCGATATTCTCTTCGGCTCGGCCTGCCCGTTCAAGGTCGGCAAGTTTTGCACCACCCAAATAAATTGTCGCAAGTGATGCAGTCGGCAGAGTTATATCGGCAGGTTTGGTTGTTGGAACACAAGTAGCGCCGTTTGGTCCGCCAGTCAGTTCGTATCGTCCTCCCCACTCAGGGATGAACGAATCTTCTACCTCTAAAACTAAACTACCCTCGGCGAGATATGTTCGGGTCGATAGAGCATCTGCAATGTCGAGCATTCGATACCAAACTGCGTCGTAAGGTTTACGTTCAAGCTGGCGTTGGTCGGTGAGCATCCACGGTAGGCTGTCATCTACTGGCGAACGCCATGTGCTCAACGTGTCGTACAGATCGATGCTCAGCAGGTGCTTCCAAAGCGCTGCGTGTGCGGCGGGGGAGCTGTGTACGATCAGATCGGCATTGACCTGACCGTGCGTCTGCTCACCAAATACGTGCAATTCCCTAAGTGAATATTTTGCTAGCCCAAGCGCCTTGCCCCTTTCTTCGTACACGATCAACCACGGTTTGCCCCAATCGTCGCTTCTACTAAGACCAGATTTCCATTGGTCCCACTGGTTATCATTTTGTCGCGGGATCCCAACATGCGTGTTCACGGCAGCTTCCCACGCTTCGGGAAATACTTTTCGTGCTTCATCACCGTCTACGAATCGGATCATTCCGGGGGTTTCAGGTGAGTTTTTGATCACAGCTTTTCGAGTATTGATCAAGAAATTCTCGTGCTGGATCGACATCCCGTAGCCATAGCGACCGTAGATGATGCTTTCGGATGCCCACAATGAGGCCACCGAGTGGCCCTTCTCACGCTCCTGACGAAGTAGACACCCCATCATGTTGTTGAGCAATCCCTGCCGACGGTGAGTGGTCGCCACAGTTACTCCTGTGACTCCGGCATTTTTGATGATCGCTCCACCAGGTACGGCCGACTCGAACGGAAATGCCGCTGTCGTTCCGACGATCTCATCACCATCGAACGCGCCCATAGTCATTTCGGGTGTGAGCGTTCGTTGATTTAATTGGAATTGGTCATGGTCAGGTTCATAGTGACCGCCGAACCCTCGTTCCATTGAGATACCAAAGCGTCGGTGCTCTGCAGCGATAATCTGTCGGTATTCGATGGTCATGGTGCGGTCGTTGAATCCTGAAGCCTAGAAGTAGTGCGCACACCACGGTGCAGAGTCTGTCGAAAACATGCCATGAAGCTTGGCGAGCGATCCGGTCGTTATCGTATCGATCCGGCCGGCTTCGACGAGCGTACCGGGTGTTACACCACCCAGATAAATTGCAGATAGATCGGCAGGGGTCATGATTACATCAGGCTTGTCAGTGGTTTTTTTTACCGTCGCCTGTGAGTCTTCAATTTCAAGAACGTACGTGCTTGAAACTTTTGGTTGCGATTCGGAAACGAGTCCAATTTTCAACCTGCCGCTAGCGTTGTACGTTCGGGCCTCAAGAGCTTTTGGAATGTCCAATAATCTAACCCAAAGTGCATCGTGTGACTTACGGCTCAAACGACGTGGATCCGAGAGCATCCACCACAGTGGATCGTCGGTCGGTCGATTGTTTGCTTTGATCTCTCCGATAAGATCGAAATTTAGCAAGAAACGCCAGATCGCAGCGTGAGCGGTATCGGTAACCGAAACCTGCTCGCTAACTTCGAGCGTTCCCATATCGGAATCGCCAGTTCGACGCATTCGGTACGCGACGTATCCGGTTTGCTCGCCCGCCTCTTCACAGATAGCGAAGAACAGTGGACTTGCACCGCTACGAACACGTTCTTCATCGAAGAGTTCATAGCGCCAGCGCCCTGAATTTCGGTCCAACGAACCAATGGTTTGGTGGTGCATCTGATCGTAAATGCCAGGCATCATCGCCGTTGCTTCTTCAGCGCCGACGAAGTAGACGTGGGCATCAGATTCTTCTACATCCGAGATAGGCGAATGTGCAAATGTTCCAAAGCTCGGATCGATCGACCAATCGTAAGAATTCACGGACAGACCGTAGTCGAAACGTCCGTACAGATGAGATTGCGACGCCCACAGCCCTGCGACGATATCACCTCGTTCACGAGCATCGTCGTGAATCTGCGACATCATCAGCGAAAAGGCGCCTTGTCTACGATGCGTCACAGACGTAGTCATGTATGCCACACCAGCCATCGGCACGGTTTTTCCGCCCGGCACAGTGAGCGAGTATGAATCAGCACCACCGGTGCCGACGATTCGTTTGGATCCCGTGTCTACAGCTGCAACAAGACGTTTGAGTTCTGCCCGGTCGTTTCGCAGACGCGCAATGTCGTCCGGATGCACATGAAAGCCAAATCCGTGACGAACGGCTTTGCGCCATTCGACGAAATTATTGTCTGTTACAGGATGTAGTTCGATGGTCATTGGAATACAAATACGGGCGACAAATCAGCCCGACAACGTATGCTACGGCTTACACATCAACCAAGCCACCCGCTCAACTAACAATAATAGGTACTTGCCGAATGACTGCCCTTCTCGAAGACAAGATCGTACTCGTCACCGGAGCCAGTTCTGGCATCGGTCGTGAAGCGGCTAAGATTATGGCAGGACACGGTGCGAAAATCGTGGCGGCGGCGAGGCGAGAGAATGATCTGGCCGAAACGGTTAAACAGATCGAATCGGTCGGTGGATCGGCGACGTATGTAGTTACGGACGTTACCGATTCTTCACAGGTTGAACGTGCCGTTCAGCACGCCGTGTCTACCTACGGGGGACTCCATGCAGCGTTCAATAATGCTGGGATTTTGGAAAAAGGTTCTCATCTTCACGAGGCAGATGATGATCACTTCGATCAGATAATCAATGTGAATATCAAAGGAGTTTATCTGTGTATGAAGTACGAATTACGCCACATGCTGAACAACGGTGGTGGAGCGATCGTCAATGACTCTTCGTACAACGGTCTTCGAGGCAATTCTAAGCATGGAATCTATTCTGCGAGCAAGCATGCTGTGCTGGGTCTAACCAAATCCGCAGCGATTGAATATGCCAAACAATCGATTCGAGTGAATGCTGTTTGCCCTGGTGTGATCGATACCGAGATGATGCATGAGATCGACCACAATAACCCTGATGATCGAAGGAGAATCGAACGCTGGGTGCCTATGAGTCGATATGGTGAACCGGCAGAAGTCGGCCAACTCGTGGCGTTCCTCTGCTCAAACGCAGCAAGCTACATCACAGGCCAGGCGATTCCCGTCGACGGTGGGGTCACCGCCTAGAGTCGTTGTGGTAGGGGTCGATGAATCAGAAAATACGCCCTGAGGTCAACGTCAGTATTTTTTGCATTAGTGATCTCGCTGATGGGTTCAATATCATCGTAATCAGTTATTTCACGTTCATTCGGGTCGGGCAGAACTTAAGTCAGAAGGAAGTCCACTGTTCACTTTGCCTGCGTACGCCATGATGATATCGCGCCTCCGAAGAACGCCCAGAAGCTTTTTAGGGTTGTCTCTTGAAACAACTGGGTATCGGCCTAAATCTCTGGCACCAAATCGAGACAAAACGTCTTTTAGCGACTGATCCGTGTAAACAACAATCACATTGTGTGTCGTTATCTCGTCAACAGTAATCGAAGGATCACGTTGGACCTTTTCGAGATCTGTGATGGTGATAATTCCAGTCAAATCGTTATTCGAATCCACCACTGGGAATCCGTGGTGTCCACTTGCAGCGAACTTGTCGGCAAGTTCAGCGATTGTGATCGTCGAGGTGACCGTTGGGTAGTCGCGCGTCATCACGTCTCCGACTAGCACATCCTCCAGTAGATCACCGCGATTCATGCCGTCAATGTCGACTCCACGCCGAAGAAGTTTGATCGTGTAAATGTTCGCTTTGCGTAACCCCTGCGCCACTGCCACCGCTATGACCACAGCTGTCATAAGCGGAACAATGATCTTATAATCCCTGGTCATCTCGAAAAGGATGATGATCGCAGTCGCCGGCGCTCTGGCTCCGGCGGCAAATACTGCTGCCATACCGACTAGGGCGTACGCTCCGCTTGAAGCTGTAATGTCAGGGAAAAGGCTGTGTACAACTGCACCAAAAATTCCTCCAAGCATGACTCCGATAAACAGAGAAGGAGCGAATACTCCACCACTGCCTCCCGAACCCAGAGTGACAGAGGTAGCAACTATTTTTACGAATAGGAGCGCTGCCATTAACCCAATAGAGAGTGCGCCGACGAGAGCGCCATCTATGGACTGAAGCGGCATGTCGAATACATCAATAACTTCGTATCCAACACCGAACACTTGAGGGTAAAACAACCCGATTGTACCGACAATTAGTCCACCGATAATCGGCATTAAGTAGCTCGGAATCGATTTGATTTTCTCGAACAAATCCTCAGTTGCGTAAAGGATCGTTACAAACCCGTGACCGGTGATGGCTGCCAGTACTCCAAGGATCGAATAAAACACGAATTCCCAAGGACTAACTAGCTCGTATATGGGAACCGAGAAGGCTGGTTGGTTACCAAAGAAGCTCTGTGTTATCGCTGAGGCAACTACTGACGAAAGCACAACGACGATGAACGTGCGACTCTCGTACTTCCTTAGGATTACCTCCATGGCAAAGAATATTCCTGCCAACGGAGCGTTAAAAGTTGCCGATATGCCAGCCGCCGCGCCACTAGCAACTAGGGTGCTAGTCCAAGTCGGTGAAAGTTTGAGTTTTTGGGCGACAACCGAGCCGATCGCTGAGCCAACGTGGACGATTGGTCCTTCGCGTCCTACTGAACCTCCGCTGCCGATTGTAAGGGCAGATGCTAGAGCTTTGACCACCACAACTCGTGGGCGAATTTTGCCGCCTTGCAACGCTATCGCTGCCATCACTACAGGAACGCCGTGACCTTTTGCCTCTTTCGCAAAGAAGTAGATGATTGGACCGACTATTGCACCACCAATTGCCGGTATGACAATGACGTAGTAATCACCAGCGAACGAGAGAATATCTTGTCCACGATCAAAGAAGACATACTGGAATCCTTGAATCAGGTTACGAAAGATATACGCAGCAGCAGCACCACCGCTGCCCACGATCAACGCGAGGCCCATGCTGATGACGATTTCGCTGCTTTTGAATGAACCTAGTGCTGCTTTACTCGACTTCGAGGCAACTCTGCGACGAGCAGCGAAATGAATTCTTGATTTGTGAGAAGGGCTATTACTCAACGTCAATATTTCTCTGTTGATCTAGCAATTCCCACTAATTCCTTACAATTTTCAAAATGATTCCCGCTTAGGACTAATCATTCGATTCTCAAACGCAGCGCGCGAACAAAGCAGACTTATGCAAGCGTCCGCTGGATAGGCCGGTTATGAGATCCAAGAGTTGCAATCATCACGCCCAGCAGTTGTACCAATACCCAAAGAATGAACAACCAAGAGTTCTTCTGTTTGCAAAACCAGAATAAGCGACCCTAAAACTCTGCGCCTTGCGACAGCGAAACATCAAGAGCATCTGGCACTACTTTCGCCCGACTCGTTACTCGCGAGTTCTCGGACAAGAAGGTACGGGCAATGCTCTTTGTCATTATTCCCGAACGATAGCTATCGAACGGCAATGGCACTTATCTCGATTAACAACCCCGGCACAACTAAACCGGCGACGACAACCGTTGCGCTCGCGGGCAGGTTATCGGTGAATATCTCTGCCCTTACAGCGGCGTAGTCAGCGTATTTTGATATGTCGGTTATATAGCACGTGAGATTTACGACATCATTTAGCGTCAACCCGGCTTCAGCCAGCACCTTCTCGACGTTATTGAACGTCTGGAGCGCCTGTGTGCGCATGTCATCTGGCGCTCCAACGATTTCGCCTTGGTCGTTGGCGCTTACTTGGCCAGAAACATAAACAGTGCTTCCTACATCGACACCCTGTGCATAACTTGCACCTGCCGCTTTAGGCCATGCTTGTGGATGAAGTTGAGTACGTTTTGCCATGGTTCTCTTCCAATTCGCCGGTAGATATTGCAGTAGTCGCCACACTTATTGTCGCAACCAAAACAGCTAGTCTGTCAATACGCGGCAAGCCGATGACGTAGACCGATTTTATGGGCAATAAATAGGTTGGTTCTGGACAATCCGTCTGATCTTTACTCCGCGCAGGGATGGCACGTAGCAATGCCATACCATTCCACAGTGTGCTGCCCAGAGCCAATTTCGTGCCAGAAGTTAAAGCGTGTGCGGAATCACATCCGGTGGGATTACGCCCAATTTTCCAGCATGATAATCAGCGAACGCCTGTTGAAGTTCTTCCTGCGTGTTCATGACAAACGGACCGTACCAAGCGACAGGTTCACGAATCGGCTGCCCTCCTAGTAGCAATATCTCGAAATCTGGAGCCTTGCTGTCCTGCTGCTCATCGGCCGACAACATGATTGAATCTCCCTCGCCAAACACTGCGGCCTGACCAAGATGAATCGCATTCTTGTTAGGTCCTACCGTGCCATGCCCTGCAAGGACATAGGCAAGTGCGTTGTATTCAGGATTCCACGGTAGTTCAACTTGTGCGCCTGGGCTCAGGGTCGCATGAATATAGGTGATCGGTGAGTAGGTAACTCCAGGGCCTTCATGTCCATCAAGAGATCCCGCAATCACTCGAATCAGCGCCCCACCATCATGGGAACTTAGCAACGAAAGATTAGTTCGAGAGATGTCCTGATAACGAGGCTTTGCAAATTTCTGATCGCGTGGCAGGTTGACCCATAACTGGGTACCGTGAACAACTCCCCCGCTAATAACGATCTCTTCGCTTGGAACCTCGATGTGAAGAATCCCAGCGCCGGCAGTCATCCACTGCGTGTCGCCATCGCTAATAACACCACCACCACCTTCAGAATCACGATGCATGAACGTACCTTCGATCATGTACGTGACCGTTTCAAAACCTCGGTGCGGGTGCCACGGAGTGCCTTTTGCTTCCCCGGCGCGCCATTCATTCTCGCCCATTTGATCCAACATTATGAATGGATCGAGGTACTGCTGCGGAATTCCTGCAAATCCGCGCCGGACTGGGAATCCCTCACCTTCGAAACCCGAGGGCGCGGTTGTAATCGTCATGACCGGGCGAATTGAGCTGTCTGCATCGGGACGAGACACGCGCTTCAGAGCAAGTATGTTATCGACCGTTACTGCGGGCATGATTATCTCCAGCACCAAATATAAGAAAAGAACAACAATGCTTACTAATAGTAAGTTGATAACACCAAGTTAGCAAGTCAGGTGCACCGTCAATACGAAGATGTGCATCATTTACTGACCAATCCCGTTAGAGACGCGGAATCACCTCGACCCGATCTTCACCGACGATCACTCGTTCGATCAGGGCTGCCGCAGCGATTTTTGCGACATTCACGTCATCACTCTGTACATCACTGAGTAATCGCTCTGCGTCGTCCAATTCGACATCCTCGGCATTATCACCAGATCGTGCCTGCTCGAGCCTTTTCAGAGGAGCGGCCAAATCGTTCAAGGTTCCGTATGCGGAAGCTACTGACCTCACAGCCCTATTGAAATCTCTCTCAGCCTCGGCAATCTCTTCCGCAGTGGTGTCGCCAACTACCGGTCGAAGTTTTTTTCTAACCCGAAGACCCCATTCTTGGATGTCGCGACGAACAACATCGTCAAGTTCTTCGGCATGCCATGATGAATGACGCGCAACATCCTCTCTACGTTCACGCCGAGCGTCACGTGAAGGGCATTCGTAGTACCGATACGACTTTGATGTCGAAGTTCCGTCGATGCGCTTCCATGATCTTCGGCGGGTCAGTCCAGAAAGGCCGCGTCCGCACAAATCACACCGGGCGATACCACCGAGCAAATACGGTGGTTCGGTGGCTAGGCTTCGGACCGGCTTTCGAGATTTTGTCACCCCCTCGGCTCGGTTAAAGATTTCTCGATCAATCAATGGTTCATGGCTGCCGGCGATACGCACACCATAACGAGTATAGGTACCGATGTAAGTACGATTCTTTAATATTCCTGAGATTGCGAGCGCCGACCAAGGCCGACTAGTACGAGTTAGAAGCCCTCTTTCATTTAACGACCGAGCTATCGCTCGCAGACCTGGCCCACCAAGCGGTTTTGAATCTTCGGCATGCCACGGACCGGCGTATGTTTCGAATATCTCTTTCACGATCTCTGCTTCATCCGCCACCGGGCTCAACAGACCATCGAGTCCCGCCCGATATCCGAAAGGAGTTCGCCCCAGCACTTCGCCACGAGAAGCCTTTGCGACGATCGCATTTCGAATCTTCGCCTGTCGCTGAGGGGAACGTCCGCCAATGCCGAGTAACAGTTCACCGCTCTGCAGGGCATCGGGTCGATCAGGATCGGTACATCGCACTTCAGTTCCGAGCCGGTTAAGTTCCAATAACCTCGACACCAGTGTTTCGAGATCTTCAGCAATATGCGCAGCGTTAGGAACGATCACCAACGCCAACCGAGCGTTTGACCCCGTAAACGATGCAATCATTTGGCGATAACGATCATGCCGAGCGTCGAAATCGTTCGGCGACTCACCATCTGGTGGCTCGAACCAGTTGATCAATTGATGGGAGTTGCGCTGGCAGTAAAGTTCTATTTCATCGCGAGAATGAAGATGACTTGAAGGACTAAACTCCGGCCAAGAATTTTGATCGTCCGAAGACGCGTTTATGCCTTGGGCAGGGTCGCTGTGGAATCCGACCGCCCGCAATTATTGCTCTGTAATGAGTGCCCTGCCGCAGCTGCAGGGAATAGGGCCGTCAGCAGATCGTAGTCGAGTCAATTCGCCGACGGGAAGCCGAACTGCACACCCTTGACAGATACCACGATCGACTCGTACAACTGCTATTCCGCGATTTGATCGGAACAACCGTGTGTATCGAGCAAGATGATCATCAGGAATATGGGAGGCTTCCGCGTTTCGTATCTCCAGCATTTCGTTGAAAGCAGTGCCTTTCTTCGATTTTTCTTTGCGTAGCTCTAGCTGCCGGGAGTTCCACGATTTTTCTTTGTCCGCCAAATCGCTGATCAAATCTGCATACTGCTGGCGAGTGTGTTCTGCACTGACTTCTGCCGGAGCGATGGACTCTTCGACCTGAGCAAGTTTCCGCCGAGCGGCGGAGTGTTCAGTTTCGATTGCCGTTAGCTCTCGAACATTGGTGATTGCACCACCGTAGAGCCGAGCCTCAAGTTCAGCGACATTGCTTTTCAGGAGTGCTAGATCAGACTCTAGCCGAGCAATTTCTAACTTAGCTTCAAGTTCCCGAATTTTGGTTTTCTCGCACAATTGGCGGAGCTCGGGGAGTCCGCCTTCGGAGTCGAGTTCGGCTTCAATTACCCGATATTCTCGCCGCTGTATAGCCAATGCTTGGTCTGTGCCTTGAAGTGAAAGTAGAGATTTTGCAATTGTCACGTAGTGATCCTGAAGTCAGAACTTGGTCGGAATAACGCATTAGCCTTAACCGAATACTAGACCTGTCAGTTTCGGTGTCAAACATGCATCAGTGATCTTCGATCTAAAATGGCATCAGCCAGTCATCGAAAATGTGTATCCTCAGTATATCGTTTTATCGTGAACTAAACCTAACTGATCAGGTTTTTGGAGATTCGTTTGGCCGATATCGACAGTTCCCATCTGCTCCCACCGTTCCTGAGAAGCCGAGCGAGAACTCGCATCGTCTGCACGATCGGTCCGGCGACCGGTACGTTACCTCGAATAAAACGTCTGATTCGAGTTGGCATGTCAGTCGGTAGACTAAACCTGAGTCACGGTAGTTCTGACGATCATCATGGCTACGTCAAGATCCTTCGGCAGGCAGCGGAAGAAATGGGGGTCGCTGTCGGAATTCTCGCCGATTTACCGGGCCCCAAGTACCGTGTCGGCGAAATGGAACAGCCCGAAATCACACTTTCGACCGGACAACATTTCACTTTGCAGCGTGAGCCGTGTGCAGGTACTTCAGAACGCGCTAACGTTTGGCCTCTCGGACTACACAGTGATATCAAAAAAGGATCGCTTGTTCTAATCGACGAAGGAGCTATCGAACTTCGAGTCGAAAACATTGACGAGGAAGAAATTCACTGTCGCGTGACCATGGGTGGCGTGATGAAGCCGAACAAGGCGGTAACCGCACCCGGTAACACAACCACGGTCGACTATTTCACTCCCGAAACTGAAGAAGCGCTTGCATTCGTCGAGGCTTCAGATATCGACTTTGTGGGTCTTTCATATGTCCGTGACGGTGGCGATGTCGAGAGAGTTCGAGCCAGGCTTGCAAAAGTCGGGAAGAACCCGCAACTTGTTGCGAAAATCGAAATCCAACAGGCTGTCGACAATCTTGCCGAGATCCTTATTCAGTCCGACGCTGTGATGGTCGCTCGTGGGGATCTGGGAGTCGAACTACCGTTTGAGCGTGTGCCATCGGTTCAAAAAAGAATCATTCGAATGGCGAATGAAATCGGCAAACCGGTAATCACCGCAACGCAGATGATGGAATCCATGATCGAGGCTCCGACACCGACACGAGCTGAAGTGACCGATGTGTACAACGCTGTTCGTGACGGAACCGACGCTATCATGCTTTCAGCAGAAACCTCGGTTGGTAAATTCCCGTTCAGAGCGGTTCAGGCTATGACCCGAATCGCCAAGCAGGCCGAGCGCTATATTGATCACGAACAGCTTGCCAACCGAAGACGAAAGGCAGCATCTGCCGGCGTTCTACCTGTCGATGACGCCATCGCCGACGCAGCTGCGGTGGTCGCCAGTAGTCTGAACGCCAAGGCCATCATTGCTTACACCGAATCAGGGAGCACAGCTGGTCGAGTTGCGGCATATCGACCTGTAACTCCATTGTTTGCACTAACACCTGATATCGGAGCCGGTGCGAAGTTGGCTCTTCGCTGGGGGGTAATACCGATCGTAGTAGAGAACTACATGAACATTCAGGACATGTTTACTGCGGGTTCACAATTCGCACTTGATACTAAGATTGCAAAATTAGGAGACGCTATTGTTGCGGTCGTTGGGCTACCAATCGGTGTGCCCGGAACAACTAATCTGTTACGGGTAATTACTCTGCCAGAGCCTGTTAACCACAATAAATAAGCTTCTCGAAATAGACGCTTGGTTTGTTCCTAAACCTAATCGTTTTCACCCGGCTTCGGTTTCTTTGCCGCTTCTTCGATTGCCTCACGAAGTTGTCTGATCTCGTCGAGATCGGCAGGCTCCGCTCCATAGCAGGCGGCATTGAACCGCGATGTAACCGTTTCGATTGGTGCACCCTGTAGGAATACGGCTAACGCCGGAACCCGTTCGTTTGGTGTGACGTTCGGATCGAATATCATCCCACGCTTAATTGCGTGAGTGAGTGTGTCGAAGTACAGCAAAAATGCCTCTGCAATCCCTCGCTCACCTTCAGGCCATTTCCACAGTGAACGCTGATTGCCCCCACGCATCCATTTAGGCATCAAATTCGTGAGCAATTTCATCATGTCGGCTTTGGCATTGGCATCGCCGCGAATCGACTCTCGATCAGTATCGTCGTCGTTTCCATGACGGTTCGAGAAGCGACGGTATGCGAATACCAACACGAAAAACAGAACAACAAGCAGCAGTATTGAAAGCGGCCACCTCAAAACCTCTATTGCGAAATTAGAAGCACTTTCTGCTCGTTCAAGCGCCGGATTAACCATCTCTTCCGAAAGTTGACGAGTTACTTCATCTCCAATTATCTCTTCTTCGGTATTAACCAAACTCTTCAGCCAAAGTATCAAGTTCCAAAGACCGGTCAGTATCCATTCGATTGGGTAGCGAAGAATCCACAGCAAAGCATCGATAAAGGTTGACCAAATGTTGACCAAACCTCGAACGCCGATAATTCCGTATCGCCCGGTGAGCAGACCACCAATCACACCGAGCCCTAAAATTCCGCCGACAGATATTCCAATCACCAGTGGCCATGAAGCCTGCCCAACGTCATTAGATTGCGGAAGGCGAGACACCGCCATTCCAATTAGCGATGCGGCAAAGAATGGGAGGAGTAACGGAGCGATTCCGGTATCAGATCGAACAGCACTGATCTCGATCAGTAGACCGATAGCGATGAACGCCGTGCCGATCTTGAAAGCACGGCTAAGCCTTCGGGACACACCACCGCCCGCAACGATACCTTGCGACCGATACCAGACCCAACTAGCGGTGATAACTCCAAACAGCACATCGGCTACACCTTCAGACCCGTATGTGCCTCCAAACGTATCGACTGGCCACGCTATTTTGAACGACCATGAATCTGTGACCGTTGCCGTCGCAACGACGAGATAGACAGTGATCAGGGCGAGAGCGCCTTGATACAAGGCGATAGTCGAAGCATCACCTTTAGCGCTACCGAACAACCATGCCGATGTCACTCCGACACCGAACAAAATCACCAATGATGGCCAGGGTATTGGCGAACCGCCTAGCCCTACCATTCCGCCGGTCATTGCGAAAACTGAAAACCACCAGATGCTCTCGACAACAACTAGTGCGCCATACGAGATAACTGCATAATTCCGCGTCACTTCGAACCCCGCTCTGAAGTAGCAATCTTTTTCGGAATACCTTCCCAGCCAGTAATGGAGCTGGTAGGTCGACGGAAATTCGATATGCCTGTTATAGCCTGTGACTCCAAGAACATTCCGCGCCCATCCCGTACTTCGAAGTGCGGGAAATCTGGCGGTTCTTCTCGACCTGTATGGAGAATGATCACAGGATGACCCGATCGCTTAAGACCAAGCAAGTAGTTCATAGTTCGGGGATTATAAATTCCGCCAATATGAATCAGCGTAGACCCAGACGGAATTACGCCTCGGCGACTCCGCGCAAGCTCATCGAGACTCCGGATACCGATCGGATGGGCCATAGCGAGCGATTCGAGCAGTATCGTCAATTGTGCTGCGCCGGTTCCGGGTGGGACAACTGCGTGCGACGCACTAATTGAACTGACACCGTTGGCTATCAACCCTACTTTGTAACCAAGGTCGAGAGCGTGATTCGCAATTGATGCAGCAGCGGTCATCGTGCCTTCAAGCACATCAGAGCGATAGCCTTCCCAAGGTACGCTGGTCGTGACCGCTTCAGCAAAAATAACTGCGTGTTCCGACACGCTAGGATCGAACTGTCTGACGAACATTTCACCACGTCGAGCAGTCGTTTTCCAATCGATACGTTTTATGGGATCGCCCGGTCGATATTCACGAACACCCGCTGGCCGGGATGGATCGTCCCATAACCGATCACGCGACATCGAATCGCCTATAGGTCGGTGTGCTGGTAACAAAAATCCTGGGATCGCTTTGATAGTCGGATACACGTAGATCGACCAATGTGTGTGTTCAAGCGTTGCTTCGGCGGGGTACAGTCCGAATAGATCACCACTTCTCAGACGCGTTTTACCTAACTTGTACGCTCCCCTAGACAACGCAGTTAGCTTTCGCTTCACCTTGACCCGCTCGTAGCCGCCTAACGATGTCGAGGCCGCAATATTAGCTCCGCCGAGATACGCCTGCTCTGCCGCCTTCTGCCCTTCGATCAACAGCCCTCTAGGTACATACTCACTGATCTCCAACCAGGGGACAGGTAGCGGCTTACGATTCTCAATGGTGAAAGTTATTTCGATCACATCATCTTGAAATGCGTGGTAGACAGACGCTGTCCGATCGACTGTGATTTCCTCGAGTGAAAGCGCCGCCCAAACACGAGATACGATTGCCACAACAAACGCCAGTGCACCCACGCCGCTAATCAAACTCTGATGTGAAACTGCTCCGACGATAACAACTACGATGAGCAGCAAGACGAACAGTTCACCCAAAGGGTTGAGTGATGTGGCGCGTGAGGCTTTGAGCGTTGGTACACGATATCGGGCTTCAAGCCCACTCGACATCCAGATGCCGTACATACCCACTACTCTCGCTCGATTGGGACGGGAGTTGCCTCAACAATATCGCCAATGATCTGGGCTGTCGCCTGACCGCGTAGCTGCGTGGTGGTTTCGGCAAGTAATCGATGTGCCAGTACCGGAATGGCGAGGCGTTTGACATCGTCTGGCAGAACGTATGGTCGACCCTTCATCGCCGCCCAACCCTGAGCAGCGTGCTGAAGAGCGAGCGATGCGCGGGGGCTTGCTCCTAGCCTGAGACTTGAACTGCTTCGTGTTGCTGCGATGATGTCGAGCAAGTAGTCGCGAACCGTGTTGTTCACTGTCACTGAATCGACTACTTCACGAGCGGAGATCAAAGCGGCAGCAGTAGCAGATGGCTTGATGGAATTAGGGTTTTCGCCTGCCTTGAATCTATCGAGCATCGATGACTCTTCGTCACGATCCGGGTAACCAAGGGAGGCACGAACCATAAATCGGTCGAGCTGTGCTTCTGGTAGCGGGAATGTGCCTTCCATTTCAACAGGGTTCAGAGTTGCCATGACCATGAAAGGATCAGGCAACGTAGTCGTAACGCCATCTATAGAAACCTGACGCTCCTGCATTGCTTCCAGCAGGGCCGACTGTGTTCGAGGCGTTGCGCGGTTTATTTCATCGGCAAGAAGAATCTGTGAGAAAACTGGTCCTGCCCGGAACTCGAACTCACCCTTTGAAGCGTTGTAAAAGTTCACACCGAGCACGTCACCTGGAACCAGATCGGGGGTGAATTGGATTCGTCCAAACTGACAATCTAGAGAAGCGGCGAGAGCTTTGGCGAGTGTCGTCTTACCAGTGCCGGGAACGTCTTCGAGAAGAACATGACCACGGCACAGTAATGCCAGTATCGCGATATCGATTGTCTCTGATTTACCGACGATGATTCGCTGTACCGACTCTCGAATATCGATAGCAAGCTTCTGTACAGATGACACGTCTATTGTTGCTGTTGCTTCTGGCACTCTGGTCTGACTTTCAATCGCCGTTAGGTTCACCGAATCTTGCACACCGAAATATGTGGTGCTGTAGTTTACGCTGTCACTCCGATCAGGGTTTGGAACCGGAATATTTGGTGATGCCTATTCTGTTGTCAGCTTAGAAACACACAATGGCGTTTCTAAGTCAGTATCCAATTTGCTATGAGGACAGTCGGGGGGGGCCTAGACCGTGAACGATTCCGACTGCTAAGGGTAAAAGAGCTCAACGTGCCTCGAATAGCCCGACACAGGTACAGATGTCAGCGGACCGATGGATGGCACGAATGATTGTTTCGCCGATGCGTTTAAGAGACGTTCTCGATACGAGCCGATAAACATTACTGGAACCGCCGACGATGTTTATCGTTAGCAATCCTTGACTACTTAAACAGCGAACACCTATACAACAACAACGGTATTGGTGAGTGTCCCAATCTTATCGATCGTAATGTGTACAACATCGCCAGCAGCTAGCGTGAATTCTGGAGGTGGAATCGTGCCAGTACCGGTCATAACTGATGTGCCGTCAGGAATCGAGTTGTGGCGAACCAGCCAGCCGACCAAGTATTCACAATCACGTTTCATATCCTTCGTGTTTGCTTGACCTCTGAATACCTCTTTGCCGTTACGTTCAATAACCAAAGTGACTGCAAGCTTTTGTGGATCACCAATCGACTGTTTTGACACGAGTGCCGGTCCGAGCGAGCCGGATTTGTCGTAAACCTTGGCCTGAGGCAGATAGAGCGGGTTCTCACCCTCAATAGTTCGACTACTCATGTCATTACCACAGGTGTAGCCAACGATCTTGCCACCATACGTTACAAATGCCAGTTCAGGCTCAGGCACGTTCCAAGCTGAATCGCCTCGAATCCCCACCTCGTCGAACGGTGACTGGAGTCGAGCAAGAGTTGATTTAAAGAATGCCTCGGGACGCTCCGCATCGTAAACCTTAGCGTATACGTCTGGTGATCCACTCTCGGCCTGCCGTTCGCGCATCGAATCCATGTAAGTGACTCCGAACGCCCAAACTTCAGGCGCATCCACCGGTGGGAGCAACGTCACACCGTGTTTGCCGGGTTGAGCCCCATCCAATAATTCTTTTGCTGAAATTGTTGCAGCGCCTTGGTTGGCAGCAAGAATTCCACGAGTAACTGCATCGATATCGGATCCAGTGATCGACGCGACTTTAAACAGATCGAGCGTTGATTCAATCTGTGGATTTAGAACAGTAAGGTCGGTCACCTGCCCTGAATCATCTTCAACGCCGACGTGCTTGCTTCTGTTTTGGAGGTATTGGTAGTAACGCATCTTGTTCTTTCACTCAACTTACGAGCATTGATACTGAGATATACCGAGATCAACACTCTTCTTCCGAAGTAGAAATGTTGCCGACAAGGTTAACTGAGAGAGATGAGTTTGGGTGACCATGGACGGAAATTGACCATGAGGATCAACATAATTGGACGTGCCAAAGCCGATCTAGCGAATTCCACGTATATCTTTGTACGTAAGGAAAATCTTTTTCGTGACCCACGTTGTATCTATTTCGAACCGCACAACCGCATTCGCGTTTTCAGTGATCATCGTTTCGCTCGCTATTTTCATAGCCACGGTAGTCGCGGTCGTTCCAGTCCGTGCCGATGCCTCACATGTTTTGACGATCACAAGCCAAACGGCAGATATCGACTACGGTGAGAAAATAACGATTACGACAACGGTCGATGCCGGTTCATATCCCGCCGAAATAGAAGCTGTACGCGCACTATTTAGGCCTCAAGGCGGCTCGACAATATGGTCATATTCATATCCTGAATATTCGGTCGGTGGAGCAATCAGTGGCGAAATATCAGTTACTTTCGATATCCCAACTGGCCCCGGTTCGTATTATCCACCAGGTACCGAATTTGACATTGAGATCGAGGTGACCAATCGGTCTGGTGAGACATCATCAGTTATCTCCCCGACCACTGTCGAGTATCTCGACCCGGCAAAGAACTGGGAGCGGGTTCAGGGCAACGGGTACACGGTGGTCTATTACGGTGTGGCTCGATCAAGAGTCGAAGATTTAGTAGCAGCTGTCGACTCTAGGATTCCGACTCTCGAAGCGACTCTCGGTATCACCGATCCACCAGATTTCAAGGCAGTCGTGTTTCCATCCGTCCAAGAAGCAACTCCTTCATTCCCGCCGGTAAGCCAGACCGCCACAGATCAATTCCTATTCGCCGGGTTCGCACAACCGGAGTACCGTCTTTTCGTTCAGGGTCAGATGAATGCGACAACTTTTACTCACGAACTGGCGCATCTATACACACATGAAGCTGTTGTATCGTCCTTTTTGAGTGGCATCCCATCATGGCTTAACGAAGGACTATCGCGATTCCTCGAAACGGGTTCCAGTGAAAGCTCAAATGCGCGCCTGAGGTCGAGCGTTCGTCCTGATGAGTTGCTCTCCCTGAGTCATATGCAAACTATTCCTGGTCAACGTAGCGATGTGTCCATTTTCTATCCTCAAGCTGGGGCATTCGTCGGGTATTTAGTCGACGAATACAGTCACGCAGGAATGGCCGATTTATTAGGTGAAGTAAACAAAGGCAGATCCATTCAGCGTGCATTTGAATTGATCTACCACAAGCCTCTCTACGAGGTTGAAAACGATTGGCGGAAATTGTTCAATGCCGATCCTCTGCCAATCCCTTCAGCCACCGTCGAAGTCTCTGATGCCGTGGGTGAAAAAATCCCTAACACTCCAGTTCCGCTCGTCGATTACGAAGCTGCTGCAGGGAACCCGCAACCAACTTCGACGGTAGCCCCTGCCACGCTTCCTACGGTCACACCTGAAACCCCACCTTTATTCGATCAAACCGATTCTATTGAGGAGTACGGCACAAACTGGGCAATAGCGGGAATTGTGATTGGTCTTTCGATCATCACCGGCATATGGTTGTTCACTTCTCGTCGTAAAATCCCGAAGCACAACTCTTAGCACACTGACAATCGCACTCGATGCCGAAGTTCCTAACGTGACACCTGACTGGCAGCAGCCAAAAACAGCATTCGTTTACACCGACGAGCTTTCTCAGTACCAGCTTTCGCCGGAGCACCCGCTGCGCCCGATTCGCCTGCGATACATGCACGAACTGATGAAGGCAAGCGGCGTACTCGATCTCAACAATGTCGATTCACCTGCTCCACGCATAGCGACGCGCAAAGAAATCGAAACTAGTCATGATCCAGAATACGTCTCCATCGTCGAGGCGATCTCGAACGGAGCGATAGCCCCTGGCATGGGCGAATTCGGTTTGGGAACGTCCGACAATCCGGTTCGACGCGGCATGTACGACACAACAGCTTTGTGCATCGGTTCAACACTGACCGCCAGTGAACTCGTCACTTCTGGTAAAGCCGTCGTCGCATTTGCACCCGCAGGGGGTGTTCATCATCACGCAATGCCACGAAATGCTGCCGGTTTCGGTGTTTTCAATGACGCTGTTATTGCTATGAAAGCGATGGTGAAGGCAGGCCTACGGGTTGCATACATAGACATTGACTGCCATCACGGCGACGGTGTGCAGATGGGTCATTACGGTTCCGATCAGGTGTTGACGATATCGATCCACGAATCGGGTCAGTGGTTATTCCCAGGCACCGGCTATGTTCAGGAGATCGGCGTTGGAGATGGCATCGGTTATTCAGTCAACATCCCGCTTGCCCCGTACACTCAGGATGACGATTGGCATGCGATGTTCGACGAAGTAATTCCTCCGCTTGTACGTGCGTTCAAGCCTGACGTGTTATTCACACAGCTTGGAATTGACACTCATTTTCGCGACCCACTGACACATCTTTCGCTCACCACCCAAGGCTTCAATCTCGCAGTAAAGAAGTTAGGATTACTTGCAGTTGATATCGGTAAGTGGGTCGCTGTAGGCGGTGGTGGTTACGATCTTTCGGCAGTCGCACGATCATGGACAATGGCGCTGGCAACCATGGCAAATTACGATCTACCTGATGAAGCACCTAAGTCTTTCACTTTACTTAGCAACTTAACGAATTTTGCCGACGTTCCACCAGCACCAAACGACGAGCCTTACTTAAACGACATACAAAATTTCAACTCAGGAACTCTCGACGAGATCCGTTCGATGATCTTTCCGAAGTTCGGACTGTAGTTCTCCGCACGCTGGATATTAAGCGTTCGCTGCGAATATCGGCTTCAATGCCGGATACAGCTCCCGATATCGTCCGTAGGCATCGTCGTAAGCGCCTCGTACTGATACGTTCGGCGTCACCGACACTAGATCAGTCAGCCATGCCGTACCGGCGTCGATTACGCTTTCAAACGCACCTGCCCCGACCGCTGCCAGCATCGCTGCTCCCAATGGAGCCCCCTCCGACGGACCAACTGTTCGCAACGGCAAATCAACGATATCGCTCAACATCTGCAGCCACGTAGCACTGCCCGCTCCACCTCCGACTGCGATAGCTTCTGACGGATTCACCTTAAGAACCCTAATAAGTTCCAGAGAATCTTTGAGAGCAAATGACACACCTTCCATTACAGAGCGAGTCATGTGTCCGCGCCGAGTTCCACCATGCATCCCAAAGAACACACCTCTAGCGTTGGCATCGGCATGAGGAGTTCGTTCACCGGTGAGATACGGCAGGAATGTCACACCGTTCGAACCAGCTTCGGCATGTGACGCTTCGTCAATAAGTTCGCTGAATCCAACATACCCTGACGAACTCCGCCACCAATCAAGCGCAGCACCTGCAGCAAGCACCACTCCCATCAGATACCAAGTGTTGGGAACAGCATGACGCATCGAGTGAATTCGCATACTGGGGTCAGTAATTGGCGAAATTGTCGGTGCTACCACGGTCCCGGAAGTTCCTATAGAGAACAGGGCTTCACCAGAAGACACCACTCCTGCACCCACTACTGCACATGCGTTGTCCGCTCCACCAACCACAACCGGGACACCCTCGATCAGACCGGTATCTTGCGATGCTGACTTCGTAATACGACCCGCTATATCTGCCGATTCAATTATTGGGGGCAACAATCTAAAATCTACATCGAGGATCCTGCACATCTCGTCTGACCACTGGTTGCGGACGATATCGAACAATAGAGTCGCTGAGGCGTCTGATGGGTCTGAACCGAGTTCGCCCGTCATGCGATACCTGATGTAATCCTTCGCCAACAACATGTGTGAAATTCGATCGAACAACACGGGCTCGTTATTGCGCATCCACAGTAGTTTTGTGACGGTAAAACCTTCCAGCGACGGATTTCCCGTTAGGCGGCGTAACGATTCACTGCCCACGGTTTCACGAACGTATGCTGCCTCTGCACTTGATCGAACGTCGTTCCACAAGATTGCGGGACGTACAACGTTCAGTGAGTCGTCTAGTGGGACGAGCGAGTGCATCTGGCCTGAGAGACCAACAACGAGCACCTCTGGCGAATCTATTTGACTTATGACCTGTTGGATCGCTGAGCAAGTTCCAGCCCACCAGTCTTCGGGATTTTATTCACTCCAACCGGGACGTTGAACATCAACCGACATTGGACTACTTGCAACGGCAAGCAATTTTCCAGTTGGGCTGACCCCGACGACCTTGATCGAGGAGGTCCCTACATCAATTCCAATAAAAGCAGGCTGACTCATAGTCGCTGGACTCTATCAAGCCGCGAGCCCGAGCACCATTCGCTCAATCAACCGTTGTGCCCTTATCGAGCTACTGGATTTCGCTCATGATTATCGAACGGTTGGCTCCGTACAGCGCGGCACCACCACCGATGGACGATGTGGGAGCAGCCGAAACATCACCTCTCAACTCTGAAGGTTTCGAGCCAACTCCACTGGCGGCCGACGATATTCCGATCACAATTATCGAAGTCATTGCAAATGCTGCGACTACAGCGAAAGTGAAACGAATTTTCAGATTGTTAACAGAAATCATGCCTCTCCGATGTACGTATTGTGATCTTTTTTGTATCGATCATCTCTACGGGTGAACCCTAACTCGTATTGGTGTCGGAGTATGGGTGAGTCTTTCAAAGTTCACTACGTCCTCGACTGCAAAAGAACGAATTTAGACTGAGCGACCGGGCGGGTCACCTGTCACAACATTGGCGAGAGATTGTCGTGTTTCTGGCACGTATTGATTTGGGATATATTTCTTAGATCACTCTTTTCCGTCGTGATTTCATTACTGTGAATCGTGGTCAAGTACATCCAACACGAAAAAAGAGACCCGCCAAATTGACGGGTCTCTCTACTTTTTCTATTACTTCGGCAACAATTACGCTGCCGCTACACGTTGGTTAGACCTCTCGGAATTCACCCTCGACTGTGTCGTCGCTGCCAGTACTCTCATCGTCTTCGCTAGTCTGATCGCCACCTTCGACGGTTGCATCTGCACCGCCTGCAGCCTCGTTTGCTGCGTAGACGGCCTGACCAACAGCCTGCAGTGCAGTCTGTAGTTCTTCCGTAGCGATAGCGATCACGGTTGTCTCGGCAGTTGAGTCAGCAAGCTTCCCTTTTACCGTTGCGACCTTCGCTTCTACATCACTCTTGATGTCTTCAGGGATTTTCTCGCCTTCTTCTTTGAGAATTTTCTCAGCCTGGAAGACTGCACTCTCAGCTGCGTTGCGGGTATCTACCGCTTCGCGTTTAGCTTTGTCGATCTCAGCATTATCTTCAGCTTCTTTGACGAGTCGCTCGATTTCCGCATCGTCCATTCCTGACCGACCCGTAATCGTGATGTGCTGTTCCTTACCGGTTCCGTTGTCCTTCGCTGAAACCTTCAGTATGCCATCGGCATCAATATCGAAGGTAACCGCAATTTGTGGAACTCCACGAGGCGCCGGTAGGATACCGTCAAGATTGAAACGACCAATCGACGTATTGTCGGCAGCCATCTCACGCTCACCTTGAACGATATGAATTTCCACACTCGACTGGCTGTCTGCAGCAGTTGTAAAAGTTTCAGTCTTCGAAGTAGGGATAGTCGTGTTTCGTTCGATTAGCCTTGTGCGAACTCCACCGAGGGTTTCAATACCGACCGACAATGGGGTTACGTCGAGAAGGAGAATATCCTTGACATCGCCTTGAAGTACTCCAGCCTGAATAGCCGCACCAATAGCAACAACTTCATCAGGATTGATAGACCGATTTGGCTCCTTACCGAAAAGCTTGGTGACCATCTCGATCACAGCAGGCATTCGAGTCATTCCACCAACAAGTACTATTTCGTCAATTTCACTGGGTGAAACACCTGCGTCTTTTATCGCCGCTTTTGTCGGACCTGCGGTTCGCTCTATCAGCGTCGAAGTCAACTCTTCAAGTTTCGCTCGGGTGAGTGTCATTTGAAGATGCTTCGGACCTGATGAATCTGCTGAAATGAACGGTAAGTTGATTTCGGTCGAAGCAACGGACGAAAGTTCGATCTTCGCACGTTCCGACTCGACTCGAAGTCGCTGGTGAGCAGAGACATCATTACGGAGATCAATAAGGTGTTCTTTTTTGAACTCATCGGCGAGGTATCCGACCAACATGAGGTCGAAATCGTCACCACCGAGGTGAGTATCTCCGTTTGTGCTCTTTACTTCGAACACGCCCTCGCCGAGTGCGAGAATCGTAACGTCGAATGTTCCGCCACCAAGATCGTAAACAGCGATTGTTCGCTCACCCTCTTTATCGAGACCGTATGCAAGCGATGCCGCAGTTGGCTCGTTAATGATTCGAAGAACTTCAAGACCTGCTATCTTGCCAGCGATTTTCGTCGCTTCACGTTGACTGTCGTTGAAATATGCAGGAACCGTGATCACAGCCTGAGTGACCGGTTCACCAAGCTTCGCCTCAGCGTCTTCTTTCAGCTTGCGAAGAACCATTGCAGAAACTTCGGCTGGGGCACTAGTCTTGCCGTTTAGAACAATTCCCACATCACCGCCATCGAGTGCAGCAAGTTTGAATGAAACGTTTTTAATGTCGGCTTGAACGGATGCATCATCGAATCTTCGGCCGATGAACCGTTTTGCCGAGTAAACGGTGTTTCCAGGATTCGTAATCGCCTGACGACGTGCCAATTCTCCAACAAATCGCTCGCCAGTCTTTGCGTTGAACGCTACTACCGATGGAGTGGTACGACGTCCTTCTGCATTTTCAATGATTTGTGGCTCACCGGCTTCCATGATCGCCATTGCGGAGTTCGTGGTGCCGAGATCGATTCCAATAACCTTTGCCATTTTTCTTTCAGATTTCCTTCTTCACTTTCGGATTCACCAGAAGGTGGTGAACCCGTGGGTCAATATTCGTACTAGTTAGATAGATGTTTCGCTAAAAAAACATCGGTTGTATCCGATTTCGTAACTGCCTAACCGTTTCCGTTACTCTCGTCTTTCAAATCGTTTTCAAGCAGAGAGATTGCAATCTCTACCTGAGCAGGTCGAACAACTTCGCCGTTATACATATATCCGGGTCGTAGCTCGGTGATCACTGTGTTTGCTTCATGATCAGCGGTCGGGCTTGATAACAGTGCCTCGTGATTACGCGGATCAAACTGTTCGCCAACCGAAATGAACCTCTCAAACCCCTCAGAAGCGACCGTGTTCATAAAGTTCTTTTGAATAGCGGTAACTCCTTCAAGCCAACCGGGATCAGCGTCCTTTATCGAATTTGAGTTCAATGCAACGTCCAACTGATCAATCACATCGGCGAACTTCAATACGACACGTTGCAGATTTCGCTGGCGTGATGACTCCTGCTCGCCATCAATCCGACGCCGGTAGTTGACCAGATCAGCCTGAGCACGTTGTGCCAGACGTTTAAACTGCTCCTTTTCCCTCAATGCCTCGGCTAATTCGTCGTTCGATTTCTCCGTAAAGTTTTTTATTTCGTCGGAATCCGTAATCTGTCCTGATTCCGTAGGATCTTCCTGCGGTATTTTGTCTTCTATTTCTGACAACGTTTTCTAATTACCTATTAATGAAAAGAATTTTTGAGAAGCAAGATTATTTCGTTTAAACAGCGCCAACATATGAGAGTATCTGCCGAAGCTCGTCTGCCGCTACTCTCGCAGCACGTGCTTCCGATACTTCCGGACTACTCTCAAGAAGTGAAACGATATCCGTTAACGATCTCACAAGATCTAGCACAAGACTCACACCGTTTAAGTTCAATCCCAACTCATCGGCTAGGCGACGGATAACACGCAGACGCTCGACGTCTGAATCGGAATATAGTCGACGGCTGCCCCCAGAGCGCTGAGGACGGACGAGCCCTTCTTTATCGTACTTACGCAGTGTCTGTGGATGCATATCGGCTAATCGCGCCGCCACGCTAATCACATACACACCGGAAATTCGAGTGGCCCTAGGTGCCTGTTGAGATCGTTGAGCATCTTTTGCTTGAGGTCTGCTCATCGGAACCCGTCTGTTTTCGTCACCATTCGACGCAATTTCAAACAGTTCAGCCAACATTCGGTTCAAATTACCGGAGCGCGACCATGCGAGATCCTGCTTAACCGGTTCTTCTTGCTTGTCAGCCAAATTACCGAAGTTATCTGTCAACGAAATACCTTATAAGAACGAACGAAGGGAAAACCTAGCGTTAGAAAGTGACAATCTACGAACAAACCGACGAACCGAGTCAATCTAAATGACACGATAGGTATTGTAATAGTTGATATGCCTCGTGTAAACTCTGTCGTATGAATTCGTAGATATCTTACAACTGTCTTACCGACTGTTTACCAAATCGTTACGAATTCTGTGCAAGATACCTTGAAGTCTAAGATTTTTCGTAGTAGTATCTGCGGCGGCTCGTTTTACGGAGCAAATTCTGTTACAGGATTCGTAACCGTAATCGGGACCATGATTTATTGAACGCCCCGACCATTTTTACGGCGGGGACGAAAGAAGAAGGAACTAAAGTGCTTTACTTGAAGGCTTGCCCGAAATGCCACGGCGATATTGAGCTAGTGGTATTCCCGGACAGCAAGACCCTGTCATGCCTACAGTGCTCATTCACTGTTGACTCACAAGAGGCCGCACGTCGCGCTATGTCGGGTAACATTCCGGCTACCGTCGAAGCTGCATAATTTCAGCTGTACGTACTCTTAAAGGCTCCGGTCCCCACTACCGGAGCTTTTTTTGTTTAACCGTTTTGCTCAGTTGTTGAACTCACCGCCCCCAAAACAACACGCCCAATCTCCCGAATATTCATGAGGTTCTCTCAAGTACAGCAATATTTTTAACTGCCACATTACACGGTTCGAACTACGCAATTTCTACACTTTGTGATACAAAACACACACGTCGAAGTAATACAGACGATTTTGTGCTGCGTGTCCAATGTCAACCACCAATAATTCCTACAATTCAGACCCTCTCGTACCTGAGGTCGTTATCCAGCGGCTGCCTCTTTACGTCCGAGTTCTTACACAGTTTACGAATGCGGGCGAAGATGTGATCTCGTCCGAACAACTGGGTTCTATGCTGCAAATGACGCCTGCACAGATACGAAAGGACCTTTCGTATTTCGGGCGATTTGGCAAACAAGGTCGCGGATACGATATTGCAATGCTCGAAGGCCAATTACGTGCAATTCTCGGGCTTGATCGTACATGGAATGCAGCTGTGATAGGGATGGGACGGCTTGGTCGAGCGGTAGTCTCGTATCCGGGATTCGCACCAGAGGGATTCAATATTCTGGCAGCGTTCGATTCCAACGATGATATTGTCGGTCAGACAATATCGGACTTAAAAGTCGAATCGATCTCTCGGCTTACGAAATCTGTAAAAGAGCTGGAAATTAAGATCGGCATTGTTACTGTTCCCATCGATCAAGCTCAGGGAGTTATTGATGCACTTGTGGAGGCTGGTATTCGATCGATACTGAACTACGCTCCGCTTTCTCCTCAGGTTCCTGACGGTGTAATCGTTCGCGGCATCGACCCCGTGCTCTCATTGCAGTCGATGACCTACTACATACGCTAGATCATGGCTGGGGTGCATGGCTGGCAGTTCAGGACTCAGGCGAACGTTTAATGTGTAGAGATATCACAGACCAGCTAATCGCCAAAGTGTGAATGCCCCGAACTGCCCATCTTTCGTTTCCTCACGAAAGGGAGTTAGAGGAATGGCAAAATAAGTCTTGCCGTTAAGTCAGTCAATGTCGTCCCGAACTTCAAAAGCCAGACAAGATCCTACTAATCTAGCTGTCGCAGTTTCGGATCAAGCCTGTCTCGCAACCAATCACCAAGGAAGTTCAGTGCCATCACGGTTAGGAAAAGGGCCAAACCTGGAAATGCAGAAACCCACCAGGCAGTTTGTAAATAATCGCGTCCATCAGAAATCATGTTGCCCCAAGACGGTGTCGGCCCTGGAATTCCAGCTCCGAGAAAACTCAGTGTCGCCTCGGAAAGAATCAACCCTCCAACGCTGAGCGAAGCAATCACAGTCACCGTGCCGATAGTCCCAGGAAATATGTGCTTGATAAGGATACGAGTTCTCGAAGCACCGGCGAGCCTCGCGGCAGCAACATAATCTTTCTCTTTTATCACCAATACATCGGCGCGAACGTTTCGGACGAATCCACTCCATGCAAGGAGAACCATAAGACCCATCACGGTTGAAAAACTGGCGCCTATCGTGATAGCAGCAACTAGCGCCAGTAGCAGGAATGGAAAACCGAGCCAGATGTCAACAATTCGCGTAATTATTTCGTCGACCACTCCACCAGCGTACCCTGCCACGAGACCCAACATCGTACCGATCAACATTCCTGCGGTCATTGCAACAGCCATCACTGTCAGCGATATTCTCGCTCCATGGATCACACGACTGGTTACATCTCGACCGACGTGATCACCTCCAAGAAGATATGGACTGCCATCCTGATAAAAAGGTTTCGCTGATCGTTGTGGCAACACTTGGTGCAGCGGGTCGTTCGGGGATATCCACGGGGCGGCAACGCCAACGAAAACCAACACACTAAGGATGATCACAGGAATTATTGGCCAGCGTCGCAAATACCACCAAGGCGACCGCCTAATTTTGACTCTTCGCAATTCACCGTTGAATTCAACCACACCACTGTCATTCGTCAACTATTTGTACCTGATTGTAGGGTTTAGATACACATAGGCCATGTCCGCTAGAAAGTTCATTCCCACGTAAATAGCGGTCAATATCAACACAGTGCTCGTCAACGTAGGAAAGTCATTATTCCAAACAGCGTCAAGTGTCAATTTTCCGATGCCAGGCCATGCAAATATCCGTTCGATAACAACTGCACCGGTAATGAAACCTGCCAACGTTAACGCCGCAACTGTTAAAGGCTGAAGAACAGCATTACGGAAGGCGTGTTTCCAAATCACTGATCGGCTACTTACGCCCTTAGCGCGGGCTAGCTTGACATATTCAGAATCCAGAACATCCAACATCGACGATCGAGTCAATCGAAGTATGGCAGCCGCAGGTCCCCAGCCCAACGTAACGGCAGGCATGATCAGGTATTTAAGCCTCGCCCAATTAAAGAAGGAGACGTCGTCGGGTCCAGCGGTACCGACAGGCAGCCAGCCGAGAGTCACGGCAAATAGAAGTATTGCCATCATCGCAATCCAAAACTGCGGAGCCGCCTGACCGACGAGTGCGAGAACACGGGCAACATAATCCCACCCAGAGCCGCGCTTTACAGCAGAAATCACCCCCAACGGTAAGCCAACTCCAATTGCAAAAATCGCTCCTGCAACTCCCAGTTGCAGGGTGGGAATCATTCTTTGACCAACCAATCTACTTACTGGAGTCTCCGCAACGATCGTCTTGCCAAGGTCGCCCGTAAGAACACGGCCGAGCCACATGAAATACTGAACAACTAACGGCTTATCCAGTCCCAGTTTCTTACTGAGGTCTGCAACCCGTTGTGGGCTCATACCGTATCCGCCAGGTTTCGCGTAGATCAGCAACGGATCGCCAGCCAAACGCGATAAACCAAAAACTATCATCGATGCAAGCAACAGCGTGATAATCGCAAACATGAATCTTCTAATTAAATACCGACCCATATTAGATGTGCCTGCTTTCCCAAGCTCGTACAAAAACACAAATTAGCTTCATCGTCCCGATCCCTTCGAATATCACTCGAGTCGACTTTGCCAGAAACCAACCCGTCAGCATCAAGTCGGCTAAGCTCGGAGCTTAGATTTTCAGGTCCACTACTTTTTTCCTACGAAGGCGGCCTTCAGACAGTGATTGGCTGCCGCCTGTCGTTGACGTCTACTGAGAACGTTTCTATCGATCTTGATCGCCATGCACAAGCTGTGATGACGTCACGCAGGAGGTTCTGGGGGAGATGCCCCCAAGAACTCCTGCGTGACGTCACTTGATCCACTCTTACTTACTTCAGAACGATGTTCTCTGGCGAGTTGAAGGTGGCACCAAGGTGCATCGGCCATTCCTTGATGTGCTTCGGGTTAGCGAAGTTCGTGTTTGGAACTGTCACAAAACCGGGGAACAACGCCCATTCGTGCATAAACGCGAGGTATTCCTTGTTTATACGAATACGCTCGGCACGATCCGGCTCAGTTGAAGCCAGTTTGTACCAATCCAGAATTTCAGGTGCTTCGAACCCACAACTGAAACCACCACGAGTCAAAGTCGTCTGTACCAGACCCTTTGGCCAGTCAAACGGATAGCTTTCCGAGCCATCATCACAAGATGTCAGCATCGGTACTACAGTCGTTCGGCTAACTAGTCCAGGACGGAAGACAGCGTAGGCATACTTTAGAACCTTGACGTCGATTCCCAGTTCCTGCCAGAAACCTGCGATAGCATCGCCAATTTCACCAGCCGGACCAGAACCACCACCAAGCTCAGGACCTACGAATAGCGGCATTTCAAACCGAATACCATTGTCGCCTTTAGGGAAGCCGGCCTGATCGAGCATGCTGTTGGCTTTTGCAACGTCATAAGGGTATTCGTACTTGGATTCCCAGTTCGCGTTATCGGTGCTGAAGTACGTTATGTGAACGGGTTTTCCAACACCGCCGAGAACGTGCTCAACGATCGCAGCTCGATCAACACCACGAGCCAGCGCCTGACGTACCAGTCGCGCCTGCTCCATATCGGTTATACCAGCAGGGTTGTTGTCCTGAGGGTTAATCGGGTTACCAGTCCACTCAATGTCACGAACATAGACACCGGACGACGCGAAATCGATCGGTTCACCAGTAAGTGCATTCGTCGTCTCCCACAGGTTACCCGGGAACATGACACCTTCTTGAGTTCCCTGACCAGCACTAACTTCTATGTAGCCAGAGGCCTTCATAAGAGCTAGGTCTTTGGGGTCTATGAAGGAAACATCAACTTCACCGGTTTGCAACAGTGCAATACGGGTAGCCTCTTCAGGAACGCTAATGACCTTGAATATGTCAATGCTAGCGTTCTTGCGCCAGTGATCGTATGGAACCTTCTCAAAGGTTGCACTCACGCCGGATTTGAATTCCTTCAGTTGGAATGGACCAGTGCTGATGAAGTTATCCCTCAGCCAATCTCTTCCATTTTCGTCGAAGGCTCGTTTCGGCGTCGCCATGCTAGTCAGACCACCAGAAGCTTCCTGGTTAAGTATGTTGCTAGCCCAGCGCACATCGAAGTTGTTGAATGTGGCACGAATTGTGTATTCATCAATTGCGTCCACAGGGACATCACCAAACAAAGCCGAGAAGTTCGCTGCACTAGCCGCAATAGAATCAGGGTTCAAAGAAGGGTTGGTGCGGTTGATAACCCACGCCATGTCTTCTGCTTTTAACTCACCCCAATCCTTGTGGAATTTCACACCTTTACGGAGTGTGATATCGACCGAACTCAAGTCAGTCGCTAGCTTCCAAGATTCGGCAAGCATTAGGCCGTCCCAGTCAGATCCAATCGGCTGGAACAGACTCTCGCCTGCACCCCATGCACGGGCAGCACCCATTGGAGCGTCAGGTAGGCTTCCGCCACCACCATCAAGATCCGCTCCGATGATCGCCATTGTCACTGTGCCACTTGCACTCTTGGAATCTGGCAGTTTGCTCGGATCAACCGCGACAGGTTTAGCTGTCGCAGCCACACCAGACCCACCGGGTGTCGGTGTTGCCACCACAATCACGGTCTGCACAACGGTCTCGGCATCACCGCTACAGGCAACAAATACTGTCGCCCCAACGATAACCGAAATCATCATGAGTAGTTTTAAAGACTTGCTTTTCAAGAACATACAGTGTCCGTCACTTATTTATTTTCATCCCACGTAACGCAATTTTAAATAGTGCGCTGTGCGAATAAATCCGCGTCAGTATAGAACTGCCCCCTTGTGTAGCGCAATGCAGTGCCAATGACTACGACTTCCGTAATATTTGCCATCATTGTCTCGCTCAACTTCTTCCATTCGCACAGTGAAATTGACACACGGACACATCGGACGACGTATTCAGGCAAGGATGGCAATTCTAGCCACTCATCTCGTCACTGCTACGCCGTTAAACTAGTTATAAAGGCACCCTATGCCACCTGAATCTCATAGAAGTTCCTCGTTTTAGAGAGAGGGCATATAGCAGGTTCTAGCTTGCGACCAAGTGATATATCGATGCCCATAACCAAGTCGCTCATCATGCCTGTGCCCTTTGCCACATGACCAATATTTGTTAGTCAGACAGCGAAAGGGTTATGCTAGATTATGTTGCTATGCCTGAACGACCTACGAATTCAGTGCATTTCCCAAACCTGAATCAGAGACAGGAGCTATTCGAAAAGATGAGAACTATTTACATGTTCACAAAGTCCGTACTTATGGTCGTACTGACCAAGTAACCGTCCTACCGGAATTTAATCCGCTCGCATCAATACGTGAGCGCACCTTCTGCCCAATCGAACCAATTCATACTGGGCATGCCTACTAGCAACGGCAAGAAGAGCGTCAAGAGATCCATTCTCCGGCAGGACTGCCACCAAATCGGTGCATCAAGTCCAGCTGTAGCAGCGCGCTCTACGAATCAGTTCGTAAATCCTCTCGAATATGCCACCCTCACGGGGTGTGCGCTACGGCTAAATAAGAAACAAGCCAAACGCCAAAAGTCAGAGGTTCGAATTGAAAGCTACATACGCATATCCAAGCGCTGGTCCCACTTTCCGACCAGCAATCGTATTCCGCCATACTGCGCCACCCATGCAAAACGCTCCTCTCAGTGAGCGCGAGCTAGAGGTGGCCCGGTTAATCGCTGCCGGATTCAGCAACAAACAGATGGCTAGTGAGCTTGGTATTAGCCACAACACAATCGCACGCCACGTCGCCAACATCATGCGGAAGATGTCGGCGGGCAACAGAACCGAGGCGGTTCTGAACGCTATACGACAAGACCTGATTCCATTCGGTTAAGACGAAATTCTTACATAGGGTGCGCCCGAACACGCCAGAACAGAGCATGCTTTGAACCCAAAAGGACCCCCGGCAATTTTTACAGGGGGTCCTTTCATTAATACAGACTCAGTTCTAACTATCGAACGTTTCCACGCTCTCGACGTCGGCGTCCGAGATTCACTCGAACTCGCGCCCGTCGCAATGATGTCATTGCTCGCTCGAGATCGATATCTGTAGGCGAAGAAGCAATACGTTCCCGTGCTCGTGCGAGAGCGGCTTCTGCACGTTCGAGATCAATAGCGTCGTCCTGCTCCGCTGCATCAGCAAGAACAGTTACTCGATTGTCGGAGATTTCCAAGAAACCTCCCGACAGTGCCAGAAATACAGATTCACCTGCCTGATCGAATCGGAGAACGCCGGGAGCAAGAGTCGAAATCATGCGTGCGTGCGAAGGCAGAACAGTGAACTCACCGAGTCCGCCCGGCGCAACTACCGCGTCGACTTCGCCCGAGAAGCTTTCGCCATCGGCGGTTACAACTGCTAACTGAAGTTTAGCCATAACTAATTGATGTCCTCAGGAACCTAAACTGCCAAAAACTAAATGATTAGCTTGCGGCAGCAGCGGTCTCCTCTGCCATCTTCTTGCCCTTCTCAACAGCTTCATCAATCGTACCGACCATGTAGAACGCCTGAACCGGCAGATCATCATGCTTACCATCGAGAATTTCCTGGAAACCTCGAACAGTTTCGGCAACTGGAACGTATCGACCCGGCATACCGGTGAAAACTTCACCCACGAAGAACGGTTGAGTTAAGAAACGTTGAATGCGGTGTGCTCGTCCAACAGTGACCTGATCTTCCTCAGAAAGTTCTTCAATACCAAGAATGGCGATAACGTCTTGTAGATCCTTGTAACGCTGCAGAACTCGTTGAACACTCTGAGCTACGTTGTAGTGATCTTCACCAACAATGGAAGGCTCAAGAATTCGAGAGTTCGAAGCAAGCGGGTCAACAGCCGGGAACAGGAACTGTGCAGCAAGTGCACGGTCGAGCGACACGTTAGCGTCGAGGTGACCGAACGTTGTGACAATTCCAGGGTCGGTGTAGTCGTCAGCAGGTACGTACACAGCCTGGAAAGATGTGATCGAACCGTCTTTGGTCGAAGTAATACGTTCCTGAAGGTCACCAATCTCTGTTCCCAGAGTTGGCTGATAACCCACGGCGGAAGGCATTCGACCGAGAAGTGCTGATACTTCCATTCCGGCAAGGATGTATCGGTAAATGTTATCGACGAAGAGAAGCACGTCTTGCTTCTGGACGTCACGGAAGTACTCCGCCATCGTCAAACCGGTTAGGGCAATTCTGGCTCGGGTTCCTGGTGGCTCGTTCATTTGACCGAATACGAGTGCAGTGGAATCCATTACTCCGTACTCGATCATCTCGTGCCAAAGGTCATTACCTTCACGAGATCGCTCACCAACACCTGCGAACACGGATACACCGGAGTGTTCCTGTGCGATGTTTCGAATGAGTTCGGTAATAATTACGGTCTTGCCAACACCAGCACCGCCGTACGCCCCGATCTTTCCACCCCTAGCGAATGGTGTGATCAGGTCCATAACCTTGATGCCGGTCTCAAGAACTTCTGTGGTTCCTGACTGCTGGTCGAATGCTGGTGGCTTGCGGTGAATAGGCCATCGTTCGGCGTCAGCAGGAATTTCTGCTCCACCGTCGATCGGCTCACCGAGCACGTTCATCAGTCGACCGAGTGAAGCTGCGCCCACCGGAACTGATACTGGTGCACCGGTGTCAGTCACCTCTGTACCACGAGCCAAACCCTCGGTAGCACCGAGAGCTAAGCAACGTGCCCAGCTGTTACCAACGTGCTGCTCTACTTCGAGCACCAACCGTTCGCCGTCGTTTTGTAGTTCGACGGCTGAATAAATTTCAGGTATCTCGCCGGCCTTGAACTCAACGTCCACAACCGTGCCAATTACCTGTACTACTTTGCCTTTGCTGCCCTTAGCCATTACTGAGGCTCTCCTGGTCTTGCGATTCCCGCCCGGTGGACGGCCGTTTTGATTAGCCTTCCAAGGCGGCCACGCCACCCACGATGTCAAGAAGCTCAGCAGTAATTGATTCCTGCCTCGCCTTATTCAAGTCGAGAGTAAGACCCTCGACAATCTCGTTCGCATTATCGGTTGCATTCTGCATTGCGATCATGCGACCCGAATGCTCACTAGCAAACGCTTCAAGTATTCCGTGGCACACCTGCGTTTCGATGTATCGCGGTACGAGCGACTCAAGCACCTCTGAGATGCTCGGCTCGTAAATGTAATCAAGCTCTTCCAACTTCTCCACTTCGTCAGTACCGCGCTGAGGCGCCTCGACCGGTAGAAGTTGCCGAGCAACTACTTTCTGCACAGCGGTATTGATGAACTGTGCATATATAAGAACGACTCGGTCGACACGCTCTGAGCGGTACTCATCGACCAACATCTTTCCAATGGCGACCGTATCGTTGAGCGTAGGCCGGTCTGGAACAGAGAAACTTGCCAACAAATCGTTACCCGTTTGAGTAATGTATCGTTCGCCCTTCCGACCAACGGCGATAACGGAAACTTCACCTTCTTCGTTACGAATGAAATCGGATGTGGAACGTTTGAGGTTTCCTACGATAGCTCCGGCGAGTCCACGATCAGGAGTAACCAAGAGTACGAGAGTCTTCTTCACCGGTCGAACCTTCAGAAGGTCAACTGTTGGTGCATCTTCGTCTCGTGCAGCAAGAGCAGCAAGGTCGCCAAGTACCTGTCGGATTCTGTCAGCATAAGGACGACCCGCGCGCACCATATTCTGGGCACGGTTCATTTTCGACGCTGCAATCATTTGCATTGCGCCTGTGACTTTCGCTGTGTTGGAAACCGATTTGATTCGGTCTCGTAAATCCTTAGTACTCGGCATTCTTGTCTCTGTAAGTTTCCGTGATCGCTATTTCAGTTCAGGAGTGCCTAGAAGCTGACTGTTTGCTTGAAAGCAGCCACAGCCTCATCGAGTTTCGCCTTATTTTCGTCACTGAGCAGGCCCGAATCTTTAATCGATTTCAATACGTCTGGCAAGTTAGCGGCGGCGTAATCGTGCCACTGAGCCTCGAAAGCCCGAATGTTCTCAACCGCAATATCGTCAATCGCACCAGAGTTTGCGATGTACAACACCGAAATTTGGGCCTCTGTCGACAGTGGAGAGTTTTCATCTTGTTTCAAAATCTCAGTAATTCGTGCGCCACGCGCAAGTTGACGTCGAGTCACTGCGTCGAGGTCGTCGGTTCCGAATTGAGCAAACGTAACCAGCGCTGCGTACTGCGCCATTTCGGCCTTCAACGATCCTGAGACCGCCTTCATCCCTTTAGTTTGAGCAGCTGAACCCACACGAGTAACGGAAATACCTGAGTTCACTGCAGGTCGAACACCTGAGTTGAACAAGTCTGGCTCAAGGAAGAGCTGACCATCGGTAATCGAAATAACGTTGGTAGGAACATAAGCCGAAACGTCACCAGCCTGTGTCTCAATAATCGGCAGGGCTGTGATCGATCCACCACCAGCTTCTTCGTTCAGGCGAGCAGCCCGTTCAAGTAAACGTGAGTGGAGATAGAAGACATCGCCGGGATATGCCTCACGACCCGGAGGACGGCGAAGCAGGAGTGACATCTGTCGGTAAGCCCAAGCATGTTTCGTCAAATCGTCATAAACGATCAGAACGTCTTGACCTTGAGCCATGAAATATTCAGCAATAGCGCAACCCGTGTAAGGAGCGAGGTACTGCATAGCGGCAGGATCTGAAGCATTGGCGGTTACGATAACGGTGTTATCGAGTGCGCCGTTTTCTTCCAATCGAGTTACAACCTGAGCGACCTTGGATGCACGCTGCCCGATAGCTACGTATACACCAATGATTCCGCTGTTCTTTTGGTTGATAAGCGCATCGATACAGACTGAAGTCTTACCGGTTGCACGGTCACCAATGACGAGCTCACGCTGACCTCTGCCGACCGGAACCATCGCATCTACGATCTTCAGACCGAATTGCACTGGCTGGTCCACCGATTTTCGAGCGCCAACACCAGGTGCGATCTTCTCGACCGGGTATGACTCGGTGGTTGCAATAGCACCTTTGCCGTCGACGGGAACACAGAGAGAATCGACAACTCGACCCTTCATGGCCTCACCGACGGGGACCTCAATAATTCGGCCTGTGCTGCGAACCTCGTCACCCTCTTTGATCTGGAGGTAGTCACCGAGAATTACAGCACCAACCCTGTCCTCTTCGAGGTTCAGTGCTAGTCCAAAAATATCGCCGGGGAATTGGAGCAGCTCGCTGTACCGGACTCCTGAGAGACCGTGAATCTGCGCCACACCATCAGCGGCTTCAACAACGGTTCCGACATCTACCTGAGTAATGTCGCCACCGAAATTTTCTATTTGCCTCTTGATAACTGAGGCTATGTCCTGACCTCGTACTGCCATCGGACTCTCTCTCCGGGTAAAACCCGTGTAACTTGCTCTACAGGCCTGATCGATCGGCCATTTTGACCTTAATCGACTGGCCGCTCGGCCAACGAATTACGCATCGCTCTCAACCGAGTCCGTGTGCTCCCATCAATCAGGCGGTCGCCGACTTTCGCCACGACCCCCCCAATAATGCTTGGGTCAACACGCTCAGTAATTTTCACTTCACTACGTCCAACCAACTTCGCCAAACTAGCAGTAATTTTACTGCGAGGAGCGTCATCGAGTGGCACTGCCGTAATCACTTCGGCTCTTGCGATACCGCGGTGCTCATCGGCCATCTCACTAAATAGACGGTAAGTATCCGCGAATTTAGTTATGTCACGGTTCACCGTCATCAGGTTTACCGTATTTCGCACTAGCACATCAACATCCGAAAAAAGTTTCCCGATCCCGTCGAGCTTTACGCTGTCCGGCACCTGCGGAGCACTGAGAAAACTCAGCACATCTGTGTCGCCCAGAACAACAGCCGCCAGCGCGAGGTCTTCCTCCCAACGGTCGAGGTTGTTCTTTTCTTTAGCCAGCTCGAAAGCTGCCTGTGCGTATCTTCGTCCGGTTGCTGCCATTGCTAATCAGAGACCCCTATTAGGGGAGCCCTAGTTATTCCTCTTGCTGAGTCCCTCTTCCAAGACCTTATCGATAAGTTTGGAGTGAGACTTCGCATCAAGTGATCCTTCAACGATTCGTTCTGCGGCCGCTATAACAAGACTCGCAAATTCCTTGCGAACTTCTTCCACAGCGGCATCCTTCTCGCGACCAATGTCAGTCCTTGCACGTTCGATCATTGTTTCGACCTCTACACGTGCACGTCCCTGCTCTTGTTCACGAAGCTTCGAAGCTGCATCGCGTGCTTCAGCAACAATCTTCTGGCCATCGATACGGGCTGAAGCGATTTCCGCTTCCACTCGTTCGGCTGAAGATGCCGCTTCTAAACGCGCGTTCTCAGCTGCTTCCAAACTTTCCTTGATCTTCTGTGCACGACTGTCGAGCATGCCCATAATCGGGCCATACGCCAACTTGTACAACAAGAAAAACAGGATCAGGAAGCTAACCAACTGAGTTAGCAACTGCTGAAGTGTTATTCCAAGCGCTTCCATATTCGTTCCTTTATCGGTTATGCCGACGAACTAAATTCGCCGTCACCGGGCCGCTAGCGACTCCTGAGCAAGAGAAAACTCTCGCACAGGCAAGTCATACGGATTCCGATTGAATTAGACGAATAGGATGATGATCGCAACAACCAACGCATAAATAGCGATGGCTTCTGCGAACGCAAGGGCAAGAATCATGTTCTGCTGAACAGGACCGGTAGCCTCAGGGTTTCGGCCCAAAGCTTCCATAGCCTTACCGGCCAACAATCCAATACCAAGGGCCGGGCCAAGGGCTCCAACGCCGATTGCGATTGCTGCTGCCAGAGGCTTTACTGCTTCTGCATCCAATTTATTTCTCCTAGTAACTTCGTTCTATGCGTCGGTGGCCAATCACAATGATTCATGTCGCCCACCACGCCTATTTCAAGGGGATCGCTGTTCTCAGTGATCCTCCGCGTGGCTGTCGTGATCACCGTGACTCGCGACTGCCATGACGCCAAATACAAGAGTGAGCATTGCGAAGATGTACGCCTGGATAACGCCCACAAACAATTCCAGACCCATGAACGGAATGATTCCGATCAGCGGTAGCAAGAATGCCATCGCTATCAACAAAATTTCTCCGGCAAACATGTTACCGAATAGTCGGAAAGTAAAACTGATAGTTCGTGTCAGCTCACCGAACGCTTCAAGTACACCTACAAAAGTAGCGATCGGCCCCTTTGTGATCGGGTTGACTAAGAACTTCCCACCGTAACCACGCACACCCAACGCTCGGAAGCCCCAGAGTTGGACTGTGAACATCGCAATGATAGCTATTGCAAGAGTTGTGTTGATGTCAGTACTCGCACCGCGAAAGTAAGGGACCAATAATCCAGCAGTTCGACCGGTGAAGTTGTAGTCGGTTTCCTTGTCGCCACCCGCATCGTAAGTAAACTTACTCTTCACAACACCGGCTTCGATGTCGTGGTGAATACTTTCAAGAGCCCCCACGTGAGCAAGGTCATCGCCGTGCTCAATCGCCAACTCGATTTCGTGGAGATCGGCGTCGGTAAAGCTAACGATCTTGTTTAGTGGAACGCGTGCCTGTTCGCCTTGCCCCAGAGGAACGAATATCCCGTCGAATGCAACGAACGTGTCACTGCCGTGTTCTTCAAGCAGGTGAACCAATGCAGCAGCTTCTATCTGCTCTTGGTTGTACTCAGGGTTACTTGCCCCGACGTCGGCTTCCAACTCTGCGGCGTGGTGATGCACCCACTCTTCGATAGATTCGATTCGTCCGATTGACCCGACACCGGGGAGAATTCCAACCCAGTTGATAATCATCACTACTAGGAAAATCGTGGAGACGAGAGCGAGGAATCGACGGCCTGCCTTCGGTGTCCCGCCAGCAACACCATCAACGGTGTTACTGAAGAATTCATAGATCATTTCCATCAGGTTTTGCCATCCTGACGGAATATCTTTCACGTTTCGGCCAGCTCGCCAAGCGATGAATATAAGAACAAACCCACCGACCCAGAACATGACCGTTGAGTTAAGAAGTGGGTAGCTACCAATGTAGGCGACTCGCTCTGCAGGAATCGATATAAATGGGATAGGACCGCCGAGGAATCCAAGACCGAAAGATGCACCTAGTGCACCACCGGCTACTGAAACCAAAAGCGCCGCAATTGCGGCTATGGCGATTGCAAGGAGTTTGGGACTATAAAGAAGCTTTCCCAAGCGGCTTGTACCTAATTCTCTTTCGTTCTCTGTTGGCAGTTACCGCCCACTTCGAATAGCACTGAGAAGCCGGAACATGCCAACGAAAGCCGTTAGCACACCCAACGCCAGCCCTATGATTGTGAGGACAGGAGCCGTATCAAATTGTCGATCGAGCCAATACCCGCCATAGGCTCCCAAGGCAATAGTGATACCGACAAACCAGCCGATTCCACCCACTCGCCCCAGCAACACAACAGTTGCGGGCCAGCCACTACTCACACGTTCCGTAGAACTACTTGGCGAACTTCCGTTTTCGCTATTCTGATCCAGCGATTCTGATGCGTCCGACAAGGTAATCCCCTGCTCTAAATGACCGATTGTGCATGCTATCACGAACGACTAAAAATCAAAATGGAAAAATTACCCAACAGGCTCAGATCGAAGCTCATTTTCTTCGACAAACTCGTCGTCAAGCCGAAGGTAAGTCACTGAAACAAACTCGAAATATGACTTAAGACGAACATTAACGAAAAAACCTCGCTACTAACGAGGGCAATATTCGACCGACCAGGGCGCACCACAAACGCAAATTACCAACCTGCTACGGGTTATTCGTCGGATTTCCCGTCGCTGTCTGCCCCCATGTCACCAAGGTCGAGCGATTCGATGAAGTCGGCGAATGCAGAAAGCGTTTTAGCTTCCTCAGTGCCGACCGGACCACCAACATCTCGAGCTGGAGCAGTTGCACCCGTGGCATCTTCGCCAACAACTGCAAGACCGCTTTCCTTGTCAAGGCGAACGCCACACTTCTCCATAACCTCTGGGACTGCAAAAATCTGAACGCCTGCCCTAACAGCAAGCGCCAGAGCATCGGAAGGTCGAGCGTCGATCTCTACTGTCTTATCACCCTGCCGGACCACGATTGTGGCGTAGTAGGTATCGTTTTCCATGCTCGACACGACGATGTGATCGATAGTCCCACCAAGATTTTTGATGGAGTTGTGCAGCAGGTCATGCGTTAAAGGACGTGGAACAGAGACTTCCTGCAACCGAACGGCAATGGCATCTGCTTCGGGAGGGCCGATCCAAATCGGCAGGTATCGATCGATGTCCTTTTGCTTAAGGATTACGACGCGCTGGTGGTTAAGCAAGCTAACCCGAATGCTGTCTATTACTAGCTCCATCATGTCGTGAGCCTCCATCATTACGCCAGTTCGATCCCTTTAGCCTTAAGGTGCGGTACCGCAATACCGAACTAAGTTGAAATAAGATTACACCGAGCTCGCCATGACCGAGCAGTTGGAACGTCACTAATCACCATATTTGTATTACCGACTACGGCTCATCAGAATTCGAATCGTCGACTGCTTCAACCCGGGCAATCATGCGTCGCTCGGCGTCTCGCCGGGTGAGCATCATTCGACGTTCGCATTTTAAACACTTCATCCCAATATCAGCGCCAATACGGTAAACCTCCCAATCGAAGCCACCGCACGGGTGCTTCTTCTTGAGAGTTATACGATCGCCGACTTTGAAAGGAGTTCCCGACATGAGACTAATCAGAATCGATTATCGGATAGTCACTGATTGCGTATCCAACACATCAGGTGCGAGGGAATCATTGATTTGATCACGAAGAACAGTGGCAGCGACTCGTGCCTTGTATTCAAAATCTTCCGGCTTGTCTGAGGCGTAGATAATTCCTCTAGAAGAGCTTACGAGGAATCCGCTGCCATATTCATTTGCTCCTGCACGAGCGTCTTCGGCAACTCCGCCCTGTGCGCCAACTCCGGGAATGAGGAAGTGTGGCTCAGGATGCTTGGCTCTAAGAGCCGCTAGATCATCAGGGTACGTCGCTCCAACAACCAACCCAACGTTCTCCGTTCTAGCCCATCGGTCGGCCATGGCCGCTACACGATTGAAGACCTTCTCACGTCCACTTGGCCCCTCGGTAACAAGATCCTGTATGTCTCTAGAACTCGGGTTTGAAGTGCGACAAACGATGTAGACCCCTTTTCCTGGGTGCTGGAGGAATGGTTCCACCGAATCGCTGCCTTGATAGGCGTAGATAGTTGCGACATCTACATCCCAAATTTCGAACATGGCAGTGGCGTAGGCGGTCGCAGTAGTAGAGATATCGCCACGTTTACCGTCACCGATTATCACGTGGTCTGGTGCGACTTTTCGAATGTGTTGAATAGTTTTTTCGAGAATCTTAAAACCGTCGACCCCCATCGCCTCGTAGAATGCAAACTGTGGTTTGAAAGCTGAAACAACGTCTTTTGTGGCGTCCACGATGGCGCAGTTGAACGCGAGAATGTCATCAATCGGCACGCGAGCAGGAGTAGGATCCAGACCGACACACACAAAACTTTTCATCTTGGCTGCAGCTGCGTCCAGCCTTTCGAACATCGTCTGCAATGGTGGCTCCCTCATATGCGCCTGTGACGAACTATTACGATAGTCGCCGCCACTGAATTATCGCACATCGCTAACGAGTTGTTGGCAAAGCGGCTATCTAGTTCTTGGCTACAGTGACAGTTTTATTCCATAGGCGATGCCCACCTGAATCAGAACTCTCTGATTTCTCACCGATTTATCCTTCAGTTGAATATGACATCCGCACCCGTAACACAAACTCTACTTGATATATACCAGCGTCTTCTCAATCGCACTGGCAATCGCAATTGGTGGCCTGTCAGGTACGACTCGGGCCCAGACGCTGGTTTTGAAATCGCCGCTGGAGCCATCCTCATCCAGAACACAACTTGGAGCAATGCCGAGCGAGGGTTGGCCAATTTACACAAAGCAGACATTTGGGGTTATACGGCCGTTTACGAAGCTACCGAAGTCGATTTAGTCGAAGCGATTCGTTCATCTGGTTATTACAACACCAAAACAAAAAAACTTAAAGCATTCACCCAGACAGTGGTCGAGGAGTACGACGGCATAGACGCAAACCTGTTCGCCCTCGAACTTCCTGAACTACGGAGTCGATTACTCGGTATCTACGGTGTTGGAGAAGAAACTGCCGATGACATCATTCTTTACGCAGCCAAAAAGCCGAGTTTCGTGATGGATGCCTATACTCGTCGGATAGTCGACCGACTCAAATGGAAAGTCGGCGGCGATAAATACTCCGACTACCAACGACTATTCGAATCGAATCTCAAACCCGACGTAGAGTTGTGGGGTGATTTCCATGCCCAACTCGATGGTCACGCAGCGAGAGTTTGCCGAAAACAAAACCCACTCTGTGATCAATGCGTTTTACTTGATCTATGTCCAACGGGGCAGAACCACTAACAACAGTGAGTGGGCTAAACAAGAGTGCGATTGGTACTCGGTCATTCTGGTGGCCCCGGGATTGGCACAAGTTCCGCTGCGAAGAAAGAAATGTTCTTGTGTTCGCTTCCGGGAGCAAACTCGATGACTACATTCGTTGGAAATCCAAACACTGAATCAAAACCGAGAGTTACGCTCCCCGGACCGTCATTGATTGCCTGTTCGATTATCTTGAACAATCCGTCGATCTCGTAATACTGATCCATATTCGGTTCGGCAGGCACTACAAAATCGACCGGCTCAGTGCCGTCCGTTTTCACAGCGTTGTCGGCCCAACGAACAGAGTCGACGATATTTTTGAGTACGCGTACCTCAACGTTCGCTCGCTCATAAGCGAACTCGCCTTCATTCCACTGAAACCCGAACTTATAGTTGCTGCTTGGTCGTGTAGCCCAAAGCTCGCGGTGTAAATTGATCCCGATCAGCATCGCCGTTTTTCGATCAATTACAGCGTCGTCAGGAACTATTGACGACGCGTCGCCTTCTATTGTCGCTACCGGAACAGGTGTAGACGTCGGCTGGGGTGTGGCGGTTGGTTTTGGGTCTGACGAGCATGCGGTGAGCGCAATTACGAAAATTCCAACGAATAAAGCCAGCAATAAAGTGCGTTTCATATGAGTTACGATTCGATTTCTCATGCGTCGAAGACATCGACGCTGCTTGATTTAAACACTAAAAATACATCATGACCAACAGCTATACCGAGTTCACTCAGTGCGTTTTCGGTCAGCTCTACGATAAATTTCTGCCCGACATCTACCTCAGTGAATACCCTGTCGTCGTTCGACCATATCTCGCTAACCACCCCCGTAAGGATATTTCTTGCCGAAAGGTTTTGGGGTTCAGATGCTGCCAAAATGATTTGATTCGCACCTAGTGAAACGACAACTTTCTCGCCAAGGTTCTTATTTTGGTGACGAGTTGAGATTTTGACCCCGCCGACCATAACCGTCGTCAGGTGATCAGTCGAATCACCAATCACTCCATCAAGAATATTGGTAAAGCGGTCGACATCTCCACCTGCGGCAGCTGCGCCTAGCAACAATGCCGAAGGTCTGTCGAAACCTTCAACTTTACCCTCACGTAACAACACCGCTTTAGACGCCACTGAAACGACTTCCGAAATAGAATGTGAGACATAGATCATCGGCATCTCAAACTCGGAATGCACCCGCTTCAAGTAGTTCAGTATCGAACCTCGTCTCGCTGCGTCTAGTGAAGCCAACGGTTCATCCAGTAATAGCAATGCTGGCGAAGTAGCGAGTGCTCGTGCGATAGCCACTCGTTGACGCTCTCCCCCGGATAGTTCACTCGGTCTACGTTCAAGCAAATGGCTCAAACCGAGGAATTCTGCAATTTCGAGCGGGTTTAGTCGACGATCAGCTGTTTGTAAAAATTTCCAGCCGAACTCGATGTTTTTGCGAACGTCTAGATGTGGAAATAAAGCCCCATCCTGATAGACAGTTCCAATTCTTCGATTCTCAGGTTTAACCCATGTGCCTTCAGCACTTGAGAACAGCGTCGTGCCAGCAAGGCTCACCATCCCGCTGGTTGGTCGAATCGTTCCAGCAAGGCAGTCAAGCAAAGTCGATTTACCGGCACCCGAAGGCCCGAACACGGCCGTTATTCCGTTGTCGAACTCTCCAGATATGTCCAGTGAGAATTCTTGACGATCAAGTTGAACGTCGAACGAAATCATCGAGTAACTCCGTTCGAGGAATTACTACTTACGGAAGATCGTTTGAGGAGCCAGTTGTGAATTCCGAGTGCAATCACCCCAAGCACAATCGACACCAAAGCCAGCCGCCAAGCGGCATCCGTGTCACCTGCCGAAATTCTGGTGAATATCGCTGAAGGAACGGTTTGAGTCCGACCAGGGATGTTTCCCGCAACAACGATAGTCGCCCCAAATTCAGAAAGCGCTCTCACAAACCCAAGTAGCACACCGGCGACTACCCCTCGGTAAGCAAGAGGAAGAGTTATCGTCAGGAACGTGCGAACTGGACCCGCGCCCAACCCACGCGCCGCAATCTCAAGCCGAGGGTCGACACCAGCGAGTGCCGCTGAAAACGAACGAACAACCAACGGAAGCGAAACTATTGCGGCTGCCAATGCGGCTGCAATCCATGTGAACGCAAGAGTCGAGCCGAACAGCGATTCACTAACTTGACCAACCCAGCCGTTTGTTCCCACCAACCACAGCAACGCGTATCCAATTACCACCGGCGGCAATGCGAGCGGTAGCGATACAAAAACGTCAAGTGCAAATTTCCCGCGAAATTGCTTTCGCACCAAAAGCCACGCCACGAACATTCCAAGCGGCAGCGTCACTGCAGTCGCAACAAGTGCAATCTGAAGCGATAACGCTACTATCGAGATGTCTGAATTCATGAATTCGTGACCCTAATTACTACACTATCCACTAGGGCTACCTAGTCCCAAGTTTCTTGGAATCAGATCGAATCCCGCAGACTCGAACACTCTCCTAGTCTCCGGTTCCAAAACAACGTAATTAAGAAAAGTTTGTGCTTCGCGACTATGCTTGGCACCGGTAATTCCGGTTGCAAAGTAGCTAATTTGTACAACATTGGTGTCGATTTCAAGAACTATCTTTAGTGTGTCGGAGGTGATGGCATCTGTTCGATATACGATGCCATATTGAGCGTTACCTGACTCTACAGCTGCCGAAGCCGCTCGCACATCAACGGTAAATATCAACTGATCGGAAATCGCATCCGATACTCCCGCAAGTTCCAGAGCTCGCATTGCATAACGCCCAGCTGGTGCGAGTTCAGGATCTCCGATCGCGACCCGCTTTCCTTGATTCGCTAAATCGGTCAATGAACTGATAAACGGACCATCGTTGCCGCCGATTACCACCAGATCTGTCGAAATCAGTTGCGGAGCATTGTAGAAATCTCCGAGCCCAGCTTCAGTGATCAGCTGTGCCGGCCCATCTCCCGCAAACAGCACTCCATCAGCAGGGGCACCCAACTTCGCAATCTGATTAGCCAGAGTGATCGACCCGCCAAAGCTAAATTCAACCCGCTTCCCAGTCTCTCTCTCGTATATTTTTGCCGACTCGGTCAGGACATCTGAAAGTGATGCCGCCGCAAATATCAGCGGGACATCGTCATTGAAGTTCCCAACACACGATGCGATGAGCCCTACGAACACGAAAGCCAGCACCAACTGAACGAAACAACGAGTCAACAAAAAATCAGGTATCCCCTTAATGAAATTGGCAAGCTCTGATAGAATTCAATTATCACGGCTGGGCGCCGTGATTGATCCACAGAGATCGTATTTGAAGAAAAGCTGTATATGCAGCGGATCAAGAGGCATGAATTTGGTCACAGTGAACGAAGAATACTCCTTCACAAGCTTCTCCAACCTACCCTTCTACACCAAGGTCAACGAACGTTTGCTCGACCTTGCTGAAGTTGGGAAGCAACATAAAATCGTCGATCTAGGTTGCGGAACTGGTGGGATTACCAAGCTCATTCTGGAACGCCTTCAGTCGGCAAAAGACACCGTAATCTACGCAGTAGACCATTCGACAACGGCCCTAAAAGCCGCTGCCGATGAAATCGGCGACCGAAAAGACGTAGCGATCAACTACGTCCACTCCGAGGTGCAGAATCTTGCCAGAGCGGTAAAGGACAAGGTTGACGCAGTTGTCTACTGCAATTCGATCCACTACGTTCCTGACAAGCCGGTGTTGATAGATCAGATCAAGAAAAAACTCGTCCCCAACGGCATTTTTGCTTTCAATACCTCTTTCTATGAAGGTTCTCACCCGGACGATAGTCTCGAATTTTTCCGCAAATGGATGATGCGGTCGTTACGCATTCTCAAACGGGAATATGGGTTGTCAGCCGATAAATCGGCAAAGGTTGAATCTCGAGTGCAGCTGAAAGCTCACGACTATGTCGACCTTGTTGAAAATGCGGGATTCAAGGTGTTAGTCAACGATTTCAACCGAGTCGAGGTTCCCCACGAAGGCTGGCATCACATTTCTGGTTTCTCCGACTGGATAGAAGGGGTAATGCCTGGTGTTCCCCTCGACATCGGACGCGAAACCCTGCAAAAAGGGCTTGGCCAGATTTGGGATGAGATGAATCTCGAAACCGTTCCAAGGGTGTGGCTTTCGGTGAGTGCCGCTAAGGTCTGACCTTAAGCATTTGATATATAAAATGCGAACGTTACATCGCTCTCACCTGTAGCTATGTAATTACGTGCTGACACACATTAGTATCAAACTTCATTCGAAGTAATCTCTCGCGTACATGTATGCATCATCTCTTGAGTGACCTAACTCTCTGGAAACATGATCGATCCACCAGTGAATACAGAAACCTCACCGAATGAATCGAGTGACGTGCTTCTTCGACTTCAAGTCGAATTACGTACTTACGAGATACTGGCGGAAATCAGCAAAATTGTTGGCGCTAGTAGCTACCTACAAAATGATCTGTCTAAAGTCGAACAGTTAGTGTCACAAATCGTCGAATACGACGATATTTCTTTCCTTACATACAATCCCGACAAGAAAACTGTTCAACAGTTGTACGACAAAGTAGGTTTCAACGAAGCCGCAGGATTTACTCACTCTTCGGTGGGAAAAATTGAGTTCCCGGTGAACACGTCTGCATCGCTGATCGGACTCGACGAGCGAAAAACTTCGTTATTTGTTTTCACCTCAACAAGTGATATCGAGCAGTATTCCGAAAGCGTAGAAGCGTTCAATTCTGGCTTCCGCACATTCCTCACTATCCCGTTAATTTCAAACGATGATGTAGTTGGGGTTATCCAAATCCGAAGCAAACAACCCTCTGCCTACACCGAGGCCGATACCCAACTGGGCGAGCGCATTGCAAATCAAATAGCCGGTGCTCTAGCCAACTCGCTGGCAAATGATCAGATTCGCTTGCAAGCGGCTGCCCTTCAATCCACAGAGAGTGCGATTGTCATCACATCACCATCTGGAATTATCGAATGGGTGAACGGTGCATTCACGAGACTCAGTGGTTGGTCGCCAACGGAAGCGGTAGGACAACATACGTCGATCATGAAATCGGTCGATCTGACAAATGATGCTGATAACGAAGCCATTTGGAATGCTCTCAACGAGGGGAAATCGTGGCGCGGTGTTCATCCTTCACGCCGAAAGGATGGCTCCGAATTCCCAGAAGAACTCACAGTCACGCCAGTTCTGGGACTCGATGGTGAAGTAGCCCACATTATCGGCATCAAACAGGATGTCACCGACCGTCTTCTAGCAGAAAAAACATTCGCCAACTCACTTCAAGTCGAATCTGAGAACCGTGAACTCCAGCGGGTAGCTGCGGCCCGGAGCACATTTTTGTCAACGGTATCTCATGAGCTTCGAACTCCCTTAACAACCGTTTCAGCGTTTGCCGACATTCTGTTTAACAGTCATTCTGAGAACCTGAACGAACGACAGCGAATGCAATTGAGCCTAATTAGGAAATCATCAACTCAGCTGAGTTCGTTGATAGACGATCTTCTCGACATATCGCAAGCAGACACCGGCCGACTAATCCTCGACAAGTCCTCTTTTGATATTGAAATGATGATCGACGAGATAAGCGATACATCTCGGATATTGCTCGCTACTCGAGAACAAGTCCTTGAGTCCGATGTCAAAACCATCTCCTGTGCGTTATTTGCTGACCGAACACGTGTTCTTCAGATTTATAGCAATATTCTCACGAACGCCTCAAAGTTCTCTCCGATTGGCTCGACAATCCGCATCATTGTTCGAATAAAAGGAAAGAATCTCGCTGTGACGGTGACGGATCAAGGTTCGGGTATATCGAAATCGGATCAAATGATGATGTTCAGTCCGTTCTTCCGCGGCGGCAGCGGCACTGCTCAGCCAGATGGTAGAGGGTTGGGACTAGCAGTTGTTCGATCATTAACCGATCTTCATGACGGCACGATCACCGTCAATAGTAAAAATGACATAGGCACCTCGATCACCGTTACACTCCCCGGTGTAATCTCGGAACCGGTCAACCGATAGTCGATTCAACACAGTAGTATCCAAGGTAGCCATTGTCATCTTCTAAAGAAGAATTTTCCAAGCTAGCTCAACAACTAGAGAAGTTTCTCCGTTCAAAGCTCAGTAATGACGTTTCAATCACCGGGAGTCTCGCGCGCCTCCATGGCGGATTCGACACAGATACATACGCCTTTTCTATCGAAAATCCACCACTTAATTTCCCGCATGAACTCGTACTACGCCACTATCAGACCAGAGGCGAATCAATGAGAGTTGTGTTCGAGTCAACGATGCAGAGTGTCGCCCGAAATGCCGGTCATCCCGTGGCGCACGTCCCGATCGACTCCAGTGGTCATCTACTCGACAATCGTCCATTCCTAATCATGGAACGCCTTCCATGGTCAGCTTTGGGTGATCTACTAGGCGATCAGTCAGTACTGCAACAGCTGCCTCAAATCATGGCAAAGTTGCAACTCGGACTGCACAAGATCAATTCATCTGGACTGAAATCTAAGCTGGAAGAATCCGGAGTCAACATTGAGTTTATGTCGCCTCTAATCATGCTGAAGCGAGTCACGGCACTGGCGAATGCTTGCAAGGAACCCAAGCTACTTACGGTCAATTCATGGCTGGTCGACAACTGGCCAAATCAACCTCAGACACCAACGATCTGTCACGGCGATTTCCATACCAACAACATTCTCTACTTGGACGGAAAAGTTACCGGTCTAATCGACTGGGGCAACGTTATGTTCACTCACCCTGAATTTGATGTGGCAGTCACAAGACTAATTTTGTCGAACGGGCCACCAGAGTCGGATAACGATGCAAGCGCAGCACTTAGGCCGATGATCAATCGACTCATAGCTGAGTACATCGCGATATATCGCAAACAAAGTTCGCTTGATGACACGCTGCTCGATTACTATGCTGCACTACGATCCGCTCATGCTTACGCCAAAGTAATCGGTGACAAACGTGGTGTAGATCTGCCATACGTAGCTGGTGATGGCTATGCTTGGGCTCTACCTCAGCTATTCAGAACGATCACCCGAGTTATAGAAAACACAACCGGTTTGACACTGGAATCGGGTTAATTTCGCAACGGCAGACTACTTACCGTCCAAGTATTCAGCGAGCGTCTTGATGTTGTAAGCATGGCCACCGGTCGCTCCTGAAACAGCGCCTTCCACCTCGATAGCGCAACGCGCCGTATCGATTGAGGTGAAGCAGGGAATTCGCTGCATTACTGCTGAACGTCGAATATGAAAGCCATCTTGCATTGTCGAACGGTCCCCGGTGACCGTATTAACAACAGCACTCACAGTACCGTCTTCGATAATGTCGACAACTGTACGTCCACTTCCGCCTTGAAGGCGTTTTTCGACTTCATTGACCTCGACTCCCATTGCTCGAATCATCTCGGCAGTTCCACCCGTGGCGTATAGCGGATGCCCCGCCTTGTCCAGCGTACGAACCAATCCAAGCGCGTCTGCCTTATCAGGATCAGCAATACTCAATAGCACCGCACCACCCTTCGGCACGTTCATACCCGACCCTAACAGCGCTTTTGTCACCGCACCGTCGAATGTCGTGTCGATACCCATAACTTCACCAGTCGACTTCATCTCAGGACCCAAGAAAGTATCGACTCCAGCAAGTTTAGACATTGAGAACACAGGAGCTTTAACCGCTATCAGGTCACGCTTCTTAGCTAAACCGCCGGTGTATCCTTGCTCTTTAATCGTCTTTCCGCGCATGACTTCAGTAGCAATCTGAACCATTGGAATTCGAGTGACTTTGGAAATGAACGGAATCGTTCGGGAAGAACGCGGATTCACTTCGATGATGTAAATCTCAGGATCACCCGATTTACCGTTTACACCGCTGGCGTTGAATCCACGATAGGTTCCGCCACCGGCTACAACGAATTGAATGTTCATGAGTCCGATCACACCAAGTGCCAGACCAATTCGACGTGTGTAATCGACGATGGTTTCGACTTCGGCTTCAGTCAGTGACTGTGCCGGATACACCGCCATCGAGTCACCAGAGTGAACACCAGCTCGCTCGATGTGCTGCATGATTCCTGGTATCAGTACGTCTTCACCATCACATACAGCATCGACTTCGACCTCGAGTCCTGTCAGATAGTGATCGATCAAAATCGTCTGACCTGAGAAGTCTCGCATCACCATCTCGAAGTATCGAAGTAGCTCGGCAGGAGTCTGTACGATTTCCATCGCCCGGCCACCAAGCACGTAACTAGGTCTCACCAAAACGGGATAACCCACATTGTTTGCGACCTGTATGGCACTCTCGACATCTGATGCCATTCCGCCGGGAGGCAGCGGCAATCCGTGACGAGAAGCGACTTTTTCAAAGCGCCCACGATCTGAAGCGAGGTCGATCACATCTGGTGTAGAACCCAGAATGGGAAGATCTGCCACTCCCAATAATTGCGAAAGATTGATCGCCGTCTGGCCACCGAACTGCACCATCGTCGAAGGATTCCCCTCAGGAGTACCGTCGCCTTCGTTCTCGATGATGTCTCGAACGCTCTCTTCATCAAGCGGCTCGAAGTACAGACGATCCGATGTGTCGAAATCGGTCGATACAGTCTCTGGGTTCGAGTTGATCATGACGGATTCGACGCCAGATTTCTGAAGAGCCCACGCAGCGTGAACAGAGCAGTAATCGAACTCAATACCCTGTCCGATACGAATTGGACCACTGCCCAAAACGATCGCTACTTCACGTCCCGAAGGAATAGCCTCATTCTCCTGCTCGTATGTCGAGTAGAAGTACGGAGTCACGGCTTCGAATTCACCAGCGCAAGTGTCGACCATCTTATAAACCGGTTTGAGCCCCCACCCTTTACGCATCGTACGAACCTGTTCAGGCAGATAGTCCGAAAGGGTTCCGATCTGGGAGTCAGAGAATCCCATGCGCTTGGCGCGTCGCATCAGGTCCGGAGTCAGTTCCTCAGCCAGAAGCGTCCGTTCCATATCGACGATTCGCTGAAGTGCTCGCGTGAACCATGGGTCAACACTGGTTTCTAGCGTCACCGATGCAGCCGTACGACCGCCTCGAATTGCGGCGATCAACTTCCATAGTCGATCATCGTCGGCAAGCAAATCAGGTGGACCATCACTACCCCACTCAGGATTCTCCCAAAGCAATGATCCACGACCGTTCTCCATTGAGCGAACGGCCTTCTGCAATGCGGCTTCGAATGTACGATCGATGGCCATTACCTCGCCGGTCGCCTTCATCTGGGTTCCCAGAGAACGATCTCCCGTCGGGAACTTGTCGAACGGCCAGCGTGGGATTTTCACCACACAATAGTCGAGAGCCGGTTCGAATGCTGCAGTCGTCTTTCGCGTCACCGCATTCGAAATCTGATCAAGCGTCTTACCAAGCGCTATCTTGGCAGCAACCCGAGCAATCGGGTATCCAGTCGCCTTTGACGCAAGAGCCGAGGATCGGCTTACACGGGGATTCACCTCGATGACGTAGTACATCGATCCTTCGTCGTCATAGCCAGCGCCCTCACCAATGGTTTCAGCGACCATTTTTGAAGGTCGGTAACCGAGTTGAACATTACAAGCCCCCTTAATGCCGAGCCCAGTAATGATGTTTAGCGACGCAGTGCGAAGACGCTGATAATCCTTGTCGTTCAGTGTCTGGCTCGGTGCAACAACGATCGAGTCGCCGGTGTGGACGCCCATCGGATCGAGGTTTTCCATGTTGCAGATCGTGATGACGTTCCCGTCACCATCGCGCATTACTTCGTACTCGATCTCTTTCCAGCCAAGCAACGACTGCTCAATTAGAACCTGTCCTACTTTGCTCGCTGAAATTCCACCGGTTGCGATTTTTCGCAACTCATCTTCGTTCCACGCAATTCCACCACCGGTTCCACCAAGCGTATATGCCGGGCGAACCACCGCCGGATAACCAATTTTGCGACCGGCTTCAACGGCATCCTCAACAGTCTCAACAGCAAACGAAGGGAGAACTGGCTCACCGAGTCGTGCGAGCAAATCACGAAATTGCTCGCGGTCTTCAGCCATCTCGATCGAAGCGATCGAAGTACCAAGTACCTTGACGTTATATTTTTTAAGAATTCCCGCTTTATCAAGGTCAACAATGAGGTTCAGTCCGGTCTGACCACCCATCGTTCCAATGACACCGTCCGGACGTTCTCTGGCAATGATTCGTTCGAGCACAGGCACCGTGAGAGGTTCGATATAAATACGGTCAGCCATATCCTCATCGGTCATGATGGTCGCCGGGTTCGAGTTGACCAGTACGACCTCGACACCCTCTTCACGAAGCGAGCGGCATGCCTGCGTACCTGCATAGTCGAACTCTGCTGCCTGTCCGATAATAATCGGCCCCGAACCAATAACCAGAACCTTTTTAGGCGTCTCAACCGCTACCGCGCTCGTCAATCAACTCTCCTGTGTGCCAATGGCACTTCTACTAACCGCTCTCTTCCTGTCATAGAGGGATCTAGAGGGTGGGTGAAATCGTTCACTCAAAAATTACCCGTACTGTGGGATGCGATCTGGCTTACTACACTTTCGAACTTTTCTGCTAATAAATTGCGCCATTATTCGTCGTTTTATCGCCCGTCATCCCAGTCTGAATCAGCCCAATAAACCGATCAAACAAATACTCGCTGTCATGCGGACCCGGCGAAGCTTCTGAGTGGTACTGAATTGTCATGATCGGCATGTCACGGTGGCGAAGACCCTCCACCGTCTGATCATTCAAATTGATGTGGCTAACTTGGAGTTCATCTGGCAACCCAGCAGGGTCAACCGCATACCCGTGATTCTGCGCCGTGACGTAGACCCGACCCGATTCCAAGTCCTTCACCGGTTGGTTACCACCACGATGCCCAAAATGCAGCTTGAAAGTGCTGGCACCGAACGCCCGGGCGATCACCTGATGACCGAGGCAAATCCCCATCAATGGAACCTTGCCAACAAGACCTTTGGCCGTAGCAACCGAACGATCCAGTAGTTCAGGATCACCGGGGCCGGGTGAAAGCATCACACCGTCTGGGTGATGACCCAGAATATCATCAGCGGAAGCATCGTCTGGAACAACGATTACTTCACAGCCACGCGCTCGTAGCGACCTCAAAATATTCAGCTTCACGCCGTAGTCGTTGACCACAACCTTCATGTAGTTGTCGCCAAGATCGCGCTGCCCAATCCCGCGCTCAACGTCGACCCCCAAACCGCCCTGGCGCGCTCTGCCACGTAGGTCAAAGAACGCTCGTGACCGCTCTCCAGCATCACCATTCCATTCATACACGTCATCGGTCGATACATCGCCAACAACATCGAACTCACCGTAGCGTGGAGCCTTCGCCAGAGTTTCCAGAGCCGATTGAACGTCTTCGTTCGGCGTGATAATTCCCATCATTACACCAGCCGACCTCAACTTGCGTGTGATCGCCCGAGTATCGACTCCTGAGATTCCCGGAATATCATTTTTCAACAAATAATCGTGAACAGTGCCTTCAGAAAGAGGATGCGACGGCTCCTCGCAATCGTCGCGAACTACAAAACCGTTTACCTGAATCCGAGTCGATTCAACATCAGCCTCACTCGTACCGTAGTTTCCGATCATCGGGTAGGTCGGTACGAGAATTTGACCACCGTATGAAGGATCGGTCAGCATTTCCTGATAGCCGGTCATAGACGTGTTGAACACGACCTCGCCGGTAGTTTCTCCTACAGCACCCAATCGCTTTCCCGGATACACCGAGCCATCTTCGAGTACGAGATACATATTCCCACGCACATCGCTCATTGTTTAGCCTCAAGCTTGGCGCCAGAATTCACGCCAACAGCTCCACCACTCAGATCGAACACGGTCTCTCCTTGATAAATCGTCGTCACAACTCGACCCACAAACTCCACTCCAGCTAGCGGACTATTCACGCTCTTCGATTCAAACTGCTCAGGATTCACAACCCATTTCCTGCGGGGGTCGATAATCGCAACGTCTGCCGAGAATCCCTTCTTCAGCGAGCCAAGATCTCGCCTCAAGATCGCAGCCGGACCTGCTGTCAGCGATTCGATCAGGCGTACTACTGAAATCTTCCCTGCATCTACCAACTGGAACACCGATGAAAACGCCGTTTCCAGAACATTGATGCCGTGAGCCGCTTCGTTATATGTACACACCTTGTCGGTAGTAGCGTGCGGAGCGTGATCGGTTGCGATGATGTCGATCAGTCCTTCGCTCAACGCTTCGATCACTGCATCAACATCGGTTCGACTTCGTAGTGGAGGATTCACCTTAGTGTTGGTGTCGTACGCCTGAGAACCAACCGTCGCTGGTACCTCGCCTTTCAAGCCGTACACCCACTCGTCGTTCAGAGTCAGGTGATGAGGAGTGACCTCGGCAGTCACATCGACTCCTCGTTCCTTCGCCGACCGTAAGGCGACGAGAGAACCCATCGTGGAAATATGTGGGATGTGTAGGTGCGCTCTCGTCAACTCAGCAAGTTGCAAGTCACGCACAACCATCACCGTTTCAGCTTCCGCAGGTACGCCAGCAAGCCCTAATCGAGTAGCCACAGCACCTGCACTCATCACTCCACCAGCACCGATTTTCTTATCCTCGGCGTGGTTGATAATGGGCAGTCCTAGCTCGACCGAATACGCGAGTGCCTGACGCATCAGGTTAGGGTCTGCGACGGGATGCCCGTCGTCCGAAAATCCAATCACTCCAGCATCAGCAAGCTCGCCCATCGGAGCAAGTTGCTTGCCGTGCTGACCAACCGAGATCGCGCCGATTGGCAATACCCGAATTGTTCCAGCCAAGGCAGCACGACGCATCACGTCAGTGACTACAGCAGCGGAATCCTGCACCGGATCGGTATTCGGCATTGCGCAGACTGTTGTGAATCCACCGTGTGCCGCTGCACGGGTACCAGTGACTATCGTCTCTTTCCACTCTTGGCCGGGATCACGAAGGTGTGTGTGAAGATCGACAAAACCCGGCGAAACAATCTTCCCCGAAGCGTCGATCTGTTCATATCCAGCAGGTGCGCTGCCTGACGAGTTTTCAGTTACGGATTCGATTTCCCCGTCAGAAATCAGCACGTCAGCAACCCGATCTATCCCCTGTGCGGGGTCGATCACTCTGCCACCAGTTATCGCCAGTTTTCTGGCTGCCAAGAGCATTTCCCTTCTGAAACTAGGCTTCGTCGCCGCCGCTAAGTCGTGATGATTTACCCGGGGCGCAAAGTGTGTAAAGAACCGCCATTCGCACAGCGACTCCGTTCCGCACTTGCTCCTCAACGACACTCTGAGCGCCGTGAGCAACATCACTCGAAATCTCCACACCCTCGTTCATCGGACCCGGGTGCATCAATAACGCGCCATCATTTGCCAAAGCCATTCGCTTCGCATTGATACCCCATCGGTCGGAATACTCTCGAAGACTCGGTAAGTGCCCTGCATCCTGTCGTTCCTGCTGAATACGTAGAGCCATCACCACATCGGCACCTTCAACGGCGTCATCAACATTTCGTGCCAGTTTCAAACCACCGAAGCCCGTAGAGGCATCAAGAGTCGTTCCCAGTTGCCACTCATCGGGAAGCAACGTATTCGGACACGAAACCGTGACTTCGGCTCCCATCTTCTGGAAGGCTAAGATGTCTGAGCGTGCGACCCTGCTGTACAGAACGTCGCCAACGATTGCGATTTTCTTCCCAGCGATGTCTCCCACGTGGGTTCGGACTGTGAACAAATCCAGCAGCGACTGCGTTGGGTGAGCGTGCGTGCCGTCTCCAGCGTTCACCACTGAAGCGTCGGTATGGTTTGATATGAAGTACGGCGCACCTGAGTGCGGATGCCGAACTACGAGTGCGTCGATCTGCATCGCTTGTAACGTTTTCACCGTGTTCAGCAGCGATTCACCTTTCGAAACACTGCTGGCAGATGCCGTTACGTTGATTACATCGGCACCGAGAATCTTTCCAGCCTGCTCAAACGACACCCGTGTACGCGTGGAATTCTCGAAGAACATGGTGATGATCGTCTTCCCGCGAAGGGCCGGGGTCTTGCGAACGTCCCTGTTCGTGATTTCGAGCATGCCCGCAGCACTATCGAGCAGATCAGTGATCTCTTTAGTGGAGAGATCATCCAGATCAAGCAAATGCCGGCGTGGAGTTACATTTGCATTTGCCTTGTCGCCAGAAGTCTGAATGACCTCGGTCGCATTGCCGTTTCCTACAGTGATCGTCGGGTTTGCCATTAGCTCTCACGTCCCAGTACAACAGCATCGTCGCCGTCTATTTCCGTGATTCGAACCTGTACACGCTCGCCGCGTGCAGTGGGAACATTCTTACCAATAAAATCGGGGCGAATAGGCAGCTCACGATGTCCGCGATCTACAAGAACCGCCAACTGGATTCGACTCGCTCGCCCAAAGTCCAGAAGCGCTTCCATCGCAGCCCGAATCGTGCGGCCCGTGTACAAAACGTCGTCGACGATAACTACCGGCTTTCCGTCTACGCCATTTGGAATATCTGATGGCAATAGCGGGTGACTCGAAGCTACATCGGGATCGTCACGCCATAATCGTGGGTCGAGCGTGCCTACAACAGGCTTGAATCCCTCGATGCGTTCGATGTTTTCAGCGAGGCGGCGCGCCAAGTGCACACCGCGAGTCTGAAGTCCAACTAATACAAGATCGGAGGAAGCACGATTTTGTTCGAGAATCTCGTGAGAAA
>ERZ890510.61-NODE-61-length-85125-cov-7.432538_pt1 | contig 85125 bp, 86 predicted proteins | sample MGYA00521265_ERZ890510 | MGnify/ENA primary metagenome ERZ890510 (study PRJEB32303, sample SAMEA104408624) | aquatic metagenome | biome: Brackish water; feature: Chemocline; material: water | place: Baltic Sea | collected 2014-10-26T21:54:00 | depth 110 m ... | reverse complement strand
GGCGCCAAGTCACGCCGGCGGCTATTTCAAGACGCGCCCCGGCCTCGCCACGCCGGACATGCAGCTTTACTTCGCGCCGGCCAGCTACGGCGGAGGCCGCTACGGCACCACCCAGCTCGACACCGTACCCGGCATGACGCTCGGCGCCGCCCAGCTTCGCCCCGAAAGTACCGGCCATGTGAAGGCGCTCAGCGCCGATCCCGTGGCCAAGCCGGAGATCCAGCCGAATTATCTCGCCGACCAGATCGACCGCGACGCGCTGCTGGCGGCGATGAAGTACCTGCGCCAGCTGCTGGCGACGCCGCCGCTCTCGAACTACGTCATCCGCGAGAACTTCCCCGGCCCCGACGTGCAGACCGACGAGCAGTGGATGGCGCATGCCCGCGCCACCGGCTCCACGACCTATCACCCGGTCGGCACGGCCAAGCTCGGCACCGATCCCCGAGCCGTGGTCGACCCGATGAGCATGCGCGTCCTCGGCCTGCAGGGCCTGCGTGTCGCCGATGCCTCCTGCATGCCGACCATGGTCTCGGGCAACACTTACGCCGCAACCAACGTGATTGCCGAAAAGGGCGCCGACCTCATCGCTCAGACGTAACGCTCAGACGTAGCCCGGCCCTTCGATCACCGGGTGGGCGATCAGGAACTTTTCGTCGATCTCGACACCGATGCCGGGCTTGTCGAGCGGGCGGACGGTGCCGTCCTTGCTGATCTGCCACGGCGCGCTGCCCAACTCGTCGCGGAACTTGTTGGCCACCGACAGGTCGGCCTCGAAGTAGCCGCCATTGTCGATCGAGGCGAGGAAATGGATCGAGACGGCGTGGTTGAGGCCGGTCATCGAACTGTGAGGGTGGATCGGCAATTTCCACATCGAAGCGGCGGCGGCGATGCGCTGGACCTCGGTGATACCACCCGACTTCGAAAGATCGGGCTGCAGGATGGTGATGTTGCCGTCCTCGATCAGGCGATGGAACTCGAAGCGCGTGTAATGGTTTTCGCCCGCCGCCAGCGGCGTGCGGCCAAAGCCCTTGGCCATGGCGTAGGAACGATGGTCGTGCGCCGGAAAAGGCTCTTCCAGCCAGGCGATGCCGAGTTCGTCCATGGCCGGCATGACGCGGCGCACATCTTCGACCGTGTAGCCGGTATTGGCGTCAGTCAGGATGGCACTATCAGGGAAGCGCTTGCGGATCGCCGTCATGCGCGCGATGTCGGCGCGCACGGTGTCGCCGATGCGCAATTTCAGTGCCTTGTAGCCCGCCTCGACCATCGGTTCGGCCTCGGCAACCAGTGATTTCGGTTCCTGGTAGCCCAACGAAATGCCGCCGGCATAGGCCGGCACCGGCCGGTTGGAGCCGCCCAGCAGCTTGTAGAGCGGCCAGCCCACGGCCTTGCCCTTGATGTCCCATAGCGCCTGGTCGAGGCCGCTCATCGCCATCGCGGTGGCCGCGCCCATGCCGTGGGAGCCGAGCTGGAACTTGTAGATCTTCGCCCAGATGCCGACGGTGTCGGTCGCATCCATGCCGACCACGAAGCCCTTCAGCGTCGTGTTGATCAGGTGGCCGATGCTGCCGGGCGATCGCGCATGATGGCTCTCGCCCCAGCCCGTGATGCCGTCTTCGGTCGTGACCTTCACCATCACGCAGTCGCGCTTGGTCATGGTGCCGATGCCGAGCGAAACCTGCAGCTCCTTCGGCACGCGGTAGCTGGTCGGATAGGCCTTTACGTCGACGATTTTCATTTGCAGTTCCCCTACCTCACCCTGAGGAGCGCCCGCAGGGCGCGTCTCGAAGGGTGGGCAACAACGAGACTGGATCCCATCCTTCGAGACGCCGCGCGATGCGCGACTCCTCAGGATGAGGTGGTGCACTAAGCCACTTTGTACTTGGCCAAAATATCGCGATCGATTTCTATGCCGAGGCCGGGGCCAGTCGGGACGGCGACGATTCCCTTCTTCTGCTCGATCGGCTCCTTGGCAAGCGTGTCGCGCAGTGGGTTGGGCGTCTGCTCGAATTCCAGCATCGGCGGCATCGGCCGGAAGGCTGGCGGCTGGTCCGGCAGGGCGGCCAGGAACTGCACCGTGGCGGCAAGGCCGATGACCGAGCCCCAGGCGTGCGGCACGCATTCGACTCCGAATGCCGACGCCAGTGTCGCGATCTTGCGGCACTCGGAGAACCCGCCGGCCGCGCAAAGATCGGGCTGCACGATATCCATGGCCTTCTTGGCGATCACGTCGCGAAAGCCCCAGCGGGTGAAATCGTTCTCGCCACCGGCCACCGCCATGTCGAGAGTGCGCGTTACTTCGATGTAGCCGTCGTGATCCTCGGGACTGATCGGCTCCTCGAACCACAGGATGTCATGCTCCTCCAGCATGCGGCCAAGCTTAATGGCGTTGGGCACCGAGAAGCAGTGGTTGGCATCAACCGCCAGCTTCACGTCGGGACCGATCGCCTTGCGCACCGCGCCGACCCTCTTGGCATCGAGCTTCAGGTCACCGAGGCCGATCTTCATCTTGATCGCCCGGAAGCCGTCGTTCTTGAACTCCAGCGCCTCCTCAACCGCCTCCTCGACCAGCCGGTTCATGTCGATGAAATAGAGACCGGTGGCGTAAGGGATCACTTCGCTGCGATAGGCGCCGCCGATCAATTTGTGCACCGGCTTGTTCACCGCGCGGCCCATGATGTCCCACAGCGCGATGTCGATGCCGGAAATGGCCGAGATCGCCATGCCGGTCGTACCGTAGTCCTTGATCCTGTTGTAGAGATCCTCCCAGATCGCCTCGACATCGAACGGGTCGCGGCCGATCACGCGCGCCTTGTACTGCGTCTCGACGAAGGTCTTTGCAACGGCGGCGGGGCCGTAGCACTCGCCCCAGCCGGTGATGCCCTCGTCGGTAGAAATCTCGACCAGACAGGTCGAGCGCGTGCCGTAGACCCAGCCGCGCGCCGAGACGAACGGCTTGTCGACCTTGCATTGCAGAATGTGGCAGACGATGTCTGTCACTTTCATCGTTCGTTTCCTCCGCGTTGTGGCGGAGGAAACTGCCGGAAACAGACTGCCCTGTCACGAGTTTAGAAGCGCAGCGCGGGAATATGCCAGATCGAACGCAATTCCTTTCCGTCTTCATCGGAGAAGTAGACCACCACTGGCTGCTGCCTAAAGCACAGGCTGTGACGTGAAGAAGACTTGACGGGATTCGCTACCGCATTCGGGAGATAGACGGATCGAAATACGGCATTGAGCGCGAGTTCATCGATGTCGCATGGCTGTTTCAGGAATCTTCGAAGGCCAGCCTCGAATCCCGGCAGCTCCAAAGCCATAGTCGGATACTGAGCCGCTACGCAGAGCCCCCAGAGGCGCGCGATTGTCGGACACCAGCTGAAGAATTTCTCGTGGTCCGCGGGACGGATACAATCAAGAGGATGCGCCGGCGCTGCACGCTCTCCGTTAGAATGAAAGGGAGCATAGAATACGGCTTTACCCTCGCGCGGCGCTTTTCGGTAACATTGCAGTGCGTTTACGGCATCGGGATGCGCTGCGTAGTATTGCAAGGCGTACAATTCTAAGGAGCCGACATGGCTGCGATTTTCAAGCATTGCACCCAAGAAGAATAGCCGCAGAAAAGTCAGGACGCCGAAGAGCGCAGCAACCGCAATCGCTGCCCATACCAAGACACGAAAGCCGACTCTGCGCTTATTAACGGCCGACATAATAGCCTGCGTCCGGCGCGGCGGCCGACGGCTCTCTCATGGGTCGCTCGTGTGTGGGTAACGCAATCTCACGACGCGATAGTAGCATCCACTTAGGCTTATACAATTCACGAAGCGATTCGGGGGAGGCTCGGACAGCCTAGAAGCCAACCGAAATCAGCAAATTGCCGAGCTTGTCCTGGCGGACCTTGTCGCCGGGTTCGACGACGGTGGTGCAGTCGAGCTGCTCGAGGATCGCCGGTCCTTCGAACGCCACATCGCGCGGCAGTTTTTCGCGCGCATAGACGGGAGTCTGGCGCCAGCCGTCGGCGAACCAGACGCGGCGTTCGCCGACCTGGGCCGCCTTCAGCGTCGGCGCGCGCTCGGTGGCGGCAAGCGCTGCCAGCGAGATCTCCGGCCGCACACCGATCACCGCGGTGTGGAGATTGACGAGGACCGGCGGGATCTCCGCCAGTTCGATGCCGAAGCGGCGGAAGTAGGCCGCCGCGAAGGCCTGGTGCAACCCCGCCACGCCGATGTCGGGCCGATCGACGCCGACCGAGAGGATGTGGCTCTGGCCCTGGAACTGCATGTCGGCGGTGTGGACGCGGCGCAGCTCGCGCACCGGCACGCCCTCGCGGCCGATCGTGGCCTCGCCCTCGGCCGACTGCTCGGCATAGATGCGCGCCACCGTGGCATCGTCGAGCAGCGACAGCGGCTTGTTGACCGTGCGCACATAGTCGTGGCGCAGGTCGGCCACGACGCAGCCCAGCGCGTTGGTGATGCCGGGCCGCGCCGGCACCAGCACGGTCGGAATCGAGAGCTCGCGGGCGAGCGCCATGGCATGCAGCGGACCCGCGCCGCCGAAGGCAAACAGCGCGAAGTCGCGTGGATCGTGGCCACGCGACAGCGAGACCAGGCGGATGGCGCCCGCCATGCGGTCGTTGGCGATGCGCAGGATGGCGGCCGCCGCCGCCTCGGCATCGAGGCCGAGCCGCTTGCCGACCTTCTCCAGGACGATGGCACGCACATGGTCGAGCGTGACGGGATGATCGACACCCAGCAGCCGGTCGGGATTGAGCCGGCCCAGGACAAGGTTGGCGTCGGTGATGGTGGGCTCGGTCCCGCCGCGACCGTAGCAGATCGGGCCGGGCCGGGCGCCGGCACTTTCCGGGCCGACTCGCAGCATGCCGGCCGAATCGACCGAGGCGATCGAGCCGCCGCCGGCGCCGATCGTGTGCACATCGACCATCGGCACGTGGATCGGCAGGGCGTATTCGAGTTCGAGTTCGCCCGAGACCTGCGGCACGGCATTCTCGATCAGGCCCACGTCGGTCGAGGTGCCGCCCATGTCGTAGGTGATGAGGTCGGGATGGCCGGAGATGCGGCCGGTGTAGGCCGCCGCCATCACGCCCGAGGCAGGGCCCGACATCACGGTGTTCACGGCCGCATGGGCGATCAGCTGCGAGGAGATCGTGCCACCGTTGCCCTGCATCACCAGCAGGTCGCGGTTAAAACCCTTGGCGGAGAGTTCGGTGCGCAGCCGCGTCAGGTAGCGATCGAGCACGGGCTGGACGGAGGCATTGACCGCCGCGGTCACGCCGCGCTCATACTCGCGGTACTCGGAAAGAATGGCATGGCCCGCCGTGACGTAGGCGTTCGGCCACATCCCGCGCACGATTTCCGCCGCCCGCCGTTCGTGCGTGGAATTGATGTAACTGTGCAGGAAGTGGATGACCACGGCCTCGCAATCCAGCGCCAGGAGCTTCTTTGCCGCCTCTGCGACGGCTGCCTCGTCGAGTGCCACCAGCACCTTGCCGTCGGCATCCATGCGCTCCGGCACTTCGAGCCGCAGCTCACGCTCGATCATCGGCCTGAAAGTGCCGCGCAGGCCATAAGGCTGCGGCCGGGTGCGGCGACCGAGTTCGAGCACGTCGCGAAAACCCCGGGTGGTGATGAGCCCGACCCGGGCGATCTTGCGTTCGAGCAGCGCATTGGTCGTGGTCGTGGTGCCATGCACCACCGCCTGCAGCGTGGCCGGATCGGCACCGGCGTCGGCCAGGGCTGCCATGAAACCGATTGCCTGGTTGTCGATCGTCGTCGGCACTTTGGCGAGCTTGACGGCACCGGAGACGGAATCGATGGCCAGGAGATCGGTGAAGGTGCCGCCGACGTCGATTCCGACGGTGAGGGAATGCTCTGAGTCCATGATCAAACCGAAAGGTACTGTTCGCGAAGGGAGGCATCCGAGGCAAGTTCGGCCATGGTCCCGCCGAAGCGGATCTGGCCCTTCTCGATGATGTAGGCGCGATCGGCCACGGCCTGGGAGAAGTGAAGGTTCTGCTCCGACAGCAGCACCGTCAGCCCCTCGTTCTTCAGCGCACGGATGGAGTTCGCCATCTGCTCGACGATGATCGGTGCCAGCCCCTCCGACGGTTCGTCCAGCAACACGCAACGCGGGTTGCCCATCAGCGTGCGGGCGATGGTGAGCATCTGCTGCTCACCGCCGGACATCCGACCGCCCGGCCGACCACGCATCTCCGACAGATTGGGAAACAGCGCGAAGAGCTTGTCCTCGGTCCAGCCGGAGACGCCTTCGCGTGCCAACTGGCGGCCGACTTCGAGATTCTCCATCACCGTGAGGTCGGTGAAGATGCGCCGCTCCTCGGGCACATAGCCCAGGCCCAGCCGCGCGATGCGGTAGGGCGGCAGACGTTCGATGCGCCGGCCCTCGAAGACGACCTCGCCCTGTGACGGCGGCACAAGGCCCATGATCGCCTTCATGGCGGTCGATTTGCCGGCACCGTTGCGGCCCAACAGCGCCACGACCTCACCCGCCGCGGCGTCGAGCGAGACGCCATGCAGGATGTGGGCACGGCCGTAGAACGCATGAACGTTCTTCACCTCGAGCATCAGTGCGTGCCCCCGAGGTAGACGGCACGCACGGCGGGATTGTTGCGGACCTCATCGGGCGTGCCGCCGGCGATGAGCTGGCCGCGGTCGAGCACGATGATCCGGTCGGCCTGGCTGAACACCACGTCCATGTCGTGCTCGGTGAACAGCACGGCGATGCCGCGCGCGCGTGCCAGCCCGGCGGTGAGTTCCATTAGCGCCACGCGCTCCTTGGGCGCCATGCCGGCAGTCGGCTCGTCCATCAGCAGCAGCCGCGGCTGGTTGGCCAGCGCCATGGCGAGCTCGACCCGCTTCAGGTCGCCATAGGCCAGCACGCCGCAGGCGCGCTCGGCCTGATCCAGCATGCCGACCTGGGACAGCAGCGCATCGGCCTCGGTCCGGAACGCCGCGCCGAAACGCTGCAGCATCGAGCGCAGCCGGCCAGCATGGGAATAGAGCGCCATCTGCACGTTCTCGCGCACGCCCAGCGAGGCGAAGGTGGCGGTGATCTGGAAGGTTCGGCCGACCCCCAGCCGCCAGATGGCGCGTGGGCGCAGGCCGACGATGTCGCGGCCTTCGAGCCGGACGATGCCGAGATCGGGCGCCAGCTGGCCGTTCAGCATGTTGAAGCAGGTGCTCTTGCCAGCACCGTTGGGGCCGATCAGGGCCAGCATCTCTCCAGCCGACACGGCAAAGGACACATCGGCCACAGCCTGGACGCCGCCGAATGCCTTGTGCAGGCCCTCGACCTGCAGGACCGCGGTCATGCTCGCTGCTCCCGCCAACGAAGGACCAGTGCCTTGAGGCCACCCACCAGCCCCTGCGGAAACAGCAGCACGATGACCAGGATCACACCGCCCATGACACCGCGCCAGAATTCGGTGCGGCGGGCGACTTCGTCGCGCAGCCAGGTGAAGATCGCGGCACCGACGATCGGGCCGGTCAGCGTCTCCACACCGCCCAGCAGCACCATGATCAGCCCGTCCGTCGATTGCGCGATCGAGATCGCCGACGGCGAGATGCTGCCCTTGGAGAATGCATAGACCGCACCGGCGAGGCCGGCGAGCGCGCCGACCAGCACGAAGGCCGCCCACTGGACGCCTCGCAGGTCGATGCCAATCGCTTCGGCGCGCAGCGGCGAGTCACGGCCGGCACGCAACGTGAAGCCGAATGGCGAGAACAACACCCGCCACAGAAGCGCGATGCCGAGGCCACAGCAGGCGAGTGCCATGTAATAGTAGGTGGTCTTGTCGGCCAGCCAGGCCGAGGGCCAGATGCCGAACACTCCGTTGCTGCCGCCGGTGAAGGAGTCCCACTGGAAGACGATCGACCAGCTGATCTGCGCGAAGGCCAGAGTCAGCATAGCAAGATAGACGCCGCTCAGGCGGACGCAGAACCAGCCATAGACGATCGCAAAGGCGCCGGCGCAAAGCGGCGCCAGAAGCAGCGCTGCTTCCATCGGCAGGCCGGCCTGCTTGAACAGCAGACCGGCGGCATAGGCGCCGAGGCCGAAATAAGCAGCGTGGCCGAACGACACCATGCCGGCCGGGCCCATGATGAAATGCAGGCTGACCGCGAAAAGCGCGAAACACACGATGTCGGTCAGCAGGATGGTGACGTAGCGGTCGGCAACCAGCGGCACGGCGACCAGAATAACCACCCACACCAGCGCGATCTTCCATGTTGGCGCCGTGAGCGGCGGCGCCGGATCGGCCGCGATGCGCTGCACCGCCTGCGGCTTGCCGAGCAGGCCATAGGGCCGCACCACCAGCACCAGCGCCATGATCAGAAACTCAACCACCAGCGTCAGCTTGGAGAACGAGATTTCGAACCCGAACCAATCGACTGTGCCGATGCCGATGCAGAACGCCTTGGCGACGCCGATCAGGATGGCGGCAAGAAAGGCGCCGCCGATGCTGCCCAGTCCGCCAACCACGGTAATGACGAACGCATCGGCGATGATCGCCAGATCGAGATCGAGGTTGGCCGGCTCCCTCGGGATCTGCAGCGCGCCGCCAAGGCCGGCCAGTACCGCACCGGCGAAGAACACGGAAGTGAAGAGCTTGGCCTGGTCAACGCCCAGCGCGCCCACCATCTCGCGGTCCTGGGTCGCCGCCCGCACCAGCGCCCCCCCAGCGCGTACGGGTGAGCAGCAGCCAGAGGATCGCCAGCACGACCGGACCGATGGCGATCAGTAACAAGTCATAGGAGGGAATGCGCTTGCCCAGGATCTCGACCGCGGTATCGAAACCGGGCGCGCGCGGGCCGACCAGATCCTCGGGGCCCCAGGCAAAAAGTGCGATGTCCTTGATCACCAGCACGACGGCGAAGGTGGCCAGAAGCTGGAACAGCTCCGGTGCGCGGTAGACGCGGCGCAGCACCAGCACCTCGATCAGCACGCCCGCGATCCCGACCGCCAGGGCAGCCAGGGCGACCGCGCTCCAGAAGCCCAGGGGCGTGCGGCCCAACACCTCGATCAGCGTATAAGCGCCGTAGAGCCCCAGCATGTAGAGCGAACCGTGAGCAAAATTCACGATCCGCGTCACGCCGAAGATCAGCGACAGACCCGCCGACACCAGAAACAACGACGATGCGCTGGCCAGCCCATTGAGGAGCTGGATGAGGATGGAGGAAAAGGTCACGTCAACTCATGCGGACCGCAGGCTGGATGCCCGCGGTCCGTCACGATCCGCAGGATCAATTTTTCGGCCGCATCTTCATGACTTCCGCGTCGCTCGGCAGCGCGTCCTTGCCGTCGACGAAGCGCCACTCCTTCATGTAGCCCTTGCCGTCCTTGACGCCGATACGGCCAACGTAGGCACCCATCGTCGACTGATGGTCGATCGGGCGGTATTCGATCGCCCCGAACGGCGTCATGTGCTTCAGCCCGCTCATGGCGGCGATCAGCTTGGCCTGGTCGAGCGAGCCCGCCTTCTTGATCGCTTCTACCGCCGAGATCACCGTCGAATAGCCGACCACCGAACCGAGGCGCGGGTAGTCCTTGTATTTGGCCTCGTAAGCGGCGACGAACTTGCCGTGCTCCGGCGTCTTGATCTCGCTCCAGGGGTAGCCGGTCACGTACCAGCCGTCGGGCGCCTCCTCCTTGAGCGGATCGAGATATTCAGGCTCGCCGGCCAGCAGGTTGAAGACCGCGACATCCTTGAAAAGGCCACGCTGCGCGCCCTCGCGCACGAACTTGGCGAGATCGGCGCCGAACAGCGAGGAGAAGATCGCATCGGGTTTGGCATCGGCCAGCGCCTGCACCACGGCACCGGCATCGATCTTGCCGAGCGGCGTCGCCTGCTCGGCGACGAACTCGACGCCCGGCTGCTTGGCCGAGAGCAGCTTCTTGAAAGCCGCCGTCGCCGACTGGCCGTATTCGTAATTCGGGTAGACGATCGCCCAGCGCTTTTTGTCGAGCTTGACGGCATCGGGAATGAGCATAGCCGTCTGCATATAGGTCGAAGTGCGCAGACGGAACGTGTAGGGATTTCCGGCCTCCCAGACGAGCTTGTCGGTCAGCGGTTCCGCCGCGATGAACAGCACTTTGCGCTGCTTGGCAAAGTCCGACACCGCCAACCCGACGTGCGACGGAAACGTGCCGATCAGGAAGGAAACGCCTTCGCGGCTCAGCAGTTCCTCGGCAACGCGCACAGCGTCGCCGGGATTGCCGTTGTCGTCGCGGCTCACGATCTCGAGCTTGCGGCCGAGCACGCCGCCCGCCGCGTTGACTTCGTCCACCGCCAGGTCGACGCCCTTCTTGTAGGGCTCGAGGAAGGCTGGAAAGTTCTTGTAGCTGTTGAGTTCGCCGATCTTGATCGGTGCCTGCGCGCCGGCCGGTCCGGCCAGCGACAACGCCGCGAGCGCCGCGGCGCCGGCAAGCAGATGATTACGCGTCAACATGACATCCCCCTCTGTGAAAAGCCTCAAATCCCGATAACCGGAGCCTAACGACCCGGCCCTACGCTCGACAAGCGTTCAGTCCGCAAAACTCGATCGCGCCTGAATTCCCCAGTTACCGTCCTGCAGCGTCACGATGTAGATCGTCTCGAACCGGCCGATCAACGAGTCGTCCCTGCGCCAGCGGCTGAACTTCACCTTCAGATGGACCTTTTTCTTTCCGACATGGATCGCGGTCCGCTCGTCCCACTTGCTGTGGTCCCAACCATCGCCGGCCCGGGCAATGAAATCCCCCAGCTTGTAGTCACCATGGTTCGGCCAGACGACGACCTTGCCGCCGGCCAGCCGCACATGCGGAAAGTTGCAGGCGTCGTTGACGCCCGGTTCGTCGCCGCGATTGAGTGCGGCCATATAGTCGTCGAGGACGGCCATCGCCGTTGCGAGGGCATCGCTCATCTCAGACCATCTCCCATCCTGATGCCGGCTTGCGCAAGGCCACCGACCCGGGCGTGCGGCCGGCCACCTATCGAAGCCGCAACGATGAACACGATCTCATCCGGCTTCGGCCCGTCGGGAACGCAGAATTCGATCGCGTCGAAGTGGCTGCGCACATAGGCCGCCGCCGCATGATGCAGCGGAATATCGATCCTTGTGCCGGCCGTGGCGACCTTCACCGTTGAGGGCACGATCGATTTACCGCCAGCCATGGCATGGCGGATGCCAAAGCCGCTGGGTTGATGCCACAGCGCGGCATGCTCCAGTTCGCCCGACAGGCCGACGATGGCGCCCTTGCCATAGGCCTCGAGCTCGGAACCTTCGGCGCCCAGCAGCTTCATCACCCGTTCCGTCAGCTCGACGGCCAGAGGCTCCAGAGCCTTCATCATGGGTTGGATGTCGGCGACATATCGGCCGGCATAGGGATTGGCGATGACGCCGCCGGCCGCTGCCTTGACTGCCGGGCGGTCCAGCGCAGGCCCGCCGTCATGACGCGTTTCCTCGATCGTCGCCACGAACTTCCGCACCTTGACCAGATCGCTCATCCCGCCCCCACCTTCGTGACAGCCGTCACCCCCGCCTCGATGCGCCAGTGGCCTTTCAGCGACAGCGCCGCACTGTCGATCAGGCCGCACAGCCGCAACCGCCGGGCCTCGGACATGCCGCGGTCGAGGGCCCTGGCGACAAGCGCCGGCGACAGGGCACCGACCGCCACCGTGACAGGGCGCTCGCCGAGATCGCTGTCGGGGTCGAGTTCGCAGGCCGGCCGGCGGTGAATTTTCGGGCTGTCGACGTTGACGGCATTGGAAATCACGGTCGCGGCGGCATCGGCCGCCGCTGCCGTTGTCGCCAGCACGGTGGCCGAATCGGCGATACCGAGCGAAAACGACCGGCCGCCGCAGCCCGACGTGGCGATACCACGCACCGGCCGGCCATGATGCAGTGTCGCGAACCCGGAAAGCCGCGGCGCCTGAAGATCGCCAACGATTCCTGCCCGCAGCTCGTGCCCCGGCGCGAGATGAAACGCGATGTCGCCGCCGTCGTTGACATAGGCTTTGTCGAGCACCCGGCCATGCACCAGCGCTTCCAGAATTTCATCCGCCACGGCACCCGCGACCGCCGCCATCGGCGTGATATAGGCCGCGCGATGCGGCCACACCGCGGCGGTCATGCGCCGCGCCACCGGCCCCCGCGCTGACGGACGAACCCTACCCACGGGCTTGCGCAACATCGCAAGCTCATCGACCAGGGTTGGCAGAATGTCGTCGAAACGCGCGACCGCCTGGGTGTAGGCCCGGGCCACTTCATCGCGGGAGCCGAAGGCCTCGATCACAAGGTCGATCGGCCCATGCTGCAGATGCAGCCGACCATCGGGTAGTCGCGCCGCCACCGCGCCGGTCATCGCTCGTCCTCGTCGACGCGCACATGTCCGGCGTGTGCAATGGCGTCTTCCAGGGAAATCGCCCGCGCCGTGTAGCCACCAAGGGCTGCGTAATCGTCGGCGCGCAGGGTGAACTCGATCGGCGCCACCAGGGCCGGCGTCGGCACATAGCCGAAGGAATTCTCCGGCATGCGCGCGACATCGACCATGAGCGTGATGCCGCCGCCCGGCCAGACATAGGCCGGCACGCCGCCCAGCGTCACCTTGGTCAGCGCGTCACGCACCGATCGCGTGAGCCGCACCGGATTTTCCGTCACGCCGGCGCGCAGCGAACCGCCGGCTCCAGCCATGAACAGAACGGTACAGAGCGCCGGCTCGCAATTCTCGGCGATACGCTCGACCACCAAGCGCACCGCGGGAGGCATCGGCGCCGGCCGTGGCTTCAGCCCATCATCGAGTTCGAACCATGCCGAATGCTCGCCCGTGGTCGAGACCATGAGCAACCGCAAACCGGGCCAGGCCTGCTTGGGATCGATCCTGTCGATAATCTCCAGCGGATCGCCGACATTGGTGCCGCCCCAGCCCAGCCCTGGCTCAGCGACCTGGAAGTAGCGCCCGGGCGTCGAACGGCGTCCGCGCACCCGGATTCCGGCCGGCTTCATGTCGAGAAAGGCACCACCCTGGTGCTCGCTCAGCACGCCGGTGATGTGATCGTCGACCACGATCACCTCGTCGACATGGCCATGCCACTGCGGCGCAAACATGCCGATGGCGGCCGACCCGCAACCGACCCGCATGCGCTCCTCGGCGACTCCGTTGACGATCGGCGGCTTGGCAGCCTGCACGATGACCGTGGATCCACCGTCGATCGAAAGTTCCACGGCCTCGCGGTTGCACAGCGCCAGCAGGGCGTCGCAAGTGGCGACACCTTCCTTCTTGCTGCCGCCCGTGAGGTGATGGACGCCGCCCAGCGACAGCATCTGGGAGCCGTATTCCGCCGTCGTGACGTGGCCCACGGCCTCGCCCTTCGCGCGCACCGCCGCCTGCTCCGGTCCGAGATAGCGGTCGGTGTCGATCTTCACCTTGACGCCGCAGTAGCTGAAGATGCCCTCGGTGACGACGGTAACCATGTCGACGCCGTCGTGCCGCGACGAAACGATGAAGGGCGCAGGTTTGTAGTCGGGGTAGGTCGTGGTGGCACCGATACCGGTGACGAACGCGCGCTCGCCCTCTCTGAGAAGCTTGCGCCCGAGTCCACCCTGCCAGGCAGCGCCGCCTTCGGCGAACGCCACGCGCGCGACATCGGGCTTGGCCAGCAGTACCAGCGGATCGACACGCACCAGCTTGCCGCCTTCGTTGGCGTAGCGATCGCAGGCACCGGCGCGGTCCGGACGAATGCGGCACAGCACGGGGCAGGCGTCGCAGCGCACGATACCCGCGCCGCGTTCCGATTCGGTGAGCGCGATCGTGTCGCTCATTGCAACTTCCCCTTCGCCGCAACGATGGCCTCGTGCAGGCGATGCGGCAACAGCGGAACGCGGGTGGCGCGCACGCCGGTCGCGTGATGGACGGCGCCCAGGATGGCCGGCGCGGTCGGCACCAGGCCGGGCTCGCCCACGCCCTTGGCGCCGGAGGGGCCGAGCGGCTCGCGATCCTCGATCAGGATGCACTCGATCTCCGGAACGTCGCCAATGGTCGGAATCAGGTAGTCGTGCAGGTTCTCGGTACGGCCGGGCAGGAACTCTTCCATCAATGCCAGTCCCAGCCCCTGCGCGATGCCGCCTTCGATCTGGCCTTCGACCAGCGTCGGGTTGATCGCCCGGCCGACGTCGTGGGCGGCGACGATGCGCAGCACTTTGACCGTGCCGAGATCGAGGTCGACTTCCACGGTGGCCATCTGGGCGGCAAATGCATAGGTGGCGTAGGGCACGCCCTGGCCGTCGGCATCGAGCGGCGTGGTCGGCGGATCGAACGTACCTTCGCCGATCAGCGGGCCGGCGACCGCGAGATCGATCGTGCGCACCTCGGCGCCATCGCGCACCAGGAGTCGGGCGCCCTCCAGCGACAGCACGGCGTCCGCCCCTGCATTGGCCAGCCGCAAGATCTGTCGGCGCAGGTCCTGGCCCGCCCCCTCAGCGGCCTTGCCCGACACGAAGGTCTGCCGCGAGGCCGAGGTTTTGCCGGCATCGGCGGTAAGATCGGTATCGCCGGAGACCAGAGCGAATTGCGCCGCCGGCAGGCCCAGCGCGTCGGCCGCGATCTGGGTCAGGATGGTGTTGCTGCCCTGCCCGATGTCGACCGCCCCGTTGTAGAGCGTCAGCGTACCGGCCGGCGACAGGCCGACCCGAATGATCGACGGGTTCGACATCGAGGTGTTGCCGATGCCGTACCACATGCAGCCGATGCCGACGCCGCGACGCTTGTTCCCGCCACCGGCGTTGAAGGCCGCGACCTCGACATGCGCCTTGCGCCAGTGCGGCCGCAACGCGTCGAGGCATTCGGCAAGGCCGGCCGAATGCGCCAGGACCTGCCCTGTCGCCGTCGTATCGCCCGCCCGCAGCGCGTTGCGATGCCTGAACTCCAGCCGGTCGATGCCGAGCCGGTCGGCGAGGCCGTCCATCATCGCCTCGTGGGCGATGGCCGCCTGCGGCACCCCGAAGCCGCGAAAGGCGCCGGCGGGCGGACCATTGGTGAAAAAGGCCTCGCCCCAGCTGCGCACGTTCGGCATCGCATAGGGGCCCATGGCATGGACGGGCACACGATTGGCGACGGTCGGGCCCCATGAGGCATAGGCGCCGGTGTCGAAGGTTGCCCTGATGTCGCACGCCACCAGCTTGCCGGCAGCATCGCAACCGAACTTCGCCGAAACGCGGGCCGGGTGACGCTTGGTGGTGGCGGCCATGCTTTCGGGCCGCGTATAGACACAGGCCACGGGGCGTTTCAGCCGCCATGCCGCCAGCGCCACCAGCGGCTGGACCGACAGGTCAAGCTTGCCGCCGAAGCCACCACCGCAGGCGGTCGGCACGATCCGGACGCTTTCGCGACTGAGCTGCATCACGCTGGCGATCTCGTCGCGGTCCATGTAGGGCGTCTGGGTGGTGACGTGGATTTCTATGCGATCACCCACCCGCTCGGCCCAGCCCGCCTCCGGTTCGATATAGGCGTGCTCGACGAATGTCGTCTCGAACACGCCCTCGGCCACGGCAGCGCAGCCGGCAAAAGCCGCGCTGGCGTCGCCGCACCTCACGCCACCGTCGAGCAGGAGGTTCTTAGGCCGGCCGACCTGGACCTGTGGCGCATCCGCAGCCGTTGCCGCGTCAATACCGATTACCGGTAGTTCGATCGCCCAGGCAACCGGCACCTCGTCGTCGCGGACCGAGAGGACACTTGCGCGATCGCCAACCAGCGCCACCATCGCCTCGCCGCGAAAGCGCACGATTCCATCGGCCAGCACCGGCTGGTCCTTGATGTCGGGGTAGATGCCGAAGCCGTTGAACGGCACGTCCGATGCCGTCAGCACAGCGGCCAACCGGCCGTGCAGCGGTGCCAGGTCGCCCAATTCGAAGCGCGCACGCGCATGCGGCGAGCGCACCACGCGGATCCACAGAGCATCGCCCGGAATGCCGTCGGCGCCGAACCTGTCACGCCCCGTGACCTTGGCATGACCATCGACCCGCACGATGCGGGCACCGACCGCGCCACCGGCCGGCGGCGACACCCGCGGCATCGGTGCCTGCGAGGCCGCCAGCACGGCGTCGACTATCTTGCTGTAGCCGGTGCAACGACAGAGCACGCCACCCAGCGCCTCCTCTATCTCGGCGCGGTCAGGCTGCGGGCTCCGCCGCAGCAGATCCTCTGATGCCATCAGCATCCCCGGCGTACAAATGCCGCACTGCGCCGCGCCGCACGCGAGAAAGGCGTCCTGCAGGCGGGAAAGCCCACCGTCCGTCGTCTCGAGACCCTCGACGGTCTCGACCGAACGACCTTCGACCTGACCCATCGCGACCAGACAGGAACAAACCTGCTGATTGTCGAGCAGTACGGTGCAGGCACCGCAGTCACCGGCATCGCAGCCGATCTTTGTGCCGGTAAGGCCGAGGTCGTCGCGCAGCGCCGCGGCGAGACGCGTGACCGGCGGACCGCTCCAGGACGCGACCGCGCCGTTCAGGGTGAAATTCATCTTCATGCCGCGAAACCCGCCAGCAGGCGGCGCAGCAACACGAGGGCGGCGTCTCGGCGATAATCGGCGCTGCCGCGCACATCGTCGATCGGCGCCAGAGGCGCGAGATGGGCGCGGTCGATCCGATCGGCCAGATATCCATCGACCGGTGCGCCCAGAAGCGCCGCCTCCAGCGCGGGCAGACGCTGCGCCACCGCCGAGCAGGCGCCGACGGCGATGCGAGCCGTCGCGATCCGGTCTTCGGCGATTTCGAGCGTTGCGGCCACCATGGCGATGGAAATCACCAGATAGCGCCGGGCACCGAGCTTGAGGAAGGCGCTCCGTGCCGAATGGCGAGGGTTTGGAACATGAAAGGCGATGACGAGTTCGCCGGGCGCCAGGACCGTACGGCGGACTCCGGAGATGAACTGGCCAAGCGGCATCCGGCGTGTCGTCATCCGGCTCGCGATCTCGACCTCGGCGTCGAGCGTCAGCAGACATGGCACACCGTCGGCCGCCGGAGAGGCATTGCAGAGGTTGCCCGCCAACGTGCCGGCATTCTGGATCTGGCGGCCACCAACCTCGCGCGCCGCCTGCTTCAGGCCATTGAACAGAGGCGGCAGATCGGCCGCTATCACTTCACTCCAGGTCGTGGTGGCACCCAGGCGCCAGCCATCGACGGTCGCCGAAATGCCGCGCAGGACAGCAATGCCACCGATGTCGAGAACGTCTTCCTCGATCGTGCGACCGACCCGCGACGGATAGAAGTCGGTACCGCCGGCCAGCACGCTGTGCGGTCGGGCCAAAGCCAGAAGCGCCTCTTCAAGGCGTTGAGGACGAAGGTAAGCACCCATATCGTTCGTGTACGCACGATGCCACAGCACCGCCGCGAATCAAACGGCTGAGTCGCGGTCAGGCGATCCTGGAGAGGAGGTCGAGAAGCTGTCGCTGCTCCTGGGCATTGAGCGCTTTCAATGTCTCACGCGACACCGCAGGGCCGTTGATCAGGAGTTTGTTCACCAGACGCTGGCCATCGGTCGTCAGGCTGAGCAGCGTGCGCCGCGCATCGCCCGGGTCGGGTCGCGAATCGACCAGACCGCGCTCCTTCAGCCGCCGCACCACGCCCTGCATCGTCGCCTTGTCCATGCCGACCAGCCGGCCGAGCAGGTTCTGCGACAATTCGGTGTACTCGTTCAACTTCACCAGGCTCGAGTACTGGGTCGGCGTAATGTTGGGATCGCCGATGCTGACCTGAAAGATGGCACTGGCGCGCTGATGCGCACGACGCAACAAATAGCCAACTTGCTCTTCGATGCGGTAAGGCCGTGAGGTCGGAGATGACGCCGCCTTCGACTCTTGCTGTTTTTTTGCGACGTTGCTTCGCATCGCCCTCGCCCCTGTTACTCCTTCGCTACACCGACTGCGCGCGTCGCACAACGGTCACATAACACCCGCCAGCGGCGGTGAATGGTCGTGCCCTCTTGACTCATCACCGTCAGCGCGGCAGCGCGAGATTCTGTAGCGGTCGCAACCTTGCCGCGGCACGCTCATCGAGCCTGCGTCGCCGGACGAGCGGCGGCCCACAGCACAAGCCCTCCGACAACGGATCCCGCGCCCATTGTCGCGAAGGCGAACAGCCAGGCAATCTGCGATGTCGGACCACCCGCGATATCCAGGACCACGCCGACGGTGGCGGCACCCACGAAGGCACCGGCGTTGCTGGCGGTGGCGGCCGCGGCGAGCGCCGCACCCCGGCGCGGCGGCGGAGTCTCCTCAAGAATGGCAGCCGGCAAGGTGCCGGCGTCGGCAAAGACCAGGCACAGATAAACTGTCGTGAGTCCGATCATGAGCGGCACCGGCAGGCCTGCGAGCAATGGTGGGATCAGCGAGAACAGTCCCGACGCCAGGCACACCGCCACCAGGATCGGCACCCGGCGCGGTCCCTGCGCCCGGCGGGCGACGGCGACGCTGACCGGCATGGCAACCAGTCCGGCAAGCGCGGTCGCAATGGCGAGCTTCGCCAAGGTCGATCCGTCCGGAGGCGTTTGGGAGCAAAAAACCAGATAGGCGATCCACCAGGTCCGCAGGGCCATGCCTTCCCAGGCGTTGCCGGCCGACGCTGCGAGCAGGCCAAGCACCTTCGGACGCATCAGGAACCCCAAGGCCGGGCCGGCTTGGCCGGGTACGGCCGGCTCCCGAGGCATGACATCCGGCGGAGCCGTCCGCGGTGGCTCGATCCGGCATGGCGTCGCGCGAACCGCCATCACAACGATGGGAAGCGCCAGCGCCGCCGTGGCGGCGGCGGCGGCGAAGGCCATTCGCCATGGAAAGTAGAGCGCGACGAGACCGGTAACGGCAAAGCAGAAGCCGGTGCCGAGCGTAATGCACGACGTGTAGGTCGAGGCAGCCGCGGAGCGCCGTTGCTCCGGCAATCGCGTCACAAGCAGCATCAGCCCTGGCATGTAAGTTGCAGCCATGCCCAGTCCGGACAGGATGCGGCCAGCCAGCGGCAAGGCGAGACCGCCCTCGGCAAGGGAGACGCAAAGGCCGCCGGCGACCCAAAAGGCCGAGCCGATCACATACACCTTCAGCGGTGAGACCCGGTCGGTCAGTGGCACGAACAGGGGGACGCCGGCGGCGTAGGCGGCGAAGAAGACACCGCCCAGGAGCCCCGCCTGTGCGGCGTTGAGGCCCAGATCCACCGCCACTGCCGGCAACACCACACCGATATTTGCGAAGCCGACCATGTTGAGCAGCAGGGCGGCACATACGGCCGCCACCAGCCGGCGATCAGACGTAATCACGGGGTGGATTTCGGAAAAGCCACCGGAGCTGCCGCCTTCGACGATGGCTGCCAAAGGCCGGAGGCGCCTTGCGCTTCAAGTACGACCATGACGCCATGCCTCCACCGCGTTGTTCAGCGGGGAAATCTGGTGGGCGGCAATGGCCACAACAAAGGGAAACTTCTCACCTGGGATGAATACAATTCATCTATCCGAATCCGACCCCATGCCTCTGCCATCGCTTCCACCGCGATCACGGCGGCTCGCGTTCGAACGGACGACAACGCCGCAAAGATTCAAATGGGCAGTGGCTGGAAAACAGCGAGTTCGGCAGCCGCCAGATCCTCAAGCGCCGCGCCCACCGACTTGAAGAGCGTGATGGCGTTGGCATCGCCGGCCGACCGGCCGACCTTCTGGCCGCGCGTCAGTTCGAACAGGTCAGCAACGATATCAGCTTCATCGATGGTGCCATTGGCCAGCGGCTGGACGATATCGCCCGCCTCCTGGAGCGCGCCAGCCCGGGTATCGACGTAGAGACGTGACCGTCGGATGGCGCCGTCGTCGCTTTCACGCATCCCGGACGTGTACGCGCCAACAAGATCAAGGTGCTGACCCCCGTGCAGCCATGCACCCTCGACCAGCGGCGACGTCGACAACGTCGCACAGGACACGATATCGGCAGCGGCGACCGCCGCCTCACGATCGGCCACGGCACGCACGACGATGGGCCGGCCGAGCACCTTCGGCAGCGTCGCCGCAAGCTGTCCGGCCAGCGTCTCGGCGCGCTCCGGGGTTCGCCCCCAGATGGCGACCTCGCGGATCGGCCGGACCTTGGCGTGGACACGAATGAGTTCGGGAGCCAACGCGCCTGTCCCGATCATCAAAAACCTCGAGGAGTCCGGTCGCGACAGGTAGCGCGAGGCTAGCCCCGACGCACAGGCCGTACGGCGTTTGGTGAGCATCGTGCCGTCGAGCAAGGCCAACGTCTGGCCGGTCGTGCCATCGATGAGGAGATATTGACCGTAGATCGAAGGAAGCGCCTGCCTGCCGTTGTCCGGAAAAACCGTCACGACTTTGACGCCGATATGGCTGCCTACACCCTGCGAAGCCGAAGCGCGCGTCCATGCCGGCATCAGCAACAGCATGGCATCGGCCGATCCGGGGCCAAGCGGCGCCCTGACTGGATGGTGATGCCGGACCGGCATCTCGCAACCGGCACGAAACAACGCCTCGAGACGGGCGATCAGCGAAAGATCGTCGAGGGCGGCGTCGACCTCGGCGGCCGAGAGAATTTTCACGAAAGCGGGCCGCGGCCGGCCGGGGATGCGAGATCGGGAGCGACCAGAGCGCTTTGCCGCTCGATCGCCTTGTGTTCCGATGACGTCGGGGACACACCCGCGGCCGTCGGCGTCCGCTCGGCGATGCCGCCGCGCAGGCGTGCGAGCTCACGCTCCAGCCGTGCTGCCTCGCTGGCCGCCTTGCGCGCGCGGCGGCGATGATGCCGCCCAGCCCGCCACCCGAGCGCCAGTCCCGCCAACACACCGGCCAACAACAAAGCAACGACCAGCAGATAGGCCGGCACGATGACGATGCCAGGCAACGGCCACAAGGCAAGCTGCACAAGCTGGGTGTTGCTGACCGCGATGAGGACGCCAGCCAGGATGAAGAGCAGGAACAGAGCGCGGGACAGGATTTTCATGCGGCGCCCAGCATGCCACAGCCAAGCGGGGTGGCGCGAGGAGGGCGATGGCCCCTGAGGCTACTTCTTGTCGTCGGCCGTGATGTCACCCGCATCAGGCGGCATCAGGCCGGCCGCACGCGCCGCTTCCTTGTTCAGGCGGTCGCGCAAATCCTTGCCGGTCTTGAAATACGGCACGCGCTTGGAGGCAACCGCCACCTGCTCGCCAGTCCGTGGATTGCGGCCGGTACGTGGATCCCGCTTCTTGACCGAAAAGGCGCCGAAACCGCGCAACTCGACGCGATGGCCCGACGCCAATGCCTTGGAGATTTCGTCGAAAACAGTGGCAACAATCCTCTCGACATCTCTTTGATAGAGATGAGGATTCCGGGCCGCCAGGCGGGCAATCAGCTCGGACTTGGTCATCGCGGTTCCATGGCGAGGCCTCACAGACCCCGAGAGCAAGGATTTAAGTCTTTGATATTAAACTATATATCGGGTCCGTCAAGCCTAACCCCTTGAAACCACAAAGAAAAGGCCGGCCCTTGCGGGGCCGGCCTTTCGCTGGGTCTGTTGCGGAGACCTATTTCTCGTCTTCGTCGGACTTCTTCTGGGCCCGGCTGAGGGCCGCGCCCAGGATGTCGCCGAGGCTCGCGCCCGAGTCGGACGAGCCGAAATCGGCCATCGCCTTCTTTTCTTCGTCCATTTCGCGCGCCTTGACCGACAGCACGACGCGGCGCGAGGCCTTGTCGATGTTGGTGATCTTGGCGTCGAGCTTGTCGCCGATGGCGTAGCGGTCGGGACGCTGCTCGGAACGGTCGCGGCTGAGTTCGGTCTTGCGGATGAAGCCCGGGATGCCGTCCTGCACCGTGACGTCGATGCCGCTGTCCTGGATGCCGGCCACGATAACGGTGACCACATCGCCCTTCTTGGCAACGGCGCCCACCTTCTCGAACGGGTCGTTGGCGAGCTGCTTGATGCCGAGCGAAATGCGCTCCTTGTCGATGTCGACGTCGAGGACCTTGACCTTGACCTGATCGCCCTTCTTGAAGTCGCGGATCGCCTCGTCGCCGGCCTTGTCCCACGACAGGTCGCTGAGATGGACCATGCCGTCGATGTCGCCGGGCAGGCCGACGAACAGGCCGAACTCGGTGATGTTGCGAACCTCGCCCTCCAGCTCGGTGCCGGCCGCATGGGTCTCGGCGAAACTCTCCCAGGGATTGGCCATGCACTGCTTGAGGCCGAGCGAGATGCGGCGCTTGGACATGTCGACGTCCAGCACCATCACTTCGACTTCCTGCGAGGTCGAAACGATCTTGCCCGGATGGACGTTCTTCTTGGTCCAGCTCATTTCGCTGACATGGACCAGGCCCTCGACACCGGGCTCCAGCTCGACGAACGCGCCGTAGTCGGTGATGTTGGTGACACGGCCCTTGAGCTTGAACGCGACCGGATACTTGGCGCCGGCGCCTTCCCACGGATCGCTCATCAGCTGCTTCATGCCGAGCGAAATGCGCTGGGTCTCGGCGTTGAAGCGAATGACCTGGACCTTGACCGATTGGCCGATGGTCAGTGCTTCGGACGGGTGATTGATACGCTTCCAGGCGATGTCGGTGACATGCAGCAGGCCATCGACGCCACCCAGATCCACGAACGCACCGTAGTCGGTGATGTTCTTCACGATGCCGTCGAGCACCTGGCCCTCCGACAGCGCGCCCATCAGGCGCGTACGGTCCTCGGCCCGGGTCTCTTCCATCACGGCGCGCCGCGACACCACGATGTTGCCGCGGCGGCGATCCATCTTGAGGATCTGGAACTGCTGGGCCTGGCCCATCAGCGGGCCGACATCGCGTACCGGACGGACATCCACCTGGCTGCCCGGCAGAAACGCCACCGCGCCGCTCAGGTCGACCGTGAAGCCACCCTTCACGCGGCCGAAGATCGTGCCCATGACGCGCTCGTTGTCGGTGAATGCCTTCTCGAGAACGGTCCAGGCTTCCTCGCGGCGCGCCTTGTCGCGCGACAGGACGGCCTCGCCTTCCTTGTTCTCCATGCGATCGACGAAGATGTCGACCTCGTCGCCTTCCTTCACTTCGGCGGCGCCGCCATTGGCGAATTCACGCAATGCGACGCGGCCCTCGGACTTGAGGCCGACATCGATGGTGACGAAATCGTTGGCGATGCGAATGATCCGGCCCTTGACGACCGTGCCTTCGAAACTGGTCGAACCACCGAGCGATTCGTCGAGAAGTGCCGCGAATTCGGCGCTCGACGTGTCGTTCTCGGGTCTGCGCAGGGTGCTGCCCTTAGCCATTCAGTACCTCTTCCATCATCGATCCCGGGCGAGCACTGCTGCCCGTCGGCCAACCGGTTAAGTCCGGCGGATCCACTGCCTCTGAAACACCGACGCCCGGACGACACGCCCGTTCGCAATCACCGCTTGTTGTCTTCGATCCGCCGGCGGCGACTTACGGCCCGGAGGATCGAAAGCCCTTGCGCTCGATAAACGCCAAGGCGGCGGCAAACGCCGCGTCGGCATCCATGTCGCTGGTATCGAGAAGGAAAGCATCGGGCGCGGCTCTAAGTGGTGCAGCCGCCCGTTCGCTGTCGCGACGGTCCCGCTCCGCCATCTCGGCAAGAACGCGCGGTTTTATAGTGTCGAGCCCCAGCGCGCGCAACTCCTGGTACCGGCGCTCGGCTCGGGCATCGGAACTTGCCGTCACAAACAGCTTAACCGGTGCATCGGGACAAATGACGGTGCCGATGTCACGCCCGTCAAGCACTGCGCCGGACGTTTGGGATGCAAATTTCTTCTGGAACTTCAACAGGTTGGCGCGAATTTCCGGAAGTGCTGCCACCTTCGAGGCCGCCTGGCCTGCACGGTCGGTTCTGAGGTCGGGGTCGGCCAGATCCGACAACTGCAGACTGATGGCGATTTCGCCGGCCGGCCGGCCGCTTTTTTCGGCCTTCAGGCCAACTGCCCGATAGAGCAGTCCGGTATCGAGGTGAGGCAGCTGGAAATGGGCGGCGAGCCGACGCGCCAGCGTACCCTTGCCGGCCGCCGAAGGCCCGTCGATGGCGATGACCAACGGGCCGTTCACGTCCGGCCGCTCATGCTGGCCCGACCTTGCCGCCGAGCCCGTTGATGAGGGCGGCAAACCCCGGGAAGCTGGTGTCGATCGGCGAGCCATCATCGATTGCCACCGGCTCGCGGGCAGCAAGGCCCAACACCAGGAACGACATGGCGATGCGATGGTCGAGATGCGCCTTGACCACACCGCCGCCGGCCGGCGCAGCGCCCGTGCCATGAACGACCAGGGTGTCGGCTCCCATTTCGTGGCGCACCCCGTTGGCCGCCAGCCCGGCCGCCACGCTGGCCAAGCGGTCGCTTTCCTTGGCGCGCAATTCCGCGAGGCCCAGCATATGCGTCGAGCCCTCGGCACAGGCAGCGGCCATGGCGAGGATCGGATATTCGTCGATCATCGAGGGTGCGCGATGGGCCGGCACCTCGACGCCTTTCAGCCCGCCGCCTTTGACATGCAGGTCGGCCACCGGCTCACCGCCGACGTCGCGTGCGTTTTCGAAGGCGATATCCGCGCCCATCTCGCGCAGGGTCTCATAGAGTCCTGCCCGCAGCGGATTGACCCCGACATTCTCCACGGTGACGTCGCTGCCCGGCCGGATCGCCGCTGCGACCACGGCGAAGGCCGCCGACGACGGATCGCCCGGCACCACGATGTCGCGTCCGCGCAGTTCAGGCCAGCCAACAACCGTGATGCGCTTGCCACCACCTTCGGCCGGGCCGACGCGAACCTCGGCGCCGAAATGGCGCAACATCCTTTCGGTATGATCGCGCGTCGCCTCAGGCTCGATCACCGTGGTTTCGCCGGCGGTGTTGAGGCCGGCCAGCAGGATGGCACTTTTCACCTGCGCCGACGCGACGGGCAGGCGGTATTCGATCGGCACCATTTCGTCGGTACCGATGATGGCGAGTGGCATGCGCCCGCCTTCGCGTCCGTGAAAGCGTGCGCCCATGTGCGACAGCGGCTCGATGACGCGCTGCATCGGCCGTCCCCGGAGCGAGGCGTCGCCGGTCATGAAACTGGTGAACGGATGACTGGCAAGAATTCCCGACAGCAGTCGCGCCGCGGTACCGGAATTACCGAGGTCCAGGATATTGCCCGGTTCGCGGCCGCCCCCCACGCCGAAGCCGCGGACCTGCCACAACCCGGGGCCCTGGTGTTCGACTTCGGCTCCCAGCGCCCGTAACGCCGCGACGGTGGCAAGCACGTCCTCGCCTTCGAGCAGGCCGCTGACCCTGGTTTCGCCCAGCGCCAAGGCACCGAACATCAGGGCACGATGCGAGATCGATTTGTCGCCCGGCGCCCGGACGCGACCGTGCAATCGGGCGACCGGACGGGCGATCAGCTTGGCCATTGTGGCTGTTGCGGACAGGACACTCTCCTCCAGCGGCGGCGCCAATGCGGCGCGGCGCCGTCGTAGCATGCCGGAATTTGGTTTTGACAGGGTGAAAGACGCATGACATACGCGCTCCCTCACGGCCGATTCGGCCGAATTCAGCAGAATTTCGGGAGATTCAGCGTGGTCAAGGCGACCTGGGGCACCAAGCGCACCTGCCAGAGCTGTGCGGCGCGCTTCTACGATCTCAACAAGAGCCCGATGAAATGCCCCAAGTGCGGCCGGGAGCATGATCGAGAGGATTTCGTGAAGGTTCGGCGCGGCCGTGGCGCGGCAGCAGCGGCAGCGGCTGCGACCGCTGCGGCATCGGCGGCGGCAGCGGCGCTCGCCAAGGCGGCGGCCAAGAAAAAGGCCGACGACGCAGCATTGGCCGGTGACGAACTGGTCGACCCGGAGGGCGACGACGCGCTGGAAGAGGACGATCTCGCCGACGACACCGACGACATCGAAGTCGAGGTCGAAGACGACAAGGGCGAAGGCGACCGCTAGGCCTATTGCCAGTCCGCGGAGCAGGAATTATACCTCGCGCCGCGACCCAGGATTTCGGGGCCATAGCTCAGCTGGGAGAGCGCTACGATGGCATTGTAGAGGTCAACGGTTCGATCCCGTTTGGCTCCACCAACTAAACAAGGGCCCGGCCGGCAACGGCCGGGCCCTTTGATTGTGCGGCAGTCGACGAGATGAAAGCGGCGGCATGGACTATCTGAAGGAGCTGGCCGCGCGGGCCAATTTGAGCGCCTCCTGGGAGGCCTGGTCGTCCGAATATCGCGTTCTGGCGATCGCGGTGGCGTTGGTTGTCGCCTATTGTGCACTTCGCGTCGTGGTACCCGCCGTCCTGCGCATCATGAAGCCGGTCCTGTTCGCGGTGTTTGTCCTCTGCGCCGTGTGGGCATTGTTTCCCGAGGCGACATGCTCGATCGAGCTGATCTCAAAACTGCCGTTGATCTGCTCTCGCTGATGCGCCTTCGCCGGTCCCTCTTCTTCCGGATTACCCAGGCAGCTCCGGCCCCTCCCCATAGTGTGAAATTTGGGTTGCGAGCCATAAATGTGGTGGTCGCCCCCTTATGTTCGGAGTAGGCTTTCGACAGTAGCTGAAGGAGGTTGCTTATCCGTCCACGGACTTTACGCCCCGACGGAGTCTGGATCACCGGCCAATCGCTCGCCGCGTGCCTCCAAGCCGCACCTTCCGTACTGCCGATCGTCGATGCCTCCGCTTGCGGGGGCATTTTTTTTGGCGACCGGCTCCGTTCCTCTGTCCATGCTTCCGGAGTACGCAAATGGCAAAACGCGCCGCACGCCGCGCCAAGCTGCACGCCATCGATGGCGCCCGTATTCACAATGTCGTCTTCGACAAGACTCCGGTCATCGAAAGGGATCAAAGCTACGTCCGAAAAATTCGACCGCGCAGTGAGAATCAACGCATACTGATGGAGGCCATTGAAACCAACCCCCTGACCGTCGCTCTCGGTCCGGCCGGCACCGGCAAGACCTATCTGGCGATCTCTGCCGCCGTCGAAGCTCTCGACGCCGGCACTGTTTCGCGCATCGTGCTATCGCGGCCGGCGGTCGAGGCTGGTGAAAATCTGGGCTTTCTGCCGGGCGACATGCGCGAAAAGCTCGATCCTTACCTGCGGCCCCTGTGGGATGCACTGAACGACCGGTTGGGAGCCAAGCGTCTGCGTCAGCTTCTCGACGACGGGACAATCGAAATCGCTCCGGTGGCATTCATGCGTGGCCGCACCCTCAACAACAGTTTCGTGCTGATCGACGAGGCACAGAACTGCACCTACGGCCAGCTCAAGATGCTGCTGACCCGACTGGGCTGGCATTCGACCATGGTAATGACTGGCGACCCCGACCAGACCGACCTGCTGCCTGAACTCTCCGGCCTGGGCCCGATCGGCAAGAAACTGGAAGGACTCGACGATGTCGCGGTGGTGCGTCTTACCGACCAGGATGTCGTTCGCCACCCCTTGGTAGGGCGCATGCTGTCGGTACTGTAAAGCGACCTAATTTATCCACAAACCGAAGCGCGGCAGACGATCGGACTGAATCATGAACGTCTGCCGCAGCCAGCTTGTTTTGTCGGGTGGAATTTATCCGAATAACCTATATATTACAGAGCACTAATCAGACTTTGGCGCCCGACTGACACCGCCTTTGCATTGAGTCAACAGCATGACATTGGCGTAACATTGGGCAGACACTAGGTTTCTGCACAGACTTTCCCACATGCTCTTGCCGTCTTGTCGGCTGGCAACGGCCGACCCATTGTGCGCGCCCATCCGGCAGGCCCTGTGACCAACGAAACTGACACCGACCAGAAACCGAGCGATGGCTCGCTTGCCGACGGCATGCGGATCATCGCCGAATTCGTGCGCACCCTGCCGCGCAAGCCCGGGGTCTACCGCATGATCGCCGCCGACGGCGAGGTGCTCTATGTCGGCAAGGCGCGCTCGCTGCGCAGCCGTGTCGCCGCCTACACCCAGCCGACCCGGCTGGTGACCCGCCTGATGCGCATGGTTTCGGCGACCACCACGATGGAATTCGCCGTCACCAACAGCGAAGCCGAAGCGCTGTTGCTCGAGAACAACCTGATCAAGCGCTTCCGGCCGCGCTTCAACGTGCTGCTGCGCGACGACAAGTCGTTCCCCTATATCGTCATCCGCCAGAATACCGAATGGCCGCAGCTCGCCAAGCATCGCGGCGCACGCGAATCCAACAACGAGTATTTTGGCCCATTCGCGTCGGCCACTGCGGTCAACCGCACGCTTTACGCCCTGCAGCGCGCCTTCCCGTTAAGGTCCTGTTCCGACAGCGTGTTCGCCGCGCGCACCCGGCCCTGTCTGCAGTACCAGATCAAGCGCTGCACAGCGCCGTGCGTCGGCCGCATCGACAAGGCGGAGTACGCCACCATCGTCAACGAAGTGCGCGGCTTCCTGGGCGGCCGCAATCACGAAATCCAGCAGGCCCTGTCCCAACGCATGGAGCAGGCGTCGGGCGATCTCGACTTCGAAAGCGCCGCCGTGCTGCGCGACCGCATCCGGGCGCTGACGCAGATCCAGTCGCATCAGTCGATCAGCCTGCCCTCGATCGACGAAGCCGATATCTTCGCCGCCCACGCCGATGGCGGCCAAGTGTGCATACAGGTGTTCTTCCTGCGTGCCGGCCAGAATCTGGGCAACCGGGCCTATTTCCCGAGCCATGCCCGCGAACTCGACGAAGCCGCCGTCCTTTCGGCCTTCGTCGGCCAGTTCTACGAGTCGCGGCCGGCGCCCCGGCTGATCCTGACCAGTCACGACGTTGCGGAGCGCGAGCTGCTGGAAAGCGCATTGGCGATAAGCGCCGCGCACAAGGTCGAGATTCGCCATCCCAAGCGCGGCGACCAGAAGGATGCCCTCGACCAGGCAGTGTCCAATGCCCGCGAAGCCCTGGCGCGGCGGCTGGCCGAACGTGGCACCCAACGCCTGCTCATCGAGGGCGTCGCTCGCGCCTTCGGCCTCGACGCGCCGCCCGAACGCATCGAGATCTATGACAACAGCCACATCCAGGGGACGGCGCCGATCGGCGCCATGGTTGTGGCCGGTCCCGAAGGCTTCATGAAAGGCGCCTACCGCAAGTTCAATATCAAGACCGAGGGCGCGGCTGGCGACGACTTCGCCATGATGCGCGAGGTCATGAGCCGCCGTTTCGGCCGCGCCTTGAAGGAGAATCCCGACCGCGACGAGGAGCACTGGCCGGACCTCGTGCTGATCGACGGAGGCCAGGGTCAGCTTGAGGCCGCCAGGCAGGTGGCGACCGAGCTCGGGCTGGAGGACATCGTCATGGTCGCCATCGCCAAGGGGCCCGATCGCGACGCCGGCCGCGAACGCTTTTTCATGCCGGGGCGCCCCCCCTTCTCGCTCGAACCGCGCGATCCCGTTCTGTACTTTCTGCAACGCCTGCGCGACGAGGCGCACCGCTTCGCGATCGGCACCCATCGCGCACGCCGCGCCGCCGACCTTACGCGCTCGACGCTCGATGAAGTGCCGGGGATCGGTGCCGGCCGCAAGCGCGCTTTGCTCAACCATTTCGGCAGCGCCCGCGCCGTCGCCGTGGCGACGCTCGAGGACATCAAGTCGGTGCCGGGCATATCGGGCACGATCGCCCAGAAAATCCATGACCACTTCCGGGGTGGCCGCTAAGGTGACATGACAGGCCCAATTGATGTTGTTCAATCTTCCCAACGTGCTGACCCTGTCGCGGATCGCGGCCATTCCGCTGGTCGTCGCGTGCTTCTGGCTTGATCGCGGTTGGGCACAGTGGCTGTCGATGATCCTGTTCGTGGCCGCTGCCGTAACCGACTGGTTCGACGGCTATTTCGCGCGTCGCTACCACCAGATTTCGAGGCTCGGCCGCTTTCTCGATCCCATCGCCGACAAGCTGCTGGTCGCGGCGGCGCTGCTGATGCTGGTCGACAACGGTCAGCTGGGCGGAATCAATGTGCTGGCAGCCATGATCATCCTGGCACGCGAGATCCTGGTCTCGGGTCTGCGGGAATTCCTCGCCGAACTGCGGGTCGGCCTGCCCGTCAGCGCGCTCGCAAAATGGAAAACCGCCGTGCAGATGGTTGCCATCGCCTTCTTGCTGGTGGGCGACGCGGCGTCACCCACTATCAGCGATCTCGGCCTCTGGCTGATCTGGATCGCCGCGGCTCTGACTTTGATCACCGGGTACGACTATCTTCGGACCGGCCTGCGACACATGGCGGAGGATACCTCCAGCAGTCCCGGAGATTCGTCGTGAAGATCCGCTACTTCGCCTGGATGAAGCGCACGGTCGGTGTGGCGGACGAAGAAGTGATCCCACCCGCCGATGTCCGAACGGTTGGCGATCTCGTCGCCTGGCTGCGTACCCGCAGCACCGGCCACGCCGAGGCGCTGGCGGCGGGGGCCGCCTTCGGCGCCGCAATCGACCAGCGCACGGCGACATTCGACGCGCCCCTTGCGGACGCCCGCGAGGTCGCCTTCTTCCCGCCGTTCACCGGCGGCTAGGATCATGACGATACGCGTCCAGGAAGCCGATTTCGACGTCGGCGCCGAACTCGACAAACTTTCGGCCGGCAACAAGAAGATCGGCGGCCTGGCGGTATTCGTCGGCCTGGTGCGCGAGATGCATACGCGCGATGGGCTGCATCGCGAGCGCATCGACGCCATGACGCTCGAACACTATCCCGGCATGACCGAGAAGGCCCTTGAAGAGATCGAAGCCGAAGCGCACCGGCGTTGGCCGCTGGAGGCGACGCTGATGGTGCATCGCTACGGCCGGTTGGAAGCCGGCGACCGCATCGTTCTGGTGGCGGTCGGCTCGCCGCATCGTGAGGCGGCCTTCGAAGCCTGTGAATTCCTCGTCGACTGGCTCAAGACCAAGGCTCCGTTCTGGAAACTCGAGGAGACGCCAAGCGGCGAGAAGTGGGTCGAAGCCCACGAAGGCGACGACGCAGCCGCCGCGCGCTGGGCAAAGAAATAGCGCCGTTCCGGCGTCAGCCCAAAGCCACCAGCGCCAGGTTCGACCGGCCGCACCCACGCAGCCGGTCCGCCGCCATCAATGCACGCTGGCCGCTGCGGCATGCCAGCACGATGCGGTCCGCTGCCGGTTCGGCCAGCACTGCTTCGATGCAGTCCACCTCCAGGCGACGCGCGCCAGGGAACGGCGACAAGGGCGCCTCCGCCAGACTGCGCAGATCAACCACCAGATCGGCAGCGGTCACTTCGGCGGCGGCAATGAAGGGAACGAATGCGTCCGGCTCGGGACTGCCGGCAAAGCCGAATCCCCCGAAGGAGATTCGGTGCGCGTCGAAGGTGACGACCCGCCCCAGCGCCGTCGGCTCAAGGCCGAGAAGAAGGTGCAATGCGAGATGGGCCTGCAGACCGCCCAGCACCGCTACCGCCGTGCCCAGCACACCGACGCTGTCACAGGTGCCACCGTCCACCGACACTTCGGGAAAAACCGCGCGGTAACTCGGGCCGCCGCCGCAGAAGGCGCCGGCATAGCCCGTCGTGCCGATGACCGAGGCGCTGACCAACGGCTTGGCCAGCGCGTGACAGGCGTCGCTCAGCATGTAGGTGACGGCGAAGCTGTCGGCGGCATCGACCACGACATCCACGCCGGCAACCAGACGCGCGGCGTTCTGCGGCGTCAGGCGCTCGGCCAGGGCATCGACGCGAATGCCCGGATTGAGCCGCAGTAGCGATGCACGGGCCACTTCGGCCTTGGGCTTGCCGATATCCGCCATGCCATAGAGCGGCTGGCGATGAAGATTGCTCTCCTCGATCGCATCGTGATCGACGATCGCCAGGCCGCCGACGCCCGCGCCCGCGAGATACTGCATCACCGGACAGCCGAGACCGCCTGCACCAACCACAAGCACTGACGACGCCGCGAGCCGCACCTGCCCGGCTTCGCCGACGGCGGGCAAAATCGTCTGACGCGCATAACGGTCGGTCATACCGGTCTCCGGGTCGCGGCGAGCCAGGCCTTCGCCTGACCGATCGGGTCGGCATGATTCACGATGTCGCCAACGACGGAGGCGGTATCGGCACCGGACTGAAGGCAGAGCAAAGCTCGATCGAGGGTGAGCCCACCGATCGCCACCAGCGGCCGGTCGCCGACCAGCTTCTTCCATTCGCCGAGCCGCGCCGGCCCCTGCGGCGCCCACGGCATCTGCTTGAGCTTGGTGGGATAGATCGGCCCCAGCGCGACATAATCGGGATCGATCTTGAGCCCCGCCTCCAACTCGCCGTGATCATGGGTGCTGACGCCGATGCGGACCCCGGCGCGACGCAGTGCCTTCACGTCGGCGTCGACCAGATCCTCCTGACCGAGATGGATATAGTCGCAGCCCTCGTCGATAGCCGCCTGCCAATGGTCGTTCACAATGAGCTGCGCCCCATGCGCCGCGCAGACGGCTTTCGCTTCGCCCAGTTGCCGGCGTATCTCGGTATCGGGCTGTTCCTTGATGCGGAGCTGGATCAGCTTGGTGCCGATGGGCACCAGCCGGGCGACCCAACTGGAGTCGGGCACGACGGGATAGAACGGATCGAGCATTTCCAGCCTCATTCCTCAGTCACCAAGAGCTGCCTTGCCGATCACCGGCGTGGACGGCACCGCCATGTCGCGCGGCTCCATCGGTCTTGCCAGGAACGCGGCACGGCCGGCCTCGACGGCGAGCGCGAAGGCCCGCGCCATGCCAACGGGATCGCCGGCCTCGGCCACCGCCGTGTTGAGCAGCACGGCGTCGTAGCCCAGCTCCATCGCCGCCGCGGCGTGCGAGGGCACGCCGAGCCCGGCATCGACGACGAGAGGAATGTCGGGGAAGTGGGCGCGGAGCGACCGCAGGCCGTAGACATTGTTGAGGCCGCGTGCCGAGCCGATCGGCGCACCCCATGGCATCAGGACGCGACAGCCCGCCTCGACCAGTCGCTCGGCGACCACGAGATCCTCGGTCGTGTAGGGCAACACGTCGAAGCCGTCATCGGACAGGATCCGGGCCGCCTCGACCAGTCCGAAGACGTCGGGCTGCAGCGTGTCGGAATCACCGATCACCTCGAGCTTGATCCAGGTCGTGTCGAACAGTTCGCGCGCCATGTGGGCGGTCGTTACCGCTTCCTTTACCGAATGGCATCCGGCCGTATTGGGCAGCACCCGCACGCCAAGAGAACGAACGAGCGACCAGAAACTCTGGCCGGCGCGCTCGCTGCCGCTCTCGCGCCGCAGCGACACCGTCACGACCCCGGCCCCGGAGGCCTTGATCGCCTCGGTGAGAACCGCAGGCGATGGATAGCGGGCCGTGCCGAGCATCAGGCGCGAGGAAAGATCAACGCCGTAGAACAACATCGCCTATCCTCCCTGCATGGGGGCTACGACCTCGATGCGGTCGCCGTCGGTGAGCTTCGTCGCCGGCCGTGCCGGCGCGGCCACGAACCGGCCGTTGACCGCCGTCGCGATCTTGCGCCCGCCATAGCCCAGGGACTCGAGAGCCGCCGCCAGTGTGCCCGGCTCGACGTCACGCGCATCGTCGTTCAGGAATATCCGCATCGGTCATCTCCAGGGAAACGGTGGGATCGAAGACCGCATCGGCAACCTTGCGCGCGAGCGCTGGCGCCAGCAGGAAGCCGTGACGGAACAGGCCGTTGGCGCGGAGCACGCGGCCCTCGCGCCGCACCTGCGGCAGATTGGCGGCGAAAGCCGGACGCAAATCGGCGCCCAGCTCGACGACCTCGGCCTCGCCGAAGGCCGGATGCAGGGCGAAGGCGGCATTCAGGAGTTCGACGGTCGAGCGCACGCTCGCGCCGCCCTGCCGCTCGCTTTCGATCATGGTGGCGCCGATCATGAAAAGCCCATCGCCACGCGGCACGACATAGAGCGGAATCCGTGGATGAAGCATGCGAACGGGCCGCGTTAGGGCAACGTCGAGGCAGCGCACCATTACCATTTCGCCGCGCACGCCACGCAGGTCCTGCAAGGCATCGCGGGCGGCAAACCCGCGGCAATCCACCACGACGTCTCCGGGTGCGGCGTCGGGCGAGAGGTCGATGCCGAAGCGGACCGCAACGCCTTGCCTGGCGAGACCATCGACAAGGGCGGCCAGCGCCCGACGCGGATCGAGATGCGCCTCGTCGGGAAAGAACAGCGCCCGGTGATACCGGCTGGCGAGGTCCGGTTCGAGTTCGGCGATCCGTTCCGCGCCGATCGCTTCGAAACGCTCCGTACGCTGAGCAAAACGGGCGAGATCGGCCGCATCACGCGGCTGCGCCACGACCAGGCTGCCGTTGCGAACAGTGTCGGGAAAGCGCCGCATCCACCAGTCGATGGCAGGCGCGCCGAGGCTGGCGACTGCCGGATCGGTCGTGGCGCGCTCGCACCACGGTGCCAGCATGCCGCCCGCCTGCCACGAGCAGCTTCCGTCTCCCAGGCGCTGACCGCGATCGACCAGGTCGACCCTGGCGCCGCCTTCAGCAAGTTCCAGCGCACAGCAAAGACCTGCAACGCCGGCGCCAATGACGGTAACTGAAAGTCGTTTCACTCGACGAACTCCCGTTCCTTCGCCGGCATGATCCGGATCAGGTTCAAAGGGTTCAGCCGTTCGCTGTCTCAGCCCGGACCTCTCGCGAAGACCGGACACCCCTCGGACGTCATCGAGAAAAGGGGATCGAGGCCCTCAATGTCAAGCGGCCAACGACCTGACCGGACCCTCCAAATGTGCCGACTCGCCGAAACCCTCGGATTCCGGCTCGCGCACCAGCGTCTGAAAGTCGGCCATAAGGGTGCGCGCGACCGGGCCGGCCTGATAATGATGTCCGTCGACCGAACCCACCGGCACGATTTCGGCGGCCGTACCGCACAGGAACACCTCGCTCGCCTTGGCCAGTTCCTCGGGCATCACGGCGCGTTCCTCGATCAGCCAGCCACGCCGGCGAGCCAGTTCCATCACCGCGCGGCGCGTGATGCCGTCCAGGAAATTGTCCGGCGTCGGTGTCACCAGCGTGCCGTCGATCACCAGAAAGAGGTTGGCGCCGGTCGATTCAGCCAGATGCCCCTTCCAGTCGAGCATCAAGGCGTCGTCGAAGCCGGCTTTGAGCGCACGATCCTTTTCGATGCCGCAAATGATGTAGAGACCTGCCGCCTTGGCATGGCCCGGCGCGGTCTCCGGTGACGGCCGACGATACTTCGCCATCGTGACGTTGATGCCGCTGTCGCGCACCTGGATCGAGAGCTTGCCCTCCTGGTCCCACGGCGCAATCGCGAGGTGCACGGTGGTGCCGATACCCGAAACACCCAGCACCTCCGAACCGCGCCAGGCGATGGGCCGGACATAGCCCGACTGCAGACCGTTGGCCTTCACCACGGCACGTGTGGCCTCGTCGATCTCCTCACGCGTCCATGGCAGGTCGTAATCAAGCAGCCGCGCGGACCTGATGAGACGGGCGCTGTGGGCTGCGAGACGGAAGACACGGCCGTCGTAGATGCGTTCGCCCTCGAATACCGCCGAGCCGTAGTGCAGGGCATGGGTGAGGACATGCATGCGAACGTCGCGCCACGCCGCCAAATGGCCATCGATCCAGATATAGCCGTCACGATCGTCCATTGTTGCAGACATTGCGATATATCCCTTCTTATATGTCCTAATAGGTCTGATAGAGTCTTGAATTAGCAACTTTAGTGATTATTAGGTCAGTATTACTGACTTTGTCAATACTGCGTACGGGCTGGCGACATGTGTTCGGGGTCATGAAATGCCGCCCGGCGAGGTACAGTCGCCGGCGGTGCACCAACGAAATGACGAAAGAGGTATCGATCTTGGGCGCGGGACATTCACACGCCACGGCCATGCCCTCCGGGACGGCCGCGGGGCGGCACAAGAGGCGGCTCCTGTGGGCGCTGGCGCTGACTTCGACCTTCATGGTGGTCGAAGCGATCGGGGGCTTGGTGACCGGAAGCCTCGCGCTCCTCGCCGACGCTGCACACATGCTGACCGATGCCGGCGGCTTGGTCCTGGCGCTGATCGCCATCCGTTTCGCCGAACGCCCGGCGACCCCCGAGAAGACCTACGGCTACATCCGCATGGAGGTCCTCTCTGCATTGACCAATGCCGTCGTTCTGCTGCTGCTGACGGTTTTCATCTTCTACGAAGCCTACCAGCGGTTCCTCGACCCGCCGGAGGTCCTCGGTGGACCGATGCTGGCCGTGGCCGTGGCCGGCCTTGCGGCCAATCTGGCCTGCATGAAGCTCCTGTCGGCCGGCGCCACGGAAAGCCTCAACGTCAAAGGCGCCTATTTCGAAGTGCTGGGCGACATGCTGGGGTCGCTGGGCGTCATTATCGCCGCGGTCGTCGTGATGCTCACGGGCTGGGCGCTGGCCGATCCGATCATCGGTGCCGGAATTGGGCTGCTCATCGTTCCACGCACCTGGATGCTGTTGAGACAGGCCATCCACATTCTGATGGAAGGCACACCGCCGGAGATCGACCTGCGGCTTCTGGAGGCCAAGCTGACGGGGATTTCCGGCGTTGTGGCCGTGCATGATCTGCACGTCTGGACGATCACGTCCGGCGTCGACTCGATGAGCTGCCATCTCGTCGTTGCCGACATGACCCAGGCGCGGGCGACGCTGGTCGCCGCAAACGAGGCCATGAAATCCGGCTTCGGCCTCACGCACACGACCATCCAGATCGAGGATCAGGCGCTACGTGAGGCCGAGGGCGAGAGAAAGCTGTAACGGCGTGCGCGCCGCATCGTCTCATTGGGTGTCAAGGCGACACGCCCGCTCTATAGTCGCGGCCGGCTAAAAGCATGGTTGAAACCAGATCCCCCGCCAACCCGCTGTTTCTGCGCGATGAGGAATTGCGTCAGGGCATCGAGCTCATGTTCTATGCTTACCGGGATTTCACGTTCGAATCGGACCAACATCTCAAGCGCTACCAGCTCGGGCGGGCGCATCATCGCGCGCTCTATTTCATCGGCCGCCATCCCGGCGAGACCGTGGGCCATCTTCTGTCGATCCTCAAGGTCACGAAGCAATCGATCTCGCGCGTCCTGAAAGATCTCATCGAACAGGGTTACGTCGAGCAGAAGAGCGGCACGCGCGACCGCCGCGAACGGCGGCTGGAGCTTACGGAACGGGGCCAGAAGCTCGAGCGCGACCTGACCGACCGCCAGAGCCAGCGCTTTGCCCGCGCCTATCGCGAGACCGGCGCCGACGCGGTCGAGGGCTTCCGCAAGGTCCTGCTCGGCCTGCTCGACCCAGCGGAGCGGGCGGTGGTCGACAAGCGCGTTCGAGGTGGGCGCTGACCGGCATGGACGCATCGGCCGACAAGCCGCACATCCTGGTCGTCGACGACGACACACGGCTGCGTGAACTGCTGAAGTCGTTCCTTTCGAAAAACGGCTTCCGCGTCACCGCCGCCGGCCACGCCGCCGAAGCGCGCCAGCGCCTGGAGGCACTCGATTTCGACCTGATCGTGCTCGACGTCATGATGCCCGGCGAAACCGGCCTCGCCTTCGCCGCCCAGCTGCGACGCACCGACAACGTGCCGATCCTGATGCTAACGGCCATGGGCGAGGCCAAGGACCGCATCGCCGGTCTCGAGGCCGGCGTCGACGACTACCTCGGCAAGCCGTTCGAGCCGCGTGAGCTGCTTCTGCGCATTCAGAGCATTCTCCGGAGGCGGCAGCCGAGCGCCGCCCCGGAGGTCGAACCGCAGCGCCTGATCGCCTTCGGTCCGATGCAGTTCGACGCCGATCTGGGCGAACTGACCCACAAGGGCAAACGGGTATCGCTGACAGATGCCGAGGTCGCGTTGCTGCGCGCCTTTGCCGGCCGCATGGGCGAAGTGCTGAGTCGCGACACACTGTGCAAGAGCGTCGGCAGCGGCGTCAACGAACGTGCCATCGACGTTCAGGTCACACGCCTGCGCCGCAAGATCGAGCCCGACCCGTCGTTTCCGCGCTACCTGCGCACGGTCCGTGGCCAGGGCTACCGGCTGGTCGACGCATGAGGTGGGCCGCCGCCCGCGACCTCTTCGAACGCGTCGCCCGCTGGGCCGACCAGCATTCGCCACAAACGCTGTTTGCCCGCGCGCTGATCATCATCGTGGTGCCGATGCTCCTGCTGCAGGCATTGAGTGCATGGTGGTTCTACAGCCAGCGCGGCGACAACGTGACCAATCGTCTGGCGATCCTGCTGGTTCGCGACCTGCGTGTGCTGATCGCGCTGCGCGCCGACTTTCCCGACGACGAGCATCGTGCCTGGATCCTGCGCAGCTCGGCCCAGGATCTGCTGCTGTTCGTCAGTTTCCGCAAGGGTATCGTGCGGCCGTTCAGGCAACCGGAGTATTTCGATATCGCCGCCCGCGAAGTCCAGGGCGCGCTCGAAGCCGACCTCAAGCGCCCGTTCTACATCAACAACGACGTCGGCGGCGGCCAGATGCTGATCGAGATCCAGCTCAACGACGGTGATGTCATGGACGTCCTGGTGCCGCATGTCCGCCTGACCTTCGGCTCAAGCTTCGCCTATGTGCTGGCCCAGCTCGGATCGGCGCTGGTGCTGTTCGGCCTCGCCATCTGGTTCATGCGCCGCGAACTGGTGCCGATCGAGCATCTCGGCGTTGCCGCCGATGCCCTCGGCAAGGGCCGCGACGTGCCCGATTTCGCCTTCAGCGGCGGCACCCGCGAAGTGCGCAATGCCGCGACCGCGTTCCACACGATGCGGATCCGGCTGCGCCGCTCGATCCAGCAGCGCACCGAGATGCTGGCCGGCGTGAGCCACGATCTGCGCACGCCGCTCACCCGCATGAAGCTGTCGCTGGCGCTGCTGCCCGAGTCGCCGGAGACCCGAGAGCTCGCCGACGACGTGATCGACATGGAGCGGATGATCGAGGGCTACCTCGCGTTCGCCCGCGGCGAAGGCGACGAGGATCCCGCCCCGGTCGATCTCGCGGAGATACTCGAAGACGTGGCGGCGGGTGCCCGGCGCGACAATGCCAATGTCGAGGTCGGCAGCCAGGGCGACATGAACGTCGAGCTGCGCGCGCTCGCCATCAAGCGTTGCCTGACCAATCTCGTGTCCAATGCGCTGCGTCACGGCACCCGGGTCCGGATCCACGCGGTGCGCGGCCGCACCTCGGTGGAGATCACGATCGACGACGACGGCCCCGGCATCCCGCCCGATCGGCGCGAGGACGTCTTCCGGGCGTTCTTCCGCCTCGACGAGTCGCGCAATGCCGACACCGGCGGCGTGGGCCTCGGCCTCACCATTGCGCGCGACGTGGCCCGCAGCCATGGCGGCGACGTGGCCCTCGATACCTCCCCGCTGGGTGGCTTGCGCGTCGTCGTGCGAATTCCCGTTTGAGACACCTCGAGGCTTGCGCCGGCGCAGCCTGTGATACAGTCGAGCAGTTTTCAGAGAGACCTAATGGCCCAGACTCAGTCCCTTCAGTTCGCCGAGCTCCCCCATCCCGCTCCGGTCACCGCCGAACAACGCGCCGCCCTGCTGCGCAATCCGGGCTTCGGCCGGGTTTTCACCGACCATATGGTGACGGTTCGCTATCATGAGTCCCAAGGATGGCATGATGCCAAGATCGAGCCGCGGGGACCGATCCCGATGGATCCGGCGGCGGCCGTCCTGCACTACGCCCAGGAAATCTTCGAGGGGCTGAAGGCCTATCGCACCGCCAATGGCGGTGCGACCCTGTTCCGGCCGGAGGAAAATGCCCGCCGCTTCCAGCAGTCCGCCGAGCGGCTGGCCATGCCGGTGCTTCCGGAGCCGGTGTTTCTGGAGGCCGTCGACAAACTGGTCAGCATCGACCGCGACTGGATTCCGGACGGCGACGGCAGCCTCTATATCCGGCCGTTCATGTTCGCGAATGAGACGTTCCTCGGCGTGAAGCCATCGTCGGAATACCTGTTCATCGTCATCGCCTCATCGGTCGGCGCCTATTTCAAGACGGACGCTCCGGCGGTTTCGGTCTGGGTGTCACCGGACTATACGCGCGCCGCGCCAGGCGGTACGGGTGCGGCCAAGTGCGGCGGCAACTATGCCGCCAGCCTGGTGGCCCAGGCGGAAGCGACCAAGCATGGCTGCGACCAGGTCGTGTTCCTCGACGCCGTCGAGCGGCGCTGGATCGAGGAACTCGGCGGCATGAACATCTTCTTCGTCTTCGACGACGGCTCGATGTCCACCCCGCCGCTCGGCGGCACGATCCTGCCCGGCATCACCCGTGCGTCGCTCCTCACCCTGGCCCGGGACAAGGGCGTTTCGGTTCGCGAGGAGCGCTATTCGATCCAGCAATGGAAGGCCGATGCCGCCAGCGGCCGGCTGCGGGAGGCCTTCGCCTGCGGCACGGCCGCCGTCGTGACACCGATCGGCACGGTGCGCAGCCAGGATGGCGAATTCAGGATCGGAAACGGCGGCTCGGGCGCCAAGACCGAGGAGCTGAAGGCAGCCCTGGTCGGCATCCAGCGCGGCCAGGCGGCCGATCCGCATGGCTGGATCCACAAGGTTTTTTAGGCGGCGCCTAAAAGAGCCGGCCGCCGTTCGGGACTTTCTTGTCGGGTGCGAAAAGCACGACGCTGCCGTCGTCGGCCGGAAAGCCGAGCGTCAGAACCTGCGACATGAACTTGCCGATCTGACGCGGCGGGAAATTCACCACCGCGGCGACCTGCCGGCCGACCAGTGCCTCGGGCGCGTAATGCACCGTGATCTGCGCCGAGGACTTTTTCGTGCCCAGCTCGGCACCGAAATCGATCAGCAGCCGAATCGCCGGCTTGCGCGCGCCCTCGAGGACAGAGGCTTCGACGATGGTGCCGACGCGGATGTCGACCTTCTCGAAATCTTCGTACGCAATCTCGTTCATGAGGCGGCACCCTAGCCGGGTGGAGGCAAAAGAAAAGGGCCGCTGATGCGGCCCTTTCCGTCAATCGGCCAGGGGCCGATCGAAGCTTACTTCTTGGCGATCGCGGCCTTGACCTCTTCGGTCAGCTCCGAGACGCGCTGGCTGAGCGCGCTCAGGGCGTCGGCATGGCCCTTGCTGTAGAGGTCGGCCAGTTCCTTGGAATTGGCAATGGCAGCCTCGTAGCTCTTCTGCACGAAGTCGATCTGCTTGGCGGCCTTCTCCTCGACGGTCGCGGCGGCGAGAACTTCGCTGCCGTGCTTGGAGAGGTCTTCCATCGCGGCGCGAACCATATCGCCCTGGCGCTGCGCGATGGCCTTCATCGACTCGACGGCCGAGGTGTTGACGGTGGTCAGCGTGGTGAAGTTCTTGCGTGCTGCTTCGACCATCGATTCGACGTTCATGGCAGGCATCTTGAAATCGCCGGCAATCTTGGTGAAGTCGATGTCGGCAAACGGATTCTTGAAAGCGCCTGTGGCGTACATGGGATTCTCCTGGAAGGGGCGGAAACGCGGTGAATACTCGGGTGCCCGTTTTGCTGCGGTGCACAACAGAGACTAATTTATGCATGCGGCGCAGCAAGTCAAGAGACGATTTTGTGCACTGCACCAAATATTCACGCAGCAGGCGAAACCGGCCCCCCCGCCCGGGTTCCCGGTTCGGCAACTTTTATATATTTATCAACGATTTGTGACCATTTTTCGGCGCTTTTCAGACGCCCATCCAGGGCCGCCATCGTCTTGGAAAGATCGACTGTCTCGTCACGGTCGAAGACCCGCGACACCGTATAGTCGATGGCCAGTAGACCGTTCTGTCGCAGTGCACCAGGCAGGCCTTCGCTCGGCAGACCCGAGGCTTCCAGCATGGCGGCCATCGACCGGCGCAGCGCCGGCCCCAAGGCCAGCGCCAGCAGCGGATCGCTTGTCGCTGCCCGGCGGATTGCCCCAAGCGCCGGGCGGTGTGGGCGGAGCGCATCATAGCGCTGCATCAGGATATCGAACAGGCGGTCGCGCGCCGTTTCCTCCGGGTCGGTCTCGGCCGGCACGCGGCCCAGCACCTCACCATCGATGCGCGCCAGGAAGCCGCCGACCAGCGCGACCTTGTCGGGATACAGACGATAGAGGTCGGCGAGGCCAAGGCCGGCTGCGCTGGCGACATCACGCAGAGTCACGGCCGCAAAGCCCTTGTCGGCAACCAGGCTGAGAAAGGCGTCGAGGGCCGCCTCGCTCGGCGGCTTCATCCCGCGAGTTCCCTGGAACGGCGCGACGCGGCCGCCAGGGCCTTGTCGAATACCGGTTGAATGCCGTCGGGCGCCATCAGGACTTTCAGTGCCTCCGCCGTGGTGCCCCCGGGGCTGGTGACGTTGATGCGCAGCTGCGCGGCGGCATCGCTCGACTGCCTGAGCAATTCACCGCTGCCCGCAACGGTCGCGCGCGCGAGCTGCATCGCCATGTCCGGCGCCAGACCGAGCTTGGTGCCGGCTGCCGCCATCGCCTCGACCAGCAGGAACACATATGCCGGCCCGCTGCCCGACAGCGCGGTCACCGGATCCAACAGTGCCTCGTCGTCGACCCATAGTGCCTCGCCCACAGCCTCGAGCAGTTCGTGGCAGCGCTTCTTCTCGGCCGCCGACACGCCGGATGCGGCCGTGGCAACGGTGATGCCCTGGCGCACCGCGGCGGGCGTGTTGGGCATGGAACGCACGACCTTGGCGCCTTTGCCGAGATGGCCCGCGAAGTAGCCCAGCGTCTTGCCGGCGGCGATCGACAGGAACACCGATCCCCCATTGGGACCATGGTCGGCAAAGCGCTTGAGATCGGGCAGCACGGCGTCCATGGACTGCGGCTTGACCGCCAGCACGACGATTTCCGGTGTCTCGCCGACCTCGCTCGACGACGCCACGGCACGCAGGCCGGGCTTGTTCGGCCGGATGGCTTCGGCCGGCTCGGCCACGACGACATCGGCGACGGCCAATCCACGCGCCAGCCAGCCATCCAGCATGGCGCCGCCCATCTTGCCGCAACCGACCAGCAGCAACTTGCCCATGCGGCTCTCCTAACGTCCCTTGAATTTTGCCGGCCGCTTTTCGCGGAAGGCACTGGCGCCTTCCTTGCGGTCTTCCGAAGTGGCGATCTGCTCCAGCTTGTAACGCTCGGGCACGAATATCTCGGCCGGCCCGCGCGGCAGGGTCTGGTTGGCAAAATCGCGCAGGGTGCGGATCACCAGCGGCGCGGAGTCAGCGATGATCCTGGCCATGCGGCGCGCTTCCTTGCGCTCCTCGCCGAGTGGCACGACCTTGTTCACGAAGCCCACGTCGTAGGCGCGCTGCACGGAAATCTCCTCGCCCAGCAGCAGCAATTCCATGGCGACCTTGTGCGGCATGCGCGACACGATGCCCGGCATCAGACCGCCGAACACGCCGACCTTGGCCTCGGGATACATGAACTTCGTGGTGTCGGCCGATACCATCAGGTCGCAGGTCATCACCATGCAGATGGCGCCGCCGATCACCCAGCCCTGGGTGGCGCAGATCACCGGCTTGGTGAGGGCATGGCTGACGTGCGGCACAGCCTTCCACATCGCCGACGGCGGCTCCTTGAGGTCGGCGCCGACGCAGAATGCCGGTCCATCGGCCTGCAGGATGGCGACCTTGTCGTCGCCTGCCTCGAAGCCTCGATAGGCGTCGTAAAGGTCGTCGCACAGGGCTTGCGACAAGGCGTTGCGCTTGTCCGCCCGTGTCATGGTGATGGTAGTGATGCCTTCGCTCGACTCGACTTTTACCAAACCCACGGCGTCCTCCGGTGCTTCTTGCGCCGGATGCTACCAGCCGCCCATACTCCCCGCACCAGGAGTCACACCATGCAAACCCGCAATCCCTTCATCGACGATCTCACCAAGGTGGCCAACGGCGCCGTGGGCGCATTGAGCGGCGTGAAAGACGAGGTCGAAGCCCGGGTGCGCGACCGGATCGCCAAGATCCTCGACGGCATGGACATTCCGCGTCGCGACGAGTTCGACGCGGTAAAGGCCATGGCCGCCAAGGCCCGCGAGGAAAACGAGGACCTGAAGAAGCAGATCGCCGAACTACAGGCCAAGCTGGACGGTCGCTAGGCCGATGCGGGTTGGCGTCGAGGTCGGCGGCACCTTCACCGACCTCGTTGCGGTCGAAGAGGGACGGGTCGTCGTCACCAAGGTGCCGAGCACGCCCGGAAGTCCCGACATCGGCGCTTTCGCCGCGCTGACCGCCTCGGGCATCGATCTGGCGGGCATCGAGGATCTCGGCCACGGCTCGACGGTCGCCACCAACGCCGTGCTCGAACGCAAGGGTGCGGCGGTGGCATTCGTTGCCACTGCGGGCTTCCGCGATCTGCTGTTCATGCAGCGCCACGACCGGCGCAACATCTACGATCTCTTCTATGCCAAGCCCGCGCCGCCGGTGCGCCGCAAGGATTGCTTCGAAGCGACCGAACGCCTGGCCGCCGACGGTTCCGTGGAGACGCCGCTCGACGAGGCCAGGGTGCGCGCCGAACTGATCCCCGCCCTGAAGAACGGAGCCTATCGCGCGGTCGCGATCTGCCTGCTCAATGCCTATGCCAATCCGGTGCACGAGAAGCGGCTGGCGACCTTGATCGCCGAGGCGCTGCCCGATGTGCTGGTGACCTGCAGCCATCAGGTGGCCCGCGAGTTTCGCGAATTCGAGCGCGCCTCGACGACCCTGCTGTCGGCCTACGTTCAGCCCGTCATCGACGGCTACCTGCACCGCTTCGAGAGCAAGCTCGCGGGCTCCGGCTTCAGGGGCCGCTTCACCGTGATGCAATCCAACGGCGGCCGCCTGCCGGCCGAAGCGATGCGCCAGAGCGCCATCACCGCACTCTATTCCGGCCCTGCCGCCGGCGTCGTCGGCGCCACGCGCCAGGCCGCCCGCTCGGGCTACAAGGACCTCATCACCTTCGACATGGGCGGCACCTCCACCGACGTCTGTCTGGTGCAGGACGGTCGCCCCTCGCTCGCCTCGGAAAGCGAGATCGACGGCCTGCCAATCCGCACGCCGGTGCTCGACATCGTGTCGGTCGGCGCCGGCGGCGGCTCGATCGCCTGGGTCGACGACGGTGGCATGCTGCGAGTCGGCCCCCAGAGTGCCGGTGCGGATCCCGGCCCGGCCTGCTACGGCAAGGGCGGCATCGAACCCGCCACCACCGACGCCCATATCGTGATCGGCACCATCCGCCCCGGCGCTTTCCTCGGCGGCCGCATGACCCTCGACGGCGACGCCGCGCGGCGCGCCTTCGAACCGATCGCCACCCGTTTCGGTCTCGGCATCGAGCAGGCGGCGTCCTCGGCGCTGCAGCTCGCCGACGCCAACATCGTGCGCGCCATCCAGCTCGTCTCGACCGAGCGCGGCCGCGATCCCCGCGACTACGCGCTGGTGCCGTTCGGTGGCGCAGGCCCCTTGCATGCCGCGCGCATCGCCGAGGAGCTCGGCATCTCGACCATCGTCGTGCCGCCCAATGCCGGCGTGATCTCGGCCTATGGCCTCGTTGCCTCGGACTACACCAAGTTCGACGCCGTCACGCGCAAGATGAAGCTCGACGACGCAGCCGCCACCGAAGCTGGCAAGACCTTCGCCGAGATGCGCGCGAGGCTTGCCGCCCAGTTCGAAGACATGAAACTGCCGGGCACGCTCGACTACACCCACACGCTGGAAATGCGCTTCGTCGGCCAGGCCTTCGAGGTCGGCGTCGAAATTCCCCCGGATCGCCTCGGCGCCCTCGATGCAACCTATCTCTCCGGCCTGTTCGCCGATGCCCACCACCGCACGTTCATGCACGGCGCCGCGCTCGACCGCGCGGTCGAGATCGTGACGCTGCGCGTCGGCGCCACCCTGCCGATCGGCGCCATTCCCCAACTCGACCGCGAGAAGCTGGCCGCCCGCGCGCCCGAGCAGGCGAAGATTTTCCACGGCGAGACCTGGCTCGATTGTGCCCGCTTCACCGCCGAGGCGCTCGCCGCCGGCCAGAAAATCGCCGGACCCGCGGTGATCGAAGGCTATACCGCGACCACGTGGGTACCTCCCGGCTGGACAGCCGAACTCGACCCGGCCGACAATCTGATCCTTCGGAGGTCCGCATGAGCCAGCTGGGTCCCATCGACTATGCCGTCATCAGCCAGGCGCTGATCGCCTCGGCGCGCGAGATGGGCGTAAAGCTGATCCGGTCCGCCTACTCGACCATCCTGCGCGAGGCACGCGACGGCTCCGCCGGCCTGATGGACCGCTTCGGCAACACCGTCGCCCAGGCCGAACTGATCCCCATGCAGCTCGGGCCGATCGGCGAGACGCTGCGCGCCTGCCTGAAACGCCATCCCGTCGAGACGCTGAAGGAAGGCGATTTCCTGATCAACAACGACCCGTTCGAGGGTGGCCAGCACATTCCCGACGTCTTCATCTTCACGCCGATCTTCGTCGCCGGCCGGGTCGTGGGCTTCGGCGCGTCGGTGGCGCACCATCTCGATCTCGGCGGCGGCGCCCCCGGCCTCAACATTCATGCTTCGGACGTCTACCAGGAAGGGCTGCGCTTCCCGCCCAGCAAGTACGATTTCCAGCGCGACTGGAACGGCGGCAGCTTCGAACGCCTGGTCACCGCCAACGTCCGCGTGCCCGATCTCACCATCGGCGACTTCAATGCCCAGTTCGCCGCCAATGCGATCGGCGTGTTGCGGGTAAAGCAGCTCTGCGAGCGCTATGGCACCGACAAGGTCGAAGCGGCGATGCAGGAGATGCAGGACTATTCCGAGCGCCGCGTGCGCGCCGCCATCGCGCAGGCGCCCAAGGGCACGTTCTACGGCGAGGACGCGGTCGACGACGACGGCCTCACCGACGAGCCGCTGGTGGTGAAGGCCAAGGTCACCATCGCCGAGGATTCGGTCGAGATCGATTTCGAGGGCACCTGCGCCCAGGTAAAACGCAACCTCAACTGCCCCTATTCCAGCACGCTCTCGGCGGCGCTCAGCTGCGTGAAATCGGTGCTGACCAGTCCCGACATTCCCTACAACGAGGGCATGGCGCGGCCGATCACCATAAAAGTGCCCTACGGCTCGCTGCTCAACCCGCGCCCGCCGGCGCCGGTGCGGGCGCGCATGATACCGGCCTATCGCGTGTTCAACGCCGTGATGAAGGCGATGGCGCAGGCACTACCTGACAAGGTGATCGCCACTGGCTTCGACTGCACCACGGCCTTCTGCCTCTCCCGGCTCGGCGAGAAGGGTTATAGCGTCTATCTCGAAATCTTCGGCGGCGGTTACGGCGCCTCAAGGGGCGCCGACGGCTGCGACGCCGTCGACTCGCCGCTCAGCAACTGCTCCAACGCCCCGGTCGAATCGCTCGATATCGACTACGATTTCTTTCGCATTGTCGGCTACGAACTGGCGCCGGATTCTTTCGGGCTGGGTGCCCGCCGCGGCGGCGCCGGCTTTACCCGCCGCTGCGAGATCCTGCGCGATGACGTGCAGCTCGCGATCTATTCCGACCGTTTCCGCCTCGCCCCCGAGGGACTTTTGGGTGGCGAACCCGGCCAGCGCGGCTACTGCCGCATCCATCGCGCCAATGGCACCGTCGAGGAACTGCGGAGCAAGGCCGCCGTCGATCTCGCCAAGGGCGACATCGTCGAAATGTTCGTGGGCGGCGGCGCCGGCTTCGGCCGCGTCTCCGAACGGCCCGACGCCATGATCGAGCGCGACCTCGCCGACGGCCTGCTCACGCGCGATCCGAGATCGGCCCGGAAGTTGGCGGCGGAGTGAGGCATCCTTAGTCGTATGCTCAGTACGACTTGTAGCCCAGGAACTTGCCCGACATGCCAATCTTCACGCGGTCGCCCTTCTGGTCGGGCTGGCGTTCCAGGGTCATGTCGAAGTCGATGGCGCTCATGATGCCGTCGCCGAACTCCTCCTGGATTAGTTCCTTCCAGGTTGTGCCGTAGACCTGCACCAGTTCGTAGAAGCGATAGATCAGTGGATCGTTCGGCGGCACCTGGGGTAGCGAGCCGCGGTACGGGACCTCCTGCAGCAGCAGGACCTCTTCCTTGCCGAGGCCGAACAGCTTGCCGGCCTTGGCCGCCTGTTCCTTGGTCATCTTCATCTGGCCGAGGCAGGCGGCGGTGACGACGATCTTCGAGGCCCCGCCGATCTTCTTAGTGATCTCGTCCCAGGTGAGTTCCTTCATGCGCTTGGCGCTCAGGATCTTCTCGGTCACTTCAGCCCGTTTCATTGCCCGCTCCTGCTGCCCTGAAAATCAGTGCGTCCAGGTCTCCTTGAGCAAGGCACATGCCAGCGGCGACCCAGAACGAGGAAATAATGGGCAGCTCGCAGGTCGATCCGGGCATTGCGCAAAAACACGCATCTATCCCTTCTAGACAAGTATGGGAAAAGGCGTAGAAAATGCCCATCGGGTATCGGCTGGGGCCGACTGTCTGGCACGGGATTGGAGCCTTCAAGGTGCGGCTGCATGACGACATCAGAACGTCAGTCGTCTTCCTAGGATTTGCCGACGAGAAGGATCGCGAGAAGGGCATCCACTGCGTCGGAACCGGCTTTTTGCTTCAGTACGATGGGGTGGGCTACCTCATCACGGCGCGTCACGTTGCGAAGCCGCTTGGCGACGTGGGGTTCGTTGTCCGGTTGAACAAAGACGATGGCTCGTGCGTCAACCTGGAGGCGAATGAGCGCGTATCCTGGTTCTTCCACGACGACGAAAATGTTGATCTCGCGGCCATTACCTTTGGGGTTGGCAAGCCGGGATACAGCCACTCGTTTTTAGGGCCGGGCACTCTTCTGACGGAGGATGTGTCCTACGCCATGCACGTTGGAGCCGGCGACGTTTGCCACACCGTAGGCCTCTTTAGGATGCTGGTGGGCGCTAGCCGCAATCTCCCGGTCGTCCACACCGGCAACATCTCCCTCATGCCCGGCGACGAAAAAGTTCCGATTCGAGACTGGGACGACGAGAGCAAGACGCGATGGGTTGACGCCTATCTTGTTGAATCTCAGAGTCTGCCGGGACTTAGCGGATCTCCGGTTTTTGTTCGGCCAAGCATGCGCCTTCAAAATCTCAACGCCATTGATCGGAACGGGAAGTCTTCGCAAGTCACAGGGATTTTCCCGCAGGAAAATGTATTCTTGCTTGGTCTATTCCAAGCAGCTTGGCACGCGAAGCCCAGCGAGATACTTGCCGTTGGCAGAGGCGGCCCAGTGACCGTCCCAGTGGGCATGGGGGTAGTGGTTCCAACATCTAAGATTGTGGAGTTGTTAGAAATGCCTGCCGTGAAGCAGCAACGCGAGGAAATAGCGCGCCTCCGCAGCGCGTCAGTGGCGGCGTCACCTAGCGCCGTCGTTCCGCCCGCTCTCGCCGCAGAACCGGCGCCGCCTCCCATGGAAGGCGACGAACGATCCGCAGAGCGTTTCACGGCTCTACTAGACGCGGCTGTTGGAAAGTCCAAACAAGGCGGTTGAACAGGCCGTAGGTGCCGAGGTCGCGGAAGTTGTAGCGGTAGGTGTATTCCGCGACGTACTTCCAAAGATGCTTCTTGGACACGCCGACGTTCGTTCCCTTGATGCCCTTTTTGAAGTGACCCCAGAAGCCTTCAATGCTGTTCGTGTGGTGGATGCCCGCGACGTACTCGTAAGCCGAGTGATTGACCGCAAAGTGCGTGTAGGGGCCAGCCGTCTCTAGCGTCTTGTAGGCTGCCGCTTCGTCGGTGTTGATGACGCTGCCGCGCTGCACGTTGGTCAGGATGTACGGCAGCAACGTCTCCTTGTTCGCATCAGGAACCGGACCAGCGCGCAACGCACCGCCCCGCTCCAGCATGCCGAACACGACCGCCTTGTTGGCGAGCGGGTTCGCGCCCTTGCCCATGCTGCGACGGCCACGACGCTTACCGCCTACGAACGTCTCGTCCATCTCGACATGCCCGGACAGCGGGCCGGTGTTGTCAGAGTTCGCCATGTGCTTGCGCAGTTCGTGGGCGATCCGCCACGCCGTTTTGTAGGTCACGCCCAACTGGCGCTCTAGCTCCTTGGCAGCCACGCCGTGGCGTGTGGTGGTCATCAGGTACATTGCGAAGAACCACGACGTGAGGGGCGTCCTAGACTTCTCAAACGGGGTGCCGACGCAGGGGTAAATGTGATGCCCGCAGTCTTGGCAGGCATAGGCCCGGCGTTTCGTGATGCGATGAAACTTGGCCTCTGACACACCGCATGCCGGACACGTTAGGACGGTGCCACCGTACCGGCGCTCCATGATCTTATCCAAGCAGGCCGCATCATCCGGGTACTCGGTCTGGAACTGCTTGAAAGTATATTTCACGGCCTATCCCCCTCGCGATGGCTAAGGGATAGCATCTGGCGTACTTGTCGTCAAGGGATAGATGCGCAAAAACAGGGCAAAACTGTCAGATTCGGCCTGCGGAATTCTGAGACTCGAATCTTAGCGCTGGGGATTAAATTTATGGAATCGCTGACTCTTTTCTCGATTTCCGCTTCATTTCTTATTGCGTCGAGACTCACCCTTATGGCAGGCTACAGTTTGTGGGTTGTTGGGTGCCCACCACGATATATCGGCCACCCGCCTCAAGAAAGGTTCACTAGGGACCGCATGGCGGAAATGGTTGGGGAGTGGGTCGATGGCGTTATCGCGACACGAGCGGACCAGGCAAAAGACTGATTTGAACCCGCTCGAGATGATCGAAAAAGTCATCTCCGACAACGATTGGCCGTTCGACCGTACCTCCGACCGCGAAATCGCCGTCGAGGTCGCCGGCCGCTGGTGCGACTACCGCATGTTCTTCAGCTGGCGCGACGACGTCGAGGCACTGCATTTCACCTGCGCCTACGATGTCCGCATCCCGGCCGAACGCCACAACGAAATTCATGTCCTGCTGGCTCTGATCAACGAGAAGATGTGGCTGGGCCACTTCGACTTGTGGACCGAGGAAGGCCTGCCGATGTTCCGCCACGCCATCCCGCTGCGCGGCACCTCGGGCCTCATGCCGGACCAGTTGAACGACCTCGTCGAGGTGGCGATCACCGAGAGCGAGCGCTTCTATCCCGCCTTTCAGTACGTCGTGTGGGCCGGCAAGAGCCCCGCCGACGCCTTGACCGCCTCGATCCTCGAGACGGTCGGAGAAGCCTGACCCGGAAAAGAGGACCATCCGACGCCCCCTCTCGTAAGAAGACCATAAAAGAGTCTCTGATCGGATCGTTCTCCGCGGCGCCGGCCCCCCAGGCCGGCGCCGCATCCATTATGCGGCAACGATTGGCCGGCTATAACCTTCGCATCGCATGACCGCCCTCCTCATCCCCTACCCCGAAATCGACCCGGTGCTGATCCAGCTCGGGCCGCTGGCCATTCGCTGGTACGCACTGGCCTACATCGCAGGCCTGGTGCTGGGCTGGCGCATCATGCGCCGGGTCTGCGAGCAGCCCCCGGCCATCCTGTCGCCGCTCAAGATCGACGACTTCCTGCTGTGGGCCGCGGTCGGCGTCATCCTCGGCGGCCGGCTGGGCTATATCCTGTTCTACAAGCCCGGCTTCTATCTCGATCATCCGCTGGCGATCCTGACCGTGTGGGAAGGCGGCATGTCGTTTCATGGCGGCCTGCTCGGCGTGATCGTGGCCATTCTCGCCTTCGCGCTGCGCAATGGCGTGCAGCCGTTCATGCTGTCCGATCTGGTGGCGATCGTGGCACCGATCGGCCTGTTCTTCGGGCGGCTGGCGAATTTCATCAATGGCGAACTGTGGGGCCGCGCCAGCGACGTGTCGTGGGCCATGATCTTCCCCCGTGGCGGCCCGCTGCCGCGCCATCCCAGCCAACTCTATCAGGCGTTCTTCGAAGGCGTGCTGCTGCTGCTTGCCGTCGTTGCCGTGTGGCGCCTCACCGACGGCCGGCGCCGCCCCGGCCTGCTGACCGGCGTGTTCTGTTTCGGCTACGGGCTGGCGCGCATCGCCGGTGAGCTCTTCCGCGAACCCGACGCCCATCTCGGCTACCTGTGGGGACCACTCACCATGGGCATGCTGCTGTCGGTTCCGATGCTCGCTTTCGGCGGCTGGCTGATCGGCCGCGCCTACCGGCAGCCCGCGCTGCCTTGATCCGGCGGCAATGACCAGCGAACTCGGCCGCCTGATCGCGCGGCGCATCGCCCTCACCGGTCCCATCTCCGTCGCCGATTTCATGGCCGAGGCGCTCGGCCATCCCCGTCTCGGTTACTACCGGCGCGCCATGCCGCTGGGCGCGGCCGGCGACTTCACGACGGCGCCGGAAATCTCGCAGATGTTCGGCGAGCTGGTGGGCGCGTGGCTCGCCGAGCGCTGGCAGGCGATGGGCCGTCCCGCGCCGGTGCGCCTGGTCGAACTGGGGCCGGGGCGCGGCACGCTTATGGCCGATGCGCTGCGCGCCACCCGCGCGGTGCCGGGGTTTCATGCAGCGGCGGCTCTGCACCTGGTCGAGATCAGCGAGACGCTGCGGGACGCCCAGGAGGCAGCACTTGGCGCGTTCAAGCCGGCCTGGCATGCGTCTGTCGACCAAGTGCCGGACGGCCCCACGCTCATGGTCGCCAACGAATTCCTCGACGCCCTGCCGGTGCGCCAGTTCGAAAAGACGCCGCACGGCTGGGCCGAGCGCATGATCGGGCTGGCCGCCGACGGCGAGACGCTGCGGTTTGCCCTGACCCCCGGGCCGTCACCCTTCGCCTCTCTCCTGCCGGCGTCGGTGCGCGATGCCGATCTGCCGCCGGGAACCCTGGCCGAGGCCTCGGGCGCGGTCGCGCATCAGGCCACCGCAATTGCCGCTCGCCTGATGCGGCAGGGCGGTTGGGCGCTGATCGTCGACTACGGGCGCGATGATACGGCACCCGGCGCGACGCTGCAGGCGGTCCGCCGCCATCGCGGTGTCGACGTCCTCGATCGGCCGGGCGAAACCGACCTCACTGCACACGTTGATTTTGCCGCTGTCGCCCAGGCGGCGACCGCGGCCGGCGCCCGGGTCTTCGGTCCGGCCGGGCAGGGCGACTTCCTGCGCCGGCTCGGCATCGAGCAGCGCGCGCGTGCGCTGAAGGCGCGCACGTCGGAACCGGCCGCCATCGATGCGGCGCTGGCGCGCTTGATCACAGCGGATCAAATGGGCACCCTCTTTCGCGTTATGGCGGTGGGCGACGACAGAAGCGCCGCACCGGCCGGTTTTTCGGATACCCCCTCGGATACGACATGATCCTGGCCCCGACGCTTGCCGACTTCGATGGTGTGGCACACCGGTTCTTTACCCGTGGCGGCGGCGTGAGCGCCGGCCTCTATTCATCGCTCAACTGCGGCTACGGCTCGGGTGACGATCAGGCCAACGTGCGCGAAAACCGGCGCCGCGCCGCCGGCCATTTCGACCGCTCCGAGCCCGACCTGCTGACCGTGCACCAGATCCACTCGACGGATGTGCTGACCGTCGCCGATCAACGCTGGACCTCGCCCGGCGCGCCCAAGGCCGATGCCCTGGTGACCGACCGGCCGGGCGTGGTGCTGGGCGTATTGGCGGCGGATTGCGCGCCGGTCCTGCTCGCCGACGGCCGCGCCGGTGTGATCGGTGCGGCACATGCCGGCTGGAAGGGCGCGCTGGGCGGTATCGTCGAGGCCGCGATCACCGCCATGGAACGGCTGGGCGCGCGGCGCGAACAAATAAGCGCCGCGATCGGGCCCTGCATCGGTCGCGAGTCCTACGAGGTCGGGCCCGAATTTCCGGCGCCGTTCCTCGCCCAGGATTCGGCCAACGCCGCATTCTTCCGCTCAGCACCTCGCGCCGGTCATTTACTGTTCGATCTCGCCGGCTATCTCGGCAACCGGATCGCCCGCGCTGGCGTCGCCGCGAGCGCCACCGGCCACGACACCCTGGCGGCGACCGAGGATTTCTTCAGTTACCGGCGCAACACGCTCTGTGGTGAACAAGACTATGGTCGCGGCCTGTCGGCAATCGCCCTCCGGAACTGACGTGCCTTACCTCATCATCCTGATGTTCCTCTGCCTGCTCGGAATCGTCGCGACATGCGCCATGTTGTGATCCTTCTCTGCTGCGTTGCACTCGCGGCATGCGGCGCGCCGCCTCGTCCGTTCAGTCACAGCGCTTCGGACGACGCTGCCTTCCTCCCGAACAATGACAAGATTGAACTCGCTATCGGGGCGCCAAGGAACATGCCGCCCGAGATGGGGGCTCGGCTGGCGGCGGCGCTGGCTATCGAATTGCAGTCCTACGGCGTGGTCGCCGCCGTCCAGCCAGCCGAGGCACCGATACAGGTCGGTGGCGCGATGAGTACCCGCGACGCGGGCGAAGGCATCGAGGTTCAGATCGACTGGCGGATCGAGGGCAAACCTTCGACACAGGAACCGGCCGTCAGCCGAACACGCACGCGCGCCGAGGATTATGCCGCGGCCAACGATCGCCTGATCTCGCGCATTGCCCAGCAGGCCGCACCGCGGATCGCGACGCTGATCGGACGACCGCCCACCTTCCAGCCACGATCGCCCGGCCAGATCGCCGCCGGCGTCAGCCTACCGCTCGAACCGCCTGTCGATCCCAACGATCCATCGTCTGCCTCAAAGATGCCCAGCGCGACGCCGGTCGCGTCGGCGGCGCCGCAGGTCAAGGTCATGGTCGCGGCCATTACCGGCGCACCCTCCGACGGCAATCGCCAGCTCTATTCAGGCATGCGCCGCGCCCTGGGATCGAACAAGATCGTGATTGTCGACACGGCGGGAAGCGACACCTTTACCGTGGTCGGCACGGTAAGCCTGACGCCGCTCGACGAGCGGACCGGGAAGCTGGTCCTGAAATGGTTTCTCAAGGACCCGGCGGGCAGGACCGTGGGCGATATCGAGCAAGCCAACCCGGTGCCGCTCGCCGCCGCCCGTGGATCGTGGGCGGGATTCGGCGACATCGTCGCATCCGCGGCCGCCGAAGGCGTGCTTGAGTTGCTCGAGAAAGCGCTCAATCAGCCGCGCTAGAAAGCGTTTGGCGCAGTGAATCGGCTTGTCAGAGGGGGGCCTCCGACTGCTACTGTTCCCATCAGTGGCGCGATTCTTGCGAAGATCGCCTACGGGGGATGCAAACGGGGATCTATTCAAGGGAGACGTAGCCGATGTTCAATCTCAAGAAGTCGGTCGCCACCGTCGTGGCGGCTGCAAGCGTAGGCGGGTTTCTGGGTGCCGCGCCTGGCCAGGCACAGACTCTGAACGTGGTGATGCATTCGGATCTGAAGATCCTCGATCCGATCTGGACCACTGCCTACATCGTACGCAACCACGGCTATCTTGTCTGGGACACGCTGTTCGCGATGGACGACAAGTTGGCGGTACAGCCCCAGATGGTCGACAAGTACGAAGTATCGCCCGACAAGCTGACCTACACCTTCACTTTGCGCGACGGACTGGAATGGCACGACGGCAAGCCCGTCACCGCCGAGGATTGCGTCGCCTCGATCAAGCGCTGGGCTGCCAAGGACTCGATGGGCCAATCCCTGATGGCCCGGGTCGCCGGCATGAAGGCGGTGAACGACAAGACCTTCACGCTGACCTTGAAGGAACCCTACGGCCTCGTTCTGCAGTCTCTGGCCAAACCCTCCTCGAACGTGCCGTTCATGATGCCGGCCCGCGTCGCGGCAACCGATCCCAACACGCAGATCAAGCCAGAAGATGTGATCGGCTCCGGCCCGTTCATCTTCAAGCGCGACGAATGGAAGCCGGGTGAAAAGACGGTCTACGTCAAGAATCCCAAGTACAAGCCGCGCAGCGAACCGGCGTCCGGTCTGGCCGGCGGCAAGGTCGTCAAGGTCGATCAGGTGGTCTGGCGTTCGGTGGGCGATCACCAGACCGCGGTGAACGCGCTACTCGCCGGCGAGGTCGACATGATCGAATCGCCGCCGCACGATCTGCTGCCGGTACTGGCCAAGGACAAGAACATCAAGCTGTTCAACGCCAACCCGCTGGGCAGCCAGTACACCTTCCGCTTCAACGCCCTGCACAAACCCTTCGACAACGAGAAGGTCCGCCAGGCCGTGCTCTACGCCTTCAACCAGAAGGACTTCCTCAACGCCACGATCGGCGACCCGAAGTGGTACAAGGAATGCAAGGCGATGTTCATCTGCGGCACGCCGCTGGAAACCTTCAAGGGCTGGGAGGACAAGCTCAACTCCAATTTCGACAAGTCGAAGGCGCTCCTGAAAGAGGCCGGCTACGACGGCACGCCGGTGGTGCTGATGCAGTCGACCGACCTCGCGGTGCTCACCAACCTCGCCCCGGTCGCCAAGGATCTGATGGAAAAGGGTGGCTTCAAGGTCGACATGCAGGCGATGGATTGGCAGACGCTGGTCAGCCGCCGCGCCAAGAAGGACCCGCCGGACAAGGGCGGCTGGAACGCCTTCCTCACCTCCTGGGTGGCGGCCGACGTCCTCAATCCGGTGATGGCCGGCTTCTTCAACGCCGGCTGCGACAAGGCGATGTTCGGCTGGCCGTGCGACGCCAAGATCCAGGAATTGCGCGACGCTTTCGCCAAGGAAACCGACCCTGTGAAGCAGAAGGCGCTCGCCGAGGCCGTACAGGTGCGGGTGACGGAGTATCCGACACACGTCCATCTCGGCCAGTGGTACGCGCCGTTCGCGCTGCGCAAGAACGTCGACGGCAATGTCCAGGCACCGGTCACGGTGTTCTGGAACGTGACCAAAAAGTAGACCGTGACGCACGCGGGGCCCCGGCCCCGCGTGCCCACCGATGAAGGCGGGTCCCGATCTGCCTTCTTCCGTGGGAAAAAATTGAAGGGAGCTGAAATGAAGCAGGTAATGAGACGAACGCTCGCGGCAATGGCCGCTGGCGCAATCCTGGCTGCCGCCGGGCCGGCGCTCGCGCAGGGCAAGGTCCTGCGCTACGTCAAGAACGGCAATCTGACCATCCTCGACCCGATCTGGACGACCGCCTACGTCACGCGCGACCACGGCTACATGGTCTACGATACGCTGTTCGCGATGGACGAGAACAATGCCGTCAAGCCGCAGATGGTCGATAAATACACAGTCTCGGCCGACAAGATGCTGTGGACCTTCACCCTGCGCGACGGGCTGGCGTGGCACGACGGCAAGCCGGTCACGGCGGAAGACTGCGTCGCTTCGCTCAAGCGCTGGGGCAAGCGCGACACCATGGCCCAGAAGCTCATGGACTTCGTCAAGGACTTCAAGGCGGTCGACGCCAAGACCTTCACCATGGAACTCAAGGAGCCGTACGGCCTGGTGCTCGACTCGCTCGGCAAGCCAAGCTCGAACGTGCCCTTCATGATGCCCAAGGACGTGGCCGAGACCGATCCCTTCAAGCAGATCAGCAGCCGCGTCGGCTCCGGTCCGTTCATCTACGACGACGCCGCGTCGAAGCCCGGCGAAAGGCACGTCTACGTCAAGAACACGAAATACAAGCCGCGCGCGGAGCCACCCTCGGGTCTCGCTGGCGGCAAAGTCGTCAAGGTCGACCGCGTCGAGGTCATCGAGATGCCCGACACGCAACAGCAGGTGAATGCCCTCATCGTCGGCGAGATCGACATGCTGGAGCAAATACCGCACGACCTGATCCCGATCCTGAAGAAGGACAAGGGCGTGAAGCTGGTCGATTGGAATCCGCTCGGCCACGTCTTCGTCATTCGCTTCAACCACAAGGTGAAGCCGTTCGACAATGCCAAGATCCGCCAGGCCGCGCTCTACGCGATGCGCCAGGAAGACTACCTCAAGGCCACGATCGGCGATCCGGCCTACTACAAGGTCTGCAGCGCGTCCTTCATCTGCGGCACGCCCAATGCCGTGGATGCACCCGACGGCATCTTGATCAAGCCCAACCTCGAGAGGGCCAAGGCGCTTCTGAAGGAGGCGGGCTACGACGGCACACCGATCGTGCTGATGCAGTCGACCACGTTGCCGGCACTGACCAACATGGCACCGGTGACCAAGGCGCTGCTCGAGCAGGCCGGCTTCAAAGTCGACATGCAGTCGATGGACTGGCAGACGCTGGTCACGCGGCGCACCAAGAAGGAGCCGGCCGACAAGGGCGGCTGGAATGTCTTCCACACCTATTCGGTGTCGGCCGACGCGCTTAATCCGATTTCCAACGCCTACTACGCCGCCAATGGCGACAAGGCATGGTTCGGCTGGCCCGACGATCCGACGATGGAGAAGCTGCGCGACCAGTATGCCAAGGAGACCGATCCGGGCAAGGCCAAGGCCTTGGCGGCAGCCATCCAAGCACGAGCGCTCGAGACAGCCCAGTTCGGCTGGCTCGGCCAGTGGTACGGCCCCGGCGCAACCCGCGCCGACATCTCGGGCTGGCTCAAGGCGCCGGTGCCTGTGATGTGGAACATCGAGAAGAAGTAACAACGCGACATCCCGGGCGAGACCTCTCGCCCGGGACTCCGCTTCGATTGGTAGACAATGCTCGATTTCATCGCACGCCGGCTCGTCGCCATCATCCCCGTCCTCACGGTGGTGGCGATCTTCGTCTTCCTCATGTTGCGGCTGACCCCCGGCGACCCCGCCGCGATCATCGCCGGCGACAACGCGACCTCCGACCAGATCGATGAAATCCGCCGCGCGCTCGGCCTCGACGAACCGATCTGGACGCAGTTCATCATCTGGATCGGCAACGTCCTGCAGGGCAATTTCGGTGAAAGCTTCTTCTTCAAGAAGACTGTTGCCGAACTGATCGCCCAGCGTGTCGAGCCTACTCTCGCCCTAGCCGTCTGCACGCTGATCATCGCCGTTGTCACCGCCGTGCCGCTGGGCGTGCTGGCCGCCTACCGCCACGGCTCGCTGCTCGACCGTTTCGTCATGGGCTTCTCGGTGCTGGGTTTCTCGGTGCCAGTGTTCGTGATCGGCTACGTCCTGATCTACATCTTCGCCATCGAACTCGGCTGGCTGCCGGTGCAGGGCTATATCCGGATCGGCGTAAACTTCTGGGGCTTCCTCGAGCGCATGGTGCTGCCGAGTGTAACCCTGGCCGTGATCTATGTCGCGCTGATCGCCCGCATCACGCGCGCCAGCGTGCTCGAAGTTCTGAACGAGGACTACATCCGCACCGCCCGCGCCAAGGGGCTTACCAACCGGGTCGTGCTGATGCGCCATGCGCTCCGCAACGCCGCGGTGCCGATCCTGACGGTGATCGGCATCGGCATCGCCCTGCTGATCAGCGGTGCCGTGGTGACGGAAAGCGTCTACGGCCTGCCCGGCCTCGGCCGCCTCACGGTCGAGGCGGTGCTCAGTCGCGACTTCCCGACGATCCAGGCGGTCATCCTGCTGTTTTCCGTGGTCTATGTCCTGATCAACCTGGTGATCGACATCAGTTACACCCTGTTTGACCCGAGGATCCGCTATTGAGCGCGATATCAGAAGAAGTCGTCGATTCGGCATCGATTGCTGCGGCATCGACCAAGCGCAAGAGCCTTTGGGCGCTGGCGCTACGCAATCCGGCCGTCATCTTCGGCGGCGTCATCCTGCTGATCATGTTGGCCATCGCCATCCTGGCGCCTTACCTCGGCACGGTGGATCCGACGCGTATCGACCCGGCATCCCGCAACAAGAATCCCGGCACGGAAATCACCTACAGGCTCGACGACGGCTCGACCGCCAAGCGTGTTGTCCTCATGGGGACCGATAGCCTCGGTCGCGACGTCTACAGCCGCGTGCTCTATGGCACGCGCGTCTCGCTGATGATCGGCGTGGCCGTCGCCGCGATATCGGTGGCCATAGGTCTGGTGATCGGCCTGGTGTCCGGCTACATCCGCTGGGCCGATGGTTTCATCATGCGAATCATGGACGGGTTGATGGCCATCCCGGGCATATTGCTTGCCATCGCTCTGGTCTCGATCTGGCGCGCCGGCCTCATCACCGTGATCTTCGCCATCGTCGTGCCCGACGTGCCGCGCGTGGTCCGCTTGGTTCGCTCCGTCGTGCTGTCGGTGCGCGAGGAACCCTATGTCGAAGGTGCCATCTCGGTCGGCACGCCGACCTGGACCCTGATGTTTCGCCACATCCTGCCCAACACCATCGCGCCGCTGATCGTTCAGGGCACTTTCATCGCCGCCGCCGCGATCATAACCGAGGCGATCCTGTCGTTCCTCGGCATCGGCATCCCGCCGGAAATCCCGAGCTGGGGCAATATCATGGCCGAAGGTCGCACGCTGTTCCGCGTGTTCCCACACAACATCCTTTATCCGGGCATCTTCCTTGCCCTCACCGTGCTGGCGATCAACATCATGGGCGACGGTCTGCGCGACACACTCGATCCGAAGATGAGCAAGAAAGTCTGATGCCCAACACGATGCCCAGCACAATGGCCGACCCTAAGAAACCTGTTCTCGAAGTCCGCAATCTCAGCGTCTCTCTTCCGGCTGGCGCCGACCGCGCCCACGCGGTGGAAAATGTGAGTTTCACCGTCAGTCCCGGCGAGATCGTCTGCCTGGTGGGGGAATCGGGCTCCGGCAAATCGGTCATCGCCTTCACGGTCATGGGGCTGCTGGCCAAGGCCTTGAAGCCGACATCGGGCGAGATCCTGCTCGAAGGCGAGAACATTCTCGCCGCCGACGAATCGCGCCTGCGCGAGCTGCGCTGCACCCGCATGTCGATGATCTTCCAGGAACCGATGACCGCACTCAATCCGGTCATGACCTGCGGCCTGCAGATCGACGAGGTGCTGGAGACCCACACCAAGCTCGACGCCGCCGAGCGCAAGGCCAAGATCATCGCCATCCTCGATCGCGTGAAGCTGCCGGAGCCGGAGCGAATCTACGCCTCCTATCCGCACCAGCTTTCAGGCGGCCAGCGCCAGCGCATCATGATCGCCATGGCGCTGGTGCTCGATCCGGTGCTGCTGATCGCCGACGAGCCCACGACCGCACTCGACGTCACGACCCAGGCCGAAATCCTGAAGCTGATCGCCGAACTGCAGGCCGGCGAGGGCACCGGCGTTCTGTTCATCACCCACGATTTCGGTGTGGTTGCTGAGATTGCCCATCGCGTGGCGGTGCTGCGCTGGGGCGAACTGGTTGAAGTCGGCCCGACCGAGAAGATCCTGTCGCGGCCGGAGCACAGCTACACCAAGATGCTGATTTCCTCGGTGCCGTCGATTCATCCCGCTCACCGTGGCGTGCGCCGGGACGGCACCACCGTCTTGCGCACCGAAAAGCTCGGCAAGACCTACTCCGGCAACGCCTTTTTCCAGAAGGCCCGCGTGGTGAAGGCCGCGGTCGACGTCGATCTCGACATCCGCAAAGGCGAGACACTCGGTATCGTGGGTGAATCGGGCTCGGGCAAGTCGACGGTGGCGCGCTGCATCGCCCGCCTGATCGACCCGACCGAAGGCAAGGTGTTCCTCGGCGACACCGAGATCGCCACCATGTCGGCCAGAAAGCTCCGGCCGCACCGGCGGCGCGTGCAGATCGTATTCCAGGACCCCTATCGTTCGATGAACCCACGGATCACTGTGGGCGATTCGATCATCGAAGGCCCGATGAACTTTGGTCTCAAGCGTGACGAGGCTCTGGACCGCGCGCGCAATCTCATGGAGACCGTGCGGCTCGATCCCAATTCCCTCGACCGCTATCCGCACCAGTTCTCCGGCGGCCAACGCCAGCGCATCTGTATCGCCCGCGCGCTGGCCATGGAGCCGGAACTGCTGATTGCCGACGAGGCGGTCTCCGCCCTCGACGTGTCGGTGCAGAAGCAGGTGCTGGAGCTGCTCGACGAAATCCGCGTCAGGCTCAATCTCGCGGTGCTGTTCATCACCCACGATCTACGCGTCGCGGCGCAAATCTGCGACTACGTCGCGGTGATGAGCAAGGGCCGCATCGTCGAGTATGGTTCGGCCGAGCAGGTATTCGGCGCACCGCGGGACGACTACACCAAGGCGCTGTTCTCAGCTGCACCCGGCCGCAACTGGGAGTTCGGAAAGTTCGCCGCCTGATTTGAGCCGCTTGGCGCAGTCGTGCTAGGCTCCGTTCCGCTATAAGGAAAAGGCCAGCAACGCAGCCGCTGCCGAGCCTCCCCCTGACCCGGCGCCGCTTCAAACGGCACAGTCGTGTCCAGGGAGGCTCACATGGCAGAGAGCGTCTACAAGGTGATCGAACTCGTCGGGACCAGCAGCGACTCCTGGGAGAAAGCGGCAAAGGCCGCGGTCGAACGGGCTGCGAAATCGCTGCGTGACCTGCGTGTCGCCGAGGTCGTCGAGCAGGACCTCGTCATCGAGAAGGGCAAGGTCTCGGCCTACCGGGCCAAAGTTAAGCTTTCCTTCAAGTATGGCGGCGGTGGCTGACGCGGGACGATCGCTAGCGTCCTCCCTGGCTTGGCGTAGTATCGGGCCATGAACTCCGGCCTGCTCGAAGACGCCTCGTTCAACCAGTCACCCGCCTTCGGCGACGTCGACCTGTTCGCTGCGGACCGGCCGCTGGTCGATGCAGCCACGCGCCTCGGCCTCGACGCCGAGGCGCTGTCGGCCTGCGGTCGCGACTACGGCGCGGCCGAGACGCTCGATCTCGGCCGGATCGCCAACGAGAATCCGCCCAAGCTTCGAACGATGGACGGCAAGGGAAATCGCCTCGACCTGGTCGAATTCCACCCCGCCTATCACGCGTTGATGGCCAAGAGCATCGGCCACGGTATTCACGCTGCGGCCCACGACGGCAGCGCTCCGCAGGCCCCGCTCGGCAGCCGGGCCGTCCGACTCTATCTCGCCACCCAGGCCGAAAGTGGCCATCTCTGTCCCATCACCATGACCCATGCCTGTATCGGAGCGCTGCGCGCCGAGCCGGCACTGCTCGAAAAGTGGCAGCCCAGGATTTTGTCGCGCACCTACGATCCGCGCGCGCTACCGTGGTGGGAAAAAGACGGCGTAACCTTGGGCATGGGCATGACCGAACGTCAGGGTGGCACCGATGTGCGGGCCAACATCACCCAGGCGGTGACGCGCGGCGATCATGTCGAGATCACCGGCCACAAATGGTTCATGTCGGCGCCGATGTGCGATGCCTTCCTGGTGCTCGCCCAGGCAACTGGCGGTCTGACCTGCTACCTGATGCCGCGCCATAGGCCCGACGGCGGCCACAACAACATTCGATTCCAGCGGCTGAAGGACAAGCTCGGCAACAAGTCGAACGCCTCATCCGAGGTCGAGTTCCATGCCGCCTACGCCGAACGGGTCGGCCCCGAGGGCGCAGGCGTGCGCACCATCATCGAGATGGTGAACCTCACGCGCCTCGACTGCGCCATCGCCTCGGCTGGCCAGATGCGCATCGCGCTCAGCCAGGCGGTGCACCACATCCGCAACCGCACGGTGTTCCAGCGACGACTGTCCGATCAGCCGGCGATGCGTGCCGTTGCCGCCGACCTCGCCCTCGAACTCGAGGCCCAGGTGGCGCTGGTGTTCCGTCTCACCCATGCGGCCGACCATGCCGCGTCGGACCCGCGCGAGGCGGCCTACGCGCGGCTGCTGACGCCCGCGGTCAAGTTCCTGGTGTGCAAGAGCACGCCGCAGGTGGTCTACGAATCGCTCGAGTGCCTCGGCGGCAACGGCTACACCGAGGATCTGCCGCTCGCCCGCTACTATCGCGAGGCGCCGCTCAACGCAATCTGGGAAGGCTCGGGCAATGTCATGGCGCTCGATGTGCTGCGTGCTGCCGGCCGCCACCCCGACGCCGCGATGGACACCCTATCGCGCCTCGTCCGCATGGCGTCCCAGGCCTTCAATGTGGCGCCGCTCGCCCAGGCGCTGGAGCGCACGCTGAAATCGGCCGAGGCCGAGCGCCGCGCGCGCTTCCTGTGCGAGGGTCTGGCCCGCATCGCAGCACTTGCCGCGCTGGTCGAGGCCGGCTCGCCCTTCGCCACGCTCTATGGCGAGACGCGGCTGGGCGCGGGCCACTTTGCCCAGTTCGGCACCGCCGACCTCGGTAATGCCGAGATTGGATTGATGGACCGCGCTTTGGCGGCCTGACTGCGACAACCTGTCTGGAAAATAGTCGACAGCACGACACGCCTGGAAAAGATCGTTGAGCCTCAAGTGCTTGCAGAGGCACCGCCCGCAAAAGCGCGATTCGACTTGGCCCCGGGAGTTTTCGTAGCTTGCCGGCGATGGTCGATTCCGCTCCCGCCCTCTCTTTGCCTGTGCCGGCGTTGGCACACGTCACGGTCATTGTCGCACCGCATGGCAATTTGAGAATGTCGCGTTTCACGCGACATGCGCCGTTGCGGATCGCAGCGAAAAAGACCGATGTAACAGGCACTTGCCGCCGGCCGGTGCGACATGGGACTTTCGCCTTAGCGTCCGAAGAAATGTCCCAGTGAGTACCCCTGCCCAATGAAAAAGATCTTTACGGCCTGCCTCGGCACTGAGACCAATACCTTCGCGTCGATCCCGACCGGCCAAGGTCTGTTCGAGGAGACCTGCCTTTTCCGCAAGGGCAGCTACGGCGCGAACGTGCCGATGTTCGGCGCGCCGCTCGCCGTCTGGCGCAGCCGGGCCGAGGCCAAGGGTTGGCAGGTGGTTGAAAGCCTCTGCGCCTTCGCCCAGCCCGCCGGCCGGACAGTGAAGAAGGTCTATGAGGCCTTCCGTGACGAGATCGTGGCCGATCTCAAGGCGGCGCTGCCGGTCGACGGCGTGTTCCTCTCCATGCACGGCGCCATGGTGGCCGAAGGCTACGACGACTGCGAAAGCGACCTGCTGGCGCATGTGCGCAAGGTCGTGGGTCCGGTGGTTCCAGTCGGCGTCGAACTCGACCTCCATTGCAACATCGGCGACGGCACCATGCGCGACGCCACGGTGCTGGTGTTGTTCAAGGAATATCCCCATGTCGACGTATCGGACCGCGCCGACGATCTGTTCAACGTCATGGAAGGCGCCATAGAAGGCCGTACCAGGCCAGTGATGGCGGCGTGGGATTGCCGCATGATCGGTGTGTTCCACACCACCCGCCAGCCGATGCGCGGCTTCGTCGACAAATTGATGGCGATGGAAGGCAAGGATGGTGTGCTCTCACTCTCGATCGCCCACGGCTTCCCGTGGTCGGACATCAAGGAGATGAGCAGCAAGCTGATCGCCGTCACCGACGGCGACAGGCCCAAAGCCGAGAGGCTGGCAAAGGAACTCGGCCAGGAATTCTTCGCCATGCGCGAGGCCACGCAGCCGCCCTACGTGACGCTCGCAGCCGCGATGGCGCGTGTGAGCTCGCACAACCTGCCCAAGCCCATGGTGCTGGCCGACGTGTCGGACAATGCCGGCGGCGGCGCGGCATCGGATTCGACCTTCGTCCTGCAGGCACTGCTCGACGGCAAGGTGAAGGACGCCGCCATTGCGATGTTCTGGGATCCCGGCGCCGTAAAGCTGGCCTTTGAGGTCGGCGAAGGCGCCGAACTCGACATCCGCCTCGGCGGCAAGCTCGGACCGCAGTCCGGTCCGCCGATCGACGCCCGCGCCAAGGTACTGAAGCTCGGCCGGGACCTCGCCATCCAGTTTGGCGGCGCGCGCAAGGGCACCAGCCCGATCGGCGACGCAGCGGCCCTGCAGATCGAGGGCGTCACCGTTATCGTCAATTCCAAGCGCTCGCAATGCCACAGCCTCGACTGCTTCACCAAGCTGGGCGTCGACCCCTCGACCAAGAAGGTGGTCGTGGTGAAGTCGATGCAGCACTTCCATGCCGCCTATGCACCGATCGCCAGTGAAGTGGTCTATGTCGCCGCCCCGGGCGCCCTGGTGCCCGACTGGTCGCTGCTGCCCTACACCAAGATCGATCGCGGACAGTGGCCGTTCGTGGCCCAGCCGCATGGCGGATGACAGGCCGGTAAAGGCTTGATTTCAGGGCGTTTACACGGCCCGCCCACATTGGTATTGTCCGCCGCGTCGCGGCCCGGGATGGCCGTTTTGTCGTTCTAGATCAAAGACTTAACGCGATCCCACCCGGCGCCAGAGGACGCGATCCATGAAGATTCTCACCGGCAACAGCAACCGACCGCTGGCGGAAGCCATCTCCGCCAAGCTGGCGTTGCCGCTGGTCAAGGCCAACATCAGGCGCTTCTCGGACAACGAGATCTTCGTCGAGATCCTGGAGAACGTGCGTGGCGAGGACATGTTCGTCCTGCAGTCGACCAGTTCCCCGGCCAACGACCATATGATGGAGCTGCTGATCACCATCGACGCGCTCCGCCGCAGTTCGGCCCGGCGCATTACCGCGGTGATGCCCTACTACGGCTACGCCCGGCAGGATCGCAAGACCGGTTCGCGCACGCCGATCACGGCCAAACTGGTGGCCAACCTGATCACCAACGCCGGCGCCCACCGCGTGCTGACGCTCGACCTTCATGCCGCACAGATCCAGGGCTTCTTCGACATCCCCGTCGACAACCTTTATGCCGGCCCGGTGTTCAGCAAGGACATCAAGGAAACGCTGCCCAACCGCGACCTCACCGTCGTGTCGCCGGACGTCGGCGGCGTGGTGCGCGCCCGTGCGATTGCCAAGCGCATCGACGCCGACCTCGCCATCATCGACAAGCGCCGCGAGCAGGCCGGCGTCAGCGAAGTCATGAACGTGATCGGCGACGTCAAGGGGCGCGACTGCATCCTGATCGACGATATCGTCGACTCGGCGGGCACATTGTGCAATGCCTCCGTCGCCCTGATGGACCAGGGCGCCAAGTCGGTGTCGGCCTACGTCACCCATGGCGTGCTGTCGGGTGGCGCGGTGGCCCGCGTCGCCGCCTCGCCGCTGGAGAAGCTGGTCATCACCGACTCGATCCAGCCGACCGAGGCGGTGCGGATTTCACCCAACGTACGGCCGCTCAGCATCGCCTCGCTGATGGCCGAGGCGATGAGGCGCATTTCCGACGAATCGTCGGTATCGAGTTTGTTCGACTGAAGGAATTCCGAAGATCCGGCGTTGGGCACCCCTGGAGGCCGCGCCGCGAGTGAGAGAGAGCAACCCAAGGAGAAGTGATATGTCAGAGACGACAAAAGTCGTCGCGAAGATGCGGGATCGGGCCGGCAAAGGGGGCGCCCGTTCCACACGTCGCGAAGGACTGATTCCCGCCGTGATCTACGGCGACAAGCAACCCCCGGTCATGATCGCGGTCGAGCCGAAGACGATCGCACGCGAACTGCACAAGGAAGGCTACTTCAACCACCGGCTTCAGATCGACGTCGCGGGAACGGACTACCAGGTCCTGCCGCGCGATGTGCAAGTCGATCCGGTGACGGACAAGCCGCTCCACCTCGATTTCCTGCGGATCGGCCCCGACTCGATCATCACCGTGCAGGTGCCGGTCCATTTCCGCAATGAAGCGGCATCCCCGGGCCTCAAGCGCGGCGGCGTGCTCAACATCGTGCTGCACGAGATCACCGTGCGCACCAGGGCCGACTCGATCCCGGAGTATTTCGAGGTCGACCTGACCGGCCTCGAGATCGGCCATTCGGTCCATCTGTCGACGATTGCCGTTCCCGAAGGCGTGAGCTTCGTAAGCCGTGACGCGGCTGCCACCGTGGCATCGATCGCCGCGCCGACCGTGGTCCGCGAGGCGGCAGCTCAGGCAGCAGCCGACGCGGCAGCTCCGGCGACAGCCGATGCTGCAGCGACTCCGGCGGCCGGTGCTGCTCCCGCGGCGGCAGGTGCTGCTCCGGCGGCGGGTGCCGCGGCACCGGCGAAGAAGTAGCCGGCGGACTAGGGTTCGGCCGGTCCGATGCTGCTGCTGGTCGGGCTCGGCAACCCCGGGCCGCGCTATGCGGGGCACCGGCATAACGTCGGCTTCATGGCGGTGGACGAGATCGTCCGCCGCCGAATCTTCTCGCCGTGGCGTGCGCGGTTCAACGCCGAGGTGGCCGAAGGCCATCTCGGCGGCGAGCGCGTCCTGGCGATGAAGCCGATGACCTTCATGAACGACTCGGCCAAGGCCGTGGGCGAGGCGGTGCGCTTTCTCAAGGTGCCGCTCGACCGCGTGGTCGTGTTCCACGACGAACTCGACATCGCGCCCGGCAAGGTGCGCATGAAGAAGGGCGGCGGCGCCGGCGGGCACAATGGCCTGCGCGACATCGACGCCCATGTCGGCAAGGACTACCGGCGGGTTCGCATCGGCATCGGCCATCCCGGCCACAAGGATCTGGTGCTGCACTGGGTCCTGCACGACTTCGAGCTCGACGAGCGCGATCCCAAAACCGGCTGGGTGCCGAGGGTGCTCTCGGCCCTGGCCGAGGAATCGGCACTGCTGATCGAAGGCGGCGCCAAGGCCGATGAGAAATACATGAGCCGGGTGGCGCATCTCGCGCCGCCGCCCGATCTCCCGGCCAGATTGGACATCAAAGAGTAAGCGGTCAGAGAGCAAATTATGGGTTTCAATTGTGGTATCGTCGGCCTGCCCAATGTCGGCAAGTCGACCCTGTTCAATGCGCTGACGGCGACACAGGCGGCGCAGGCAGCCAACTATCCGTTCTGCACCATCGAGCCCAACGTCGGACGGGTCGCCGTGCCCGATCCACGCCTCGACAAGCTCTCGGCAATCGCGGGTTCGGCCAAGATCATTCCGACCCAGCTCGAGTTCGTCGACATCGCCGGCCTGGTGAAGGGCGCCTCGAAGGGCGAAGGGCTGGGCAACCAGTTCCTGGCCAACATCCGCGAGGTCGATGCCATCGCCCATGTGCTGCGCTGCTTCGAGGACGGCGATGTCACCCATGTCTCGGGCAATGTCGACCCGGTGCGCGATGCCGAGATCGTCGAGACCGAGCTGATGCTGGCCGACCTCGACAGCCTCGAGAAGCGCCTTCCCAACCTCGAGAAGCGCGCCAAGAGTGGCGACAAGGACGCCGCGGCCGAGGCGCCGGTGGTCAGGAAGGCGCTCGACGCGTTGCGCGAAGGCAAGCCGGCGCGCGAGGCCATGCTGACGGCCGACGAACAGCCGGTGTTCCGCGGGCTGCAGCTCATCACCGCCAAGCCGATGATGTACGTACTGAACGTCGATGAAGGATCCGCCGCCAACGGCAACGCACACAGCGCCAGTGCCGCGGCCTTCGCCGGGCAACGCGGCATGCTGTCGGTCGTGATCTCGGCCGCCATCGAAGCCGAGGTGGCGCAGCTGCCGCCGGAAGACCAGGGTGACTACCTGTCCTCGCTCGGCCTCGAGGAAACCGGCCTCGCACGTGTGGTCCGGGCGGGCTATCAGCTCCTCGACCTCGTGACCTTCTTCACCGTCGGACCGAAGGAGGCGCGCGCCTGGACCGTGCGCCGCGAGGCCACTGCGCCGGTGGCGGCGGGCGTCATCCACACCGACTTCGAGAAGGGCTTCATCCGCGCCGAGACCATCGCCTACGACGACTATGTGACCCTGAACGGCGAATCAGGTGCGCGCGATGCCGGCAAGCTGCGTCTCGAAGGCAAGGACTACGCTGTCAAGGACGGCGACGTCTTCCATTTCCGGTTCAACGTCTAATCGGCGCCATCACGAGCCGATCGCGCCGCCATCTTTTTTGGTGATCGCGACCACCGCCGGTCGCGGCGGCATGCCGTCCTTGAAGTCGGGCCAGCGCGTCGACGGCTTCTCGAAGGTCGAGCCGGCGTCCTCGCCGGGATGCTGAACAGCAAGGAAGAACGTCGTGTCAGCGGGTGTGAAGATCGGCCCGCAGACTTCGGCGCCGGTCGGCGCCTGGTAGAAGAGACGTGTCAGCCCCCGGCCAAAGCCCGCTGTATCGGCCGCATAAACGCCATCGGCCACGCCGGCGGCCTTCGGCGCACCATCGGTCGCAATCCAGATCCGGCCCTTGCCGTCGAAGGCGATATTGTCGGGGCAGCTCAGCCAGCCATTGGCCGAGGTCGCGCGGTGATAGCGCGCGCCGGAATCCTGGCCGGGCTTGCCGGCCAGCAGGTAAATCGACCATGTACTCTCGGTCGAGGCATGGTCGCCGTCCTTCGGCGTGATCTCGATGATATGGCCGTGCGCGTTCGTGGCCCGCGGATTGGCCTTGTCGACCTGTCCGGCTTTGCGCGATCCATTGTTGGTCAACACGACATAGACCCGGCCGTTGGCCGGGTTTGTCTCGATATCCTCGGGCCTGTCCATTGGCGTCGCCTTGAGGAGATCGGCGGCGAGACGCGTCTTGATCAGCACATCGGCCTGGGTGGCAAATCCATTGTCCGCGGTCAGCGGCCCCTGGCCCTGCACCAGTGGCAGCCACTCGGTCTTGCCGTCGTCGTTGAAACGCGCTGCATAGAGCGTGCCGTCGTCGAGCAGGTTCCTGTTGGCGGCGCGATCGGCGGGCTCCCATGGCTTGGACGTGACGAACTTGTAGACATAGTCGAAGCGCTCGTCGTCGCCGCTGTAGAACACAACGCGGCCATCCTTGGCCAGCGCATGGGTGCAGCCCTCGTGCTTGAAGCGGCCGAGTGCCGTGCGTTTCACCGGCGTCGAGCCAGGATCGTAAGGATCTATCTCAACTACCCAGCCAAAACGATTGGGCTCGTTCGGCTCTTTCCCGAGATCGAAGCGGTCGATGTGCCGCCACCAATTGTAGCCTGCCGCGCGACCGACGCCGTAGCGCTTCTGGGCAGCAGGATCGGGCAGCTTCGACGCGTCGCCGCCAAAGAACGCGTTGAAGTTCTCCTCGCAGGTGAGCCAGGTGCCCCAGGGCGTGCTGCCACCGGCACAGTTGTTCAGCGTGCCGAATACTTTCCGCCCATCCGGATCGGTGGAGGTTTTGAGCAAATCATGCCCGGCCGCCGCCCCGGAGAACGCCATGGGCGTATTGACCGAAATCCGGCGGGCGTACTTGCTGCCGTCGACCACTTTCCACGCCGTGCCTTCGCGTACGATCTCGATGACCGATCCGCCGACGGCCGCCATCTCGACCTCGGACTGCGCCTTGGTCGACACGGTATGGCCGGCGAACATCAGGCGGGGATTCACATACTCATGGTTCACCACCATGAGGAAGCGATCACCGCCGCGGCCGCCCAGCGGCAGGGGATGCAAACCGATATAGTCGTTGTTGTAGCCGAACTGCTTTTCCTGGGCAGCGGCCGTCTGGCTCGCCGGCTCGAAAGCAGGCGCACCGGGGGTGACCGGGTCACCCCAGCGGATCAGGATCTGGGCTTCGTAGCCATCGGGAACATGCTGAGTGGCGTCGAGCGTGTGGCTGATTTCCTTGAAGGTGAGCGTCGAAGGCCCAGCCTCCTGGGCCGCCGCCGGCGATCCAGCGAAGTCGCTGAGAACCGCCGCCGTCGCGCCAATGGCCACCAGTCCACGCAGCGCATCCCGACGATTGAGCCGCCGGTCGATCAGTTCGCCGATCGAGGGTTCGGTACTGGGATTTGAGCCGATATCCTCGGGATCTATGAAACCGTTGTCATTCACGCTCATGGCAGTCTCCCTGGGAACCCGCCACTGAGTTAGCGGCCCCGGGCGATGGCCACGCTACGGTTTCTTTGCATTTTCATGGCGTCCGCACACCGAACCAGTCGGAAACCCTTAAGGCAACACACGCTTCATCCAGGCCGCGGTCTCCTGAGACTCCTGGCTATCGCTCGCCTCGAGCCTGGAAATCACCCTGTGGCGATCCTCGACATCGCGATTCTGGCTGAGCTTCAGTTTGATTTCGACCCGCGAGAGAGGGAGGCGGAACGCCACGATGCCCCGCGTCTGGGCCTCGGCATTGCCCGGCGGCAGGCGCCCCAGAGCCCAGGCGTCGGGGCCGCTACCCTCGTAGGCGGCAGCCAGCTTGCCCAGAATCTCCAGCGCACCTGCAGTGTCCTCGACGACCTGCGGCTGGCCGTAGGCGTGGACGGTGACGTAGTTCCAGGTCGGCACCTTGGCGCCGGGCGTGTACCAGGTCGGCGAGACATAGGCGTGCGGCCCCCAGAAAAGGGCGAGCGATTGAGCGGGGCGCTCGAACAGCGTCCAATGCGGGTTGGCGCGTGCCATGTGGCCGATCAGCGAGCCGTGAGGCGTGCCGTCGTCCTGCCACAGCAGCGACAGATGGGTGGCCATCGGCGCACCGTCGGCGTCCGACGTCATCAGCAGTGCCCAGCTATGGGCCTGCATAATCTCGCGGCCCGCCGCCGCGTCACCCTCGAAGTGCTTCGGCACATACATGACTGATCCAATGGGTTGAACGCCGCTGCAATACCATGTCCAATGCCGCCCGCATTCAGGAGGAAATTTCATGGGCGAAGATATCCGTCTTAAGTCAGCAGCCGGCGAGATCGGTGCCTATCTGGCGACCCCTAAGAACACGCCCAAAGGGGGCGTCGTCGTCATCATGGAGATTTTCGGAGTGAACAACCACATCCGGAACGTCACCGACAAGCTGGCACTGGACGGTTATCTGGCACTGGCACCGTGCTTTTTCGACCACATCAAGCCCAAGATCGAACTGGGCTACACCCCCGACACGATTGCCGAAGGCCGCAAGCACGTGACCGAACTCGGACTCGACAAGCCGGTGCAGGACGTCGATGCCGCGATCACCGAGCTCAAGAAGCGCGGGGCCAAGAAGGTGGCAGTCACCGGCTTCTGCTGGGGCGGCACCATCACCTGGCTGTCGTCGACGCGGCTGAAGCCCGACGCGGCGATCGGCTACTATGGCGGTGGTATCTATGGCACCAAGGGAGAGAAGCCGGCGGTGCCGACCATGCTGCATTTCGGCGACAAGGACATGCACATCCCGATGACGCATGTAAACGAGCTCCGGAAACTCCATCCCGACGTCCTGATCTACGACTACCCTGCCGACCACGGTTTCCATTGCGACGAACGCGGCAGCTATGACGGCCTCGCCTCCGCACAGGCCTATGCCCGCACCCTGGAGTTCATGGCCAAGCACATTGGCTAGAAAGCCGGCCAGGAAACCCTTCGATCCAACGGCGCGGGGTCCCCTTGATGGGGTCCGCGTCGTCGATCTGTCGCGCCTCGTGGCCGGCAACATCCTGACCCTGCAGCTCGGCGATTTCGGCGCCGAAGTCATCAAGATCGAGCCACCCGAGGGCGACACGCTACGCTCGTGGCGGGTCAAGGGCGTCGAAACCGCCTGGAAGGTCTACAGCCGCAACAAGAAAAGCGTGGCGCTCGACCTGCGGTCCGAGGGCGGCCGCGCGATCGTCAAAGGCCTCGTGGCCAAGGCGCAGATCCTGGTCGAGAGCTTTCGACCCGGCGTGCTGGAAGACATGGGCCTGTCGCCGGCCGAACTGCACAAGCTCAATCCGAAGCTGGTGATCGTGCGCATCTCCGGCTGGGGCCAGGACGGCCGCTATCGCCACAAGCCGGGTTTCGGCACCCTGATCGAAGGCTATAGCGGCTTCGCCTCGATGAACGGCTTCGGCGACCGCGAACCGGTGCTGCCGCCGATGTATCTCGCCGACGCCATGGCCGCGCTCTACGGCTACGGCGCCGTCCTGGTTGCCCTGCGCGAGGTCGAAGTGAACGGCGGCAAGGGACAGACACTCGACCTGCCGCTGTTCGATCCGCTGTTCTCGGTGCTGGGGCCGCAGGCCGCCAACCACAAGCTCACCGGTGAAGTGAAAGTGCGTACCGGCAGCCGCTCGACCAATGCCGCCCCGCGCAATGTCTACCGCACCAAGGACGACCACTGGGTCTGCCTTTCGGCATCGACACAGGGCATGGCCGAGCGGGTGCTGGTCAAGATCGGCCGGCCGGAACTGGTCAAGGATCCGCGCTTCGCCACCAACATCGAACGCGTCAGGCACGGCGAGGAACTCGACGGCATCATCGGCGGCTTCATCGCCGCACGCGATCTTGCCGAGAACCTGAAGTTCTTCGACCAGGCCGGCGTCACCATCGGCCCGGTCTACGATATCGCCCAGATCGTTCAGGACGACTATGTGCTGGAACGCGAAGCGCTGATCGAGATTCCCGACGCCGACATGGGTGAGCTGCCGACCCATCCCGTCGTGCCGCGCCTGTCCGGAACGCCGGGCGCCCTGAAGAGCGCCGCGCCGACAATCGGCGAACACAACGAGGCACTGCTGAAGCCGCTGCTGGGCGAGGCCGAATACGCCAAGCTCTGCGCGTCCGGCGCGATTTCCCAAGGAAAGAAGAAGTGAACCAGCCTCTCCGCGCCAGACCGGCTCCGCCTGTCTGGCGATCGATCCTCTACGTCCCGGGCAATGTCCCGAAGTTCATCGACAAGGCGCACGAGCGCGGCGCCGATTGCGTGCTGATCGACTTGGAGGACAGCGTCCAGCCGGCGCAGAAGCCCCAAGCCCGCGCCATGCTGCCCGAGACGATGAAAAAGGTGGCGCAGGGCGGCGCCGACGTCGCCGTACGCATCAACCGGCCGCTCAGGCTCGCGATCCCCGATATCGACGCGGCGGTGCGGCCGGGCCTCTCGGCGCTGTTCATCACCAAGACCGAAGGTGTCCAGCACCTGCGCCTGCTCGACGAAATGGTGACGGAACTCGAGCGCGAACGCGGCATGCCGGCGGGCGGTGTGGGTTTCAGCGCCATGATCGAGCACCCGCGTGCCCTCACCCAGATCCACGACATCGCCGAACATGGCCCGAGGGTCATCGCCATGATGCTGGGCGGTGAGGATTTTGCCCTGGAAACCGGCTCCGTGCCGAGCGACGAATCGCTCGAGTTGCCCAAGCGGATGGTGGCCTTTGCGGCGCAAGCGCATGGTGTCGCCATGATCGGCATCCTGGGAACGGTGGCCGACTACTCCGATCCCGCGGCCTACAGAAAAAGCGCCGAACGCGCGCGCCGCTTCGGTTTCTCCGGTGGCACCTGCATCCATCCGGGACTGGTGCAGGCGCTGAACGAAGCCTTCACACCGGAGGCCGATGAAGTGGCCTACGCACGCAAGCTGATCGAAGCCGACGAAAAAGCCGCGGCTGAGGGCCGCGGCTCGTTCTCAGTCGATGGCAAGATGATCGACATCCCGGTGATCGACCGCGCCCGCCGCCTGATCGCGCGGCACGAGGCGATCGAGCGCCGCCTCAAGAAGGCGGCGCGCTGACCGAGCTCAGTGCTTGTTGGCCCATACCTGGCGCTTCACCGCGTACATCAAGCCGGCCAACGCCAGAAGGAAGAGGATGACGCGAACGCCGGTGCGCTTGCGGTTCTCCATCCACGGCTCCGATGCCCAGGCAAGAAACTCGGTGACGTCGGAGGCCTGCTGGTCGAGCGTCGACTTGGTGCCATCGACATAGGTCACCTTGTCGTCGCTGAGCGGCGGCGCCATGGCAATCCTGTGGCCGGGGAAGTAGGTGTTGTAGTTGTCGTCCTTGACGACGTTGAGCTCCTTGATCTGTGCCGGCGTCAACTTGTCGAACGGCACATAGCCCGTCAGCAGCGCGTAGATATAGTCTGCACCGCCTTCGCGCGCCTTGACGATGACGCTGAGATCGGGCGGTGCCTTGCCGTTGTTGGCCGCCGCCGCCGCCAGTTCGTTGGGGAACGGCTTCCTGAAGCGGTCTGACAGACGCGCCGGCCGGTCGATCGGCTGGCCGTCGTCGTTGAGATCGGGAACCGTGATGTCCTTGATCAGGCCCTTGACCTGATTCTCGGTCAGTCCGATCTCGATCAGGTTGCGGTAGGCCAGCAGCGACAGCGAATGGCAGGCTGAGCAGACCTCGGCATATACCTGATAGCCACGCTGCGCAGCGGCGCGGTCATAGGTGCCGAACGGTCCCTGGAAATGCCAGTGACGATGCGGCGGATGGGCCTCGGTACCAGCCGCAATGGCAACGGCGCCAGCACCGGCAACGAGGGCGGCGAGGGCAATCGCGCCGGAAACGATCAGTCTACGCATGGCGCTTATCCTGCCTTCTTCTTGAGAACCGAGTCGGCGATGCTGGGCGGCAATGGCAACGGCCGTTCGATCTTGCCCAGAACCGGCAGCAGGATGAGGAAGTGGACGAAGTAGTAGAGGGTGGCGACCTGCGACAGCGGGATCCAGAATCCCGCCGGCGGATTGGCGCCACAGAAGCCAAGTACCACAACGTCGACCACGAGCAGCAGCATGAACCACTTGTAGATCGGCCGGAACGTCGAAGAGCGGACACGCGAGGTGTCGAGCCAGGGCAACACAAACAGCACGGCGATGGCGCCGAACATCGCGATCACGCCGCCCAGCTTGTCCGGCACCGCGCGCAGGATCGCGTAGAACGGCAGAAAGTACCATTCCGGCACGATGTGCGTCGGGGTCACCAGCGGATCGGCCGGAATGTAGTTCGCCGCGTCGCCCAGCATGTCGGGCGCGAAGAACACGACGGCCGAATACACGATCAGGAAGATGACGACGCCGAAGCCGTCCTTCATCGTGTAGTAGGGATGGAACGGCACGGTGTCCTGCGGACCCTTGGGATCGATACCGGTCGGGTTGTTCGAGCCGTGGACATGCAGCGCCACGACATGGAGCGCCACGACCGCAACGATGATGAACGGCAGCAGATAGTGCAGGGCATAAAAGCGATTGAGTGTCGGATTGCCGATCGAGAAGCCACCCCACAGCCAGGTTACAATGGAGTCACCCACGACCGGGATGGCCGAGAACAGGCTGGTGATGACGGTGGCGCCCCAGAAGCTCATCTGGCCCCACGGCAGCACGTAGCCCATGAAGGCGGTGGCCATCATCAGCAGGAAGATGACGACACCCAGGATCCACAGCAGTTCGCGCGGCTGCTTGTAGGAGCCGTAGTACATGCCGCGGAAGATGTGGACATAGACCGCGATGAAGAAGAACGAGGCGCCGTTCATGTGCAGGTCACGCATCAACCAGCCCGACGGCACGTCGCGGTCGATGCGCTCGACCGAGTCGAACGCCATCAAGACGTTGGGCGTGTAGTTGGTCGCCAGCACGACGCCGGTGGCAATCATGAGCACCAGCATCACCGTCGCAATGGCGCCAAAATTCCAGAAGTAGTTGAAATTCCGCGGCGTCGGGAAGGTGTGATATTCCTTCTCGATATACGAAAAGATCGGCAGTCGGTAATCGATCCAGGCGATTACCTTGTTGTTGAAGACCGGCGGTGTGCCGTGAGACGAGGCCATTGCTGCGAACTCCTAGGCGATCGGTACGGCGATCAACCGATGCGGACGAGTGAGTCTGAAACGAACAGATATTCCGGAATGACGAGGTTCAGCGGCGCCGGCCCCTTCCGGATGCGGCCAGACGTGTCATAGGCCGATCCATGGCAGGGGCAGTACCATCCGCCGTAGGGGCCCTTGTCCTGGCCTGGCTTGTTGCCGAGCGGCACGCAGCCCAAATGGGTGCAGACACCGATCATGATCAGCCACTCCGGCCGCACTTTCTTGGCGCTGTCGGTGACCCGGGAATTGTCGGTCTGCGGATCGGGCAGTTCCGACATCGGCACGGCCTCGGCCTCCTTGATGTCCTTTTCCGTGCGATGACGGATGAAGACCGGCTTGCCGCGCCACTTTACGGTGATCGCCTGCCCGACCTCGATCGGCGTCACGCTCACCTCGATCGAGGCAAGCGCCAGCGTATCGGCGGCAGGGTTGAGATTGTTGATGAAAGGCCACGCGACGGCCGCCGCGCCGACCGCGCCCAGGGCACCGGTCGCAACCATGAGAAAGTCGCGCCGCGTCGGATCGCCGTGCCCGTCGGCCGGAACGCTAGATGAAGCCATTGTATCCTTCCGTCCCCCAAGGAGATGCGGCGCCTTTATAGCCGGGAAAGCCCCTTATGTTTCAAGGCTCTGTTGGTCGCAGGCGCGATGCACGGCATTCTGTGACAGCGTGCCGCACAAGCGGTACTTTCGCGACGCGGACGGGAATGGAAATTTCAATGCGCTTGGCCCTGTTTGAGCCCGACATTCCACAGAATCTCGGGGCCTTTATCCGACTCACAGCCTGCCTGGGCGTACCTCTGGATCTGATCGAGCCCTGCGGCTTTCCGGTCGACGACAAGCGCATTCGCCGGGCCGCCATGGATTATTATGACCAAGCGAGCCTCGTCCGGCACGCCTCGTGGGCGGCTTTCCAGCGGGACCGGACGCCGGGGCGGCTGGTCCTGCTGACGACTGCCGGCACCCAGACCTTTCCCAACCTGACCTTCCGGACCGGCGATATCCTTCTGGCCGGCCGCGAGAGCGCCGGCGTGCCGGCCGAAGTCCACGATGCCGCCGACCTCACGGTCCGCATTCCCCTGCGCGCCGGCTTGCGGTCGCTCAATGTCGCGTTGGCCGCGGCGATGGTATTGAGCGAAGGCCTTCGCCAGACTCAGGGATTCGCCAAACTCTCATGACCTCACCTGCCCGCCACGCGACCGGCCCCAAAGGCCCCTCGCCGCTCCCCGATGACGCGACCATCGACCGCTGGAAGGCCGAAGCAACAGCTTGGTTCACTACGCTGCGCGAGCGGATTTGTGCCTCGTTCGAGAAGATCGAGGATGAGCTCACAGGCACCCACCGCGAGCTTCCGGCCGGTCGCTTCACCCGTAAGGACTGGAAACGCGAGGCCGGCCCCGGCGGCGAGGATCGTGGCGGCGGCACCATGGCTTTGATGCATGGCCGCGTGTTCGAGAAGGTCGGTGTCAACGTCTCGACCGTGTTCGGCGAGTTCAGCCCCGAGTTCCGCAGCCAGATCCCCGGCGCCGCCCAGGATCCACATTTCTTCGCAGCCGGCATTTCACTGGTGGCGCACCAGCGATCGCCCAGGGTGCCGGCGGTGCATATGAACACCCGCTTCATCGTGACGACGCGTGCCTGGTTCGGCGGCGGCGGCGACCTCACGCCGATGACGCCGCATGAACCCGACACGCGCGACTTCCATGCCGCGTTCAAAGCGGCGTGCGATGCCCACGACGCGAGCTATTACCCGCGCTTCAAGGAATGGTGCGACGAGTATTTCTTCCTGCCCCATCGCGGCGAGCCGCGCGGCGTCGGCGGCATTTTCTACGACTATCTCGACAGCGGCGACCACGCCCGCGACTTTGCCTTCACCCGCGACGTCGGCGAGGCCTTTCTCGGCGTCTACCCCGAGCTGGTGCGCCGCCACATGAACGAGCCGTGGACGGCGGCCGAGCGCGAACACCAGCTCGTGCGCCGCGGCCGCTACGCCGAATTCAACCTGCTGCACGACCGCGGCACGCGGTTCGGCCTGATGACCGGCGGCAACGTCGAAGCGATCCTGATGTCGCTGCCGCCAGAAGCGCGGTGGCCCTAAGTTAACGGCCGGGCCAGTTCCAGCTCGGCCGCTCCTCACCCTCGACGACCGTTTCACCGAGCTCCTTGGTCAGCAAGATCTGGCGGGCGCCTGCCTCGCACAAGGCCGAGATCAGACGCACCGCGTGCGATACTACGATGATCTGCGATGTCTTCGACGCGCTGGCAATCAGCCGGGCGAGCGGTGGCAGGAGATCAGGATGCAGGCTGGTCTCGGGCTCGTTCAGGATCATCAGCGACGGTGGCCGCGGCGACAACAGCGCTGCAACAAGCAAGAGGTAGCGTAGCGTGCCATCCGATAGCTCCGCGGTCTTGAGCGGTCTCAGCAGCCCGTGCTGGCGCATCTCGACCTCGAAATAGCCATCGCTGACGGCAACGTCGATCGAGCCGCCGGGAAAGGCATCGGCCACCGCTGCATCGAGCTGGCCCTCGACGCCGATCTCCTGGATGGTGGCGATAGCGGCAGCGAGATCGGCGCCGTCGCCCGCCAGAACCGGCGTACGCGTCCCCACTTGTCGACGGCGGGACGGCGCCTCGCTATCGGTCCGGAAATGATCGTAGAACCGCCAGCCGCGCAGTTGCTCACGCAACAATAGCAGTTCGGCGCCATCTTCCGGATTGGCGCAATGGGTCAGCATGCTATCGAAGGGCAGGAGTCGGCTATAGGCCTGTCGGCGTTCTCCATTGCGGTCCCGCAAGGTGACGGATGGCCCACGCCGCTCGGCAAAGGCGTTGGCGCGTTGCAGGACGAGCCCGGTCCAAAGGCATTCGACCTTGATCTGTGGATCGCGACCGAAAATCCGTTCCGGCTGCGGCAGTCCTAGATCGATTGCGTAGCCATACGCCTCAGACGAAAAGCCGAGCTTCACGCTTATCGGCGCCTTGCGCACCGTCCCCTGCACCAGCTGATCTCCACGCTTCATGGCGCGCGAAAACTGTTCCGGACCGGCCCATAGGACTGAGGTCAAGCCTCCCTCGAGAGCAAGCGATTGGATGATCCGTCCTTGCGCGATATCGGCCAGGAGCCGCAATGCGCGATAAAGGCTCGACTTGCCGCTGCCGTTGGCTCCGCCAATGACCGTGAGAGGCCCGACCTCCAACCGAACATCGCGCAGAGAGCGATAGCCCGAGACGCAGAGCCGCGTGATGATGCTCATGGGCCTCGCGCGAAGCCTCGGCCCGCCAGCAGCGGCGCGGCAAACAGGGCCAGCACCAGCACGGAATATGGCGCTCCCCACCAGAAGGCGAATCGGTCGAGGAACGAAGCCGGATCCTCATCGAAGGTGAGCCGGGCATAGAGGAAATCGACGAATACCGTGGAGGACGGCCACAGCAGCGCCGCCACGAGCGCTGCCTCCAACCAGTGCGGCCCGGCCGTCCGTCGGGCATGGATGATCGCCATCAACGCAACATAGGGCAGCGGCACCAGGGCCTTGTACCATTCGACCGCGCGCACCGAGAGCGCAGCGGCGATCCATGTGTCGCCGACGATGTCGTTCAGCACCACGAGCACGGCGATGGCCGCCCACAGTGCCAAGGCAAGGCCGGGCCGGATCACGTGATCCGCGCCAGCCGCGCGAGTTCGGCGAGGCAGGCGGCACGGTCGGCCTGGAAATCGCCGTCGATCCACCAGCGCTCGACCGCCGCAATCAGCGCACCGACGCGGGGACCAGGCGTCATGCCAAGCGCCAGCGCGTCGGCACCGCTGGCCGGCAGTTCAGGCGGCGTCCAGCTCCGGGCGAGTGTCAGTGCCGCCCCCCAGTCACCCGGCACCTCCACGGCCAGCAGCAGGCGGTCGGCGTAGAGACCGCTGCCAAGATGATAGATGCCGGCCCGCCAAGCCTTTGGGCCGCCGGCAATGTCGACGGCCGGCTCCCTGGCCAGCATGACGTCGAGCCGCAGCGCCTGCTGGGTCGAAAGCTTCAGCCGCTTGCCGAGTGCCGTGGCGTCGGTGGCGGCAGCCAGGATCGCCGCCAGCCGGCGCAACGAGTCCGGCTTGTCTTCGCGACCAATAAGCGTCGTGAGGCGCGTGACGCCGGCATACTCGGGCAGCCAGTGATCGAGGGCGCCGGCCTCGGCCATCGCCGCCAGCGCGTCGGCGGGCGCCGGTGCTTCGAGCAGACGCAGCAGTTCCTTGGCGACCCGTTCGCCCGACAGGCTGCCAAGCCCGCCGGCGCTGCGCCGGCAGGCGTCAAAGCTCGGCCCGTCGAGCGGCGGGCGGCCATACCAGGCAAAAAAGCGGAAGAACCGCAGCACCCGCAGCCGGTCCTCGGCGATACGGGTGTCGGCCTCGCCGATAAAGCGCACGCTGCCCGCGTCAAGATCGCGGCGGCCATCGAAGGGATCGTAGATCGTGCCGTCGCGATCGGCATAGAGCGCATTGAAGGTAAAGTCGCGGCGGCCTGCATCTTCCAGCCAGTCGTCGGTGAAAGCCACGACCGCGCGGCGACCATCGGTTTCGACATCACGGCGCAAGGTCGTCAGCTCGAACCGGCTGCCCGCGACGATGGCCGTGACGGTGCCGTGTTTCAGTCCGGTGGGCACGCATTTGAGGCCGTCGGCGGCAAGTACGCGCATGACGGTCTCGGGCGGTTTGTCGACCGCCACGTCGATGTCGTCGATCGCACGGCGCAGCACCGAATTGCGCACGCAGCCGCCGACGAAGCGCGCCGCGATGCCGGCACGGTCGAGCGTCGCGAAGAGTGCGCGCACCGGCGGCGCGTCCATCCACGCCTGCGGATCGAGACGTCCCGATGGTTTCATGGCGCCGATGTCATTGAGCGAACAGGCCGCCGTAGCCCTGATCCTGGGTGAAGAACATCACGACGAACCCGGCGATCGTGCAGGTCAGGCCGGCGATGGCGAGCCAGGTGATCGGCATGTCCTGCCAGGCCGGCAGCGTGCCGGCGATCTTGCGTTCCTGTTTGACCTTGACCGCCCACGCCCACAGGAAAAAGGCGACGGTCGGCGCCATCACCAGCACGAAGACCAACAGTACGACGCGCATGGGGCTTCTCCGTCGCCCGCGTCACTCACCGGCGGTGAGGATAAAGTGCAGGTTCTTCAACATACCGGCAGTCGCCCCCCAGATGTAGCGTTCTCCATAGGGCATGGCGTAGTAGCGCCGCTCGCGACCCTGCCAGACCCGGCTGTCGATGCGATGGTTGCGCTCGTCGAGGAAATGCGCGAGCGGCACCTCGAAGACATCGGCAACCTCACGCGGATCGGCGCGGGCGGTGAATCCCGGCTCGACAATGCCGACGATCGGAGTGATCTCGTAACCCGTTCCGGTGCGGTAAAGATCGACTGGGCCAACGACATCCACGAAGCGCCGGGCCAGCCCCACTTCCTCCTCGGTCTCGCGCAGCGCGGTTGCCACCGCGTCGACGTCCTCAGCCTGCCGGCGGCCGCCGGGAAAGGCAATCTGGCCGGCGTGGCTCGGCATATCGTCGGTGCGCTGGGTCAGCAGGACGGTCATGCCAGGCCCCCGGCGCACCAACGGCACCAGGACTGCCGCCGGCCGCCAGGTCTCGGGTGCCGGGACAACCCCGCTGAGGGAGAAATCGCTGCCGAGCGGCGGGACGGACACTGGCAAACCCGATGCCAAACGCCGGCTGCGTTCACGCACACGTCGCACGATTTCGTCAACGTCCATGCCCTTGTTCCGGCCTCATTTCTGGGCTTCCCTCAAGTTCAGTTCCATCGACAACAGGAGCGCCCTGGTGGCCCCCGATACATCGACCGCATCCGACGACGACGCCCGCGCCGCCCTTGCCGACATCGAACGGTTGGGCGGCCAGTTGCGGGCGGCGCGCACCGCCATCGGCAATGTCATTTATGGCCAGCAGGACGTCATCGATCAAACACTCGTTGCGCTGCTCTCGGGTGGCCACCTGTTGCTGATCGGCGTGCCGGGCCTCGCCAAGACCAAGCTGGTGGACACGCTGGGCATCGTGCTCGGTATGGACACCAAGCGCATTCAATTCACGCCCGACCTGATGCCGGCCGATATCCTGGGGTCCGAGATCCTCGAGGAAAGCGACGGCGGCCGGCGCTCGTTCCGCTTCGTGCAGGGTCCGGTGTTCGCCCAGCTTCTGATGGCCGACGAAATAAACCGCGCCAGTCCCCGCACCCAGTCCGCCCTGCTGCAGAGCATGCAGGAAAGGCATGTGACCGTGGCCGGCAAGCGATACGACCTGCCCGCCCCCTTCCATGTCCTGGCAACCCAGAATCCTCTGGAACAGGAAGGCACCTACCCTCTGCCTGAAGCGCAGCTTGACCGCTTCTTGCTGCAGATCGATGTCGGCTATCCCGATGAGACGGCGGAACGCCAGATCATGATCGGCACCACCGGCGCCAACATGGCAACCGCCGCAAGTGCCCTGACCCCGGCCGACCTCATGGCCGCCCAGTTGCTGGTACGGCGACTGCCGGTCGGCGAAAGCGTCGTTGATGCCATCCTGAAACTTGTCCGCGCCGGCCGGCCCGAGACAACCGACCTCGATATCGTCCGCAACCGCGTTGCCTGGGGGCCGGGTCCGCGCGCCAGCCAGGCCTTTATGCTGGCCTGCCGCGCCCGCGCCATTATTCAGGGCCGTCTCGCACCTTCAATCGACGACGTCGTGGCGCTCGCCGGGCCTGTCCTTCGCCACCGCATGGCGGTCAACTTCTCGGCCCGTGCCGAGGGCGTGACGACCGAAGCGGTGATCGCACAAATGTGCGCCCGTCTGACCTAGCCCCGTTTGGCCTCGCGATTGCCACGCCGCAGCCAATGGCCGCGCCCACAACCCTCCACCGCTCGGTCGAACTCGCCGGAACGCTGCCGGCATTGATGATTGCTGCCGACAGGGTCGCCTCGACCGTCATTCAGGGCGTCCACGGCCGGCGCCGGGTCGGGCAGGGTGACGCCTTCTGGCAATACCGGCCCTTCCGCGACGGCGACAGCGCCACCCAGATCGACTGGCGCCAGAGCGCACGCAGCCGACATCTGTTCGTGCGCGAAACCGAATGGGAGGCGGCGGCCAGCGTCTGGTTGTGGCGCGATGCGTCGCCGTCGATGCAGTACGCGTCGTTGAAGAATGCCGACACCAAGGCCGTGCGCGGCGAGTTGATCACGCTGGCACTGGCGAGCCTGCTGGCCGACGCCGGCGAGCGGGTAGCCGTCCTGGGTGGCGGCATGCGCCCGACCTCGGGGCGCGTTGCGGTCCGCCGCGTTGCCGAAACGCTGTTCGACGAAACGCGTCACCTCGGCGAACCTTCGTCAACCCAGAAGCGCGCCTTGCCCAGCCTGCCGCCCCAGGTTCCGCTGCCAGCGCACGGCACGATCGTTCTGGTTTCCGACTGGCTCGACCCACTCGACAGGATCGAAGCCGTCATCCGTTATTACGCGAGCGTCGGCGTGCGCGGGCATCTCGTGCAGGTGCTCGATCCGGCAGAGGAGGACCTGCCGTTCAACGGTCACGTCAAGTTCGAGGGCCTCGAAGCCGAAGGGCAGCATACCATCCGCCGGGTCGAGGCCGTGCGGGCCGACTATGGCGCGCGCCTGGCGGCGCAGAAGGAAGGCCTTCAGCGTCTGGTCCGGCCGGCCAACTGGACGGTCCATCTGCATCGTACCGACCGGCCGCCGCAGACAGTTTTGCTCTCGCTTTATCTCGCCATGGCCGACCTGCGTCGGCTGAACGCGGGCTGAGCGCCGATGCTCAGTCTCGGCGCTTTCGCCTTTGCCGCACCGGGCATGCTTGCGATGCTGCTGGCACTGCCGGTGATCTATTGGCTGCTGCGCCTGATCCCGCCGTTGCCGAAGCTTGTGCGATTTCCGGCGATCCGCCTGCTGGTCGGCCTGGAGCCGACCGAACAGACGCCGATGAAGATGCCGTGGTGGCTGCTGCTGCTGCGCATGCTGCTGGCGGCGGCGCTGATTCTGGCGGTGGCCAGGCCTCTCCTCAATCCGCAGGCCGACCTGCCCGGAAGCGGACCGCTGCTTCTGGTGATCGACGACGGCTGGTCGTCGGCACCGGGCTGGACGACACGCATCGC